>Ga0302180_10000259_pt1 | contig 44212 bp, 36 predicted proteins | sample I_Palsa_E3_2_FD_200575 | JGI IMG/M metagenome (GOLD analysis project Ga0302180, IMG submission 200575) | Peat permafrost microbial communities from Stordalen Mire near Abisko, Sweden - I_Palsa_E3_2 | ecosystem: Environmental > Terrestrial > Soil > Palsa > Peat permafrost | place: Sweden...
TTTCGTCGGGAAGCGCTACTGGGTGCTGCTGATTCTGTGCCCACGGAGATGCGTGCTCAAAATGACTAAGGCGGTTCTGAAGCTCTACTCGAAGCGGCCGAACGACGTCATCGGGAAGTCCCCGCTCCATGGCAAGTTGGTCGAGACGCTCGATCGCGACCTCGATGGCGAGTCGGCGCGCTGTGAGTTCCTCAGTCCTATCGGCGTGGAGCTCTTGGTCACTGGTGTTGGCAAGCCCGAGCAAGCGGATTACGGCAGGCAGCATCAAGCCCTGGCCGACGAGCGTTACCAGGATGACTGCGAACGTAAGGAAAAGAATCAGATCGCGATCGGGGAATGGCCGGCCGCTATCCATCGTGAGTGGAATGGCAAGCGCCGCGGCCAGAGACACGATACCGCGGACACCGGTGAATCCAAGCACAAACGGCCACTGCCAAGGCGGCGAGGGGTCCTTGCGCGCTATCGCAGGAATCAACCAGCGCGGAAGATAGGTTGCAGGATAAATCCATACAAATCGGGCCAGGATCACTATGACAGTGACAACGGCGGCCGAGCCGGCCAGGGCGGACAGCGAATAGGAGCCCAAGCCCACAAGCAATGTGCGAGCCTGGAGGCCAGTCATGAGGAATACGATGCCTTCGATCAGGTACACAAGGACATCCCAGAAAAAGATCCCCTGAAGCCGCGTCGCGGAACTGATCATGCTTAGGCCGTTCCAGCTGACATAGAGTCCAGCAACAACCGCGGCAAGTACGCCGGAACCGCCCAAATGCTGAGGTGGCCAGTAGGCGACGTAAGGCGTCAAGATCGATAGTACGATCTCGAGTTGCGCGTCGGCGACCCAGCGACGCAGGCGCAACATTATCCAGCCGACAGCAATTCCCCATAGCAATTCTCCCGCAATAATGACGACAAACGTTCCGGCCGCCGTTGCGAACGAGAATGCCCCAGCGCTCACGGCCACTATTGCGAATCGATAGAGGATCAGCGCTGTGGCGTCATTGGCGAGGCCTTCCCCTTCTAGAATGACCAGGATTCGTTTGGGGAGCCCCATTCTGCGGGCAATTGATAAGGGCGCCACGGCATCCGGTGGCGACACTATTGCGCCCAAGACGAATCCTACGGGCCAAGACAAGCCCAAGAGCCAATGCGTTGCCGCGGCGGCGGCCACCGTCGTGAACACGACGCAACCAACGGCGAGCAATGTAATGGGCCGCAGGTTGAATCGAAACTCTCGCCAACTCATCGCAACCGCAGACGAGTAGATTAGGGGCGGCAACACGAGAAGCAGGACAAGCTCTGGCGGGAGCCGCACTGCCGGCAGGCCCGGAACAAGAGCCAGCGCGACACCGCTCAACACCAGAAGAATTGCTGGCGGAATATTCGAGCGTTTCGCCACGACTCCAACCGCAGCAATTGCGATCATGAGGAGTACTAGAATCTCGATCTCGCGGATGATCAACGTCCGCCTCGGGTAAGATAGATTGAAATACGCGCGTGCCAATCGATGCCTTCGCCCAGGGGCGTCGCGGCGATTTCAGCTCCTGACATCACAATGCGTTGCTCGTGATAGCGCGAATTTGATGTGGATCTGAAGAACATATAGCGCCATGCCGGCAAGCACCAAGCCTACGGTGTAAGGCAGCCGCACGCGGCGGGTCAACATAGCAACCAGTGCCGAGATAAGGAGTAGAAAGCCTAACTGCGTTAGATCTGAATCCATATTCCCCATTCATCCGCCGTGCACCGACGATCTAGTCCCCCGCTCGTATCGCGCCCGGATGGCGTCGAATAAGTTACGATATCGGCGCCAGAAATGTCCGGATTCAACTTCGCATCACGAATGGCTGAGCGGCAACCCACTATCTCGGGCGTAAAGGAAAGATTCCGTGACGATCATATCGACAGCCGACACCGCATTCAAAGGCCGGCGCGCCTTGGCGCCGGCGACGCTCGCGTGCATGGGAATCGTTTTCGGTGATATTGGGACGAGCCCCCTCTATACGCTGCAGGTAGCGGTGAAGGCGGCAAGCCCAGGTGGTGCTATTTCGCCCGAGGCGGTCATCGGCATTGTGTCATTGATCTTCTGGTCACTGATCATCGTCATTTCCCTTAAATACGCGATCCTAATCATGCGCGCGAGCAATCATGGGGAGGGCGGCATTTTGGCCCTTCTCGCCTTGATCAGCCCGCAACACGCGAAGCGCGGCGGATGGCGTGCCGCGATGGTCATCGTCGGACTCATCGGCGCCACGTTGCTCTACGGCGATGGGACTATTACCCCGGCGATTTCGGTCTTAAGTGCGATCGAGGGAATCAAGCTCTACGCGCCGCAGATGGGGCGATTCGTCGTTCCTGTGACGCTCATCATCCTAGTGAGTTTGTTTCTCATCCAGCAGAAAGGCACTTCTTGGATCGGCCGTCTCTTCGGACCGGTCATGTTTCTCTGGTTTATCGTCATCGGCGTTCTTGGGATCGCCGGGATTGTGAAAGCCCCGGCCATTCTTGCTGCGCTCAGCCCCCTACCGGCAATCAGGTATCTATGGCACGTAGGACCTCTGGCCTTGGCCGTCATCGGCGGTGCGTTTCTCGCCGTCACGGGCGGGGAAGCATTTTATGCCGACATGGGACATTTTGGTCCGCTGCCGATTCGGGTTGCCTGGTTCGCGGTGGCGCTACCCGCCTTGACCTTGAATTACTTCGGCCAAGGTGGCCTTCTCTTAACGGAGCCGGGAGCGATCGAGAATTCATTTTATCAACTGGCGCCCGAATGGACGCACTATGGCCTCGTTGTGTTGGCCACCGCGGCGACCGTGATTGCCTCGCAGTCGATCATTTCCGGCGCGTATTCACTTACGAGTCAAGCCATTCAGCTCGGGTTCTTCCCACGCATGAATATTGTGCATACGGGGGGCCACGAGATGGGCCAAATCTATGTCCCGCTCGTCAATTGGTTACTCGCCTTCGGTACCTTGGCTGCGGTAATCGGTTTCGGTTCCTCCGATGCCCTAGCCGGCGCCTTTGGAATAGCGGTTTCCCTGCTGATGGCGATCACTACGCTGATGGCGACGTTTGTGGCGCTTGAGTGGAAAGTCAACCCCGTCCTCGTGTATACGGTGAACGGCAGTTTGCTTGCCTTGGAAACGCTATTTGTGGCATCGACCTCCACCAAGCTTTTCGAGGGCGGGTGGTTCCCCCTAGCGATCTCCTTTGTGGTCGCGTTCCTGATGCTGACCTGGCGTAGAGGGCAGGAGATAATGGACAAGGTCCGCCTAGCAATTCGCGAGCAAACTCCGGAGTTCATCGAGCGGCTCAAAGCCGATCCCCCGTACCAAATTCCGGGAACCGCGGTGGTCCTCGGTCGCATGATGCGAGGGGTCCCTATTCCGCTCACGCGTAACGTCAATTTTAATCATGTATTGCACGAGAGGGTGCTCTTGGTAGCGGTAGAGATGACAGAAACTCCCCGCGTGGCCGACGAGCATCGCGTCACCGTCACGGCGCTTTCCGAATGCCTCGCTCGGATCGCATTAAGGTTTGGATTTATGGAAAAGGCCGATGTGCCCAAAGGCTTGCAAGTGGCGGTAGCGCGCGGGCAGATCGCGCCCTGCGATCTCGCGCATGTGACCTACTTTACGGGCCATGAAACAATTATCGCGACGACCCGTCCGAGCGGCATGGTCCGCTGGCGCAAAGCGATGTTCGCGATGATGAGTCGCAATGCGCAACAACCCGGCACGTACTTTAATATACCCAGCGCTCAGGTCATGGAAATCGGCGTGGAGTTTGAGATCTAGAACCGCTGTGAAAGGCCCGCATACAGTTGGGCGCGCGGCGTCACATTATTCAATCCAAAGTTGCCGCCGAAATCGAGCTGCAAATTCGGGGGCAGTGCGTAAGTGAACGCCTCATCCAGGGTATAGACCGGCGAGTCCTGCGATTCGAAGTACTGGGATGTGAAAATTTCGGTGTAAACGGTCCATCGCTTGTCGAGCGGGTGGCTCACATTGACCAGAAAATCAAAGGCTGCGTGGTACGCGCTGCCCACGGTGTTCTTTAGAAAATCTCCCTCCGGCATGACGATGATTGTAAAGCCGCCGGGCACACTGAAGCTTATAGGTAGAATAATTCCCCCTTCTAACTTACCGTTTCCGAGCCCTGAGCGTGCTGTCGGCAATTTGACGTAGGGCAACACGGCCATACTGACAGCGCCTTGATCATCGCCGAGCACATTGATTTTTAAACGACCGAAAGTATCCCCGATACCAGAAATGCTCACCTGACCGGCCGCGGTTTTGGTTGTCAGCGACTCGTACGGCGTGATCTGCAGCTCCGCGTCGATGGTATTGGTCAATCCGACTTTGAGTGTCGGGTCGATTACGGTCCAATCGCGTGTTGTCGTCCCATTTGTATCTCCGTAACCAAAGACGGCAAGGTCGGTCTCGTATTGGAAGTGCCCGGCATCGACTGTGTAGGGGGTATTAGCTTTGGGCGGCCGATCAGTGCTAAAGGAGCGCATTTGATCTTCGGGCGTCGGATCAAACAGGCTGTAATCGCTTTTATCCGAATTGACCGACTCATCCGATTATGCCGAAAATGAGAATGTTGATAGAAACATGGCGCCCACAATCCTCGGCCACCCGAAACGATTCGAAACATACTGCGGCAGTACAATTATGTTCGTTTGGGAGAGCACTACATTGCTATAAATGGTGCCGATTTCGGGTTCCGGTGCAACGCTAACCCGGGATGTCATTTCGCCGCGGCGTCATGACCGTATCTACAGTGTAAGACCTAATGCCAGTCGAGCTGACGCACGGAATTTACCCGTCACGGGCTGCCACCACTGCGCTCCGGACAAGCGCGGGTTGGCGTATCATGCTCACCTAGGTTCGCACAGAACGCCGAAACCTGATCCTTCTTTAAAGCATTCCAAGCCGCGAGCTGCGCATCGAGACTGGCGTGCAGGCCAGCATAAGTGTCAATCTCCTGTGCATTGGGGGCCGTATCGGCGTCGTCGAGCAGTCCGCTAAATGAATAGATCTGTTCGTTCAACATTCCCGGGAAATTCAAGTTGGCTTCGGACCCCTTGATGTTGACCTGCATCAGCACTCCTTCGATTTTCGAAGCCTCCTTGAGCAGCGCGGTGCCCTCGGCTGTGAGCGCTGCGCCATGGGACTTGCCACTCGCCTTTTTTAGCGCTGCCGCGACCTCGCCTTCGACGCTGCGAATATCATTCACAGCACGATGCAGCGCATCCTGGTCGCGATAGACCTCCATCGACAGGGCAAACTTCTGCTGTAAGCCCGCAAGCGATCCCTTGTCGCGCGGATCGGGCGCGACCATCAGCGGCGCCGTCTGAGTCTGTCCGCCGCAGGTGAGCTTGACGGTGTAGTTGCCGGGCAGCGCAATCGGCCCGCGTGGTGGTAAACCGGCATAGAAGGCGCCAGGAATCTGCACGGGATCGTCATAGCGCAGATTCCAGACAAAGCGGTTCATGCCCTGAAGGGCCGGCAGCGTGTCCTGGGGATGCACCTGATTCGGCCATTCCGGCGGCTGCTCGCTCTTCGTCGCCTTCTCGCTAGTGAGATGGCGCACCACGCTGCCCTGGGCATCGAGTATGTCGATGCTGATTGTGTCGGTGGGAAGCGAGGCCAGATAGTAGTCGATGAGAATGCCGGCAGGCGGGTTCTGGCCCACGGGCGGGTGCGTGTCAACCTCGTCGGGATAGTAGAGCCGATAACCGGTCTCAGGCTTATAGAGGTATGCCGTCGGCACCGCCGCTGCGGCCGCGACCTGCCGCAATGGAGTAACGTCGTCGAGAATCCAGAATGCGCGGCCATGGGTAGCGACCACGAGGTCGTTGCCCTTGACCACCAGGTCGTGAACCGGAGAGCGCGGCAGATTGAGCTGCAGGCTTTGCCAATGTTGCCCGTCATCAAAGGACACGAATACGCCGGTCTCGGTGGCGGCATAAAGCAGGCCACGCTTGAGAGGATCTTCTCGAACCACGTGAACGAACGACCCATCCGGCAGGCTGGCGTCAATGCGCCGCCAGGTCTTGCCGCCATCGCGCGTCATGAAGATGTAAGGCCTAAGATCGTCGAGTCTGTGGCGGTCCACTGCGACATAGGCCGTGTTCGCATCATAGCGCGATGGCTCAATCAGGCTGATCGTGCTCCATGTGGGCATTTCGCGCGGAGTGACATTCACCCAACTACCGCCGCCATTGCGGGTGAGTTGAATCAGTCCGTCATCGGTTCCGACCCAAATCATTCCCTTGCTAATCGACGACTCTGCGATGGCGAAGATCGTGTCGTAATATTCGACGCTGGTGATGTCTTTGGTAATCGGGCCACCGGAGGCCTGCTCCTTGGATTTGTCGTTGCGAGTGAGATCGGGGCTGATGGCGCTCCAGCTGCTACCGTCATTGGTCGTCCGATAGATGCGCTCCATGCCGTAATAGAGCGTGTCCGGATCGAACGGCGACATAGCTAGCGGCGATGTCCAGTTAAAGCGATGCTCGAGGTCTTTGGCCGCGTGGCCTGAAGCGTCGATCGGCCATACCGAGATCACCTGCGACTGCATCGTGTGTTTGTTGAAGCGGCCAATGAGGTTTTCGTTAGTGCCATAGACGATATTTGGATCGCGCGGATCGGCGATCACGAAGCCGGCCTCCCCGTCGAACACGTCGTACCAGTCGCGCTCCACGATAGCGCCTTTGTCATCCATGCTTGCAATGGCGACACTCGTATTGTCCTGCTGAGCACCATAGACATAGTAGGGGAAGCGGTCGTCAACCGACACATGGTAGAACTGCGCCGTCGGCTGATTGTTCTGTGTGCTCCACGTCTTGCCGTTGTCGAGCGAGATTGAGGCGCCTCCATCGCTGGCCTCGATGATCCGGTCCGGATTGGTCGGATCGATCCAGAGTCCGTGATGATCGCCATGGCGCGCGGGCAGAAGGTCGAATGTCTTGCCCCCGTCGGTTGAGCGGAACAGGCCAGTGTTCTCTGCATAGACCGTGTCGACGTGTTTGGGGTCAGCGAGGATCGTGGAGAAATACCAAGCCCGCTGGCTGAGCCGCCCGTCGTCGCTAACGCGCCGCCAATGCGCGCCGCCGTCGTCTGAACGGTACAGGCCACCTTGCGCCGCTTCGATCATCGCGTAGATGCGACTGGAGTCGGCGGCGGAAACCGAGATGTGAATGCGCCCCAGAATGGCCGCCGGCAATCCGTTGCCGGAGAGTTGGGTCCAGTGTACGCCACCGTCAGTGGAGCGATACATCCCGCTTCCGGGGCCGCCACTCGAAAAATTCCACGGCTGGCGGCGCGCCTGCCAGAGCGCGGCATAGACAATATTTGAGTTGTGCGGATCGAAACTGACGTCTATCGCGCCAGTTTGCTCATCCTTGTAAAGGACCTTCGTCCAGGACTTGCCCCCGTCGGCCGTGCGGAACACGCCGCGTTCCGTGTTGGGACCGAAGGCATGACCAAACGCGGCGACCAGCACGATGTCCGGATTGCTCGGGTCGACGATCAGCGCGCCGATCTGACGCGTGTCCTTAAGGCCGAGACTGCTCCAGGTCTTACCACCATCGACCGACTTGTAAACGCCGTCGCCATAGGTCATATCGCCACGCGGCGCGGCTTCGCCGGTGCCGACATAGATGACATTGCGGTCGGAGGGTGCGATCGCGATTGCGCCGACCGAGGAGATGGCTGTGTCATCAGTCAGCGGCAGCCAGCTCGCGCCGCCGTCGGTCGTCTTCCAGACCCCTCCGGCCACTGCGCCAAAGTAAAACGTGGTGGGATCCCCGGCGATGCCGGTGACGGCGAGCGCGCGCCCGCCGCGATAAGGTCCGATACCCCGCCACTGCAAGGCTGCGAAGAGGCTCTGGTTGAGTGGAAATGCGGCGGCCTGATCGCCTGCCGAAACCGGCGCAGGCGCGACAGCATCGACCGTGTGCATTGACGCGGTCGCAAGGGCGCCCAAGGCGACACAACAGCGAAGGAATGGCGAGCGCCGTGCGAGTGGCAGACGAATTTGCATGTTTTCCCCCTGGCTACGCGGGTCATACGGCTGGATTCACCGTTCCTTATATCCGAAGCGCACCCATAGCGTGCGCGCATTCAGCAGATAGAACGACTCACTGCCGAATTCACTCGCGCTAACCGGTGGGCGCTGGTTTGTCAGATTATTACCTTCGAGCGACAGCAGGTAGTGGCCCAGGCGATAGCCAAGCGTCGCATCGAGCTTCATGTAGCCGCCAACTGGCGCGGTATTTTCTTCATCCAGATAGCGCCGACCTACGTAGGTCGTTACAAGCGTCGCATTAAACCCTTCCCGAGGCTCGTAGAGGAGCCCGGCGGATGCGAGATGATGCGGTGACAGCGGCAGTTCGCGTCCGGCGACATCAACGTACTCGTTGGATTCGATATCGAAGAACAAGTACTGCGTGAAGCGCGCGTCGTGGTACGAATAATTTGCGCCCACCGCGAGAATGTCAGTTATCCAGTAGCGTGACTCGAGCTCCGCGCCTCGTAGTTGCTCCCCGGCCGCGTTGGTCAGAAATCCGGACTCTGTTGCGACCACCAGATTCTTGAAGTCCAACTTGAAGAGTTCCGCCTGGTAGGTCAGGCGGCCGTCCGCCACTGCGCCTTTGAGCCCGCCTTCGTAGCTTTTTGCGGTCTCCGGGCGCAGCACAGCCGGCTGGTAATCCGGACCGAAATCGAGCGCCGACGGTTTGAAAGCGTCGCGATAATCCGCGTACAGCACCGCCTCGTCCTTCCCATCCGCCCAGAGCCGGTAGCTGGCACCGACCGTTTCGGTGGGGCGAATCTCGCGCCTGCTCGCGCTCTGCTCCGCGAATTGCACCGTTGGCGTGAACGGCGGCAATGTGAGATCGCTGGAAAATTTGCTTTCATCAGTCTCGTTAAGACGAATTCCTGCCGTCACATCCCAGCGCGTACCCGTCTTCCAGTCCAGTTGCACATACTGGCCGGCAAACAGCCGCCGGTCAGAGACGAAGCCGAATTCGTTAACCGGCAACTGCGTCGTCGGCGGCGGCAGTACCGAACCGTTCAGCGGCACGGTATAGGCGCTGTTGCCGTTCAGCGTGGGTTGGCGCCCATAGCCGTACAGCAGGTCGGCCCCGACGGTAAGAACAACGTCGCCGAACACGTGGCCTGCCAGGTGCGTGTCGAAATAATCATCATCGATTTGGCGATTCTGATCCTGCGTATCGGCGGTACCGCTCAGATCTGGATGCAGAAAGGCACGAATGTCGTCAACGTGCGAGTGAGAGACGGAGACGAGAGTGTCCCACGTCCCCCAGAGTGTCGGCCGCGAATAACCGATCGCCAGCTGATACTTATTCTCGTTGAGCTCGGCGTTTGCCGGATTGAAATTGGCATTCAGCGGCGTCAGGGTCGTGAGCGCCGTGCCCTCGCGGATCACCGGGCTGGGCGGTACGTCGCGAACAATGCTCAGGTTCGCGTCGACGCGCAACTGACCTGTACCCAAATCGAGCGCGCCTCGATACAGCAAGCGCCCATCGGAGACATTCTCACGTCTGTCGGCGAATCCTACGCTTTCCCCGGAGGCGGCAAACGATTGGTGATAGTCTCCCCACTGAGGCAGCGCGAACGCGGCCGATCCGCGTGCTGAGTGATAATTGCCCACCGCTATGTCGGCCTCATCAGCCGCCTCACCTGCCGGGTAATGAAGAACGTGCACGACCCCGACGAATGATGTTGCCCCATACATGACCGGCGCCGCACCCTTAAGTACCTCGATGCGCTCAACATTGGTTGAATCCAGCGTTGTTATCGCCGGATTGAAGGCACCTCCCCATGGGATATTGTCGACGACGAGCAGGAACGCGTCGAATTCATGCAATCCCCAGAATGAAGGTACAGCGCTAGACGGTCCAGCGTCGCCGCCCGCCGGCGCCTCGACTCCGGGCACCAAGCTTAAGGCAGAGGCCATGTCCCACGCATCGCGAGCGCGCAATTCCTCCCCGAAGACTACCGAGATGTCGTCAGGGAGCTGATCGAGAGCCTCAGGGATTCGGCTGGCCGTAACCACGACTTCGCTCAACGAGTCAGCTCGCGGCTCGTTCGGCGCATCGGCGCCGGCTCGGTCTCCAGCAACAAGCAACAGCCCGAATAGAATGCCGCGCTGAATTTGGCAACCTCTCACCAGTACACTCGATGTCTACGCGGATGCCCTGCCGCAGCAAATGGATGAAGCCGGTGAGAAAGTGGTCGACGTGTTCATCGCCGCGAGTGGTAGCGCTTTGGTAGGAAATAGCGCGACGCTACACTGAGCGTCGCATAAGTATTTGAGAGCGCACCCGGAGAGATTCGAACTCCCGACCCCCTGGTTCGTAGCTGGCACTATCATAATTGAGCATTGATTTTATTAATGAATTCCGCGTGGCGCCCGTTGCGTTTGGCACCACCGAGCAGAACAGAGCGCAACCAAACACGCAAGAGTCCCGCGACGACCTGGCGCAGAGTCGGCTGCTGTGACCCTAAGCGCCCATCATCGATAGCTGTCATCGGAGTCTTACCCGAGGACTTCTGGTGACAGTCGGCGCTGAAGCATTTTTCTGCACGGAAATCACGGGGTTACCGCGCTGCGGCCAGTCGACCGGTAGACTTTCGATAGACGTTGACGTCGACCCACCGCCTGCCCCAATGCGCAAGGCTGTCCAGGCTCGATAGGGCTGGCGGGCAGGCGTTGGGCACAACTCGGACATCGCTTTAAATAACAGTCGCTCTCCTATTTTTCGAGTTTCTTCATAGCGATTCCCCCATAGCAGATCGAGCTGCGCCCGTTAGCCATAGAACGATGCCGTTCCTGACCGCACCGTCCAGCCGATACTTTGGTATGGATCGATACGGTCCCCAATGGATTCGTCGCCGCGCTTCTGGCAATCTTTCGTTGAACAGTCATTCGCTCCAACATCGAAAGGAAGTTCCAAATGGACGGCACAAATGGACTGAAAGAGAGCACGCGCGTGACCGCGTCCGCTGAGTGTGATCGTTTTTACCGCCCAGGGAAAGGCTATGGTCGGCGAGCGGCCAAAGCCCTTCGGCGAAGCTCTCGGCTTTGACCCGATCACGTCGACTCTAATCTTCGTCGAGAACGACGCGGTGCTGGTAGACGCGATGACCACGGTGGCCGAGGCCGAAGCCCTCGCGGATTGGATTGCACTGCACAATCGCAACCTGGAGACCATCTATATAACGCACGCCCACTTCGACCATTTCTATGGTCTGAGCATCTGCTCGACCGTTTCCCGGCCGCTCGGGCGGTCGCAACGCCCAAGACGGTGAACGCCATGCAGATGTCTTTTACTCCCCCAGTGGAGCGGTTAGCCCGCCGTATGTTTCCTGGGCAAGTGGCCACTAAGTTGGTTGCGCCTGAGCCTTATGAGCACGACACGTGCACTCTCGAAGGTCACGAATTGCGCATCATCGAGCAGGGTCGCACCGATAGTCCCGATTCGACCTCTCTCTACGTTCCATCGATCGGCCTGATCGTCGCTGGCGACGTTGTGTACAACCAATGCCGCATGTATGTGGGCGACACCACCCCCGAGAGCCGAAAGAGTTGGATCGAGCACCTGGACCGCTTAGCAGCGCTGAACCCGACGATTGTTGTCGCCGGTCACAAGAAGCCTGGCGCGCCCGACTCTCCCTCGGCGATCCAGGACACCAAGCGTTACCTTGAGGACTTCGATCGGGTGCAGAAAACTGCGATGTCCGACCAGGACCTATTCGATCAGATGACAGTGCTATACCCGAATTGGGTAGCCAATCAGTCGTGGTTGATGTTTGGATTCCCGGAGGTATAACTCACAGCAACAGCTGATGCGCATGTTTCCTCGCGCATGATGAGCACTGCTTATCGGAATTGGGGTTGTCAATGAGCGTTCAAATCGGACAAAAGAGCTATGAGATGCCCCCCTGCGACGGGTTCACCATCACACTTTTTATCACCGTCGCCGACATCAATCGATCGGCTGATTTCTATGAAAAGGTCTTCGGCGGCCGCATTCTGAGCAGAGGCGACAGCAAGGGTGCGTCCGGGCACATTCAGATCGCGAATACGTGGCTCATTGTGAACGTCGGGGGCGGCCCCACCCCGGACAAGCCGACGGTAACGCTGAGCGTCCCCGCCGACCCGGATAAAATCAACAGCTTTATGAATATTCGCGTTGCGGATATTCAAGCGTGCTACAGGTTGTGGAAAAGTCGAGGTGCGGAGTTCATCACAGAGCCGATCCCTAAGTACGGCGAGATTCGCTGCTACATCCGCGATCCTGACGGATATATCATCGAGGTCGGACAGAGCACCGACCTCACGTAAGGTTGACGCTCGGCCCGCAAGAAGCATGCTTATAGTCGCGAGCATGAAGCGCTTCGGATACTCGCGATATGTGGCCCAAGGCGGCGAATGGGGAAACGCTGTTACGGAGCAGATAGCTCTGCTGCGGACTCCGGAGTTGATCGGCATCCACACCAACATGCCCGCCACTGTCCCAGCCGATGTTGCGAAGGCTCTCCAATTCGGCGAATCGCCGCCAGTTCTTTGGAACCGCGGCCATGACTCTTGCTGCCGCTCAGCTAGGCATGGTCGCGCCCAGCAATGCACAGCCCGAAAACGGGAAGGGAAGTAATCTCCCTCCGATCAAGGCAGGAACGAACACCTCGTTTGCCTCACTGAAGAAGATTGACGCGGGTCTCCTGAATGTCGCGTACGCCGAAGCGGGTCCAACCGACGGGCGTCCGGTCGTGCTGTTGCATGGCTGGCCTTACGACATCTACAGCTTTGTCGACGTAGCTCCTCTGCTGGCTTCGGCGGGCTATCGGGTGATCATCCCGTATTCGCGCGGCTATGGCGCAACGCGATTTCTTTCGGATAAGACGTTTCGCAATGGGCAGCCATCGGTGGGGGCAGTCGACATCATTGCCCTGATGGATGCTCTCAACATCAAGTCGGCGATCATCGGCGGATATGATTGGGGTGGGCGGACAGCCGACATCATCGCGGTACTGTGGCCGGAGCGCTGCAGGGGTCTCGTCTCCGTGAGTGGCTATCTGATGACTAGTCAAGAAGCCCAGAAGAGCCCTTTGCCGCCGAAGGCTGAGCTTCAATGGTGGTACCAATATTATTTTGCCACGGAACGCGGCCGCGCAGGCTACGACAGGACGAGCTTCGCCTCTTGGTTTGAATAAAGTGGAATGCGCTGCAACTGCGTGTGCTTGCGTGGGACGGTGGGACCCCGGGACGAAGGAATCATATAATGTGCGCTGCGCGCGCCCCAGCATTCGCTTTGCCGCGCGCCAAGCACGTCTCGGCGCATCCGCCGACGCTTGTGGTCATCCGGTACAAGCAAGTAGATAGAGTGACGTCAGCGTGCTACACAAGCTGACAATAGCGCTTGTGAGTGCGCTGTAAGGCGTAAGTCAACGGGCAACCGCAAGCACCGTTGACCCCGCCGTACAGATGAAATGCCGGTCAGCAGTTGGTCGTCGAGGTTGTAGACGGCCAACTACGGAGGAAGCCATGATTGGTACTGTGCGAGTTTCGGCGCGTTACTTTTCTGTTCTAATCGTGGGGATTCTATTTCCGATCGCTACCCCAGCTCAAATGCCGCCCTCTTCGGCCGACCAATCTGTGCTGAAGGGCAGACCGCATCTTTTTGGGCCCGGTATTATTTCCACGCCGGATGCGGAAGCCAATGCCAGCTTCACTCCAGACGGAGCGACCTTCTATTTCGCCAAGCACACCCCGGGCTGGAGCCGCGACACGATCGTGCTATCCCATCGCAGAGGGCAAAATTGGGGCGAGCCCGAGGTCGCGCCGTTCTCGGGCCTGTGGACGGATACTGATCCCTCTGTTTCGCCGGACGGGAGGAAGCTCCTCTTCGCGTCAAATCGCCCGATTGAGGGCCGTCAATTACCGAGGAAGGACCTGGACCTTTGGTACGTCGAGCGTACGGCGAGCGGGGGTTGGGGCGAGCCCCAGCACATCCGCAGCGCTGTTAACTCGGACAGCATGGAGTCCTCACCATCGGTCACGCGGGACGGAACGCTATATTTTGAGTCGTCCCGACCCACGGATCACCCGGGTCCCCACATCTATCGTTCGCATCTTGCCAACGACGAATACAGTCCGCCGGAGATATTACCGTTCAGTAAGGAAACAAACGATATGAATCCGGTAATCGCACCGGATGAGAGCTTCATCATATTTTTTAGTCTTGAGCGCGGCGGAATCGGAGGTGGCGACCTATTTGTCAGCTTTCACCGAGGGGACAGGAGTTGGTCGAGCCCCAAGAACCTTGGAGCGCCGATTAATTCCATCTCCTTTGAGTCAGCGCCCGGGCTTTCTCCCGACGGGCGTACATTGTACTTCGCTAGCGACCGGATCGACAGACCTACGACACGGACCCGGCGCGTAAACTATCGGGAACTCGAGAATGAGCTTCACGCGATTCAGAACGGCCTGTCAAATATCTATGAGGTCGATATCAGCGATCTGCAGGTGCTGAACGATTCGGGCTGACGGGCCCAAAGGATCAGCGCCGCGTTGCAACAGCGCAGTTCGGCTGGCCTTCAAACCTTCGGCGAAGGGCCGCCGTCATTTTCTGCCGCGACGCGTGCCGCGGCGGCCGCGATCATGGCCTTGAAGCGTGGATTGTCGCGGAGGCGAATGAAGTCCGGATCGACCTTGATGTGATTCAGATAATAACCAGCACCTACATTTTCCAGGACCGGCTCGAGCACATCCAGAGCGACGTCCGGCTCATCGAGGTGAATCAGGAGGACGCAAGCAAAGTTGTAACGCATACTCCAGTCGTCCGGATCGATCAGCAAGGCACGGTTCATTCGGTCCTTTGCGCGTTCAGCGTCCCCTAGGGTGGCGAGAGCGTAGGCGCTGTACGCCATGACTGCTCCGTTGCTCGGATCCTGGGCCACTGCTTTTTCGGCGCGGGAGAGCGCAATCCGCGCGGAACGCCGAGCGGCTTCCGAGTCTCCAACGGCAACGTAACAGGACATCAACATCGCCGGAGAGTTAATGTCCGTCTCCATGAGATTCGTTGCTTTCTCCCAGTAGCGGATCGCATCCTCAAGGCGTTGCCGCCTGTAGCTCAAGTACGCGGCTGATCTGATCACCTCGTAGGATTCGGCGTCCTGCGCAAGGGCCATATCGATTTCGGCCGACGCCTCATCATGACGGCCGAGGTCGGCCAGGATTCTGGCCTTGACCGCATGGGCTTCCGGAAGGTTGGCGTCAAGTGCTAACGCCCGATCAGCGGCTACCAGCCCGTCATCGCCTCTATTGCCAAGGGTCTGGCGCAAGATCATTTGTGCATGAGCCGTGAGCGCCCAGGCGCGCGCATAATCGGAATCGATCTCGGTGGCGCGCGTACACAAGCGAATGATTGCCGCGGCCCGCCGAGCGTTGCCCTCAGGTCCGGAGACATAGAGCTGCCGCCCCATGAGGTAGAGATTGTACGCCTCGACACTATCGGTGCCGCGCTGCTCGATGGCTTGTTTCTCTTCCGGCAAGAGCCTGAGTCTGAGGGCCTTGACGATCGCCTCGGAGATTTCGTCCTGCAGCGCGAAGATATCATTGAGGTCGCGATCGTAGCGTTCGGCCCAAAGGTGATCGTTGCTAGAACCGTCCACCAGCTGGGCAGTGATCCTTACACGACCGCCTGCTTTGCGCACACTGCCTTCCAGTACGCGGTCGACCTTGAGTTCGCGCGCGACTTTCACCAAGTCGACGTGCTTGCCCTTGAAGACAAAGGCGCTGTTGCGGGATGTCACCGCCAAGGCCGAGACCTTGCTCAGGTCCGTAATGATGTCCTCGGTGATTCCATCGCTGAAATATTCCTGTTCCGGATCCCCGCTCATATTAGTAAAGGGCAGTACACAGATTGCAACACGCGCTCGGCCGGGAGCCGAGGCGGATCGTGCTGAACTAGAAATCGCGGTCACCGCTTGGGCCGCGTTCTTCCGGGCTATCATCGCGCCAAGCGCGCGAAGCACCTCCTGAGCCTGCGGGCTTTGCGGGTCCCTATCCCAGTCATCCAAGTCAGTGGTATGAAACGTGCGTACGTCGATCGGCATCTCCGCACGCTCAAAGCGAACTGGGACGAGGATGCCGCGCTCCGCCCCGTCGCGTGCCTCACCGCGCACCCATCGCGATTCCACTGACTTCGGGGTCCAGACCACGAGGACGGCGGTAGCAATCTTTAGCTCCGCGACGATCTGGCGATCGAACTCCTGACCGGGGGAAATCTCCGGGTCCCACCAGACCGACCAGCCCGATGCCTCGATTGCGGCCACGAGCGGCGCGACACGCGCTTTGTCGTGGCGAGCGTAGGAAACGAAGACGTCAGCCATGCTAGTCGGGCCTCACCCCGAAATCATCCCGGCGATTTTTCTCCGCATCTTCGGCAGCTTAACCGACCCGCGTGTAGCAGGGTGAAATCCGCGCCGAACACTGCACCGCTGGCGTCGGACTGCAGGCCAAATGGGGCCCTGGCGCTCGAATGGCTCGAGACGGCGCTGCGGCTGCGGGACCCGGGCCTGGAGAGTCTGAAGACCGATCTGCTCATGGACCCCTTGCGCAAAGAGCCGCGCTTCCAGGCGATCGAGTGTCAGCTACAATTTCCCTCTCCGAGTGCGAGCGGTCGTTGCAGGCAATGACTTGAGCCGAGTGTGTGCGGTGCGAGCGCGCCGCAGCGACCCCTATTGGGTCGGTGCGGCCACGCAGCGTCTCTGCCGAAGTGAATTTAAAGTTTCCCGACTGAGCGCTGACGAAACAACTGCATGCGTGCTGTCTAAACCCTCTTGTGCTGGTTATGGCCCCGATGTTGCGGCTGAACCTGGACCTTGTGACCATCGGATAAAAAGTTCGCGTTACTCGGCACGCAGCCGGATCTTCACATCCAGATACGACGCGTCGATCAAATTCCCGAGGGCAACGGAGTCAGGTTCGCGTCCGGGTTTCAGTTTCACGTGACGCATATTCCTTCCCGTGCCTTCCAGCAGCCTGGCAGGGTCGTCTAGATTCGCGCCGTAGAAAAAACCTACATTGGTATGGCTTCTGAATACATTGACGTAGGCGAACGGTGCATCCTCCACGCATGCGACCGGGCAGCCGTCGTGCATCAGCTCCAGAACGTCCTCGCCGCATGCACGGATTCTCTTGAACCATGTGCGCGCAACAGCGGTCAACGCATCTGTCTTGTTCAGCCACTCCTCGATGATGGGGTCACGCTTCCCCGCACCTGATAGTCGCAACATTGCGTTCATAGGAGTGCGCAAATTCTTCGGCGATGAGTGGTGCTTTGGTCAGGCGCAGAGCCGTAGCCGGGACCCGGACAAATGGCTCGAGCAAACCTAACTATTGATGAGCCGGCCATCACTCTGCCTGCGTTCACGCTCAATCAGTACACCGACGCGTGCCACAGCTGCCTCTCTCGCCGCAGGGGTTAGGCTTTTGCAGCGTTATGAGAACTCAGTCCGGCTCCATGGCGGCGACTTCGTTGCCAGCAGGGTCGCAAAAATGAAAGCGTTTTCCACCCGGAAAGCTAAAGGTTGGTTTTGTGATGACTCCGCCGGCGCGCTGCACCGCTGTTTCAGTTGCTGCAAGCGATTCCACCTGAATGACAGGAAGAGGAGCGCGCGAGGCTTCTTTAGCATCGGCCTGAAGGCCGAGATCTACGTCTCCTGTCATCGTACATGAATAGGTCGAGCCAAAGTCAGTCATCGCAAAGCCGAACGCATTTGCGTAAAACAATTTTGCAGGGGCTATGGCTGCGGCCGGAAGTTCGACAAAACAGATTCGACTCGGCATGGATTGCCTCTTTCGTCCCATTTGGCGACACTTTGATACACATCTGAGCAGAATATGTCAATAACTGGCGTGAGGACTTTAATGAGTTGGGGATAGTAATTTCATTCGGAAGATTTGAACTGGCTTTCCAGGTACGGATGAACCATGGCGATTTGCGTACTCGCGTAACAAATTTGCTTATGAGCATTCGCGTTGTCTAAGACGCTACCGCAAACCGGACAAGCTGGTCAGGTAAGGCCGCTAGCCCTCGTACGAAGACCGCAGCACGTCGGCCGGAACGATTGGTCGGGCCGCAGCAATTGCCGCAATGGAGACCTTTGGACCCGGGATGCGTGCGGGTAGCCTGGCACCCCGACGAGCTGGCGGATTAGAGGGAAACTATTGAGCCACCCTTCATTCATGCCGGCGTCGTCCTCGTTCGCGAGCACGATGATAACGCTGACGATCTTGTCTAAAGAACTGCCGGCTTCCTTGGTCAGACACTGCGCAGTTGAGCAGATGCCTTCATGTCCTGCGGCGGAACGTCGCGAACATGCTGAGCGAAGTACCATTGGTGTCCTTCCGGATCGACGGCCCCATACCGGCGATCTCCGTAAAACTGATCTTTGGGTTCTTCTAAAATCCTGGCGCCCGCCTTCTTTGCACGTTCGAAGTGTGCGTCGACGTCGTCCACATACACATAGAGGTTTTGCGTCACGTGACCGAGCCGCTTCGGGTTTTGATACTCAGGCCCGGGGCAGCCCATCATGACGACACCGTCGGCTAGCCGCATTTCAGCGTGGGCCGGCTTCCCGTCGGGTCCTGGAACTCGCATGCGTTCCACGAAGCCAAAAGCACTCGCTAGCCAGTCGATGGCGCCACTAACGTTTTCGTACAGGAGATAGGGTGTGATTCGGGGGGTGTTCTCAGGGGGATTCAAAGGCACGGGATTCTCCTCATTCGGTACCAAAAGCTAATTGCATTGATGACGACCTCGATTCTGGCGAGAGCCGACGAATCATCAAACCAGACCCGCTTCAATTGCGGTCAGCACTGCCAATGTCCGATCCGGAACCGCCATCTTTGCAAGAATGCTGGACACTTGGTTTTTGACCGTGCCCTCGGCCGTCTGCAACGATTGGGCGATTTGCCGGTTCGTTAACCCTCCCGCCATCAGCCGCAGCACCTGGATCTCTCGCTCGGTGAGGGTCGCGCAGTTCTGCGCAAGCGCCCCGTTCCTGCGCCGCAGAAGCGCCTGCCGCAAACTTGATGTGAGCGCCGGCTGAAACCAGTTTGCGCCGGCCGCAACAGCCCGAATAGCCGCCATCAGCTCCTCAAGCGTTATATCTTTGGAGACAAATCCATCCGCGCCGCGCCGTGCTGCTTCGAGCAACAGCTCGGGATCGTCGAACGTGGTAAGTACGAGGCAACGGGGCCGCATTGCGCGGCCCTTCAGCGCGTCGAGCACTTCCAGCCCCGACATCCGTCGCATGCGCACGTCAAGCAGGACGATGTCGATATCAAGCCGCGCAAGCTCCGCGAGCGCCTGCTCGCCATCCGCTGCCTCGGCGACCACCAGTACATCGTCGAACATCTCCAGCAAGCGGCGAAACCCCTGCCGGATGAGTTGCTCGTCGTCCGCAAGCAGCACGCGAATCATTTCGGCTCTCGCTCTCGGCATGGTAGTCCCGCATAGACCTCGAAGCCTCCCGAAGCCCCCGGCGCGGCTGTGAGCGTACCGCCGAGCGCTTCGAGCCGGCGGCGCATGCCGCTCAGCCCGAAGCCTTCCTCGAATGCATCAATCGCCTCGCCATCATCCCGCGCGGCGAGTCGCAACTGGTCTGTCGTGCGTTCAATCGTAATCCATAGGTTTTCGGCTTCACCATGACGAATGCAGTTAGTCACGATCTCTTGCACGGCTCGCAACATGGCGCGGCTCGTACTTCCATCCTCGACGTGCAAGTCGGGTGGGCAGGTCACATGAAGCTTTGGCCGTGGCAGTTCCTCTGCGAGCCGCAAGATTTCGAATGACAGGTCCACCGGTGGCTCGTCTCTGGAGCGATGCACAATCTCCTTGACGTCGTGCAGCAATGCACGCGCCAGCGCCTGAGCGGCGCGCACGGATATACGCGCCGCCCCTTGCGACTCATGCGCCGCAAGTTCTAGATTCAGGCTCAGCGCGACGAGGTGATGGCCGAGTGAATCGTGCAGATCCTGTGCCATCCGCAATCGCTCCTCCACGCGGCTCTTCTCTGCGAGCGCGCCCTGCATCCGCACGAGCTCCGCATGGGCGCGGACCACCTCCTCGCGCGTGCGCCGCTCTTCTGTGAACAGGCGCACGACAGCGAACATAAGTAGCTGAAAGCCAAAATACGGGGGCGCTAGGAGCAGCGCCGCGCGCGGGAACCACTGAGAGGCAACGGCCACGGTCAGTGCAAGCGATTGCACTCCGATCCAGCCAAAGCCGACACGAGAACTAGTGCGAAGTGCGAGCTGCGCGGCGAGCAGAACGAGAAGCAGCCCCTCGTAGCCATTGCAAAAGAGGGCCGCCATCGTGATGGCGCACGCACTCTGTAACGCGAGGGCAATAAACGGCCCGCCAGCAGTGCGTGTGCTCCACAGGAAAGCCGCGATAAAAACAGTACTTGCACAGGCCCACGCGAGCAGGCGCAGCGTGAATTGGGCCTCGATCCCAGTAGTAACGGATACGCATATCCATGTCGCGATGCCGGTGAAGAGGAGAACCCGAGGCAATGGCATGGAACCCATGTTCGGATAAGTCTACCGGCACAACCGACACAGCGGTATAGGTCGAAAGTCACACAGATTACGCAGCAGGTCGGCACATGCGCACTACCGCTGCGTGCGATTAGGATGAGCAAGGGTTCATGAAACACCAATCTGTCTGGCGAGCCGTTATTTCCCCTTTCGCCAAACGATTTTAACCTGAAACTGTGGGAGGCAATATGAGACTTAGAGTATTACTCAAAAGTGCAGTGGCATGGGCGTTCGGCGACTGGAAATTCGATGCCTGGAAACCTAAAAGCGTGGCCGTTTGCGGCATAACGCTAGTTTCTTTTGCCGCTGGATCTCTGGTTGCTGCCAGCATGGCGAACTCGAATCAAGCGGGGGCCGATAGCAATCGTGTTTTCGAGCTTCGCATTTACCATGCTGTGCCGGGCAAATTGCCCGCGCTGGAATCCAGGTTTCGCGACACGACTTCACAACTACTTGCCAAACACGATTTGAAGGTTGTGGGTTATTGGGTAGCGGACGATGCTTCCGCTCCGGACAACACATTGAGAAATACATTCGTATTTTTGGTGGCGCATAGCAGCCGGGAGGACGCCAAAAAGAACTGGGACGCGATGTGGGTCGACCCCGGGTTTCAGGAGATGGTGAAGTCCGAGAAGGCCGAAAAGCTGGTAGAGAAAGTGGACGGGACTTACATGCGTCCGACGGATTTTTCGCCGATGAAGTAGTTTGATCACCTTCACTCGCGAGGATGTTGACTCCAATCCTGGTGAGCGCCGCCCGAGTCGCGCGTTCACGAGAGGACTACATAACCAGGGCCGAAAAAGGCCTTCCCCGCCAAGGTGGTTCGTAGACTGCGCTAAGTACCTTATATACAAAGAGAATCTCGCATAGAACCTCCCGATACGTTTCGGACTTAGGCTACTGCAAAGCGTTGATTGATCGAGATCGGCGTAGTTATTATCGGACGCTTTACCGCGGGCAGGAGGGATTTTGCAGGTGGTGGATTTCAGGTGACGGGCATGCGAATCAAGGAACCCCGACCGTGAGTTCATCTACGGGCGCCTGAAGTGCAGGAGTTGCACTACCGCTCGTCGAGATCTCCACATCTCGAAAGCCAGCGATGCTGCGAAGCAGCAACGAGTCCATGAGCTGTCACTGCTGCCGTAGATCTGTTTGCCTGTTAGCTGACAGTCATTTCATGCGCTAGATTGAGCATGCACCCACAGGCCTTACGGGAATAGATGTAAAAGTCAGAGCCATCGAGGCGTTCGATAATGGAGGGATAGAGAACGCTCAAGCTCGGCGCCCTCTACGTTTGGCATGATCGTACGGACAGGAGAGCGAAATGACCCCTGCGAAACTGCATATTCTCTGCATTCCGGGAAGCCTCCGCAACAGTTCACATTCCAGCGCTGTGTTGCGCGGACTACAAGAAGTAGCGAGCGACCGGGCGCGCATCGATGTTTTTTCGCTTGAAGCAGTTCCCTTGTACAACGCAGATCTCGATGGCGAACAAAAACCCCCGGCCGTCGTTGAGTTGAAGGACGCTATCCGTAAATGCGACGGTTTGGTGCTCGCATCGCCAGAATACAATTACGGAGTCTCCGGAGTTCTGAAGAACGCGCTCGATTGGGCCTCGCGTCCGGGCTATCAATCGGTTCTCAGGGACAAGCCGGTGCTGATCATGACGAGCTCGCCGGGAATGGTGGGCGGCGTCCGCGCTCAGGGACAATTGCGCCAGACCCTAGCGGCGACGCTGTCTCGTATCATCGCCGCACCGGAAGTCGTTATCTCTCAGGTGCAAACGAAGATTCAGGACGGACGTCTGACTGACGCAGCCTCTTTGAAAGTCATGCTTGAAGCATTCGAAATGCTATTGACGGAGATTCGCAGGTAGACCACGACGTTGGACTTCCTGCTGGCATGTCGCCGCTCTGATCGCACGCCCTCGGGTCGAGCTTGCACGCGCACGCCATCGCCGTCAGACGAAACTCCCGCTGCTCGACGCGTGAGCGGCTCAGTGCGCCGGCCGGACCGAACCCCGCAAAAGGGAAGGATATTGGAGAGAAGCTTTTCGGGCTACTCGGGCGCGAGCAGGTACGATCCAACGAATATTTCAGGCTGTCTTTTCTTAGTTTGTTTTGGGGATGTATCCTCGCAGGACTCGGGCGCCACAGCCGTGTCATAGGAACTAAGCTATGTCGGAACTGGAAGACGATTCCTCCACTTCTCCGTCGCGTCGACGCTTTTTCCAAAGCCTTTCGCTCATCCCGGTGGCCGCAGCGCTCGGTTCGTGCGGCGAGCACTCGGGAGGTCGGACTGCAGCGACAGCCGCGGAGAAACCCTACGAGCCTGCTTTTTTCACCCCTGACGAATGGGCTTTCGTCGTCGCAGCTTGCGATCGGCTCATTCCTGCCGACGAGGTCGGGCCGGGCGCGGTGGATCTGGGTGTGCCTGAGTTTCTCGATCGGCATATGCAGACCCCCTATGCGAGCGGTGCAATCTGGTACATGCAGGGGCCGTTCCTGGAAGCCGCTCCGGAGTTCGGTTACCAGGGCCGCCTGCCGCTGCGGGAGATCTTGCGCGTGGGCATCGCCGAGATGGATACACATTGCAGAAAAGCGTTCGACGGCAAGGCCTTCGTCCAGCTGGCCGGCGCAGAACAGGAAAGTCTCCTTGAAGCGGCTCAAGCCGGCTCGCTGCAGTTCGAGGCCATTTCCTCCAAATTGTTCTTCGCCTACCTGCTCGGCGAGGTCCGCAATGGGTACTTTGCGGACCCGGCATACGGCGGCAACAAGGGAATGGGCTCCTGGAAAATGATCGGCTATCCGGGGGCGCGAGCCGATTACATGGACTGGGTGACGGTGCGTGATAAGCCTTATCCACTGCCGCCCGTGGATCTGGCCGGAAAGCGCGGCTGACCTATGACGACCGTCAAACCAAAAGTGGATGTAGTCATCGTCGGTATGGGCTGGACCGGCGCAATCATGGCCAAGCAAATGACCGATGCGGGTCTCACCGTCGTGGCCTTGGAGCGCGGCGCCGATCGGGACACTCAGCCCGATTTTGCCTATCCCAAAGTGGCCGACGAACTGGAAGGTTCGGTGCACCGAAAATTCCTGCAGAGCCTCTCGCAGGAAACGGTGACCATACGCCACAACCCGGCGGACGTCGCGGTGCCCTACAGGCAGATGGGATCCTTCAAACCCGGGACCGGCGTCGGCGGTGCTGGAACCCACTGGTCGGGTTGTCATTTCCGTGCGTTGCCGGAAGACCTCAAACTGCGCAGCACAGTAGAAAAACGCTACGGCCGCCGCTTCGTTCCGGACGGCATGACCATCGCGGACTTCCCGGTCACCTACGAAGAATTGGAGCCGCACTTCGATCATTTCGAATATGTTTGCGGCACCTCCGGCAAAGCCGGAGTAATCAACGGCGTTATTCAAGAAGGCGGGAATCCGTTCGAGGGCTCGCGCAATCGTGACTATGCGCTGCCGCCGAATCCAAATTACCTCGGCGCGGAACAATTCTATACCGGCGCGCGCAATATGGGGTGGCACCCATACCCCATTCCCGCATCGAACGCTTCACGGCCGTACGTCAATCCCTACGGTTGCCAGATGGGGCCATGCAATTTCTGCGGCTTCTGCAGCGACTACGGCTGCATCAATTATTCGAAGGCGAGCCCAAACATCTGCATCATTCCCGTCCTGCGTCAGCGTAAAGGGTTCGAGCTGCGCGCTAATGCACATGTGCAGAAAATCAATCTGGACGCTGCCGGCAAACGTGCCACAGGTGTTACCTACTTGGATGCGCAAGGCCGAGAGATCGAGCAACCCGCCGACCTCGTGCTGCTCTGCGCGTTCTCTCTGTACAACGTGCATCTCATGTTGCTGTCGGGGATCGGAACGGCTTATGACCCTAATACCGGCCTGGGCACAGTCGGGCGCAACTACTCGTACCAGAATCTCAACCGCGTCACGTTGTTCTTCGACAAGAGCGTGCAGGCCAATGCTTTCATCGGCAACGGCGGCGCCGGCACGACGATGGACGACCTCAATGGCAACCAACTTGATGCCGCCAAAAGCGGCTTCGTGGGCGGCGGGATCATCTGGGCGCGTCAGCCCGGTGCCGGTCCCGTGCGCGGCATCAGCGTGCCGCGCGGAACTCCCAACTGGGGCACTAAATGGAAGCAAGCGATTACCGACAGTTTCCGGCACTCGTTTTATTTCGAGGTGCAGGGTGCCTGCATGTCGTATCGGCAGAACTACCTCAGTCTGGATCCCACCTACAGAGACGGCTTTGGCCGGCCGCTGCTGCGCATGACGTTCGACTGGAACGAGAACGAGATCAAGGCTTCGCAATTCTTGGTCAGCAAGGCGCAGGAAATGAGCAGAACGCTCAATCCTCTTTCGATGGTCGGTGATGCGAAAAAGAGCGGCAGTCACTACGACGTAACACAGTATCAGAGCACCCATACCTGTGGCGGGGCAATCATGGGCGCCGATCCAACGAGCTCGGCGCTAAACCGCTATCTGCAGTCATGGGACGTGTCCAACGTATTCGCGATCGGCGCGAACGCGTTTCCGCAAAACAACGGCTACAACCCGACCGGCATGGTCGGCGCACTGGCCTATTGGTCGGCAAAGGCGATTCGCGAGAATTATCTGAAAAACCCTGGTCCGCTGGCCTAGGCGGGTTGCTGCGACCATGAAGAGAATTTCTCTTATCCTGCTTGCAATTGCCGTGGTAGCGCTGCTCGCCGCTCTGACCTTCGCATTGCTGCCCACGACGACCCGCGTCATTTCCGCGGTCGCAGCAACCCAGCAGAATGCCGCGCTCCTCGAGAAAGGCCGTTATCTGGCGACCGCGGGCGACTGCATTGCTTGTCACACGGGAGCCGACCGCCAACCTTTCGCCGGCGGTCTCGCCATCGCTTCACCTCTCGGAATCATCTACAGCAGCAACATTACGCCCGATCGGGATACGGGCATCGGCAACTACTCGCTGAATGACTTCGACCGTGCTCTGCGTCATGGCATCTCAGCGTCGGGGAAAACACTTTACCCCGCGATGCCGTATCCCTCATACGCGCGATTGCGCGACGAAGATGTGCTTGCGATGTATGTCTATTTCATGCATGGCATCACGCCCGTGCATGCCGCGAATCACGCTACCGAAATCCGCTGGCCGCTGTCGATGCGCTGGCCGTTGGCAATTTGGCGAAAGCTCTTCGCGCCGGATCCGGATCAGCTGGCCTCCGCTGCAAGCAATTACTCCGATCCGCTGGTCAAACGCGGCGCCTATCTAGTGCAAGGTCTGGGCCACTGCGGTAGCTGCCATACGCCTCGTGCACTCACCCTGCAGGAAAAAGCGCTGGATGAGTCGGGTGCTGACTACCTTGCCGGTGGCCAGGTCATCGACGGCTGGAGTGCGGTCAACTTGCGCGGCAACGGCGCCGACGGTCTCGGCAGATGGGCGCAACACGATATTGCAGATCTGCTCAGGAATGGGCATAGCGTCTCTCACGCCGTCATCGGCAGTGCAATGAGCGATGTAGTCGTGCGTAGCACTCAGTATCTATCCGATGATGATCTCGATGCGATGGCCGCTTATTTGAAATCGCTGCCCCCGGCACGAAATGAAGCGTCGGCTTTCGCCCTGAATCCCGCCACCGCGCGTGCCCTTCAGGCCGGCATCAATGACACCCGTGGCGCCGAGCTGTATGTAGACAATTGTGCGGCGTGCCATCGTACCGATGGCGAGGGCTACCTGCGGGTGTTCGCGGAAATTGCGGGCAACTCCACCGTGCTAGCCGCTGATGCAACCTCGCTCATCCGCTTGATTCTGGTCGGCAGCGCATCGCCCGCGACGGCCGGTGCGCCTTCCCGGCTCGGTATGCCGGGTTTTGCGCCCCGGTTGTCGGATGCCGATGTGGCGAAGCTTGCCACTTTTGTTCGTCAGAGCTGGGGAAATGACGCCTCCCCGGTGACGGTCGGCAGCGTCGAAGCGATTCGAAATTCGATTCCTCGAGAACCCTATCCGAGGATAAAGGGGTCTCGCTCCGACGCAGGGATTGCAACCTCTTCCCGGTGAAATTTCGGCGCGCCTGCGCGGCTCTTTCGAAATAAATTAGCTGCCGGGAAGCGTCTGCGTCGCGAATAACCGCAAAGCCAACGCCTCAGAGTCCGCCAATTGCTCGCCGCTGCGGCAATCACGCCCGCGCCAGCGGTAGCGCCCGCAGCGGACAGCGCGGCTGTCGTGATACACAAAGGGCACATGAACAGGCTCCTTAGTACTCGTCGTGGCGACGCCACCAGATTCCCGCCTCGTTGCGGCCCAGGGGTGCACGGTCGAGCCACTGGTATGCGCCCCACAAGCCATCAAGGCCGCGCGCGTAGGTGGAGTAAGTGTGATAGACGGCCCCTTCCTTTAGCACGAACGCGCTCATACCTGGCCGATCGCGCGTATAGGTCGGCGCATCGGTCCCGCACATGGCAGCGAACTGGCGAACGGGCTCTGGCGCGCTCTTCGCGTCCATCGCGTTGCCGCCGCGCCGGTAGTTGTACTCGATGCCGCCCGCACGCTGCTCTTCCTCTGTAAGCGAGACGCTGAAGTCGGAATTGAAGTCATTCCTGGACGAGGACGCCCATGGAAATGTCCATCCCATCCGTCGCTTGTAGGGCTGCAACTTTGCGAGCGGTGCCCGCGACACTGCCCACAGCATCACGTCATGATTGGCGAGGTGTACGGCGAACCCGTCAAAGCCGTCGGCGATCATTGAGCACGACGGGCAGCCGGCGGTGTACTCGGGCCCGAACATGAAGTGGTAGACGAGCAGTTGTGAACGCTGCCGAAAGAGATCTGCCAGCGAGGCGCTGCCTTCGTCGGTGTCGAATGGATACTCCTTGTCGACGCGCACCCACGGCAACGCCTGCCGCCGCTGCGCCAGTTCATCGCTGCGCCGTGTGAGCTCCTTCTCGGCTTCGAGCAGCTCGAGCCGCTCGGCCAGCCACTCTTTACGTGTCCCAGTCCTGCGCGTGGTCATCGCTCGTCTCCTAGCTCATGATTGGTGATGAGCTAGATTAGGCGCCGGGTACCAAGCGTTGGGAGTGACAAGTGTGACGGGATTTCAATGGACTCGCTGATCACGGCCGCTGCGCGCGCGCTCGCGGTCGGCGACCCCCTTGGCGCACTGAAGCGGATCGCTCTGCGCGAAGACCCGCCCGCTCTCGCGCTTCGCGGCACTGCATTGGCGCAGCTCGGCGATCTCGCTCGAGCGAGGGTCCTCTTGCGCAGAGCGGCGCGCGGCTACGGGCCGCGCGAGGCACTGTCTCGCGCAAGGTGCATGGTCGCTGAGGCCGAGATCGCACTCGCCTCCCGAGACCTGAGCTGGCCGTCGAACTCTCTCAACGCCGCGCGAGTAACACTCGCAGCGCACGGTGACCGCGTGAACGCGGCCCACGCGCGGTATCTCGAGATCCGGCGCCTGCTTCTGATCGGTCGCCTCGATGAGGCCGAGCATTCCCTCGCCGAGCTCGAGCCAAACGCCGTTCCGCCGTCCCTGAGGGCCACCCACGAGTTGCTCATCGCAGGAATCGCCGCGCGGCGAGTCCAGGCAAGGACGGCGCGCCTGGCGCTCGCCCGCGCGGCGCACGCCGCGCGCCAAGCAGGAATCCCTGCTTTGGCGGCAGAGGTCGAGGCCGCATTCTTTGTCCTGACAACACCTGCCGCGCGCCTAATCGCGCGCGGAACGACGCGGGAACTCCGCCTCGATGATGTTGAAGCGTTACTGTCCTCGAGAACGCTCGTCGTAGACGCATGCCGTTTTAGCATCCGGCAGGCAGGCACGGCGATCGAGCTTGCCCGGCGTCCGGTTTTGTTCAAGCTCGCACGGCTGCTCGCTGAATCATGGCCAGCAGATGTGCCGAGGGACACTCTCGTTGCGCAAGCATTCCGGGCGAAACGCACCGATGAAACCTATCGCGCGCGCCTGCGAGTTGAAGTCGGGCGACTGCGAGGAGTGCTTCGGACGCTGGCAGACATTGGCGCGACTAAGCAGGGGTTTGCGATTGCGCCACGCGGCGCACGGCAAATCGTCGTACTTGCACCGCCCGTAGAGGAGGAGCACGCAACTGTCCTCGCCTTGCTTGCCGATGGTGAGTCGTGGTCGAGCTCGGCCCTGGCACTTGCGCTCGGTGCCAGCCGGCGTACCGTGCAGCGAGCACTCGAGTCGCTTGGGCGAACGGGCAAAGTGCAGCCGTTGGGTCGCGGGCGGGCGTGTCGCTGGATGACCCCGCCCTTGCTCGGATTCGCGACGACTTTGTTACTCCCCCCTCCTCTGCCGAGCGAATAGGATGACGCCATGAAGCGATCTGCGGCCGAGCTTGTCCGTGAGTACGGACCCTTCCCAGGCGTCGACCACGTGCATGGTGTCACCTATGACGGTCAACAGATCTGGTTCGCCGCTGGAGACACTCTGAAGGCGCTCGATCCGAAGAGCGGGGATATGCTGCGCTCAATCGATGTCGCCGCGCATGCTGGGACTGCCTTCGACGGTCAACACCTGTTCCAGATCGCCGAGGATCGCATCCTGAAGATCGATCCGATCACCGGCCAGGTGCTCGCCACGGTTCCCGCGCCTGGCGGTGGCGCTGACTCCGGACTCGCGTGGCACGAAGGAACGCTCTGGGTGGGGCAGTATCGGATGCGCAAGATTCATCAGATCGATCCGCGGACTGGAGAGGTTCTTCGCACCATCGAGTCAAAGCGTTTCGTCACCGGAGTCACTTGGGTCGACGGCGAGCTATGGCATGGCACCTGGGAGGGTGACAAGAGTGATGTGCGCCGTATCGACCCTCGAACCGGAACGGTCCTCCAGACTCTCGAAATGCCTCCTGGCTTAGGCGTCTCAGGACTCGAGTCTGACGGCGCCGATCAGTTCTTCTGCGGTGGCGGCCGCAGCGGCAAGATCAGAGCGGTGCGCCGACCCAAGCAGCCACCCGCGCCTGACCGCTAACCGGCGGTGCCGTTCTCCGGCCGTCGAAATTCACACGGAATCTGATCGGCGGCAACGCTTGTCCGCTTTATTGCCATTTCCATTTCGCTGACAGGCTAAGGAAGGACCGCAGTCGGGCCCGGAGCCGTCGAAGGAGCTCATCAACACACCCCCGGGGAACGGTCATTCAATTCCAAATTGATCATTCCGCTATAGCCGTGCAACAGCGGCGGAGCCCAAAGGATCAGCGCTACGTTACAACAGCGCAATCTGTTCTCGCCTTCAAATCCTCGGCCAAGGGCGCCGCCGGCATTTTCCGCCGCGACGCGTGCCGCGGCGGCCGCAATCAGGCCTTAAAACGTTGAGTGTCGCGGAGGGGAATGAAGTCCGGATCGACCTTGATGTGATTCAGATAATAACCGGCGGAAGTGAGTCTTCCCAAACATCGTACCTGTTAGTTGAAGGTACGCTGGCAGCGAGCGCCAGCCAGATCGTCAATATGATTCGACCTAACCGGGCTTTCACTCACCACTGTGGTTAATAAGCCATTCCCGCTCACGACGCCTGTTGTCCGACTCTACCGCCGGCCGCCTGACAATGTACAAGCCATCATCCGCGAGCAAGAAAGTTGTGCCCGTGTCGGGCTTTGATGCTTCCCCGCGGACCTGTTTCACGTCAAAGACCCGCTTGACTTCCGGTGCGCTTGCCGCGTCGACTACTTGATAGTCTCGAGCCGGCGGCACTTTTGTATTCTCTCTGGCGACTATGAATCCGTCATTGCCGAGACGCGTGAGAGGACCGCGCAACGTCAACCCTTGAACGGTCTGGAAGTTTGGCTCTCTTACGTTGTGCATATCCAACACAGCCTCTGCGTCGCCTTGGCGGAACTGAATCAGTTCCTGCTTGCTTCCGAGGGGAGATACGAAATCAAATGGCCCAGCAGCACCCAGTTGAACCGAGCCCTCGCCTTTGATATGGGCTGGATCGGATACATCAAGGATCGCCAGTCGAGCGCCCTGTTGCTGTTCTATGTAAAGAAATGTTCTGCCATCAATCGTATCGTGGAGCAGAAGCGCTTCGCCAGTTTGCCGCGCCAATTCGGGAAGATCCGTCGGCGGCACAACAACGATATTGTTGGAGATATTGGCGTGAACGGCCGGCGCTGTCACGATCCCACTTGCCGCAATCGCCATTGCCGCTCGCCGAAGACGCCTCGATAAATGATTGCATACATGGTCTTTCATCGCATTCACCTTAAAAAGTGCCGTGATTCGTCTGGTTCGGCTGTAAGACTGCTGAACCACCGTTTTTATTCCCGTGGTTCCATGCAAGAGGCATGAGTCTGGAGTTGTCCCGGCGTGGCGGACGTCAACTCTATCGTGCTGCGAACGCTGACACTGGCAGCGAGAAAGCAATGAGAATACGAACGGGCTGCTGCGACAGTATTAGCCCAAAGGCGTGGATCTCGCTGCCGTGGCGCAGGCCCAGTTAGATACTGTGGCCAGGAAGTTAACTACCCGACCGCGGGAAACGCTGCACTGGAAAACCCCGGCGCACATACTTGGCTCAAGTATTTCGATGACCCACTGAGCCGAAGTCACCTGTCCACCCGGAATGACCTGCGAATTATTGGCGCGCCCGGAGAGGTTCGAACTCCCGAGCCCCTGGTTTCGGGATATAACATGCCCGACGGGATGCGCTTCGCGGCGGGTCACCGCGCAGCGCAATGACAGGTATCGTCACTTCACGCTGTAGCCACGTCCCTCAAGGCACGCCGCCTGCGCCCGCAGACTTGCGTCACTATTCGGCGGTGCTGCGACTGCACTCGGAGAAGCCGCGCCGGGGGCAGCATCGGTAGCCATCGCGCTGGAGCCCGTTTGCGACGCAGCCCAGTTGCGGCATTCCTGCCTGTCGCGCGCCTGTTGGTCGGCGCTCTGACCATTTTTAGGATAGGCGAACAAGTCCGTACCGCCTCGCTGCACCACAGGTTGATCCACAACCTGTAGCGGAGGAATTACGGCCTGGTATCCGCCCATGCCATTGTTCCAAACGTAGTAGTTGTCATCCGCGTAGTAGTAAGGCACACCGTTCCACCACAAGGTCGAATAATAAAACGGCAGTGTGGCCAGGAACAGGCCGTACCCCGGCCAGAAGCAGCAGCCAAAGCCGCCCCGAAATCCGAAGCCTCCGCGAAAGCCACTATGGAAACCCGCGAAGCCGCGTACGGCGCCGCCGTGAAATCCAACGCCGCCGGCGTGGCCGACCGCACCAAAGTGTCCGCCGGGATCCGCATGAGCCGGAGCGCAGATGACCGTCGCTGCAGTCAGGGCGAGGCCCAGCGCTCGTAGGCCGTAGAGTTTGGTTTGGATGTTCATGGGCTCTCGCGTCAGTGTCGGGGGGTTGCCGGGCGATGAAGCTCGATCCGAACAAGTTCCGTACAACCGTGAGTTCCATCGACGCCCCCTAAGGTTCTAGAGCGCCGACGGTTCGGCAAGCTTCAGTTCTGCGTCCGTTCGTAGAAACACAGCCTGCTTCTGGCGCGGTGGGAGCGGCCGTCAAGATTTTGGGGGCCAATCTGAGCGGCGCGGCCAGCGTCACACTTAACGGCACGGCGGCCAAGTTTGCCGTGGTGTCGAGTTCCGAAATCACGACCACCGTTCCCGCAGCGCCACCACGGGCAAAGTCGAGGTAGTTACCCCAGCGAAACGCTTTCGAGCAAGGTGTCCTTCATGGTGCCATAGGGCCGACTGAAGGACATGATTCAGGATGAAGGCATGCCGCTGCGGCGTTATTTCTCGCCTCTAACAGCGCGCCGAATGCTTGCCGGTCAGTCTCTCATCATTGACGGTGGGCGGGCGATGTAGACAACTCACGAGCCCACGAGCCTCACACCGGATTCAAGCCGCGGCAGCCAGGCGTCCGCTGCGATAGTCGGCGAGCGCCTGCTCAACTTCCTCGCGTGTGTTCATCACGAATGGTCCGTACTGCACGACCGGCTCGCGCAGCGGCTTGGCCGCCAGAAGCAGGAAGTGCACCCCCTCGGCTCCGGCTTGCACGCGCACGCCATCGCCGTCAGACAAAACGCCAGCCGCGCGGTGCGGTAGCGGCTCTGTGGCGCCCGCCGGACCGATGTGGGCACTGCCCTCATAGGTGTAGAGAAAGGCGTTGTAACCCGGGGCAACTGCGGCGCGGAACTCAGCTGCTGCCGGCAGGCGTACGTCGAGGTACAACGGATCGGTGCTGAGCTTGGCACCTGGAGTGTTGACCGGGCCGCTGGTGGCGTCGCCGTCCAGCTCGAGCGTGCCAGCAATGACCTTCACTTCCCCGCCCTGCGGTAGCTTTACGCGCGGGATCCGGGCACTGGGAATATCGTTATAGCGAGCAGGATTCATTTTCTCTCTCGACGGCAGGTTGACCCACAGCTGAAAGCCGCGCATGCGGCCTTCGCTCTGCTGCGGCATCTCGGAATGAATGATGCCGCGCGCCGCCGTCATCCACTGCACATCGCCAGGACCAAGGTCACCGCGGCTACCGAGGTGATCTTCGTGGCGCATGTGGCCATCGAGCATGTAGGTGACGGTCTCGAAGCCGCGATGCGGATGCGCCGGGAAACCGGCAATGTAATCATTTGGGTCATCCGAATAGAACTCATCGAGCATTAAGAACGGATCCACGTACAGCCCGCGTTGGCTACCCAGGCTGCGGCGCAACTTGACGCCGGCGCCGTCGGAAGTCGGTATCGATGGAATGATTTGGACCAGAGTGCGCATATTCATCTTGAGTCTCCGTCGAGAAATTCACCGAACGCTCGCCCTTGGGAATGCCAGTTCATGCTGCATTTCTCTTGCGCGGCGCGTCATAAGCGGCCAGACGTGCGATCTCCGCGACAGCTTTGGCCAGCCCCGTCTGCTTGCTCTGCGGGCTGACGGCAAGGCCTTCGGCATAGACAAATTCCACGTCGGTCATTCCGAGGAAGCGCAGGAAGTCGCGCACGTAGCTCGTCTGCGTGTCCAGCGGCGTTCCGGCATAGAGGCCCCCGCGAGCCGCAAACACGTACACCTTCTTGCCGGTGAGCAGGCCAATCGGACCCTTATCGGTGTACTTGAAGGTCACGCCGGCGCGTGCGATGTGATCAAAGTAGGCCTTCAGCTGCGAAGGCACACCGAAGTTGTACATGGGCAAGCCGAATACGATCACATCCGCCTCCTTCAGTTCGTTGATCAGCGTGTCGGAGAAGGCCACCATCGCGTGCTGCGCAGCGCTGCGCTCTTCGGGCTTGGTGATAAAGGCGCCGAAGCGCTCGGCATTCAGGTGCGGCACGGGTTCCGCCGCGGCGACGTCGCGCACCACGATCTTGGCGGCGGGATAACGCTCGCAAAACGCGGCCACGAACTGGTCGGCCAGTCGGCTCGACTGGCCGTTGCTGTTGTAAATGCTAGCGTTGATCTGGAGCAGGGTCGTCATGGGCGCGATCTCCTCAAACTAGGTGTAGTCACGTTCCTTTCCTCTGACTCCTTTATAGGTATTTATTTATTAGATAAAAAGTAGAATAATTGGCTTATACCTATCTATTTATCAGATGCATCATGATCGATCCTCGCATTTCCCTAGAGCAGTGGCGCTCCGTCCTGGCCGTGGTCGATGCCGGGGGCTACGCGCAAGCCGCCGAGGCGCTGCACAAGAGCCAATCGGCCGTGACGTATGCGGTGCAGAAGATCGAAGCGCTACTGGCGGTGAAAGTATTCGAAGTGATCGGCCGCAAGGCCCATCTGACACCGACCGGGGAGGTCCTATACCGGCGCGCCAAAGCCCTAGTGGAGGAAGCCGGCGCGCTGGAAGGGGCTGCGGGCAGTCTCGCGGCGGGCTGGGAACCGGAGCTGCGCTTGGCGGTAGAGATCATCTTCCCCACTTGGCTGCTGTTGCAGAGTTTCGCGCGTTTCGCCGCGGAGCAACCGCAGGTGCGCATCGAGCTCTACGAGACCGTGCTCAGCGGCACTGAGGAGGCGCTGGTACAGCGAAAGGTTGATTTGGCAATCTGCTCGCAGATACCACCCGGCTTCGCCGGCGACCCGCTGATGCGAATTCGATTCATCGCCGTGGCACACCCACAGCATCCGTTGCACCAGCTCGGGCGCGAACTGACGCTGCAGGATCTGCGCAAGCAACGCCACCTGGTGATTCGCGACACCGGCAGTCAGCGCCGCAGTGGCAGTTGGGTGGGCTCGGAGCAGATTTGGACGGTCAGCAACAAGGCTACCTCGATCCATGCTGTTGGCATGGGGCTAGGATTTGCCTGGCTTCCCGAGGACACCGTGCGTGCCGAACTAGAGCTCGGCGTGCTCAAGCCCTTGCCGCTGCGCGAGGGCGGCGAGCGTTGGGGTGATCTTTACCTTGTGTTCGCCGATCGCGACTACGCCGGTCCCGGGGCTCTGCGGCTGGCGCAGATCATGCGCAAGCACGTGGGAGAGCAATGTCGCAAGGTTGAGCACGAACCGGCGCAGGCCGCTGCAGACTCACTACCAGGCCTGGGACCGACCGGGCTGTAGTCCTCCATGGTCTCGCGGGACCCTTTTGCGAATTGCATCAGCCGATCGTGCTGGCGAGTTTTGGTGGATGGCATGCAGCCATTAGTTACCTCCCCGAGAGGCCCGAGTAATGCGCTACCCTGCCGACGTAGACGCCATGACGGTCGTATCTTAGGGGGCGCGCTGTTTCAGATGACATGCGCCTTGTGGCTGGCACCAGGGGTCCGTGCGATACATCGAGCACCACGCTCGTTCGAGTCCCTGCTCTCACGCCGATGGAACATATGAGAGCGCGTTCCTGTGCAGCTGCGGACAACAGTCTGCTCGGCCGCCGAAGCGCTTAAGTGCGCTCTTGTCGGCGACAGGCCCTTCGCCGCAACCTTGGTGGTCGTGACCGCGAGCCTTTCCCGTTCCAAATAAGGGTCTTTCAAGAATCCCTCCATCATTCGCGACAGTAAGCTGTCCGCACTTTGAGAGCTGGCACGGGCCGATGGGGTAATGTCAGAGATCGGTTCGGCTAGAAGTGGGTTTGGATAGCGGATTCGATGTCATAGCGTTCATTCACGAGGTAGAGAAGTTGCCATTTGTCGAAAGTGGTGCACGGATGCGAGACGCCCAGAGCAATCATGTCTCCTACCTGTATGTCCGCGTGCGGCGGCAAGGTCATATGAGCATGCTGATCGTTAATCGCGGCGATCTGAAACTCGCCGGTGAGCATAGCGGGTGCCTCCGTCGACCCGGGACGGTAGTGCCTCAAAGGAACCGGTGCTCCCGCATCCTGGCCGAAGTCTCGCCGACCGGCGCCCAAGATGGCGCGGCCCGGTTCCGGCACTGAGAGGATGTATGCCCACACTTCCAGTGCATTCTCGAAGCGATGCCCAATCGCTTCCGCAATACTGGATCGTTCAAGCACTTCGGAGAAAAGCCGCTCATACCAGCCCGCATCATGCGTGAAATAGCAACCACTGCGCAGTACTACGCAGGTCTTGTGGCTTAGTCGTGCTTGTGCGAAGACCTCCACCACGAGGTCGTAATAGGCCGAGCCGCCAGCGCTTAGAATGATTCCGTCGCGATCGAAAAAGCCCTCTCTGTCTAAGCACTCCGCTGTCTGCACGATTCGATTCAAGAGGTGCCGAACTTTGGGCACCGCTTCCCGGGCGGACAGATATCCGTGCAACCCCTCGAAACCCTCGACGCCAGCCAGTTCCAGGTGGGGCCTTGCGTCACGAACGGCATCGCACACCGCACGAACCTCATTTGTTTCCCGGCATCCCGTACGCCCCCCGCGATAGCCAACCTCGACCAAGAGAGGTAAAGGCCGGCCTACGGGAGCACTACGCGCCGCTTGTGCTAATTTGTTGACCCCCGTGACGGAATCCACGAGGCAGAAGAGCTCAAAAGACGGATGCCGGCGTAACTCATCGAGGACGTACTCGATGTCGCGTGCACCAACGATCTCGTTCGCCAGCAGCACGCGGTTAATGCCTGCCCCGCGAGCAATCCTCACCTGCTGTACGGTGGCGAGCGTGATGGCCCAAGCCCCGTCCTCGAGCTGCCACTGAAAGACTTGCGGACTCATGTGCGTTTTGCCATGCGGCGCCAGCTTCGCGCCGGTGCGAGTCAAAAACTCGCGCATCCATTGGCGGTTGCGTGTCAGAGCAGAGACTCGCAGGACCGCCAGCGGCAGCGGCAAGTCCTCCCTGAGCACATTCCAACCTTTTGCAGGAATGTCAGCCAACGCAATGTCGAGGGCGCCATGTGGCAGCCCTTTGGTGCGCCAATCCACGCGCTCTGCTGAGCGATTTGCTGCATGATTGATCATCACGGTGACTACCCGTTTGCCTTGTGTGAGGGAATGCTGAGTGTAATGAACGCTGACAACACCGCGAACGCGGTCATCAGGGTAAGCAGCGACTTGCTCGTGGAATCGCAATTCGCCAGAATGCCCCACACAAACGTCACGTACAGATTGGCAAGGCGAATCGGCGGGCGGGCGATGATGTCGTGCTGCGCCTCATGCAAAGCTTGACGCCCTGCCGTCGAACAGCCGGAAAAGTACGGGCGGCTGACTTCCCGACCATAAAGCGCACGGACAATCGCCTTCGCGGCGCGCCGAGTCTTCGGTGAATCCGGCACGAAGGATACGCTCCACATTCAAGTCGACTTTTTTGGGCTGACCGAATAGCGGCTGACTTTGATCGCGGCGAAGATCGGCCAGGTGCCGTCCATCGTGAGCGCATATTGGCATCGAGCGTAGCCCCGAAAGTCTACGCAACCCCCACGTACCGTGAGGCGCCGCAACCTGCACGAGGTTAACGCCATCTTGCGACGACCTTTCTCGCATTACGGAAAGTATGCTTGACTGTTTCACTAATAGAATTTAATTATACTGGTGATAGTGCCGTAAACAGTCCAAGGCCGGCACGATTACCGGTGTATGGGGCGAGCCCCAAACGCTCAAAGGGAAACTCGAGTGTCGCGAATCTCAGCTCTGGAAACCCACGACATCCGCTTTCCGACCTCCCGGGAATTTCACGGCTCCGATGCCATGAATCCCGATCCGGACTATTCCGCTGCGTACGTCGTGCTGCGCACGGACGATGCGAGCGGTCTCGCGGGTTACGGTTTCGCGTTCACCATCGGGCGGGGAAACGAGGTTCAGACCGCCGCCTGTGCAGCGCTGCATCACCTCGTGGTCGGCCTGGATGTCGAAGGAATAATCGCCGACCTGGGCGGCTTCGCGCGCAGCCTCACCGGCGACTCGCAGCTGCGCTGGCTCGGTCCCGAGAAGGGCGTCATGCACATGGCGGTAGGCGCGGTGGTCAACGCCGCTTGGGATCTGGCCGCCCGGCGCGCCGGAAAGCCGCTCTGGCGCTTCATTGCGGACATGAGCCCGGAAGACATCGTCCGCTGTATCGATTTTCGTTATCTGAGTGATGCGCTCGCACCGGCCGAGGCGCTCGCGATTTTGCAGGCCGCCGAGCCGGGTAAATCGGAGCGCATCGACTATCTCTTGCAGCGCGGCTATCCCGCCTACAGTACCAGTCCCGGATGGCTCGGCTATCCGGATGATAAGGTCGTGCGGCTGGCTCGGCAGGCGGTGTCGGAAGGCTTCCGCACCATCAAGATCAAGGTCGGTCTCAGCCTGGAAGACGACGAGCGCCGCTGCCGGCTGGCCCGCGAGGCAATCGGTCCGGACATCGCCATGGCGGCGGATGCGAATCAGCGCTGGGACTTCGACGTGGCAGTCCCCTGGATCCGCCGGCTCGCTCCTTACGGCATTGCCTGGGTGGAAGAGCCCACGAGTCCCGATGACATCCTGGCGCATCGAGCGATACGCGCCGCGGTGGCGCCTGTTCTGATCTCTACCGGCGAGCACACCCAGAATCGAGTGCTCTTCAAGCAGTTCCTGCAGGCCGATGCGGTCGATCTTATTCAGATTGACGCCACCCGCGTGGGTGGAGTCAATGAGAATCTCGCCATCCTACTTCTGGCGTGCAAGTTCGGCGTGCGCGTCTTTCCGCACGCCGGGGGTGTCGGGCTTTGTGAGCTGGTTCAGCACCTCGCCATGGCGGATTTCGTCGCCGTAACGGGGCAGATCGAGGATCGGGCGATCGAGTTCGTCGATCACTTGCATGAGCACTTCGTTGATCCCGTGCGTATACGCAACGGCCGGTACTTGGCGCCCACTTCAGCTGGTTTCTCCGCGCAAATGCGCCCTGAGGCTCTGGTGCGCTACCGTTTTCCCGGAGGGGCCGCCTGGCGAACCCCGTACCTGTAATAGACTTGCGGCCCGACAGCCGCAAGCAGGCGGCGGATAAGAGCCGACCGCAAACTTCATGACTGAGGACCCGGGACCCAAATATCGTGCCCCCGCGCTGGAGAAGGGCCTGGCGGTGCTTGAGCTCCTTGCGCACGCGCGTGCGCCGATGTCGCTGAATGCGATCTCCCGCGCACTGAACCGCTCCGTCAGCGAACTCTTCCGGATGATCCAGGTGCTCGAGTTTCACGGCTTCCTGGAGGTCTCCGGCACCGGCGAGGGCTACGTGCTAAGCAACAAGCTCTTCGCGCTGGGCATGACGCGGGCCCCGACGCGCGACCTGCACGACGCGGCGTTGCCGATCATGCACCGGCTCGCGGAGCACATCGGTCAGTCATGCCACCTGGGCGTCGCATCCGCCGACCAGATGGTGATTGTCGCGCGGGTCGAGGCTCCGGGCGACCTCGGCTTCTCGGTGCGCATCGGTTATCGGCGCTCACTGATCGACTCAACCTCCGGACTCGTGTTGTACGCATTCCAATCTGACCTTGTGCGCGGTGAATGGAAGAAGCGCTTATCACCCTCCGTCAGACGCCGCGACTGGGTGAACTTCGAGCGACGCGGCCATGCCGCGCGCAAGGCGGGCTACGTGACCGCCGCGAGCCATGCCGTGCGCGGGGTGATCGACCTGTCCGCGCCGGTGAGGCAGTCCGGCAGCGTCGCCGCCGCCCTGACGGTGCCCTACGTCAAGACCGCGCGTTCGCTATCCGTGGCTGAGACGGTTGGGCCGCTCGTGCAAGCGGCGCACGAGATTTCCCGCGAGCTCGGTGGCAGCACGCCCGCCGCGGGACTGAAGACCGCCGTCGATTCCTGAACCCGGGAATTCGCTCCGCGCCCTTCCAGGCGCGCGCTTCTTAATGGGCCGGCTCCGCATGCGTCCGGCCTTACCCTCGTGCTCCCGCCCTGCTGCTCCGAGCTGCGCGGCTGATTCACCATTGATTTTATGGGTGAGTCAGATATCATCTATAAAATTATAAGGGAGGGCGATGCCGATGACTCTAGTGTTCGGTGCACGGCGCCTCTTGCGGCGCTCTCTTTCTGGCCCGGCCCTTCCCGGTGTGATTCTTTTTCTAGTCATGTCGCTCGGCCGGCTCGATCCCGCCCGTGCGATCGACTCAGGCAACGACGCATCCGCTTCCGGCGAGCAACTGCAAGAAGTAGTCGTGACCGCGGAGAAACGCGAGGAGAACCTCAACAAGGTGCCGATCAGCGTCGCCGTCTTCGGGCGCGATGAGATGGAGCAGCGCAATATCGTGAGCATGGCGGACGTGGCCGCCGTCACTCCCGGTGTTGACTTTCAGAATACCGGCTCGACTATCGCACTCGCGATCCGCGGCGTCTCTTCTGGCATATCCGGCTACTCGACGACTGGCATCTACATCGACGATGTGCCCGTGCAGATCCGCCTGGACAATGGCATCGTGCCGGGAACCAATACGACGCCCCTGGTCTTCGACCTCGATCGCGTTGAGGTTTTGAAGGGGCCTCAGGGCACGTTGTTCGGCGCGGGCGCGGAAGGCGGAACCATCCGTTTCGTTCAACCCCAGCCAAGTCTCACGGAGTACAGCGGTTTTGCACGTGCCGGGGTGGCCGGCACCGACGGCGGCGGCCCAAGCTACGAGGTCGGCGCCGCACTCGGCGGCCCGATCATTCAGGATGAGCTCGGATTCCGGGTGAGCGCCTGGCACGACCGCGAGGGCGGATATATTGAGCATGAGAGCGCCATCGCCGGCGGAGCCGATTACAACGATTCCGGCTATCGCGACGCCGATGTGGTGCGCGCCGCGCTAACGCTTTCCCCAATCGCCTCCTTGAAAATCACCCCGTCGATCTTCTATCAGCATATCTACTGGAACGACGTGCCCACCTTTGACCCCGGCTCGAGCACTTATCCGGATACGATGATCACAAACTGGAAGTCGCTGAATCCGACTGTCTCGAACGTGGACGCCGGTCGACTCGCGTTTCAGGGGCTCCTGCTGCAGCCCAGCAATGACCAGATCTACATGCCGTCGCTCAAGATTCAAGAGGATTTACCGGGTGTCAGCTTGACCTCCAGCACCTCGTACCTGTATCGGCGCTATAACGCTCAGCAGGACTTCACGACGGTCATGCCGGTCATTATCGGCCTGCCCTGGCCCACGACTGAGCGGGCGGCGGCGGACAGCTTCACTCCCGCCTATCTGAACGTGTTTGCGCAGGAGCTGCGCGCCACCTCGGCCACGGCCGATCAGCGTCTGCAGTGGACGTTCGGTTTGTTCTACAACGAATCGCGCCAGACGGGCTATCAATGGGTGGTGTCGCCGTATTGGCCGACGCAGATTCTTCAGGCCTTCGGCCAGCCCATCTCCCAGGCATTCGGACAACCCCTGCTTCCGGGGGGCCAGTCGATTTACGAGAAAGAGCCGCTCAGCGACCAGCAGCTGGCTGCCTACGGACAGATTACCTATGAAGTCATCAAGCACGTAAGCTTGGTCGCGGGAGCGCGCGTCGCGCGCGAGACCGACGACTACAGCATATACATCAACGGGCCGCTGAACGGACCCGCCCCGACCTCATTCTCCGGCACCCAACGGCAGACCGTCGTCGACCCCAAGTACGGCATCAACGTCCAGCTGGATGACAACAATCTTCTCTATGTCAGTGCCGCAAAGGGTGACCGCATCGGCGGCGTCAACCCGCCGTTCTACAACTTCACGGCCTGCAACGAGGCTCTGGCGGCGCTCGGTTATCCCAACGGTGCGCCGAATACCTACTCCGGCGACTCGCTCTGGAGCTACGAGATCGGCTCGAAGAATCGGCTCCTCAACGGGCGCCTGCAAATGCAAGTGAGCGCGTTCCACATCAACTGGAGCGACATTCAGCAGATCGTGCAGGTCCCGGCCTGCACGGAGGGGTTCACTTCGAATCTCGGCAAGGCGACTAGCAACGGCTTCGACTTCCAGGCAGAGGCCCTGATCACCGACTCCCTGAAAGTCGGGTTGAGCATGGGCTACACCGACGCGCGCAACGCCACCACGATCGTCTCCGGCGGCAACAACGTGGTCGCCGACGGCCAGCAGATCAATCCGTACTCGGCTCCCTGGATCGTGGTGCCGACCGCCGAGTACACCTTCCCGATCGCCGCCGGGCACAAAGGCTATGTGCGCCTCGATGACACCTTTCACAGCAAGAACCCCGGGCCTTACAACCCGACGACTAACACTGCGAGCCCGACGTACAATCCCTACTTCATTCCCAACCCTTCGTACAACCAGCTGAACGTGCACGTCGGGATGACCTGGAGCGGCTGGGATACTTCGGTGTATGCGCTCAACGCGCTGAACACTCATCCGCTGCTCTTCAACAATGCACAGCAGCCGTTCACCTTCTATGGCAGCGCGTTCACCGTTCAGCCGCTGACGATCGGAGTCACCGCGATGTATCACTGGTAAGGTGCGGGTGTCGGTACGCGCGCCTCTGCTGCCGACCGCCGCGACGTCGCGGTCTGTCTACGCATTCGTGCTCATCATCAGCCTGTTCTTTCTGTGGGGCGTGGCCAACAACCTCAACGACATCCTCATCAAGCAGTTCAAGAAGGCGTTCGAGCTTTCGGACTTCCGAGCCGGGCTGGTCCAGAGTGCGTTTTATGCCGGCTATTTCCTGCTGGCTCTGCCGGCGAGTCTCATCACGCGTCGCCTGGGCTACAAGGCGGCGCTCCTTATTGGGCTCGGTATGTATGCGACCGGGGCCTTTCTCTTCTACCCCGCGGCCGCTCTTCGCACCTATGCGCTGTTCCTCGGGGCGCTGTTCATTATCGCAAGCGGTCTCGCATTCCTCGAAACCGCCGCGAATCCTCTGGTGACGGTGCTTGGCCCGGCAGAGGGTGCCGCGCGCCGTCTTAACCTCGCTCAGTCGTTCAATCCCCTAGGCTCCATCACGGGCGTGCTGATCGGCCAGCACTTCATTTTCTCGGGAGTCGAGCTCACGTCGCCGCAACTGGCCGGGATGAGCGCCAACGCGCGCGCTGCGTACTACGCATCGCAGTCGGCCGCGGTACCGGGACCGTACCTCGTCATCGGCGTGCTGGTGCTGGTGTGGATGCTTCTGATCGCTCTCGTGCGACTGCCGAGCGCAGCCGGACGAGGCGCCGGGCACCGCGCGCGCGGTGCATCGATACGAGAGCTCTTGCGAAATACCAACCTGCTGCTGGCAATAGTTGCGCAATTCTTCTATGTCGGAGCGCAGGTTGGGATATGGAGCTACTTAATCCGCTATGCCCAGCAAACACTGCCCGGGACGTCGGAGCGCAACGCCGCAGACTTTTTAACCGTCGCGCTCGTCATGTTCATGATTGGCCGCTTCGCGGGAACGGCGTTGATGCGCTACCTGCCGCCTGCGCGGCTGCTGGCGATCTTCGCATCCGTCGCCCTGGCTCTCGTGAGCGTGGCCTTGATAATGCCGGGTCGCGTCGGCACCGATGCGTTGGTCGCAACCGCCTTCTTCATGTCGATCATGTTTCCGACCATCTTCGCGCTGGGATTGCGCGGACTCGATGACGCCGATCGCAAGATTGCCTCGTCGTTCCTCGTGATGGCGATCATCGGCGGCGCGACGCTGACGGTTGTGATGGGCGCGATCTCCGATGCGGCGGGCATTCATCGCGCCATGATCGTGCCGATTCTGTGTTTCGCCGTGGTTGTGGGCTTTGCGAGATACACACGCACGCTGCGCACGGCGGTGTGAACGTCATCATGCGGCGACTGCACTTCGCGCTTGATCTGAAGAATGACCCCGCGCTGATTGCGGAATACGAAAGCTGGCATCGGCCGGCCAGGATCTGGCCCGAAATTCTGGACTCGCTGTGCGCAGCGGGAGTGGCAGATCTTGAGATCTTTCGCTGTGGCGACCGGCTGACGATGGTAATGGAAGTACCCGATGAGTTCTCTGCCGCAGATCAGGCCGCACTCGGGACCGCCAGCCGGCGTGTCAGAGACTGGGAGGAATTGATGTGGAGATTCCAGCGACCGCTATCTTTTGCAGCGGTGGGCGAGAAGTGGGTGCCGATGAAGAAGGTGTTTTCTCTCAAGGAGACGCTGCTGGGGCGGGAGGGGGACAAGTGATACCGAGGCAGGTTCTGCGCCGCGCAATTCTCGCCGGCGCCTTGTACCTCGCGTGCGGCACGCTCGCTCCCGTTCACGCCGAGAGCCCGGACGCCAATCAAGCCGCGCGCGCCTGGTTTCAGGACGCCAAATTCGGCATGTT
>Ga0302180_10000264_pt1 | contig 43674 bp, 48 predicted proteins | sample I_Palsa_E3_2_FD_200575 | JGI IMG/M metagenome (GOLD analysis project Ga0302180, IMG submission 200575) | Peat permafrost microbial communities from Stordalen Mire near Abisko, Sweden - I_Palsa_E3_2 | ecosystem: Environmental > Terrestrial > Soil > Palsa > Peat permafrost | place: Sweden...
CTTTCGCGCTCATGGCCCCTTACGCCGGCTTCTGGCTGAGGTTCGTTGCCTACGTGATTGACGCGATAGTCATCGGTATCGTCGCGCTGCCATTGATCGTCGTCCTGGCTCTCATGACGGGCCTGACAGCGGCTCTCTCAGCTGTCGCGGGCGCCGGGGATCATCCTGATCCGAACGCACTGTTCGCCACCACTGGTTTTATCTTTTTCCTGCTCTTACTGTTCCCACTCATCATTGGCGGCGAATGGCTTTACTTCGCGTGGATGGAAAGCTCGACGTGGCAGGCGACGCTCGGGAAAAAAGCGCTTGGGCTGATTGTCACCGACATGGAAGGAAGGCGGCTGACCTTCGGACGCGCAACGGGACGCTTTTTTTCAAAGATCGTGACGGGATTTATTCCACTTGGCATCGGATACATCATGGCGGGATTCACGGAAAAGAAGCAGGCGCTGCACGATTTCATTGCCGGCACGCTGGTGCTGCGCAAAACCTGAGCCGTCCAGCGTCAGCCGCTAAACGCCCCAGCCATATCGCTCCGCGTGGAGGAGCGAGTCCGTCATCTCTCCGCGAATCAGTTCAACCATCTTCGAGCAGCCCACCGATTGGCTCCCGGGCTCCGCAATGTCCGCGGTGCGATAGCCCTGTTCAAGCACTCGATCCGCGGCGGCCTCAATCCATTCCGATTCCGGCAACAATCCGAACGATTCTTTTAGCATCAGGCTCGCGCAGAAGATAGAGCCCAGGGGAGACGCGATATCGCGGCCGGCAAGCGATGGGGCCGAGCCGTGAATCGGCTCGTAAAGCGCGCCTTTTATCGAGTCGCCCCGGCTCATCGAAGGGATCAGCCCGATGGAGCCCGCGAGCGCAGCTGCCTCATCGCTCAGAATATCGCCGAAAAGATTCCCGGTGACGATCACGTCGAACTGCGCCGGGCTGAGCACCATCTGCATCGCCGCGTTATCCACGTAGAGATTTTCGAGCGACACGCCGGGATAATCTTTCGCAACGCGAGCGACGGTTTTACGCCACAGAACCGAAGTGGCGAGAACGTTGGCTTTGTCCACGCTAGCGAGGCGCTTTCGCCGCGCCGCGGCGCGTTCGAAGGCATAGCGCGCAACGCGCTCGATTTCATGCTCGTCATACTGCGCGACGTCGCGGGCGCTCTCGACGCCATTCGCGCTTGTATGCTCGTGCGCGCCGAAATAAATGTCGCCTGCCAATTCGCGGATGATTTCGAAGTTGCAGCCGCGTACTTTTTCCGGACGCAGCGGTGAGATTCCGATCAGGGCCTCGCGAACGCGAATCGGCCGGAAATTGATGTAGAGGCCGAGCCCTTTGCGAAGCGCAAGCAAGCCGCTCTCCGCGCGCTTGCCAATGGGCAGCGCGTCCCACTTGGGGCCGCCAACCGCGCCGAGAAGAATCGCGTCGGCCTCGCGGCAGGCAGCCAAGGTTTCGGCGGGCAGCGGCTCGCCGCAGCGGTCAATGGCATCGCCGCCGAAGGGCATTTCGTGGAGATCAAACTGGTGTCCGAATGCGGATGCGCAGTCAATGAGCAGCCGCGTGGCCGCGTTCGTGACTTCCGGACCGATTCCGTCGCCAGGCAGGACGACGATTTTCTTGTGGATACCGCTCATGTGAGGCTTCCCCGCAGCCGGCACGTTTCGTGGCGGCAGAAGCGGCCGTGCTCGCGATTTGGTACGAGGAAATTCAGTCGCCGGCCGTGGCGTTGATGCCTGGCTCTTTCGCGGCGGCAATATTTCCGCGGCGCACTTGATGCACGATGGTCAGAAGGTCACGATCGGTGACCTGCTTGGCCTCGTCGGCCAGCGCCATCGCAGCACTGTAGCACAGACGCAATTCTTCATCGTTGGTCATGAAGCCGAGTTCGAGGAGATGCGCGCGAAGCGCGTTGCGGCCGGAGTGTTTCCCAAGGACGAGCCGCCGCGCAGGCACGCCCACTTCCTGCGGCGAAATAATTTCGTAGGTCAGCGGATTTTTTAGGATGCCGTCCTGGTGGATTCCCGCTTCGTGCGCGAAAGCGTTTGCGCCGACGACGGCCTTGTTCGGCGCTACGGAAACGCCGGTAATTTCAGAGAGCAAACGGCTGGTGGCGTAGATTTCTTTCAGATTGATACCGGTTCCGACGCCAAACGAAGCGCGGCGGACTTCGAGCGCTACGACAATTTCTTCGAGTGACGCGTTGCCGGCGCGCTCGCCGATGCCGTTGATCGTGCATTCCACCTGCCGTGCGCCCGCTGCGATGGCCGCGAGCGAATTGGCAACGGCAAGACCCAAATCATTGTGGCAGTGCGCGCTCAGAATGATGCCGGGGAAGCGGCGAGTGTGTTCCGCGATGTGGCGGAAAATCGCGCCGTACTCTTCGGGTGTGCTGTAGCCGACCGTGTCCGGAATATTAAGAATCGTCGCGCCGGCTTCGGCCGCGATCTCAAACACACGCGTCAGGTAATCGATGTCGCTGCGGCTTGCGTCTTCGGCTGAGAATTCGATTTCATCGCAGCGTTCGCGAGCGTATCGAACCATCTTGCCGATCTGTTCGAGTGCTGCCTCGCGCGAAAGGCGAAGCTTGTACTTCAGGTGCAGGTCCGAGGTGGCGAGAAAAATGTGCAGTCGCGGCTTCGCGGCAGGTTCAATGGCGCGAAGTCCGGCGTCAATATCGGGCAGATAAGCGCGCGCGAGCGCCGCCACGCGCGAGTCCTTCACTTCTTGCGCAACCGCGCGGGCTGCTTCGAAATCGCCTTCGGACGCGATGGGGAATCCGGCTTCGATGATGTCCACGCCGAGGCGCTCAAGCTGCCGGGCAAGCCGGAGCTTCTCCTCCCGGTTCATCGAAAAGCCGGGTGATTGCTCGCCGTCGCGGAGCGTGGTGTCGAATATGTGTACCGTGTCCATGCTTCCTTCCCGGTACTATTGAAGCCCGGGCGAGGCTCTACGTCAAATTTATAGTTTTTCGCTTGTGTATTAGTGGGGTTTATAGAAGGATTGTGGCTAATCCATTGCTCGGGACGGACTTGCGCGCATAACGAGGAGACCAATTTTGGATTTGGCGTCGCTACAAGTGTTCTTGACCGTTGCCGAAGAGCGCAGCTTCTCCCGCGCCGCGGTCAAACTCTTCAGGACCCAGCCGGCTATCAGCATCGCCGTGCGCAAGCTCGAGGAGTGGGTCGGCCAGCCGCTTTTTGTCCGCGGGTCAAGAACTGGGCAACTCACCGAGGCGGGGATCTTCTTGAAGGAGTACGCCGAGCGGATGCTCAACCTGCGGGAGGAAATCCGCCGCGGCGTTGACGATCTGCAGAAGTTGCGCCAGGGCGAACTTTCGATCGGCGCCAACGAGAGCTCGATTCACGCGTTGCTTCCAGCGCTTGCGGAATACCGCCGCAAGTACCCGAAAATTCATGTTCGGTTTCACCGGGTATTCTCGCGGGAAATCCCGGCTGAAATTCTGAACTACAGGTTGGATTTTGGCGTCGTAACCTACCGGCCGATGGATCCGAACCTTGTCGCGATCGAATTCATGCGCGACGACCTCGCGTTGGTGGTGCCCCCGAAGCACCGGCTGGCCAAGCGCCGCGCGGTCAGCGTGAAAGATTTGGGCGAAGAGAGCTTCGTCGCGCATATTGTGGAATCGCCCTACCGCCAGCGCGTGATGCAGCTTTTCGCGCGGCACCGCACGTCGCTGCGCATGGATATCGAGTTGCCGACGATCGAAAGTATCAAGCGAGCCGTGGAGATGAATATGGGCGTGGCGATCGTACCGCGCATGTGCGTGAAGATGGAACTCGAACGCGGAACGCTCGTGGAGTTGCGCATCCGGCAGATGCACTTCCCGCGGCATCTTTTCGTGCTCTATCGCCGCGACCGCGCGCTGTCGCACGCCGCGCGCGCATTCATGCGGCTTTTGCGCGCACGCTAAATCCCCCGATCAGTGGCCGTGCGAAAATTCATCCAGCGCCGAAGCGATTCGTTGAAGTCCGTTCTCGAGCGTTTCCGCATCCACAGAGTAGCCGAGGCGGAAGAAATCCGGCATCTCGAAAAAGTGTCCGGGCACGACGGCCGTGTCGTATTTCTGCCGGAGCAATTGGCAAAATGCATCCGCGCGCCCATTCGCGAGCTTCGGGAATACAATCGTGCCCGCTTCCGGCCGCACCGCTGAGATGTCATCGCGCGAATCGAGAAATTGATTCACACGCGCGCGATTTGCATCAAGCAGCGCTTTCGCATCCGCCGCAATCTCCGCCAAGTGATCGAGCGCGATGACGCTCAATCGCTCCGCCGCATGCGCTGGAATTACGCCGAAAAGATCGTTGAGTCTCCACATTCGTTCCGCGAGCAGGGGCGGGGCCAGAATCCAGCCGCAGCGCAAACCGGACAGGCCATAAGCCTTCGTGAGGCTGCTGGTGACCACGAAATTCGGGCCGAGATGAAATGCCGATCGCGCCGACGAGTCGTAGCACACCTCGAGGTAAACTTCATCCACGAGCACCGTCGCTCCATGGCTCCGCGCGATTTCCCCGACCAGCCGAAGAGCCGAATCGGGCGTTCGCACGCTCGTGGGGTTGTGAAGGTTCGTAATCGCGATTACGCGCGTACGTGGCGTGATCGCGCGCTCGATCTCGCGCGGATCCGCCTGAAATCCGGCGTCGAAGATCCGCGGAAAGCGCGTGATCTTCGCGCCCAGATATGTGGCCGTAGTCAGGATCAGCTCGTAGGTGGGCTGCTCCACCAGAATTTCGTCGCCCGGTTCGATGAGCGCGGCGAGCGCCAGATGATTCGCCATCGAGGTGCCCGTGGCCTCGACAACGCACTCAGGTTCGACACCGCATTTTGCCGCCAAACGTTTTACCAGTGGCTCGTAACCATAAGCGCCGGGCACCGAGATTTCGATGTCCCCGAGCGACACGGGCAGGCGCGCGAGCGGCAAGTTCGGCATACCGCTCACGGCGAGATTGAATCGCGCATGTGAGCGCAGCTTCGCCCATTCCATGTACGCTGAGCGAATCTCGCGCCGTTGAGTCATGATCGAGCCGCGTTGCGCCATTTCCAGATGTAATAGACGGGAACGCCGGCCAAAAGAATACCCATTCCGGCGAGCGTGTTGCCCGGATATTTGTAAATTGTGTTTGCGACCACGAACCATGAGATGGCGATAAACACGAACGTGGTATACGGATGTCCGGGCGCGCGGTACTGCCCCGGCGTGGCCCGGCCGTTATCCGCGCTGCTCGAGTCGCGCCGTCGAAAGACGAACAGGCATGTCGCCGTCAGCCCGAAGAATATGAAGTCCATCGAGACGACATAATTCAGTATCTGCTCGTATCGCCCTGCCAGCGCGATGACCATTGCCGCGACAGCTTGCAAGAGAATCGCGACCGCCGGAACATGATGCCGCGGGTCCACCCACGCCACGCTGCGAAAAAACAGGCCGTCCTGCGCCATTGCGAAATAAACGCGCGGCGCGGTCAGCACGCACTGGCTCAGAAAGCCGAGCGTCGAGATCGTGATTCCCAGGGCGATGAATTTGGCACCCGCCGCGCCTAGGGCGCGTTGCATCACGTCGGTCGCAGGCGTGGTGGACGCAGCGAGCCCCGACGGGCCGAGAACGCGCACGTAAACGAAATTGACAGCGAGATAAAGAAGAATCACGCCGATTACGCCGAGAACTAACGCGCGCGGCAGGTTGCGTGAAGGCTCACGCACTTCGGCCGCGATGAAGTTGGCCGTTTGCCAGCCGCCGTAGGCAAAAAGGACCGGCGTGAGCGCCGCGCCCACCGCGGTCAGCAGGTCGAGAGACACGGGCCGATCGAGAATTGGTCGCGAAAAAACATTCGAAGCCGCAGGCGCTGCCGACGTCAATCCGATGACCACAAGCGCCCCGATAGCAAGAATTTTCAGGATCATCAGCGCGCTCTGCACGGCGCTATCGGCGCGCACTCCCAGGCAATTGATAATCGCCAGTCCCGCAAGCACGATAGCCGCCACCGAGGCATCGGAGAGCGGCACGGCGACGAGAACCCGAAGGTATTTGGCAAAAGTCACGGCAACGGCGGCCATCCCTCCGGTTTGAATGACGAGCAGGAGCGCCCATCCGTAGAGAAACGCGAGCGCCGGATGATAAGCCTCGCGCAAGTACGCGTATTGCCCGCCGGCCTTCGGCAGTCGTGCCGCTAGCTCGGCATAGATAAACGCGCCGAACAGCGCCACGACCCCGCCAATCACCCACGCGCCCAGGATGAGCGCCGGAGTATGAACCTGCCGGGCGACCACATAGGAATTAATAAAGATGCCCGAGCCGATGATGCCGCCCATCACGATCATCGTGGCGTCGAATAGCCCGAGGCGCGCCGCAAGTTGAGGTGCGCGCGGGGATTCCGTGGAGTTGTCGACGGAGTTCATCGCTCGAACGCGCCATCGTGCCGTGACTCTACCATCGCAGCGGGAATCTGCAATGCGTCCCGAACGCGCGGCGATAACTCATCCGCCCCCTTCGCGCCCAAACCGCTTGCGGGACGCCGCCCCCAGGGCTTTACTTGTATAAGGAGAATCACATGGCAGAGGTAAAGCCCGCTGGGCCAAGTGTCGTCGCGGAAGGCCACTCTGAGAAGCGCCGGACCAAGCGCGTTCATATTTCCATGCCAGTCCGCATCCGGGGGAAAGTTGGAACGCAATCCTTCGAGGAGGAAGCGCTGACAGCCTCCGTGAGCATGCATGGTTGCATGGTGCGGTTGCGCCAACCGGTAATCCGCGGCCAGCAACTCTTTCTATTCAATCACGCAGTCGACGAAGAGCTCGCCTGCACCGTTACGTATCTTGGTCCAAAGGATCGAGGAAAGTTGGAAGTGGGTCTCGAATTCATCGATGCGTCGCCGCGCTTCTGGAGAATTAATTTCCCTCCGGATGACTGGGATCCGGCCGAACGGAAACGCCCGGGCGAGAAAAGGCCCTAAGCGCGCGCCGCAGTTCAGTTGCACCGGAATGCATCGCTGAAGATATAGCCGGTTCGCGAATGCCAGCTCGGTCTCAAGCACGAAGAAAATCAGATACGACGCGCGTAAATCGGAGCGAAGCTTGCGCGATTTGTTTTCAGCCGGCGCGCTAAGACTTCGGCGCCTGGCGCTGGTGATTCGATGAAAAATGCGAGGAGGAAAAAGTGAAAAGCCTCGTCGGAATCCTAATCGTAGCCGCTCTCAGCGTGGTGGTTTACAAACTCTACCTGACCAAGGCGCTGCCTCCGGAAGGAAAAACTCCGCAACAGACGATCGACGTTGTCGGTGTGAAGAACGATCTCCTCGCTATTGCTCAAGCGGAACGCGGTTACCAGGCCGAGCACGGATTCTACGCTTCGCTCGATGTGCTCGAATCGAGCGGCGCCATGGTGATGAAGAAGTCGGGACGCGATGGGTATACCTACGAAGTCCAAACCTCGCCCGGCAATTTTCAAGCCATCGCGCGCTGTTCTTCCACGCCCGAACTGCCCTGCACTAACTACTCAATAGATTCCTCCATGCAGGTGCAGCCGCTTCCCTGAGCTGGCGGCGAACCCGCCATTGCGGCGCGGGTCTGTGCGGGAACGTCGATTAAGGCTCGATTACATTTGCATACTGGCAAGCCCGCCCCTCGGCACTTGTAGCGCCGGGCTTCAGCCTGGCAGCCTTTCACTCACACGATGCGTCGAAATCAAGGCGTGCGCGGAAGATGACCAGGCAATGTCGAGCCGCAGTGAGCGCAGTGCGTCCAGCCCAGCTCGACAGCTTTGCCGCAGTGCGGGCAAGTTGGCTTGACGGAAGTGCCGCAGTTCGGGCAGAACGTGAATTTCGAAAGCACGCTCGTGCCGCACGAGGGACACGTCACCGGCATCGCATCGCGAAGAATGAAGTACAGGATGATGCCAATCGCATCGGGGATGAATATCGCCAGCAACGTCCACATCACATAGCGCATGCCGCGCCGCTTCGCGTCTCCATATACGTAGCCGATAAGGTGAATGTAAACGAGCGCGGCGACGAAGATGAAGAACGGCATCAATATTTTTGCGGCCAGAGGCACCGGCTTGCCATCCGGTGGGTGCGTTACCAGAATTCCCAATGCTAGCCCGAAGCCCAGCGAGACGATCCACGCTGTCACTTTTGCCGCTCGCGGAATGATCCGAATATTGTCCTGAAATTTGCTCATGCCAATCTCCTCTCGCGACGCTGGTGCCACGCCAACACCATCGCCGCAATGCCTCCGGCCACCCAACCCAAAGCTGTAAGCCCAGCGAAGGCATACCAGGTCGGTGTAAGCCGCGTCGTAAACCACGATGCCAAGCCCCCGCTCAAAATTCGGACGATCGGCCAGCTCAGCACCGTCAGCGTCCATGCGAATGCAATCAGAAACGCCAGCACATTTCGATTCCAGCGCTGCTCGGCCACTTCGCCAAACGCGAGTTCCGCTCGAGCTCGTGCCCGTTCGACTACGCCCGCTGCCGGCTGCGGCGTCGGAAGGCGGCGGAGTCCCCGCGCGAGCAATTGCCAGTTATCGAGCTCGGCCGCGCAGGCCGGACAATCGTGCACGTGCCGCGACACGCGCTCGTCCTCATCCGGCTCGAGTGCGTCCGCCGCGGCGAGCGAAAGCAGATCGCGAATTTCGTCGCAGGCGCTCATGTCCAGCGCTCCCCGGGATAGCGAGATTCCAAACTGTTGCGCAAATGGTCCAAGCCGCGCCGCAGACGCGTCTTCACGGTCGAAAGCGGCGCATCCAGCACGACGGCGATATCTTCAAGCTTCATTTCTTCTTCGAACCTCAATGAAAGCACTTCGCGATAATGAATCGGCAATCCGGAGACGCACTCAGCAAGCCGCGAACCGCGCTCGCGCTCGAGAATGCCATCGAGCGCCGCCGGCTGTTTCGCTGCAAGCTTTGCTGCCATCGTTTCGCCGTGCGGATCGTTCGAGGGCGGCTCGTCGAGGCTCGCGGGATGCTTGCGCCGCAGAAAATCGATCGCCAGATGGCGCGCGAGAGTGAAGAGCCACGCATCGAAATTCCGGTTCGGGTCATACCGCCGAATCTGCTCCGCCACGCGGATCCACGTCTGCTGAAAGAGATCGTCGGCATCAGCCGAATTCCGCACGAGGCGAAGCAAGTAGCGGTAGAGCCGATTTTGATAGCGCGCTACGAGTGCGGACAGGGCATCGAGGTCACCCCGGCGAAGCTGGCTGACATCGGTATCGAGCCCCACCGTCGCCTCCTCCGCGCAGGTTAGCGTCGCTATCATAATCGGTATACGGCGGACGAAGAGAAAAAGACTCAGCTAGATGGCCGCTTTCGGTGCGACAATTCAGCCACTAGCTCACTGCATCTATAAGCAGGGAGGCATCTTGCGTCGAATCCTCACGATGGCTCTGGGCGTGGCGCTGGGAGCGAACGGCGCGTGGATGCTCGTCGCGCCAATGAACTGGTACCGTTGGATCCCCGGAGTTGTGGGCACCGGCCCCGCGAATTTGCACTTCATCCGCGATATCGGTTGTGCTTACCTCGTGGCCGGACTGAGCGTCATATGGCTTGGACGCGCTCCTCAATTGGCATGGCCGGCAGCGCTCGCGATTGGAACATTTCTCGGGCTACACGCGTTGGTGCATTTGTATGACTTCTTTATCGGCCATGAGAGCGCACGAAACTTGAGTGAAGATGTGCCCGCGATTTTTTTGCCTGCGGTCCTCGTAATTTGGCTTGCATGGCTTGGGCGCCGCGAGGCACAAACGGAGAGATGAAATGCTTGGCTGGTTCGTAAGAAGAAGGCTTGATGCGTATGAGCGCGAGTTTGACTACGATACGAGTTACCTCCGCGATATTTATGCGGCAAGTCCTCGCGCCTTCTGGCGCTTCACGAAATTTATCGGCCTTTCAACGTATCGAGAAGGCGCGCCGTACGACGCGTGGTTCGCTGCGAAATTGGTGGGCACTTTGGCGGAAGATTGCGGCCCGTGCACGCAGCTGGTCGTAACTATGGCGGAGCGAGCCGGAGTGAACGGAGGCACTCTTCGCGCGATCCTCGCGGGCGACGAAACGGCGATGTCCGCCGATGCCGCGCTCGGCTACCGTTTTTCACGCGCCGTGCTTTCGCGCGACGTCGCCCTCGGCGACCTTCTCCGCGAAGAAATTATTTCGCATTGGGGACAAAAAGCTGTCATTTCGCTCGCTTTCGCTGTTGCTTCTTCCCGCGTCTTTCCAACCGTGAAGTACGCGCTCGGTCACGGCAAATCGTGCGTCCGGGTCAGCGTTGCCGGTGCGGATGCGCCGCTGCACCGCGAACAATTGGCGCGCTGAGCCAGCCTGCCGCGCGCGAGGGTGGGCCTGCCTCGCTGTGCTAGAATCGTGGCCTCGTGCAACCCATCATCAAGCATCTGCTTGACCTCCAAACCGTTGATACTCATCTACAGGATGTGCGAGCGCGGCTAGCTCAATTCCCAAAGCGCCTCGCGGAAGTAGAAGGCCGCGTTGCGGCCGCGCGCGCGGAACTCGAACATTCCAAGACCTCTCACCTCACCGCGCTGAAGGATCGCAAGAAATACGAGCTGGATGTTGAGCAGTGGAAAGAAAAGGCCAAGAAATATAGGGATCAGGCCTACCAGGTGAAGACGAACGAAGCCTTTAAAGCCCTTCAGAACGAAGCCCAAACAGCCGAAAACGAAGTCGCAAAATCCGAGGACCGTCTCCTGGAGAAAATGGTTGCCGGCGAAGAATACGACGGGCGAATTAAGGTTGCGGACAAAGCTTTGAAGGAAGTTGAGGAGATCGCAAAAGGGGAGCGTGCGAAAATTGAATCGGAGCGCGCGGTAGCTGAGAAGGAACGCGCGGAGTTTGAATCGGGACGCGCGACTGCGGTCGCGGCAATTCCCGAAGATCTGCTCGACCATTACCAGCGCATCGCGCGCAAACACGGTGGAACGGCGCTCGCCGAAGTGAGAAACGAACTTTGCGGAGCGTGTGGCATGCGCGTTCGCCCTCACGTGTTTCAGGAAATGCGCCGCGAAGGAAACGAAGAGATCTATCACTGCGAGACTTGCACGCGAATGCTTTACTATATCGAGCCGCCTAAGCAACCTGCGCCGCCTTCGACAGACAATTCCAGTTCCGCCTCGCAGTCGAGCGACACCTAAAAAGAGCGAAACCTGAGTATCACGTGACGATAAAACGCCTGCCGAAATCATCGCCGCCCGGAAGCGCGCGCCTGTTCAACGAGCCGCACGCGGCCGAAGCTCCCTCGGCCGTTTATACGGCGCACGTTGACGGCGCATCGCGTGGCAATCCGGGCCCGGCGTCTTACGCAGCTATTATTTATGGGCCGGACGGCAGCCAGATTTTCCAAATTGCAAAATATTTTGGGCGTGACACCAACAACGTCGCGGAATACTACGCGCTGATCGCCGCGCTCGATTACGCTGCAAGCAACAACATCAAGCGGCTTCGTGTGAACAGCGATTCCGAATTGCTCGTCCGCCAGATGCAAGGCCGCTACAAAGTGAAAAGCCCGGACCTGCGCCCGCTCTTCGAGCGCGCCGCCAAGATTGCCCGTACACTCGAATACTTCGCGATCCAGCATGTTCCGCGAGAAATGAATCGAGACGCGGATCGCCTCGCCAACGATGCCCTCGACAAAACCGGCGGCAAAACCGCAGCGCATGGAATCCAGAAAGACGGCGCAAAAGATGGCGCGATGCACGGCGCGAAATCGGGCACGCAGCCGATACAATCAAACGCAGCGACAATCCGCGTTCGCGCTCACTACATCAACGGAGTCCTCGTCCCTCTCGAACCTCTCGATCTACCCGACGGAGCCGAAATCTCCTTCGATCTTCGCCGGCCCCTCAGGCGCTGATATTTGCCATCCTAATCCCGCTCGCAGGCGCACTTACTTTCGTTTAAAAGTCAGTACATCCGGCCTATTGTTGCGCCTCCACTTCGATTGTTAACCTTCTTTGCACCGCGAAAGTCGCCTTGAAGGGGGCAGTTTGAACGCGATCCTGGACAAGCTGCCTACTATTCTGACTCTGGCTGTCCTCGTCGGAATCTTCCTGGCGTTGCAGAAGCATTCGGCATCTTCGCGCACCCGGCTTTGGACTTTTGCGTGGGCGCTCATCTTCGTCCACTTCTTGATCCAGGTCTTCGAAACCCACACCGGCACGATCGAGCAAATCGTCGAATCAATTGATTTGGCGTCGCTGGAACTCTCCGGCGTGGTTTTTGTTGTTTCTATGTTGCGTTCCGTGGAAAACCGTTTCCGGCGGACGGCATTGCTCTCTTTGCTCGCCGTTCCCGCGGCGTTCCACGCGACGGCCATCACGTTTGGCTGGCCGGTTCGCGGCGCGCTCGTAGCAGCCCTGGCTGTCTTGACGCTCGGCAGCGTAGCGTTCGTTTTTCTCGAAGAGGGCACTGAATCCGCCTTCGCGCGCACACTCGCTGGAATCGTCGTGGTGACGGGCGCATGGGCGATTCACAACCAATGGCTCGGCAGCCCCGACTTCGCCGTGAATGCCATCCTCACTCTTTCGTTCGGCGTCTGCGGCCCGCTTTTCTGGAAGCGCGTGCAGCGCTGGTCACCCGGAGTCGCCGCGGTTGCCGGCGGATTTGTGGCCTGGGGCGCCGTGTTCCCAGTTGGCGCGCTCGTGCAGCACTTCTATCCAGCGCTCGTCGTAAATGGGGAGCTGTGGAACGTGCCGAAATTCTTCGTGGCCATCGGCATGGTGCTGACGGCGCTCGAAGATCAATCGCTGCTTGTCGAACAGGCTCGGGCGCGCGAACATTCCGAAAACTTGATGCTTCACCGTTTATCGCAAATCAGTTCACGCTTGATCGCGGGCCGCGACCCCGCCACGCTGTGCGGCGAGATCGTGGACGGAATCACCAGTACGAGCAGCTTTCGCGGCGCGGTGCTGTTCTTTTCAGCCGAAGAGCGCTTGCCGAAACTTATGTGCTCAAGCGGGATCACAACTGAACAACGCGCACGCATGGAAGAACGAACGCGCGGGTTCGATTGGGATAATTTCGAAAAGCTTTTCGCGACAAACAGGCTAGGGAATAGCTCGATTGTCCTGGATGCCGGGCAACTCGCAAAATTCCGGCAAGTCGCTACAAATCAGGTTTCCGAGGGCTGTGTTGTTCTGATTCCACTAGTTTCGTCACGGGGCTCCCACCTCGGCGTCCTCTGGCTATCGACGCCGTTGGCACCGGCCGATCTCGACGAGTCCGAAGTCGCGAAACTGGAGATGTTGGCGGCCGATCTCGGCGTGACGATGGACAATTCGAGATTGCACCGCCAGCTCGTGCGCTCCGAGAAACTCGCGGCGCTCGGCCAGTTGGTCGGCGGCGTCGCTCACGAACTCAATAATCCTCTCACCGGCATCCTGGGCTACAGCGAACTGCTTGCAAGCGAGGCCGAGAATGAGACCACGCGCGCACGCCTCGGAAAAATTGGACACGAAGCGCGGCGCATGCACAACATCGTCAACGGCCTGCTGCGTTTCGCGCGGCAGAGCAATCCCGGGACGCGCGTCGCGGATCTCGCTGGCTCAATTCGCGATGTCGTTCAGCTTCGCGAATATCATCTTCGCAAGTTCGGAATTCAACTGAACTTGAACCTCGAGGGTGGGCTGCCGCAGCTAGCCGTCGGCGACGACGATTTGAAGCAAGTGCTCCTCAATATTTTGAACAACGCGATTGATGCCGTGGAGAACAGCGAAACACGCGAGATTCGCATCTCGGCCGCGCGCCACGGTGCCCGGGTCGCGATTCAGATCGAGGACACCGGTGCCGGATTCCGCGATTTGAATCGCGCGTTCGATCCGTTCTACTCGACGAAGCCCGTTGGAAAAGGAACGGGGCTCGGCCTGAGCGTCTGCTACGGGATCATCCAACAAGCGGGCGGCGAAATGACGCTCGCAAATATCCAACCGCGTGGCGCGAGCGTCGTCATCGAAATTCCAGCCGTTGCTGTTCCGTCTCTCGCACGAGATACAGTAGCCGTTCCGGTCTGATCATGCCCAGAACACTGAATATTCCTTCTGTTATTCATTGGGCAACCGTACTCTTCGTTTAATTCCGGTGACGCCCCGCCAACTTCAAACTCTCGATAGAGGAAGGAATCCATGTTCCACAGCGATAACGTTGATATGGTGATATTCGTCTTGGTTATCGCTTGCGTTCCTACAGGGGCAATCTTCGCGTTGCGGGCGTATTTGAAGTTCCACCCTCCCGACTCGTCTGAAGAAGGTATTCGGTACTTGCAACGCGGCCTCGGGCTGGGAGCGGCATCTTCGGCGGCAATTCTGCTGCTTGTCATCTTGAATGTTCTCTTCTTGGCTTATTGTCGGCCGATTCCGCCCCTAACCAGGACGCTAGGCGTCCTGTTTGCGCTTGTGGCTACTTGCGTGAACTTAGTAGGCCTGACTGATTGTTTGCGTGAGCTGAGCGGCCAAAGTCTAATCGCCGCGCTTCTTATCATCCTGACCCAGTTACTGTGGATTCTGCATGGGTTCGCAGCGCTGATGGTTTAGATTTCGAAAAGCTAAAATGGAACGGTCGGTTTTGGGGAACGTGTCGTTTGCCACATACCGGGTCGTACTTAATGAGTTATGCCCGATAATCTCTTGGGCAGTCCGGCCTGGGCGCTGCCAACCGCGACCGGAACCACCGCATGAGTAAACTCGTTATCTGGGGCCACTGGGTCGTGGGACTGATTTTCGCCTCTGTCGCGGCTGAATGTGTCTGGGAAATCGTAGGCGCCTTAATCATTCGCGGCGCAAGATTTGGCCCGCGATGGCCGGATGCGGCTTTTCTGATCGCGGTCTCCGGCGTTGTTTTTGGACTGTGCTCATGGGGAATACTCAAATGGCGCCCGTGGGGACATGCGCTGGCGATTGGCGTTTCCGCTTTCGAGGCGTTCGTCGGGAGCTGGGCCGCGCTCGTGGGGGATACCGGTTCCTTGTTTCCTATCACAGCGGCGCTGGTCTTAATTTGGTTGTTGCTTCCGCCAGTCCGCGCGGCGTACTGGCAAAGAGTTCAATCTCCATTATCAGAGCTATAGATATGTGCGAGAAAGGGAACCAAGCTGCGGGTGTTCAACTAAGAGGTGGGCGAATGGAACGAACACTTGTATTTGCGCTAGTAATTTTCATCGCATGCGGTTCGTCTGCATCAGCTCAAACATCCGAGTGTTCTTCGACTGTGCCGGAGGAGACAGTCGAAGCGCTGTGGAACATGGCGGCTCGAGGCGAGCTCTTAACGCCGAAAGGATGGGATCGGGCTTCCTCGTTCTTTGTCCAGTCCGGCCCTGTGTTTGACGGAAGAGTTGTTCAGGTAATGTCGGATTACTTCGGCGTGAACCGGTATTCAATAGAGGGCTCAACGGCGACAGTCGACATGGAATACACCGATTTGGGTGAGATAGATTCCGCGCTGCGATACAAGCCGCCACCCGAGACAAACGCCTACAAGACTTCTATCAGATACAAGCTTGTGTCAGGGCCGAAGTACTTGTTTATGTATGGACCGGATGGGAAGACGCTAGTCGATAAAAAGGAGGTCACAGGACAGACGGTCTGGCGGATCGAGGCCCCACCCCATCCTCCGTGGACTACTGTGAACGGAGCAATTCGATATGTTCTGGAAGTGAGCCAAGCGACAGCGGATCCCGCCGTCAGGAAGAACGCCGAAGCGACGCTAGCCGAATTGATGAAGCTGCACTAATCGAGTGATAGGTGCGTGTGTCCGAACAGTCTCCGTGAAGATCTTGTTTTGTTTTCAAGCTTACTGCTTGAGGAAGTATGTGCGGTAAAGCGTATCGCGCTGCGCGGGAATGTAGCCGGCGTCGCTGATAATCCTGCGAAGTTCGGTTTCGTTTGTGCGATTGCGTACGCCCGCGGCGTAAACCACGTTCTCTTCAATTAAAATGCTGCCTACGTCGTCGGCGCCGAACTGCAACCCCACTTGGCAGATCTTGATTCCCGGCGTCAGCCAGCTCGATTGAATGTGATCAATGTTATCGAGATATAGCCGGCTGATCGCCAGCGTCTTCAAATAATCCACGGCGGTGGTTTCCTGCACTCTTTTTCCGAGAGAGGTATGATCCGGCGCGAAAATCCAGGGAATAAAAGCCGTGAACCCGCCGGTATCTTCCTGCAATCGCCGGACACGTTCGAAATGGTTCACGCGTTGGCTATAGTCTTCGCCGCAACCAAACATCATCGTTGCCGTCGTGCGCAAGCCTAGCGAATGCGCTTCGCGATGAACCAATTCCCATTCGTTCGAGGTGCACTTCAGCCGTGAAATGCGCGCGCGAACTTCGTCATCCAGAATTTCCGCGCCGCCGCCGGGAATCGATTCGAGCCCCGCGTCGCGCAGCCGCGCGATCGTATCGCGCACGCTCAGATTTGATATCTCGGCAATGCAAATAATTTCGGGAGCCGAGAAGCAATGCAAGTGAACGCGCGGATATTTCTGTTTGAGCGAGCTCAAAAGATTCTCGTAATAATCGAGCTTCAAGTCCGGGTTCAACCCGCCTTGCAGCAGTACGCCGGTGCCGCCGAGTTCCAGCATCTCGTCAATCTTGTGGCAGATTTCCTCGAACGAGAGGACGTAACCTTCCTTCGAGCCCATCGGGCGGTAAAATGCGCAGAAGGAGCAGTACTCGGTGCAAAAATTCGTGTAATTGATGTTGCGGTCGATTTGATATGTAGCGATGCGCGGGTCAGTCTTCTTCCGGCGGACTTCGTTGGCCGCCATTCCAATGCCGACGAAATCATCCGATGCGAATAAATCGAGCGCTTCTTGTTGCGAGATTCCCATCACCGCTCCGTGTTCTTGCTCCGAGTTTGGCTTGCGTTACCGCCCGCGATTGAGCCGCCGCGCTACTTCCTAGATAGCATAGATCGGGTCGCCGGCGCGCGCGATGCCCTCTCGCAGGACGGCGCCGTAGACCCCCGCGCAGCCGCTATGTCCATGGTAAACCGATTCGAGCACTTTCGGCGAGGGCGCGGCGGTGTCCGGGTCGAGCGTGATCATGATGCAGCGCCCATCCTTTTTGACCAACTGCACGACAACAGTCTCGCCAATCTGCAACTCCCGGCCGACAAGTTGGTCCTCGAAAAACGGAGCGTCATCATCCCAGCGGACGTAAAAATTCGCGCGGAACCGGCGCTTGTCGAGCGCGATTCCAGTTTCTTCCGACAAGCCGCGCAATGTCGCAAGCCCGAACATCGAAACGGGCCGGGCATCCGTCATGCAGCGCTCCGAAAATCGCAGCCGCAGCGAACGGCCGAATCGCTTTTCAAGAAACTCCGTGAATTTCGGATCGCCCATCATGAATTTTTCGCCGCCGGGCGCCGCCACTTCAATCGCGAACTCAGCCGCGTCGGGAAATTCGTTCGCGGCCGCAGGCCCCTTCAGAAATACAGGCTTGAATAGGATGAGGTCGTGTCCTTGCCGCCCCGTCATCCACGGAAAATCCGATTTGTTATTGTTGTCCACAAATGCGTAGACACGGTCGCCGGTGATGCCGGCATACGTAACGCGCGCTTCCGCGAGCTCTTCACCCGCCATGCTTTTAACGGGATAGCGCCACAGCTCCACCAGCGTGCCGAGGCGCTCCAAACCCTATGCCCCTCGGTGAACGAGCGTTTTTGCGGGCGCGCTCGCAAACTCGATCGGGCGATATCGCGGAATCAATCCTAGCGCCGCAGCTTTTTGGTAATAGAGATTCAGCCCTTCGATGTTCTCGGCGTCCAAATCGAAGTTGATGTTCTCGGCGAGATATTTTTCGAGGTCCTTCGCGGGCAGTTCGAGTTTCAGCGAGGCCGCGTCAGCGATTTCAGGAATCCGTGCCATGCCGTATTCCTTTGACGCGAGAAAGTCCGCGACCACTTCCGGCGTGATCGCCTCGCGCCGCCCCGCCCAGATCGCGAGAACGCACGGCTTGCCCGTCATTTCCTGCCACTCGTGCGCAACGTCGTAAACGAAAATCGATTCGTGGCCAGGCACGGGCATATCGCTGGCATCGCCCTGGCAGCATGACTTTGTGCTCGGAACTTTTCCCGCGAGTTGATCCATCTTCACGGCGATGCGCAGCGCCGGATCGCCGATGATGAGCGCGGCGTCGGCGTTCTCCAGCATTTCGGCGGCGTTCGGCCGCGCATCCACAAATTCCGGCTTGATGCGCCAGTGTTCCGCGGCAAGGATGCGCACCAGCGCGACGGAACTGCGAGAGCTCGTGTCGAGCGCAATCCGCTTCGCCAATTCAATCGGCTTCTTCGAAACGACGAGAATGCTTCGCACTTCGCTTTTCGCCGCCACCGCCATTCCCGGCAGCATGACCAGATTGTCGATCCGCTCGTACTCGATCGCCGGAATGATCGCCACATCGGCAGCGCGGCTGCGCAACGCTTCAGCGCATTGCGATGGAAGGGTGAACGAGAGGTCGTATCGCCCCGCTTGCGGCCCCTCCGTGAAACCCCACACCAGCGGCGCAGTATTCAAATATTCGACGATTGATATTCGGAGTTTTGCCAAGTGAGACTCTTCCTTGCAGGGACAAAGCCAGTTTAGCACAGACGCCCCGAACGCCTTGAAATGCCGCAGGCGAACCCGGATCTGCATGCTTTAGATCGAGAACCGCGTCTGTCGCTCATTCATTACGGAGTCCACTGCTGCACGGTATAAACGAGCCGTGCGACTACTCGAACTAATCGCCACTCTGGCCGCCGGATTGTTTACCGGCGCCTCGATCTACATCAACTTAGTGGAACATCCTGCCCGGATGGGGTGTGGCACAGCTGCGGCGCTCGCAGAGTGGGCTCCCAGCTATAAGAGAGCAACCGTAATGCAGGCAAGCCTGGGTGCCGTGGGATTTTTGAGCGCTATCGGAGCATGGAAACTGCGAGCCGGAACATTGTGGCTGCTTGGCGGCGTCCTGTTTGGCCTCGTGATTCCGTTTACGTTGATCGTGATCTTGCCCACCAACCGAAAGTTACTAAGCCCTAGCCTCAATAGAGAATCCTCGGAAGCACGAGCTTTGCTCGATCGCTGGAACAGATTGCATGCGGTGCGAAGCGTTTTGAGTTTCGCTTCGTTCGTAGTCTTCCTGCTCGCGCTCACCGGGATTCTTCAGTAGTTAACTCGATAGGGCTCACCGATCTGCTTCTCCCTTTCGGATAGCTCACGGAATCACGACGATTCTTCGGCCGGATTCTTCCTTGCGTTGCCACACGCTTTCGATATCCGCAAGCGGAATTCGCTCGGTTTCGATGCGAAGCTCACCACGCACCGTGCGCGTCAGAACCTGCTGCATCGCGTCCACCAAGATCTCCCGCGGCGGCATCCCGGCGGTTCCGAGAATCGTCAACGCGGTGCTACGCAATACAGCAGCAGGCAAAGAAATCGTCGGCCCAGCGCTCTCGCCCACTTGCACGAGCCGCGTCTCCTTCGTTACCGCGGCGAATTCCGATTTTGTAATCGCCGCAAGCACCGTCTCCGTAGGATGTCCCCACAAGTAATCGATAATGACGTCGAATCCTGCGACCGCCGCTTCGCGAGCGAACGCATTCTTAAGAGATTCGTCAGATTGGTCGAGCTGAATCGTTGCGTCCGCGCCCAGTTCGCGCAGCCTCTCGAGCATCCGCTCGTTGCGTCCCGCACCTATCACGCGTTTAGCCCCGAGCAGCTTTGCGATCTGCACAGCGAGTTGCCCGGTAACACCAGTCACGCCCAGAATGAGCACGGTTTCACCGGGCACAAGCTTCGCGCGATGCGTGAGCGTTAGCCACGCTGAAACTCCCGGATTCGGCAGCGCCGCCGCGGCGTCATCATCGAGCCCGGACGGCACCGAGAAGCAAAACGCGCGCGGCACCACGGTGCGCTCCGCCATCGCGCCGTAAGGCCGCCTCGCCCCGCCAAAAAATATCCGCGTGCCGTCCTCGAGATCCCCAGCCCCGTCAGTTCCACACACGACCGGCATTTCACGAGGACTGGCGTAATGCGTGCCGCTGGCCAGTTGCCTGTCAACACCTTTTAGCGAAGCCGCGCGCACGCGGACGATCACTTCGTCCTTACCCGCTATCGGCTCAGCAAACTCCTCGAATCGCGGCGCCTTCCCAAGCTCATGCAATACCGCAGCTTTCATTTTTAATGTCCTTCCTTCTGCTGTTTGTCCAAGGATTATGCCATCGGTCATAGCCGGGCACGCTTGCATGACGCCAGATTCGTCGCGTCTGCGTAGTTTCCGCCTTTGACAAGCCGCTCGCCGCAAAAGTACGCTCGGCGGCGTTTCCCTCTCGATGCCCACCGATACCGACCAATATTTGGGTTGGGTCGCGCTTGCGCTGACTCCAGGTCTCGGCGCGCGGATGGCCGGCAAACTGCTCCGTCAGTTCGGCAGCCCCGAAGCCATATTCAACGCCTCGCTAACAGCCCTTGAGGGCCAATGCCTCCCAGCGGCCGTAGCTCAGGCCATCCATTCGCGTCAGCCGATGTCCGCCGCCGCGAAGGAATTGGCCCAAGCTCAGCAGGCCGGCTACCGTCTCGTCACTTGGGACGAACCGGCCTATCCTCACCTCCTCCGTGAGATTTACGACCCGCCACCCCTCCTGTATGTCCGCGGAAACACAGAGCTTCTAAATCGCCACTCAATTTCTATGGTCGGGGCGCGTCGTCCGACCCCCTACGGGAATCAAATGGCTGAGCGGCTGAGTCGCGATTTGGCCGCTCGGGGGCTGGTGATCGTCAGCGGATTGGCTCGCGGAATTGACGCTTGCGCGCATCGCGGCGCGCTCTCAACGCCAGCGGGAACCACCGTCGCGGTGCTCGGCTGCGGGATAGACGTGGTATATCCCAAAGAAAATAGGAAGCTTTTCGAAGAGATCGAGCAGCGCGGAGCGATCATCAGTGAGTTTCCGATGGGCACGTTTCCGGGAGCGCAGAATTTCCCGATTCGCAACCGCGTCATCGCCGGGATGTCGCTCGGGGTTGTATGTGTAGAGGGCGCGCAGTATTCTGGATCTCTGATTACTTCCCGGCTGGCAATGGAATTCAGCCGGGAGGTCTTCGGCGTCCCAGGCAACGTAACCCAGCCAACGAGCTTCGGACCTAATCAGCTGATTAAACAGGGGGCAAAGCTGGTGACAAGCTGGGAGGATGTCGCGGAAGAATTGCCCACGCCGGTCCGGGCCGAGTTGTTGCCCGTGGAATCGCCGAGCGCGCAGGAACGCGCATCGCTCGTAGAGGAGTCGCTTGCGCCAGGGGAGCGCGCGCTCTACGAGCTCTGAGCGTGGATCAAGCGCGCCAGATGGACGAAATATTGGAGCTATCGGGCATGACATCCTCCGAAGTTCTGGCCGCTCTCTTCGACCTGGAAATGAAGGGCGTAGTACGCCAGTTGCCGGGTAAGCAATTCCTGAAAGTCCTGTTGTAATAAATCCACTACTTTCAGGGTTAGGATGGTGACGCACGTCGTTGCCCTGCGGCGGACTGCAGTGGCGCGTGTCGCAGTTTGAGAATCAGGAGAATATGGGACGTTCATTAGTCATAGTCGAATCGCCCGCCAAGGCGAAAACGATCAATAAATATCTGGGACGCGACTACACAGTCAAAGCGTCCGTCGGGCACGTCATGGACCTGCCCAAGAAAACGATAGGCATCCGTCTGCCTGGTGAAGACCTGAATGGGCGCAAGAAGCGCAAAGCGGGCAAGGGCAAGAAGAAGGCAGCGGCCGATAACAAGCCCAAGGTGATGATCAGCATCGATGACGCCAAGATTTTCGAGCCGACCCTTCAAATCATCGCCGGCAAGGGCAAGGTCATCAACGATCTCAGGAGAGCGGCGAGCACGGCGGATGCGGTGTATCTGGCGGGCGACCCCGATCGCGAAGGCGAAGCCATCTCGGCTCACTTGGCAATGGTCCTCTCCAAGCCGACGCGTTACGCCGAAGAAGCTTCTTCGGAAAAACCGAGCGCCAAAGAGTTGGCTGCGGCTGCCGAAGAGGAATTGAAATCGAAGAACGGCAAAGGCAAGAAGTCGAAAGCCAAAGAAAAAGACGAAGAAATCACCATCGCGGCGACTGACCCAAAGAAAATCTTCCGCGTCACGTTCAACGAGATTACGCCGAAGGCCATCCGCGCCGCGTTTGAACACCCGCGCCAGGTTGACAGCAACCTGGTCGACGCGCAGCAAGCCCGCCGCGTCCTTGATCGCATCGTGGGCTACAAGATTTCGCCGCTTCTCTGGGATAAAGTGCGCCGCGGTCTATCCGCCGGTCGCGTTCAGACCGTCGCGCTGCGCCTGATCGCCGAGCGCGAGCAGGAAATCCGAGCGTTTGTCCCGAAGGAATATTGGACGATTCATGCGCTGCTCGCCGGCAGCCAGCCGCCGTCATTCGAAGCCAAGCTCAGCAAGTTCAAGGGCGAGGATATCGAGGTCTCGAATCAGGAGGAGGCCGAGCGTGTAAAGGCCGCCGTCGAGCACGCTGCGTGGCAGGTTACGAGCGTCACGCAAAAAGAGAAGAAGCGCAACGCTCCGCCGCCGTTCACAACTTCAAAGCTCCAGCAGGCCGCCTACAATCGCCTCCGCTACACGGCGAAGCGCACCATGTCTCTCGCTCAGCGGCTTTACGAAGGCGTTGAGCTTGGCAGTGAAGGCTCCGTCGCGCTCATCACTTATATGCGCACGGATTCTGTTCACGTCTCGGCCGACGCACTCACCCAAGTGCGCGAACTCATTCCGGCGCGATTCGGCGCTCAATATCTCCCGGAGAAGCCGAACTTCTACAAATCGAAGAAGGACGCGCAGGAAGCTCACGAAGCGTGCCGGCCAACCGAAGTCTCGCGCACACCCGAAGACGTTCGCAAGTATCTCGACGACGATATTTTCAAACTCTATCAGCTCATCTGGCAGCGTTTCGTCGCTTCGCAAATGCTCCCCGCGATTTTCGATCAGACCACCATCGACATTTCCGCCGGCGACTATACGTTCCGCGCGACCGGGTCCGTCCAGAAGTTCGATGGCTACCTCGCGGTCTACCAGATCGTGCAGGACGACGAAGAAAAGGACGCGGACGCCGCCGAATCGCGCGCTCTGCCGCGGCTGAGCGAAGGCGAAAAGCTCGCGCTCGAAAAAATTCGCAACGATCAGCACTTCACCGAACCGCCGCCGCGCTACACCGAAGCGACGCTCGTGAAAGAACTTGAGGAAAAGGGCATTGGACGCCCATCCACGTACGCCTCGATCATTTCCACAATTGTCGAGCGCGAATACGTGAACAAACTGCAAGGCCGCTTCACACCCACGATGCTCGGCGAACGAGTTAGCGGCCTCCTCGTAAAAAGCTTCGAGGATATTTTCGACGTCACCTTCACCGCGCGCCTCGAAGAAGAGCTCGACGAGATCGAGGAAGGCAAGCTCCCGTGGCGCGAAGCCGTCAAGGAATTCTGGCTAAAATTCATAGTGGACCTCGATCGCGCCGACGGCGAGATGCTTTCCTACAAAGCCGGCATTGCGACCGGAAAAAAATGCGAGAAATGCGGTCAGGGCGAATTGCTCGAACGAATCAGCCGCCACGGTTTCTTCCTCGGCTGCTCGCGCTATCCCGATTGCGATTTCATTCAGGATTTGTCGCCGATAATCGAAAATGGCGACGCCAACGGCGAGGTTAAGACCGAATACTGCGATAACTGCGGCAAGGAAATGGCGGTCAAGCGTGGCCGGTTCGGAATGTTTCTAGCCTGCACCGGCTATCCAGATTGCAAGACGACTCGCAGGCTCGTTGAAGGAACGCGCATCGCGCACGCGCCCGACGAACCTCTCGATGAAAAGTGCACCCTCTGCGGCAATGGGCTTATCAAGAAGCATGGCCGGTTCGGCCAATTCATCGGCTGCTCCGGCTATCCGAAGTGCAAGTACACGCGGCCGATCACGCTCGGCATCAAGTGTCCGAAGTGCAACGAAGGCGAATTCGTCCGTCGCGGCACCGCGCGCGGCAAGGGACGCGGCCGGATTTTCTACGGCTGCAGCCGCTATCCCGATTGCGATTTCACTTCGCCGCACGAACCCATCAACGAGCCGTGTCCGAAATGCGGCGCGTCGTTCATCGTTGAGAAGCGCACGAAGCAAGGCAACTTCCGCTCCTGCATCAAGGATGGCTGCGATTGGGAAGTCGCCGTCGAGGAAACACCCGCAGCGATTGCTGAGCCCGTTGGCGCCGGCGCACCCGGCAAGATTTAACGCGCGGCGAGTCCTTTTTCCGACGGCTCTTGAATCACCTCCCAGCATCACCTGCCGTTTTGAGCCAACGCGAGCTTGCTCAATTCTGGAAATTCTCTCCCGGCTCCTCCTTCCCCGCCCGTAATGCCGTCCTATAATTTCTCCGGATCATCCGCATGAACGTAAAAGACGCCATCGAGAAATACCTCGTCCACATGCAATACGTGCGCAACGCCTCGCCCGAAACCCTGCGCAAATATCGAACTGATCTTGAGCAATTTCTCGAGTTCATCACGCCGCCGGGCGAGGAAACGCTGCCGCTAGTTGAAGTGGATCATCGTGTGGTCCGCGAATTTGTGGGGCATCTGCTCGACCGCCAACTGCAAAAGACTTCCGTCGCGCGCAAGCTCGCGGCGCTGCGCTCGTTCTTCCGCTTTTGCGTGACGCAGAAGTTCATCGCTCAAAATACCGCGCGTCTCGTCTCCTCGCCCAAGCTCCCGAGGCGATTGCCCGATGTCCTCTCGCCGGAGGAAATGGGCGGGCTGCTCGACGGCATCGAGACCTCGGGCGCCAAAGCGATGGCCAAGCGGCGCCGTCCTTTCGGGCCGAAGCGGCTCAAGGAAGAGTTGCTCATGCTGAAGCGTGATCGCGCCGTCCTCGAATTGCTTTACGCATCGGGCGTGCGCGTCAGCGAATTGACGGGAATGAATCTCGCCGATTTCGATTTTGACTCGCAGATTATCCGCGTCCTCGGCAAAGGCCGCAAGGAACGCATCGTGCCTTACGGTTCGAAAGCGCGCGAGGCGCTCGACGCCTACTGGCCGGTGCGTGAGCGAATCCTTCACGAATGGCCCGATTTCAGCCATCCCGACGCCGTGTTTCTCGGTCAGCGCGGCACTCGGCTCGACGTCCACACCATCCGTACGATCATCAAAAAATATGCCAAGCTGTTCGGCGTGACTTGGAATCTTCACCCGCACTCGTTCCGCCACGCGTTCGCCACGCACCTTCTCGGCGACGGCGCAGACCTCCGCGCCATTCAGGAACTCCTCGGCCACAAATCCCTCTCGACCACCCAGCGCTACACCCAAGCATCAATCGAGCAGCTAATGACCATCTACGACAAAGCCCATCCGCATTCGTAAGCAGGTGCGCATCCTATCCCAAAAAATCATTCTCGGATATCGCATCAATATCTGAGAAAATTTGCCGCCGCTTGTGTAACGGCGCCCACGGAAACGCGTCGACGAAAATATCGATGCGATAAATATTCGAGAACTATACTCGGGAGCGAGGCTAAGGAATGCTCAAGCCCGCGTGCGTGATCTGCCTGTTGTTCGGCGCCATATCATTGATAATGAGCGAAGTCGGGGCGACGCGAGCGCTGCCCGCAAGCGGAGCGCTCCGCTCCGCGGACGCGCACGCGAAGTGGGACGCGCTCGTTGATGAATATTTCGAGCAGGCCTATTTCAAATTCAATCCGACGGCGGGAACAAACGCCGGCCTGCATCAATACGATCCAGTCCTCGAAGACTACTCGCGCGCCTCGGTCGACCGCCAGATTCACACGCTACACTTATTCGAGGAGCGCGTTGCGGCCTTCGATGTTACGTCGCTCGATGAAACGGAAGCCGCCGATCAACAACTCGTTCTCTCCAATATTCTCGGCACGCTGCTGACACTCGAAACGATTCGTCCCTGGGAGAAAAATCCCGACATCTATTCGAGCGGCATTTGCGAAAGTGCGTTCACGATCATGAGCCGCCGTTTCGCTTCTCCGAATGATCGACTGCGCTCGCTTGTCGCCCGCGAAAAGCAAATGCCCGCCGTTTTCGCCGCGGCGCTCGATAATCTCAACAATCCGCCGCGCATCTATACCCAGATTGCCATCGAGCAGCTTCCCGGAATCATCGATTTCTTTCGCAAGGACGTGCCCGCCGCCTTTGCCGATGCCACCGATGCTTCGTTGCAAGCGGAGTTCGCAAAATCCAACACCACCGTCATCGCCGCGCTCGAGGGTTACCAGCGCTGGTTGAACTCAACTTTGCTCCCGCGCTCTCAGGGCGATTTCCGTATCGGCGCAGACACCTTCTCGCAGAAACTCCAATTCGACGAAATGGTGGATATCCCGCTGGACAAACTTCTCGAAATCGGCTTTGCCGATTTACACAAGAATCAAGCCGCCTTCAGCGCCACCGCAAAAGAAATCGATTCGGATAAAACCCCGCGCCAAGTCCTCGCGGAACTGCAGGCGGACCATCCCACGCCCGATCATCTCCTTCAAAGTTTTCGCGACACTTTCGACAGCTTGATCGCCTTCATCAACGACAAGCACATCATCGGAATCCCCTCGCAGATTCGCCCGACGCTCGAAGAAACGCCGCCCTTCGAGCGCGCCACCACGTTTGCTTCAATGGATACTCCGAGCCCATTCGAGAAGGTCGCCACCGAAGCCTATTTCAACGTCACAGTGCCCGATAAACATGATCCTCCCGCAAAAGTTGCGGGCCTTATGGCGAGTTTCAATCGCGGCACAATCGTCAGCACGGCCGTTCACGAAGCATATCCCGGTCACTACGTTCAATTTCTATGGATGCACGAAGCTCCGACGAAAGTCCGTAAGCTTCTCGGCGCGAACTCGAATGCGGAAGGTTGGGCGCACTATTGCGAGCAGATGATGCTCGACGAAGGCTACGGCCAGCCGGGCGCCGGCGCGAAAACCAAGCGCGAAGCGAAATTGCTCCGCCTCGGCCAGCTCGAAGACGCGCTTCTGCGCGATGCGCGCTTCGTCGTCGGAATCCAGATGCACACCGGCAAGATGAGTTTCGATCAGGCTGTACAATTTTTCGTGAAGGAAGGTTATCAATCGCGCGAGACCGCTCTCGTCGAAACCAAGCGCGGCACGGCCGACCCGACTTACCTCTACTACACGCTCGGCAAGCTTGAAATCCTCAAGCTGCGGGAAGACTTGCGGAAAAAAGAGGGCGCGGCTTTCTCGCTGGAAAAATTCCACGACGATTTCATGCGGCAGGGATTTCCGCCGATCAAAATCGTGCGCCGCGCGCTGCTCGGGGATGATTCGCCGGCACTTTAAGAGCGATCGATTGCTCTCATGGCCGCGGGATTGTATCGCTCGCCCACGATATCATTCAGCGGAATTGCCGCCTCGAGCTCCGCCACTTCTTGCGGCGTCAACTTGATATCCGCGGCGGCTGCATCCTCTTCGAGATATTTCTTGCGCTTCGTTCCCGGAATCGGCACGAGATCTTCGCCCTTTGCGAGCACCCACGCGAGCGCCAGTTGCGCCGCGGTGACACCTTTGCGTTGTGCAATTGCGCGCACACGTTCCACCAGCGCCAAGTTCTTGTCGAACGCGTCGCCCATAAATCGCGGCATTCGCTGCACTCGCGCATCCGAGCCGCCCAGATCGCCCGGCTTCGTGATCGTGCCCGTCAGGAATCCGCGGCCAAGCGGACTGTATGGCACAAATCCAATTCCCAATTCGCGGACTGCCGGAAGGATCTCGGCCTCCACATGCCGCTCCCACAGCGAATACTCCGTCTGTAGCGCCGTAATCGGATGCACTTTGTGAGCGCGCCGGATCGTCGCCGGCGACGCCTCTGACAGCCCCAAATATTTCACCTTGCCCGCCTTCACCAGTTCCGCCATCGCGCCCACAGTCTCCTCGATCGGAGTCTGCGGATCCACGCGATGCTGATAGTAAAGATCAATGTGATCCACTTCCAGCCGCTTCAGCGAGGCATCGCACGCCGAGCGCACGTATTCCGGCTTCCCGCTCAGCGACCAGTAGGTCGGATCTTCCTTCTTGCGTATATTCGCAAATTTCGTCGCAAGAAAAAATTCATCCCGCCGCCCGCGGATCGTCCGCCCGATCAGCTCCTCGTTGTCGCCAATTCCATAAGCATCCGCCGTATCGAGGAAATTAATTCCCAGATCGAGCGCTCGCAGGATCGTCGCCGCCGACTCCGCATCGTTCCGCTCGCCATAAAATTCGCTCATCCCCATGCAACCGAGCCCCATCCGGGAAATAATCGCGCCCTGCGAACCAAGCTTTACCTTTTTCATTGTCATACCGTTTTAGATGTTTGCGCGGCTTAACGGATTCCACTGCTGCGCGGTAAAAAAAAGGCCCTGCGCCGTCGCAGGGCCTTCTGCTGAATCGCTCGCGATCCGTTAATGGGCTGTTCTCGCGGATCGTTCCCACTACTTGTCGGAATAGCCGTCCGGACTCCCCACCCCAGTGCAGAAGTCGTATCCGAACCGGGACAGATATCCACCGTAGGGCCCACAGTTGTCCGCCGCAACGTCATTAAATCCTCGTGGAAACGAAGAGTAGATCTGGAAAAGCTCTTGCACGGAGGATCTGTTGAAGGCGCCCGCGGCGTTCACGATGCCGGAGATCAAAGGAGAAGCAACACTGGTGCCGCCGACAATGAACCATCCGCCGGGCTCACCTTCGTAAAGGTTGTTGTCCAATAACCACACCCCAGTGTTCGGATTCGAATCCGCGGACACGTCCGGAACAACTCGCGCTGGCCCAGCAAGGTAGGCGAGCCGGTTCTGGTAGTTCGGCCGGGGCTCGTAAACGCTCGGGCCGCCCCCGGCCTCGTTCCAGGAACCCTCGTATAGGAAGTTTCCCGTGTTGGGATTTCGGTTCGTGCTCGTCCCGCCCGCTGCCACCACGTTGGGAGAAGTACTTGGCCAATACGTTCCCGGGGAGTCGCCCGTCGAAGCAAAATACACCACGCCACGTTGCGTAAATATGGCGTCGTATCCGGTTTCCCCGGCAAATTCGCTCCCGCCCCAGCTGTTGCTCACTTCCCCGCCGCCCGCTGCGGCCACCAAGGTCGCCGCGACTTGTTCCGCGTAGAGAAGATCGCTTAAGGAATTCGTTGCCGCTTCCACCAGGTAGAGCGTTGCATTGGGGGCCATGGCATGGGCGTATTCGATGTCCAGCGATTCCTCAAGTTCCCATCCGCCCGTGGGATCCAAACTCGGATTCGTTCCAGTCGCGTAGCCGACCTGGAATGTTGCGGGCGTTGGAAGCGGGACGCCGAATTGCGCGCTGAAGGCGGTCAGGTCGCTCACGGCGATCGGGTCGTCAAAAGCATCCACAATGGCGATGGCTTTGCTTCCTCCGTTCGGGTTCGCGTCTACCACATTCGGATTGCACGCACGTCCCGGTTGATGAACCAAGTTGTAGATGCAGGCCAGCGACGCCGGGTTTCGTAGAAGTAACCCGGAAACGGCGGCCCGACCGTCTGTGGAGAAAGTTGCCCGGTGGGCAGCATCGTGCCAGTACCGAGAATTTGAATGTTCGTGTGGAAGCGATTGCCGACGTCCGCCGGCACTTCCTGGCTGGACTTCGGGATAGTCACTTGTGAAGGACGCCTATTCGGCAGTTGGGCCGTGGCCGGATGTGCGGAGATCAGAAGCAAAATCAGTGTGGTGAGCACTGGAAGAACAAGACGTGTTCGCATTTGTTTGAACCTCGCTTTACGGAATTCCTTCTCGGCTGGGGATTGCCGAGGGGATTATAGAGGGTGAAAGCAATAACGCAAGGGAGAATCGGATTCTCTCTTCTTTCACCTGCCACCGGCACTAACAACAAATCCGCTCTTATTGCGCCGGCTTCTCCGCCACTTGGAGTTCGCGCGCGCGAGCGATCAACTTCTTCAGTTTGCCCTCGATTGCCGCGTCGCCAATGTGCTCGTCCTGCAGCACGCCGTCCGCGTCAATCGTAAAAGTGTGCGGAATCGCTTCGACTCCAAACATCTTCGCGATCGGCCCGGTGAATCCGCCGTCGCGATAGTTGATCCACGTCATTCCGTTTTTCGCGATAAAGTCTTTCCACTTCCCTTCATCCTCGTCGAGGCTCACGCTCATGATCACCAATGGCTGTTCTTGGAATTTTCTCGCAATGTCCCGCACGTGCGGGAGAGCTTCGCGGCAGGGCTCGCACCATGTCGCCCAGAAGTCGAGCAGCACCACCTTACCTTTCATATCGTCCAGCGTGAGATGCTTTCCATCGATCGTCGTGACCGCGAACGCCGGCGCCATCCGCGCTCGCGCCAGCTCGGGCTCGCTGATATATCGCAGCGCACGCTGCCGCTCCGGATCGTCCGCTGGCCTCATCTTCACGTACAGCTCGAATTGCGCTCTGGCAGCGTCATCCTGTTTCATTCGCGCGAGCGCCCGCCCGTCGGCAAGAATCGCCTCGGGAAACTTCGGATACGCCGCCAGCGCCTTGGTCAGCTCATCATGTTCGCGAGAGAAGAATTCATCCTTGTGCTTGTCCAACCCCTCGTTCATCAGGACTGCGGCCAGTTCATAATGTGCGAGCGCTACGTGTTTCGGATCTTGAGCTTCGGCCACCATTTCCTCTGCCCCAATTTCGGCGTCTTTCCACTCTCGGAGCTCGGTTCCATACTTGATCATCTTTTTCTGGCACCCGACGCAATGTCCGCCGTCCTGCTTGTCCGCCTTCTTAAAATCATCGAGGGCAAAGGCAGGCTGGTGTTGGTTCAGAGACTCGAAGGCTTCCTTATATGTTTTCTGCGCCTTTTCATTTGTAGGCCCGTCAGCTTTGTCCTGCGCGTAGAGAGGCGTGGCAAGAGAAACTAAGACCAACAGGATTATCGCGGATCGCATAACGGACACTCCTTGCTATATCGTCATTCGTGGCCGAGAAACTATCATGACTGAGCAGCTTTTAGCCAGAATTACTGAATACTTACGTCGTTTGTGTGGTTATAAAACTCACGTCACTACCGCACGGTAACTTCGTATCAGTAAGCGAGTTGGCGATCCTATAGCCGTCTGGGTGCTTGTGCCCATAGAATCTCCGAGAGGCGTAAAATCCATCCCATGCTCTTCATGGTCATTGAACGCTTCAAGGACGGCGATGCGCGGCCCATCGGTGAGCGATTCAAGCTCAGCGGCCGGATGCTGCCCGAGGGCGTCACGTACCACGCGAGCTGGGTGGATGCCGGCGGCACGCGCTGCTTTCAGATTATGGAGGCGCCAGATGTAGAATCGCTGAACGCCTGGATCACCCGTTGGCAAGACCTGGTCGACTTCGAAATCGTTCCCGTTCTCACCTCCCCCGACTTCTGGGCAAAGAAGCAGCTCGAGTAGCTCTTCGAGCCGGTTCTTTCCGAGCGGCGCGCAAGACGATTCATCGGGCGATGGACTTTGCGCGCATTCGGGCGTAAATTCCTGCCGCGCGCAATAGGTCCAAATTCAATCGTTCAAAATGGAGAGAAAAACATGATCGCCAAGATTTTGTTGGGCTGTACGGTATTCGCTTTTGCAGTTGCCACAACCTCGGCGCAGACGAAAAACGAGATTTCCGGCACTTGCGCGAAAGCCGACGTCGAGCAAAGTGTTCCCGCCGGCGACCAGCCCAGCCACATGTTTTCAGTCGCGCAAGGAAAATGCACCACAAAGGGCGAAACCGCCGGCGCGACAAGCAAATCGGCTGAATACTCCGAGCACCGCGACGTTACGGCCACCCGCATGAAGGCCTGGGGCGTTTACATCGAAACCTATGACAGTGGCGACAAAATTATCTACAACTATCAATTGGCTGTGGCTGTGAAAGATGGCGCGCCGGGGACGGGCAAAGGCACGTACCAGATCATTAGCGGCACCGGCAAGCTGAAGGGCATCAAGGGCTCGGGCACGTGCATGTACAGCCCCGGAGCTGATGCCAGTGTGGCCTACGCATGCACCGGCGATTACACACTCGCCGCGGCATCGAAGTAATAAAGAGAAACGATAAAGAAAAATTCAAATCACCACGGGCAGCCCGCCAATGCTGCCCTTTTTATTCGCCAGGGCGCAAGGAGCCACGAACCCGCATTTGAAAGCTCTAAAGTTCGTTGATGCTGAAGAGCGTCCAACAACTGGCCCAGTTATTCGTAATTTCCGCAACCAGCATGCGGTCGTCCTCATGCATGAACTTTCTCAGGCGGTCTCGTATCGCTTCAGCGTCCACATTGCTCTGCAAGACCCATTGTGATAGCAGAACTTTTTGCGCTCCCAGCCGTTTCAGTTCGCTCATCAATTCCCCATACTCCCCTTGGGTTTTATGGTTCATAAGGTCGTAGCCGACTAGATAGAGCGCCATTCGCGGAAACCCTCCCTCCTTTAACTCTACGCTTTATTGTTGGATGAAACGGGTCGAGTTGCGATTGACGTCCCTTACATACATCTCCCTCGAGTATCTCCATCGAGCCCGTTTCGTCGACAGAATCCAGCTCCCGCTCCCGAATCCGCAAGACTCTACCCTTCTGTCGTTGACGCAATTGCGCGTCACCCTTTATAATGGCGGTTTCCGAACGACATCAGGAGGCTGCATGTACGCCGTAATTCGAAGTGGGGGCAAGCAATACCGCGTCGCGCCGGGCGAGACCATCGAAGTCGAGAAACTCGAAGGCAAAGTTGGCCACAAAGTCACTTTCGGCGAAGTCCTGGCCGTCCTCGACGACAACAAGTTCCACGGCGGCGAGAAGACCTCCAAAGCCAAAGTGACCGGCAAAATCGTCGGCCACGGACGCCATCCGAAAGAGATCGTTTTCAAATTCAAGCGCTGCGGGCAGTACAAAATCACGCGCGGCCACCGGCAGGACTTCACCTCCGTGCAGGTCGGCGAAATCCAGTTCGAGTAAAGGCGAGCCATGGCACACAAAAAGGGCGGCGGTTCATCTACAAACGGACGCGATTCCCACGGGCAGCGGCTCGGCATCAAGCGCTTTGGCGGCCAGCTCGTCAATGGCGGCACCATCCTCGTCCGCCAACGCGGGACGCGTTACAAGCCCGGCAAGAACGTCGCGCGCGCTAAAGACGACACGCTCTTCGCCCTGGTCACCGGCTTCGTCCTCTTCGAAGACAAAGGCCAATCGGGGCGTTTCATCAGCATAACCCCCGAAGAACAAGCCGCGAACACTCCCGCCGCTCCAGCGGAAGCCAACTAACGGAATCCTTTCATCCAAGCGTGCAATTGCGAACGAGCGTGCGTACTTTGGTTTTTCACTCACGCTGTCGTATGCTTCCCCCATTGATTCCTCTGATCTGCCACCGAGCACATCGTGTTTGTTGACGAAGCCAAAATCTGGGTCAAGGCCGGCGACGGCGGCGACGGTTGCGTCGCATTTCGACGGGAGAAGTACGTCCCGCGCGGCGGCCCAGCCGGCGGCGATGGCGGCAATGGCGCCGACGTCATCCTCGAATCGAGCATCCACGACAACACCCTGCTCCGCTACCGCTACAATCGCGAATTCAAGGCTGAGCGCGGCCGGCACGGCGAAGGCTCGAATTGCCACGGCCGCTCCGGCGTGGACACAATTCTGAAAGTGCCCGTCGGCACGGTCGTTTTCGATCAGGATACCGGCGAGCAGCTTTTCGATTTCACCGAAGCCGGCCAGCAATATCGCGCGGCTCGCGGCGGGCATGGCGGCCGCGGCAATTCGCATTTCACCAAGCCCTGGCACCAGGCTCCGCGCGAGCACGAAGAGGGCAAGCCCGGCGAAGAACGCCGCTTGCGCCTCGAATTGAAATTGCTCGCTGATGTCGGTCTCGTCGGCTTCCCCAACGCCGGAAAATCCACGCTCATCTCGCGTATTTCCGCCGCGCGTCCGAAAATAGCGGCGTACCCGTTCACCACCCTCGAGCCGCATCTCGGCGTCGTCTCCGCCGATCCCGTCTCGGTGCCCGGCGAGGGACGCACATTCGTCGTCGCCGATTTGCCCGGCTTGATCGAAGGCGCGCACGAAGGCGCCGGCCTCGGCATTCGCTTCCTGAAGCACGTCGAGCGTACCCGCTTGATCGCCCATCTCGTGGACACCAGCGACGCGAACCCCAACGACCCAATCGAAGAATTCAAAATTATCGAAAATGAATTGCGCTCGTTCAGCGAAGAAATTGCAGCGAAACCGGTGCTCATCGTCGCGACGAAACTCGACGCCACCGTAGACCGCGCGCACCTCGACGAATTGCGCAAATACGCCGAAAAGCGCGGATTGCCTTTCTACGCAATCTCGTCGGCTAGCGGCGAAGGCATCCAGGATCTCGTCCGCGGCATGGCGGACATGCTCGACAAAATCCCCAAGCCTGCGCCCGCCGAAATTGATGCAGGCACGCTGCCGGACATGTCCTCGGTCACGCCCTCGCCTGAATTTGAAGCAGATAAAGCGCCGCCCGATCCCGAACTTCACCCAGAAGCTTCCGGAGATAAAAATTGACGGGCGGTCAATCTCACGGACACGTTCAGTCTCACGGGCATCGGGCGCACGGCGCTTCGCGCACCATCGCGCTTTTCGGCGGCACGTTCGATCCCATTCATTGCGGCCACATCGCCGTATCACAAGCGGCGCAGCGCCGTTTTCATCTCGACGCGCTCTACTTCATCCCCTCATCGCGCCCGCCGCACAAATCCAAGCAATTGCTTGCTGCGTTTCCGCATCGTTACGCCATGGTCGCGCTCGCCTGCGCCGATCATCCTGCCTACATTCCTTCGCTCGCGGAAGCTCCCGACGGCGCCGTGCCGCACGTTTTCTACTCAATTGACACCGTCCGCCGCTTCCGCAAAGAGCATCCCGACGATCATCTCTATTTCATCCTCGGCGCCGATCAATTCCTCGAGATTCCGACGTGGCATAATTACGAACAGCTTCTCGATTCCTGCGATTTGATCATCGCGCACCGTCCCGGATTTCGCCTGGACGCGCTGCGCCTGGTGATTCCGCCGGATAAACTCGCGCGAACGTCGTCGTCATCGCACGACCCGAACACCATCGCGCTGCGAAAAACAAAAGTGCATCTGCTCTCGACCGTCACCAGCCACGTCTCCTCGACGGAGATCCGTCAGCGCCGCGAGAAGCATCAATCTATTCGCGGGCTTGTGCCCGCGCGCGTAGAAGAATACATTCTGGGGCAGGCCCTCTACCGGTGAACTGGGAAACTCTTCGTCCTGAAATTCGCTGGGCGGTTGAAGCCGCTCAGGACAAGAAGGCGCGGAACGTGACCGTGCTCGATCTCAGCAATCTCGCCGCATTTTCGCAATATTTCCTGCTCTGCTCCGGCACCAGCTCGCCGCAGCTCGAAGCCATCTCCGACGCGACCGAGGAACGCCTCCGCCAGCACGGCGTTCGCCCGCAGCATCGCGAAGGGCGCCCCGGAGCCGAATGGGTGCTTCTCGATTACGGCCGCCTCGTCGTGCACATCTTCAGCGAACGCGCGCGCCTTTACTACGATCTCGAACGCCTCTGGCGCGCCGCGCCTCGTGCCGATATTCCTTCGCCCGATGATGCGCCTCCGCACTCATCATCCCGCGGCGGACCGTTTTCCTCTCCGAGCGCCCCCGACTCAGGAACTACGCAGCCATGAGCGACGCCGCCACTCCGGCGCCCGCCGGCCCCCCGGCGGACTCGCGAATTTCATGGAAAGCCGAAAGCCCCGCGGCGCAGCGCGTCCTCAAGCTCGCCGACAAAGTTGCCGATGCCGGCACAACACTTCTCATCATGGGCGAAAGCGGCACCGGCAAAGACCAGCTCGCGCGCTGGATTCACGAGCAGGGAATGCGCCACGACGCGCCGTTCCTGAAAATTGATTGCGCCAGCCTCCCCTCCGAGCTCGTCGAATCGGAATTGTTCGGCCACGAGAGGGGTGCCTTCACCGGCGCCGTCGCGCAAAAGCCCGGCCGCCTCGAAATGGCCAAGGGCGGAACGATCGTTCTCGACGAAGTCGCCGCGCTCGCCCCGGGAATTCAAGCCAAGCTCCTCCGTGTTCTCGAAGAGCGCGCGTTCGAACGCCTCGGCGGCACCGAAACGCTTCGCATGGATTCGCGCCTGATTGCTCTCACCAACGCCGATTTGCAGCGCGCCGTCGCCGCCGGACGCTTCCGCGAAGATTTGTATTTCCGTCTCGGCGTTCTCGTGATTCAAGTCCCACCACTGCGCGAACGCCGCGAAGACATCCGCCCCCTCGCCGCGGAATTCCTCGAACGCTTCGCGTCAATTCACGGAAAACGTGTATTGCAGTTGGGCAACGCCGCGGCATCTATCCTGGAAACCTACGTCTGGCCGGGAAACGTGCGCGAACTGAAGAACGCAATCGAACACGCCGTAATCTTCGCAAACGACACCGAACTTCTTCCCGAAAATTTCCCGGTAATTCTCGAAGCCGCGCACGACGGCCGCAGCCCTCTCTCCGGCCTGCGCTCGCTAGAAGAGCTCGAGCGCGACGCAATTCACGCCACACTCGAAGCCACTCACTACAAAATCGCGCGCGCCGCGGAAATTCTCGGTATCACTCGCAAGACGCTCCTCGAAAAGCGCAAAAAATACGGTTTCGTCGAGCCAAAAGAAGGTGCGTAGGCCCGCTGCTTGTTTGGTAGGTGTGTAGGGGCGCCGCTTGCTGCGCCTGCCTTCTCGACCGCTCCATGAAAATTCACTTGGTCATGCTGGGGAAAACGCGGCAATCTGAACCGCGCGCATTATTGGACGATTACGTCAATCGCATCCGCCACTACGCCGAAATACAAATCACTGAACTCCGCGACGCATCCGCCTGGCGCGAACGAAAACTCAACGCACACTCCGCCGTAGTCCTCCTCGACGCCGCCGGAAAGCAATTCACCTCGTCGCAATTCGCAAAATGGCTAGCCACCCACCGCGACACCGGCCTACGCGAGCTAGTCTTCCTCTGCGGCGACGCCGATGGCTTCCCCGCCGAACTCCGCGCCGCCGGCCGCCACAAAATCTCCCTCTCGACGCTTACAATGCCCCACGAACTAGCCCGCGTCCTCCTAGCCGAGCAAATCTACCGCGCCTTCGCCATCCTCGCCGGCCACCCCTACCCCAAATAGCGCCTGCCCGAACAGCCGCTGAGGCGCCATTCTCCGAAGCCCTTATTCGCTCCCAGCCGATCAAGCGCGCAGAGCCTTCGCAACGCTATCCACACACCCCGCCACTTGTATCGAAAGCCGCGGCATGCTATTCGTGAATGAGCGATGAATACCTTCCGAGCCAGCAGTGAACGCATTCGCATAAATGTAGCTCGGGTCTTCAGACCCGAGGCATTTATCGACCCCGCACCGAGAGATAAAAAACGGCCGAAAGCTCTCGCTACCGAACTTGCCACCCACCCAAGATCCAACTCAATATCGCGACACACCCCGCTAGAAATAATCGCCCTAACTCACACAAAACAAACGATCGAGGCGCCAATATCGCGGCACAAAACACACACCCCCAAATTCGTCAATTTCTCTAGCGCATTGAGCGCCAAGACTGACCTCCGGGATCAGCGCGTCCATGCCAGAAGGTAAAGGACTCCTGATCGTCTACACCGGCCCCGGCAAAGGCAAAACGACGTGCGCGCTCGGAACCGGATTTCGTGCTGTCGGACAAGGCTTGCGCGTCCTGATGGTGCAGTTCATCAAGGGCTCGTGGCACTACGGCGAGCTCGACGCCGCGAAAATGCTCGGCGACGACAAATTCGAAATCCGGCCCATGGGCCGCGGCTTCGTAAAAATAGGCGGCGCGGAAACCGATCCCGAAGACATCCGCCTCTGCGAGCAGGCCTGGGAATTTGGCCGCGAACAAATTGACGGCGGGAGGTATGATCTCGTAATCCTTGATGAGATCAATTACGTGATCAGCTATAAAATGCTGGATGCGGAGAAAGTGGTGGCGGCGCTGGCGGCGCGGCCCGAGCGCGTCCACGTGATTTGCACAGGACGCAACGCGCACCCGAAGCTCGTCGAGCTTGCCGATCTCGTCACGGAAATGCGCGCGATCAAACATCCGTACACGAAGGGAATCCTGGCGCAGCGCGGGATTGACTACTAATCATGGCCTGGTTCAAGCGGCAGAAGAAACGGATCGAGCAGCCCACGCCTGCGGATGAGAGACGCGTTCGCACCGAAGGCCTGTGGATCAAGTGCGATGCCTGCCGCTCGATCATCTGGAAAAAAGATTTGCAGGCCAACTGGCAGGTCTGCTCCAAATGCGATTTTCATTTTCGTCTGAGCGCAAAGCGCCGCCTCGATCTTCTCCTCGACGACGGCCTGTGGACCGAGCAGGACGTCGAACTCGTCTCGAGCGATCCTCTCGAGTTCGTGGACACCAAGCCATACGCCAAGCGCTTAAAAGATGCGCGCGAGAAGCTGGGAATGAACGACGCCATCATTTCCGTCCAGGGAAATCTCGAAGGCCGGCCCGTAATCTGCTGCTCGATGGAATTTCAATTCATCGGCGGCTCGATGGGCGCGGTGGTGGGAGAAAAAGTCGCCCGCGCGATCGAGCGCTCGATCGATCAAAAAGCGCCACTGATTATCGTGTCGTGCTCAGGCGGCGCGCGAATGATGGAAGGCGTCGTCAGCCTGATGCAACTTGCCAAAGTTTCTGCAGCTCTCGCGAAACTCGATGACGCACGGATTCCATTTATCTCTGTCCTCACTGATCCGACGACGGGCGGAGTAACCGCCAGCTACGCGATGCTGGGCGATCTGAATATCGCAGAACCTGGCGCGCTAATCGGATTCGCCGGCCCCCGCGTAATCGAGCAAACCATCCGCCAGAAATTGCCCGAAGGATTTCAGCGCGCGGAATTTCTTCTCGATCACGGATTCCTCGACGCCGTTGTGCACCGCAAAGAATTGAAATCCTATATCGCGCGGTCTCTCGCTTTTTTCCAGAACTAAAATGTCGTACGAGGAAGCGCTCAGGTACCTGCTATCGCTCGGCCGCGAACTCGCCTCGCCGCGCCAGGCTCACGTTCAAAAATTCGATCTGCAAAACATCTCCAAGCTCGCTGAACGCATGGGCCATCCGGAGCGCCGCTCGCCCTGCGTCCACATCGCGGGCACGAACGGCAAAGGCTCGACGGCCGCAATGATGGAATCGATTCTCCGCGCCGCCGGAATGCGCACGGGCCTTTACACCTCGCCGCACCTCGAACGAATCAGCGAACGCATCCGCCTCAATGGTGAGCCGGTCTCCGACGCGCAAATCACCGAATCGTTCGAACGAGTGCTTGCCGCGATCGAAGCGCTGATGGCCTCAAGCGCGCTTCCGGCGCATCCTACTTTTTTCGAATGCATGACGGCGATTGCATTCGATGTTTTCGCGCGCAGCGAAGTTGAATTTGCCGTCTACGAAGTTGGAATGGGCGGAAGGCTCGACGCAACGAACATCGTGACGCCGGAAGTTTCGATCATCACCCAAATTGATTTCGATCACGAAGCGTATCTTGGCCATTCGCTCGAGGAGATTGCCGGAGAGAAAGCCGGAATCATCAAGCCAAACAGCATTGTGGTCAGCGCGGCGGAGCGTCCTGAAGCGCGCGGCGTGATCGCGCAGCGATGCAAGGATCAGCACGCGAAGCTAGTTGAAGTTGACGAAGCCTGGCGCGTCGGCGAAATCGTTCCGGACGATCGCGGCAATCGCGCAACCGCCGAGTGGCTCGCCGACGGCTCCGTCATCCAGCTCCAAATCCCACTTGCGGGAAAATTCCAGGTAAGGAATGCACTCACGGCTGCTGCGGCGGCGAAGCTTCTGATGGAGCGAGGATTTGCCTTGAACGCGGCTGCGATCGAGCGCGGAATCTCAAGTGTTCAGTGGCCCGGCCGCCTCGAGCGCGTGGCGGAGCACCCGGACGTTTATCTCGATGGCGCGCATAATCCCGCGGCGGCGCGCGAACTCCGCGCGTTCTGGGACGAACGGCTGGCGGGTCGGCGCATCATTCTGGTCTACGGAGCGATGCGCGACAAAGCCGTGGACGAGATCGCCGGAGTGTTGTTCCCTCGCGCCGAGCACGTGATTCTCACCCAGCCGCACCAATCTCGCGCGATCTCCGCAGATGTGTTAGCGCGGATGACGTGCCACCACGCGGCGCAATGCGAATTCATAGCCGACGCGACCCTCGCAATCGATCGCGCGTTGCTACTCGCTGGCGACAATTGTGCCGTATTCATCACGGGCTCGCTGTTCCTGGTGGGTGAAGCGCGTCCCCGGTTTTGTGAAAAAACTCCGAATCTTCAGATTGCCAGCCGCTGATTCGCGCACTTAAAAATTCAACATGTGTTGACTATTCATTCCAAGCGGGTTATCGAGAATGCCCGTTGCCGAACACGCGTGTCCGGTCCCGGCACACTTGGAACGCCTCACCCTCGCTTTCACACATACGCATTCACCCAACGAAAATGTTTCAGAAATTTGCGAGCGCGTGTGGTGTCGAAATCCACATGCCTCCGTCTAAACAGGCAGAGAGAGTGCGGAGGGTGTGATGACACGCGAGGAGAGAAGGCAGAAACTCGAAGCCTTCGGTAGCGCGCCGGTGCTGCTTGCAAGATCTCTGCGCCAAATCCCGAAAAAGATGTGGATGTATAAAGTTTCCGCGGATACCTGGAGCATTCACGAAATCATTCTTCACCTGGCGGACAACGAGGCGAACGCCTACATCGTTTGCAGGCTTATGATCGCCGAGCCCGGTTGTCATACTCTGATGTTCAATCCAACGTTGTGGGCGGGATCGCTCGGATATTTCCATCAAAGCACCAAGGAAGCGCTCGAGATCATCCGGCGTCTTCGGCGGATGACCTACCACGTTCTCGCGGCGCTTCCTGAAACCGTGTGGTCGCACCGCGCGGATCCGCGCGAAGAGAATGCATTGACGCTGGACAACTGGCTTGAGCAGCAGGAACGCCACATTCCCGCGCAAATCGCCCAGATGCAGAATATTTATGAACTCTGGGCCAAGACTCATCCTCCCCGCAAGCCGCCAAGCCCTCGATCTCACAGTCTGAGCGGCATCGAGGACCGATATTCTTCTCTCTCGGTCCGGACTTAGCCTTTCTCAATCCACGTCCGCGAGTTGGCGCGAATTGGCGTGGGCCATATCACTCCATCCTGCGCTGTGGGCGCACCCTCTGCGCCCCGATGGCAGGTTGTCGGGCAGGTTGCCGCGCTATCCCCGCGATGGTAGGATGGCCTTCGATGAGTCCCCGGCAGCAGGTTCATACCGCTTCTCCCATTGATTCTCCTGCGTCTGTGCCCCGCGTAGGCGTCTCGTATCGCACGCTAGATGAACAACTTACGAATAAACGCGACAAATACGATATGTACAACGACGCTGTGCGACGGGCAGGCGGCCAGCCCGTTGAGGTGCCGCTCAATCTTTCAAGTAGCGACCTCGCAAAACTGACTGCGACGCTTGATGCGTTCGTTCTTACCGGCAGTCCGGCCGACGTTGATCCCGTCCGCTACCATACTGCGCGACATCCGAAATGCGCGGCTGCCGATCCGCGGCGCGAAGAAACGGACCTCGCGCTTTTGAAGCATGCGTTCGCAGAGCACAAGCCTGTGCTCGCTATCTGTTACGGCATCCAGATCCTGAATGTGTTCTGCGGCGGGTCTCTCATTCAAGACATTCCCAGCGAATGGCAAACGACGCTCGTGCATTCCTGGGATCGAGCGGCGGGCGCGCCGGAGCCGCACCACCCGATTCGAATCGAGCCGGGCTCGCGCCTCGCGCAACTTGGTGGCGGCGCCGCGGAGACGGAAGTAAACAGCTCGCACCATCAGGCAATTCGCGAACCCGGTCGAGGCTTACGCGTGATCGCGCGAGCGCCCGACGGCATCGTCGAAGGCGTCGAGTGGACGGGCGACGCTGACTGGGTGACCGGCGTGCAATGGCACCCGGAGAGAATGCCGGACCACGCGCTCTCGGCCGCTCTTTTCCGCGAGCTCGTCGGAATTGCACGAAGCGCACAAGTTCGCGGCTGAAATTCTCGCAACTGATTTTCGGATTCAAAGCGCCGCACTCAATTCACTTTTAATCTTGGGCACTTTCAAGTCTTGGGGGATTCATGATTTCTCTGGCGGGTAAGGCGACGCTGATTACGGGCGGGTCGCGCGGCATTGGAGCCGCTGCCGTGAAACTGTTCGCGCAGGCCGGCGCGGACGTTGTGTTTAACTATTACAAGAACCGCGAAGCTGCCGAGCAGGTGGAGCAGGAAGCGCGCAAGCACGGCACGCGCGTTGAGTCGTTCAAGGCGGATTTAAGCCGCATGGCGGACAGCAAGAAGCTCGTTGATTTCACGAAAGAGCGGCTGGGACGCATAGACATCCTGGTCGCCAACGCGGGCATCTGGAATGAGAAGGACACGCCTATCGAAGATGTCACGGAGCGTGAGTGGAACGAAATGGTGAAAGTGAATTTGAACAGCGTGTACTCCGTCATCCACTTCACTGTGCCGCTGATGAAGGCGCAGAAATCCGGGCGCATCATCGCGCTCAGCTCGACGGCGGGGCAGCGAGGCGAAGCGTTTCACACGCATTACGGAGCGACGAAGGGCGCGATCATCAGTTTTGTGAAAGGACTTTCGACTGAGCTTGGCCCGCATCACATTCTGGTCAATTGCGTCGCGCCCGGATGGGTGGATACGGACATGTCGGCATCAGTGCTGCGGACGAAAGCGGGATTGAAAACAGCCGCACGAAATATTCCGCTCGGGCGTCCGGCAACGGCCGAAGAGATTGCCGGGCCGATTTTGTTCCTCGCTTCGGACCTCGCGAATTTCATCAACGGAGAAACGGTCAACGTAAATGGAGGTTCCGTGCTGTGCGGATAAGGAAGACACAAATCCTTGCGGCAGTCACGCTGGCTGCCTTGGCATTCACGGCGAGGCCAGTTCGCGCGCAGGATCAGACCGAAGTGCTGATGCCGGAACAAAGTTCGGCAAAGGCGAAAGAGTTGATCCGCCAGGGCGTGGAGGCGCTGGGCGGCAACGCGTATCTCCGCGTGAACGACGCGACGTGCACCGGCCGGCTCGGGCAGTTCGGCCACAACGGCGATCTTACGGGATATGAAAAATTCATCGATTATTCGAAGCTACCGGACAAAGACCGGAATGAAAATCTTCCCAAGAAAAATATCATCGAAGTTTTGAACGGCGATAAGGGCTGGGCGCTCGATCGTGGCGGCGTCGCCGACGTGGCGGAAGACACCGTGTCCCAATTTCAAGAAGATCAGAAGGAAGACATCGACAACATTCTTCGCAACCGTTGGAAAGAGCCAAATGTCATTCTGCGTTACCTGGGTCCGGACGTCGTGGACTTGAGAGAAGCGGAATGGATTGAGTTCGTTGATCCGGACAATCGTTCGGTGCGAATCGCGTTCGCAAAATTCACACACCTGCCGATTCGCAAGACGGTGGTGACGCGCGATTCCACCACGCGTTTGCGCAGCGATGTGACCGAGTATTACTCGAATTATCATCCGATCGAAGGTGTCACGACGCCATTCCAGATCACCCGCGAGCGCAACAGCCGCAAGGTCTACCAGGTATTTTTCGACGAATGCAAGTACAACACGAATCCTCCCGACAGTCTGTTCACGAAGGAATCGCTCGAC
>Ga0302180_10000265_pt1 | contig 43492 bp, 47 predicted proteins | sample I_Palsa_E3_2_FD_200575 | JGI IMG/M metagenome (GOLD analysis project Ga0302180, IMG submission 200575) | Peat permafrost microbial communities from Stordalen Mire near Abisko, Sweden - I_Palsa_E3_2 | ecosystem: Environmental > Terrestrial > Soil > Palsa > Peat permafrost | place: Sweden...
GCTTGTCGACGTACTCGGGCGTATGCACTAACAAAATGTCCTCATCGCTAGCCGATTGCGGTTCCAGAAAATCGCTCGCTTCAGCGAATCCGGTCGCCAACAGTCGTTCGCGAATGCGCCGATACTTTTCGGCAGGGAAGACGTGCGCGCCGATGGGCAGGTAGTAGCCGTTGCTGTAGATCAGTTTGAAGGGAAGCATGGGCGTACACCACCGATGATACTTCGTGCCTGGGATCCCAACACGGCTGTCATCCCGAGCGAAGCGAGGGACCTTGGTTTTCGCGTGCGGCGGCACTATCGATGCCTCAGGCAAGAACCAAGATCCCTCGCTACGCTCGGGATGACATTCCCTTTACGATGACACTGAAAGTAACTTAACGCTTTTTCCCCGGCTGCACCGCTTGTATCACCATTTGCCTCCGCACCGGCACGATCGCGCCCTTCGACGGATCGGCCGCGGCATTCGCGCGAGTGAGCACTTCCTGCTGGATGTACTGTACGAACTCCTGAATCTGCCGCTGCATCTCTTCCATGCGCTCGCGCATTTGCAGGATGATCGCCATGCCGCTGATGTTCACGCCCAGGTCGCGCGCCAGCGACAGGATGAACTCCAGCCGCTGAAGGTCTTCATCGGTGTAGAGGCGAGTATTGCCCTCGGTACGTGACGGCTTCAGCAGCCCCTCTCGCTCGTAAAGGCGCAAGGTTTGCGGATGAATGCCATACATCTCGGCCACTGCCGAAATCATGTACGCGCCCTTGGATTTACGCTTCGATGGCATGTTGAGGATGAGACCCTGCGTTTCTGTGTAAGAACCAGCAGCTAAGAAGCCAAGCGATAGTCCCGGGTACATACCATGCAAAGCCGATTCCACCGAAGCCATGGCCCCACATCCAAACCAAAGTAGCGCCCAGCGCAAACGCGAATGTCGGAGCCCGCCACGAGGCCGCGTGATGCCAGTTGATTAGGACGGAAAAGCAGAATATGAATCCGAGAAGAGCAATTGCTGGTCCCGCATAGAAGAAGGCTAAAAATGAATCACCGAGATCGGCCCGCCCATGGAATTCGTCAAGCAAGGAATCTACAGCGACGGCACCAAGAGCTGCCAGCGTCACGGCCACGACGGCGGAAGCCAGAAGAGCCGCGGGCGCCGCTAGCCAAACCGGCACTTGGCGATACACGCTCTGGATACTCATAACTGAACTAATGTAGCACCGGGGGCAACGAAAAGCAGATCCCTTGGACCAAGACGGGGTTTTGAATTGCGCGAGGCAGAACTATTCACGAGACAGAATTCCGCCAAACCCTTACTCGCCGCTGGGCATCCAAGTTCCGGAGGTTATTTTATTCATGAATGAAAACAATGCTATCAGCGTTATAGAAGATCTTATCGAGACGTGCAAAGACGGGCAAAAAGGCTATCAAGACGCCGCGTCTCACGTGAAGCGGTCTGACTTGAAGACCTATTTCAATGAGCAGAGTCTGGAGCGGTCTCGCTTTGCCGGAGAACTGGAAGCGGAACTGATTCGGTTAGGCAAACCGGACAAGAAGGTTTCCGGCTCTGTTTCGGCGAAGCTTCACCGCGCCTGGATCGACACCAAAGTCAGCATGGGTGCGGGCGACAAGGCAATTTTGGAGTCGGTGGAGGCGGGCGAAGATACTGCCAAGGAAAGCTACCAAAAGGCGGTCACTGGCGATTTGCCGGAAAATATCGCTCAGATCGTTCGCCGCCAAGCTGCCAGCGTGCAGAAAGCTCACGACCAAGTAAAGAGCTTGCGCGACGCTGCAAAAGCAGCCTAGTTCGGAAAAACGCGCTCGGGAAAACGTGCTAACACAAAGAGGACCGGGGATTTCCCGGTCCTCTTTTTTAAGCGGCAAACAGCCTCATGCCGCCGGTTGAGGTTTTTCCGTGGTGGCGGCCCATCCTTGCGGCTTCAGCAAGTGATTGACCGCGTACGCCACAACGCCCGCCGCGATCAGGATCATGCCGAAGGCGAACGAACTCATGTTCCACACCTGTTCGTGCTCGCTGCGAATAATGGAAAAACCCAGCAGCAGCATGGGCGGGATGCCGATGGCGATCGCCCCAAACAATCCGCCGGGAACGCGGAACGGACGTGCCAGTTCCGGCTCGCGGAAGCGCAATACGGCCAGCGCTATGAATTCCAGCATCAGGCTGAAACCGTAAAGAAGAATGTCGAGCGTGACCAACCGGGCAAAGCCCAAGCCGAGGCACATCGCCCAACCCATCGCCAGCGCGATAATCGCAACCCAGGGCGCGCGCGATTTCTTCTGCAGCTTGGCGAAGACGCTCGGCAACATGCCGTCCTGCGCCATCGCCAGCGGCAGGCGCGAATAGCTCATCACCAAGGCGTTAAACATGCCGAAGGCGCTGATGATTCCACCCAGCACCACGCCGATGCGCAGCAGCGGCCCGCCCAGCAACCCGGCGATGTCCGCCCACGAACCGGTCTCCCACGCGGTCGGAGTCAGCCCGGTCATCCACATCGCAGCGAAGGGAAGCACGTAGCTCAACGCTACGATCGCCACCGCCACCAGCATGGCCCGCGGATAGGTCCGCTGCGGCCGCTCCACTTCCGTGGCGATGGTCGAAGCGTTATCCCAGCCCATGTAGTTCCACATGCAGATGAGCAGGCCGCCGAGAATATCCACGGTAGAGGTGGTCGGCTTGGTTACAGCGTTCGCCAGCGCTCCGATTTTGAAAGGAGCCAGAACCACTATCGCGACAAAGGGCGCCGACAGTGCAAAGAACAGCCACAGCGACGTGAGCGATACCACTTTGACGCCGGCAATGTTGAGCAAGGCGCAGGCGATCACTACCGCCAGCGCAACCCACCATCCGCGGCTGTTTTCCTGGAACCACGGGAACATCCGGGTCAGGTAAGCCACGAACAGCGTGGGATAAATCGCCATGTCAAAAATCGACGCCACCAGCGAAAGCCAGGCTTCCTGAAATCCCCAGAAATTTCCCATGGCGCGGCGCACCCAGGCGTAATAGCCGCCTTCATAGGGCAGTGCGCTCGATAGCTCGCCGATCATGAAGGCCGTGGGCAGGCTCCAGAGCAGCGGGGTGAGCAGCAGAATCAGAATCGCGCGTCCGTAGCCGGCGCCGTGCACAATGTCTTCCGTGCCATAGGTTCCGCCCGACACCATAAAGAACGTGGCGGCGACCAGTGGCCACAAGGTGAGGCGAACGAATTTTTTCCGGTTGGGTATGGCGGCGAGAGGCTGGGGATTCTCTGTTTGGTGGCGCGGGGCGCTAGCTGTTGCCAATTTCTATGTCTTCCTCCTCAAGCGACTCACTCTCAGCGACTCCGCAGCGGCTGGTCGTTCTTTCGAAAGCGTGCTCGAGCTTTCCAGTTTTGTTAGATTCCGGAAATCACGCTGGAGTTAGTTCGCAGTGTAGAGATTACGGGAATTTTCCCGCGATGCAAGAAAATTCTTGGAAAATTCTGGAAAAAATTGTGGCAAATAGCCAGGGACCGAAGTAACGCACCGCAAAGGCTCGGGCACGGGTGGAAACTACATCCTCGGCCCCCGCACCATCCGGTTGCGGCGGCGTTGCCGCCGATTTATTATTCCGGGACCGCTTTGGAGGCGGATCTAATGAGATTACCGTTTCTCGTGGTTCTTGCTTTCTCGCTGGCAGTGCTTTTCGCCGCGCAACCCGCACCCGCGCAGAATGCTTTCACGCCCGGCCAGGTGAAGTACGGCCCAGCTCCGCCGTTCCTGCCGCCCGGTGCCCAACTCGCGGTGCTCGAGGGTGACCCGATGGCTTCGTCCGGTGATTTTACGATTCGTCTCAAGATGCCCGACGGGTACAAGATAGCGCCCCATACCCATCCCAATCGGGAGAATGTGACAGTGCTCTCGGGCACTCTCAAAGTCGGTATGGGCGATCAGTTCGACGCCGGCAAGATGATGAGCTTCGGGGCGGGCAGCTTCGCCTACCTCGATCCCAGCATGCACCATTATGCCGCTGCTTCGGGCGAGACCGTCATCCAGATCCACGGTATGTCGCCGGTGAAGTTCAACTACATCAACCCCGCGGACGACCCCAGCGGGAAGAAGTAAAGAATTGAAAGGGGCCCGGCATTCGGTCGGGCCCAAAAAACCTTTAACACAGGGGACACAGAGGAACACGGGGTAAAGCTACTTCTCCCAGTTCTTGCCGTCGACCATGCGCTTGATTCCGTCTCTCAGGTGCGTCACGTAGAAATTTATGAGCAGGCCTACGCTGATGCCGCTTAGGCGCATATATGAGAGGAGTTGAGCCTGATGGACCGGATGAGTTGCTTCGACACTCTTCACTTCGACAATCACTAGATTCTCGACGACTAGATCGATCCGGTAGCCGAGTTCGATCTTCTCTCCGTCAAAAACTACCGGCAGCCCGACTTGGCTGGCCACCTCAAACCCGCGTTTTCTGAGTTCATGGGCGAGACAGCCCTGGTAGGCGCTTTCCAGTAGCCCAGGCCCAAGCACGGAGTGGACGTGCATCACCGATGAAACGATCGCACCCGAAACCTGGTTGACGCGAAGCGATCGGAAAGAAGAAGCGGGAGCGGCCATACCTCTGCATAGCACACAAAGCCAGGTTTACCCTGTGATCCTCTGTGTCCTCTGTGTTAAAGATTTTGGGTTAGTTCCAAATTTGGGCAAATATATAGTTGACTAACCAAGCGGTCGCCTCTAAAATGATCCCATTCACGACGATTGGGCGCGAAGCGACCACCCGCCATCGGATTTGGAAAAAGGCTCCGAAACCATAGACGATTCTCGCCTGTGGAGTCTTGCCTGTGGCCGATGGATCGACGGGAGACTAGAACTCCGCGCCCAATCTAACTAGACGAAATCAGCATATCGGAAAAGGAGCAAAACACAATGGCAAGCAGGCCAACCACTCCGCCGCAGCCGCAGCCCGCCCCATCCCATCCAACGAGAACGGAGCAGCCGCCTCCGCCGCCGCCCGCAGCCCCGCGACAGTCTCCCGGAGAACCTTTTCGACGATCCTCTTAGACGATTCGCGCGATGAGCAGGAGCGTTAGCAGATTAAGAATGACTGCCACAAGAGTGAAGCCGAAGGACCAGTTCAGAAGCGCGGACTTCACTTTATTTTTTTTCTGATTGTCCGCGATCCTGACCTTCGTCCACTGAGCTGTCTCCTTCGCGAACTCACCCGCGATGTGGGAATCGGCATCGGGGTACTGGCTATAGTGTTCGGTGAGTTCCGCGATTCTCCGGGTTACATAGTCTGATTCGGGATCGGGAAGGAAGAATTTTCTGGGCCATAACTCGGCGACCGCGAAGAGTGCCGCGAGCACGATACATACAATCGAAAGTTTTTGCAGACACGCTCCGTAGTATGGCAACCCTTTGTCGAAATAGTATGCCGTCTGCGTGGCAAGGAAGAGAATCAAGGCTAGGCCGATGCTGGCTTTCACGTCGAGCGAGTCACCCAGCCTGAGAGTCAAATCCTCCTTGGCTTTAACTTCTCCAAGCACCATCTCTGCTAGTGCCATATTGCGATTCCTCCTTGGGGCAGTGTTACACTTACGATTATATGGCGACGAGTCGAAAGAAGCCGGGAACGCCCGCTGAGTATGCGGCATTTTCGGGCGTGCTCAAGACAGTCCTTCAGGTTTCCCATTCCGAACTGCAAGCCCGATTGCAGGCTCAAAAAGAAGCGAAGAAGCGCAAGATCAAACGCGCTTCCTCTTCCCGCGCCGCTGCCGAGCGCAGTTAGAATTCTCCTCCGGTCAACTCCGAGTAGGTGAGCCGTTTGCCGGAAACCCGCGACAGCAGATCGTAAAACCGCGCCGAATCATCCATCGGCTCTTTGCGATTGTTGAAGCGATACGCCTGCTCATCCAGATAGCGGAACAAGTGAAACGGCTCAACGCTCACGTAGGTTCCGCTGATCCCACGCTTCAAGAGCGACCAAAAGTTTTCCAGCCCGTTCGTGTGAACGCGGCCATCCACGTATTTCTCCGCGTGGTCAATGACTTTGTGGGCATACTCTTGGGCCAGCCCGTCATAGGAAAGCAGCGCATCGGTGTAGAGCGCAGTACCCGCCGCGACATGCTGTTTCACTGCCTCTTGCAAAACTTTCTTTCGGCGATTCGGCACAACCGAGACGCGCACTTCGCCGCCGCGCTCAAGGATGCCCATCACTGCGGTTTTGTCTTTGCCGCCTGTGCCAGTGATGCGCCGCTCCCGCTTGTCAAGGTGCATGTTTCGCGCCTTGCCACCGATGAAGGTTTCGTCCACTTCGACTTCTCCGCCGTTGCCGCCCATCTTCATCAAAGAGCCGTTCTGCATCGCCGTGCGAATCCGATGCAGCATGAACCATGCGGACTTTTGCGTGATCCCCAGATCACGGCCCACTTCGCAACTGCTCACGCCGTTCTTGCAGTTCGCAATGAGCCACATGGCGCAAAGCCACTTGTCGAGAGCGAGCGGAGAATCCTCAAAGATCGTGCCCACTTTCACGGAGAACTGGCGATAGCATTCCTTGCATTTCCAGCGGCGCTGAGTCTTTAGGTAGTAGTGATCCTTGTGCTCACAGGCCGGGCAAATCGGGCCATCGGGCCATCGCATCTTGGCCACGGTGTCAATGCAGGTCTGCTCATCGCCGAAATATCGGATAACATCCTGTAGCGTCTTGGCTTTGGCTTCCATGACCAAACCATAGCAAAATTCACTTGGTTAGTCAAGTATATATTTGCCCAAATTTGGACTAGACTTTCTTCCACAACTCTTCCCGCGGGTCTTCCGGGTTCAGCTTGGCCAGCTCTTTCAGCAGTTCTTTGGTGCGCTCGTCCCTGGGCATGGGTACGGTCACCGTGATTTCGACGATCTCATCCCCGCGCACACCATCCTTCGTGGCCGAAGGTACGCCTTTCTCGCGCAAGCGCAGCTTCTGTCCTGACTGCGTGCCCGGAGGAATCTTCAGCAGCGCTCGCCCATCGACGGTCGGCACTTCAATCTTGGCTCCCAGTGCGGCTTCCATAGCGCTAACCGGAACTGTCAGGTAGATCTCATCCCCATCCCGCCGAAAAACAGGATGCTCATCCGTCCGGATGATCACATAAAGGTCGCCAGCTCCGCCGCCATGCGGTCCGGCGTTGCCTTTGCCCGCCAACCGAATGCGCTGCCCGTCGCGTGTCCCCGCCTTGATGCGCACCTCCAGCGGCTCGCTCCGGCTTACCGTTCCCTCGCCGTGGCACGTGGGACACGTAGAAATGTTCTTGCCCGTCCCCTGGCAGCGCGGGCAGGCTACGTTGAACTTCATGCGTCCGCCGGTCTGCGTGATCTGGCCGGTGCCGTTGCATTCGGGACACTTGCCCGGCGCCTCGATGTAACCCTGCCCGTGGCAATTCGTGCAGACGTCCTGGCGCGTAATGTTGAGCCGCATCACGCCGCCGCGGATCGCAGTCCAGAACGGCACATTCACCTGATATTCGAGGTCGGTACCCGCTTCGGGACCCGCTTCAGTCGCCGCCCCGCGTCCGCCGCCGAAGATTCCCGAGAAGATGTCGCGGAATCCACCACCACCGCCGCTTCGCCTGCCTCGACCCGCGCTATCGGCTAGATCCGAAAAGTCGAACCCTCCAAAATCAAAGGGGACGCCCTGTCCGCCCGCCCCACCGCCCGGCGGGCCTCCGGCAAATCCGCCCGCCCCACCGCCTCGTGCGTAGGCTTCCGCCGTAGCCGGATCAATATTGTCGGAATAAAATCCGACCTGATCGTAGATTTTTCGTTTCTTCGGATCGCTGAGAACGTCGTTCGCCTCGGAGAGCGTCTTGAACTTCTCTTCCGCCGACTTGTCCCCAGGATTAACGTCAGGATGGTATTTCCGCGCCAGCTTGCGAAACGCCTTGCGAATCTCCTCCGCCGACGCGGACTTCTTCACGCCGAGGATTTCGTAATAGTCTTTTTTGGTGGTGGTGGCCATTAGGCGTGACTGGTTAGTTCGTGCTCACAATCTCAGTTCGGTATTCTGTGCTTCTCCTCTTGTAACACGAACAGCGGCGCTGACTCTGCCGCATCCTCATAAACCGGGATCGGCCAGGCCCCCGTCGGCGTGGAAACAAAAACCCGCCACCGCCGCTCATCCTCGGCCAGGCTCACAAAATAGGTTTCATCATTCACTTGAAAATCCATCTCAATCCCCCTGGGGAAACCTCGCCCGACACGTTAAAAGTTATGGCGCGGGCAAGCCTGCCCGCGCCACACGATCCAAGCCAGAAGCTAGGAGCTAGCAGCTGAAATCACTTCTTATCTTCCACATCAACGTACTCGGCGTCGATCACGCCTTCGTCTTTCTTCTGTCCGCTGCCGTTCGTGCCCGGAGCCGCGCCTGCACCGTCCGTCGGACCGCCCGGCCCGCCTGCCGCCGGACCCTTCGCTTGCGCCGCCTTATACATCTCCTCCGCCAGCTTGTGCGAAGCTTTCGTCAGAGTCTCCCGAGCCTTATCCATCTGCGCCTTGTCGTTCGACTCCAGCGCCTTTTTGGCGTCGGCCACGGCATTCTCTACATCGCCACGATCCGAGCCCGAGATCTTATCCCCCGACTCCCGCAGCATCTTCTCGACGTTGTAAACCATGCTGTCGAGCTGGTTCTTGGTCTCGATCGCGTCGCGCTGCGCCTTGTCCTCTTCCGCGTGAGCGGTGGCTTCCTTGGCCATGTTCTCCACTTCTTCCTTCGACAGTCCCGAAGACGATGTAATCGTGATCTTCTGGTCCTTCTGCGTGGCCGTATCTTTCGCGGTCACGTTCAGAATGCCGTTGGCGTCAATGTCGAACGTCACTTCAATCTGTGGCACGCCGCGCGGAGCCGTCGGAATTCCGGTCAAATGGAATTTGCCCAGAGTCCTATTCTGCGCCGCCATGGGACGCTCGCCTTGCAGCACGTGCACCTCAACCGACGTCTGGTTATCCGCCGCCGTCGAAAACGTTTCTGTCTTCTTCGTTGGAATGGTCGTGTTGCGCGGGATCATCGCCGTCGCCACGCCGCCCAAGGTCTCAATCGACAAAGACAGCGGAGTCACGTCCAGCAGCAGCAGGTCCTTCACTTCCCCGCCGAGCACTCCACCCTGAATCCCGGCTCCAATCGCCACTACTTCATCCGGATTCACTCCCTTGTGGCCTTCCTTGCCAAACAGCTCCTTCACCAGCGCCTGAATGCGCGGCATGCGCGTCTGCCCGCCCACCAGCACCACTTCATTGATCTTGCTGGCATCCACGCCCGCATCTTTCATGCACTGCTTGCACGGCCCTACAGACCGCTGAATGATGTCCTCAACCATCGACTCCAGCTTGGCCCGCGTCAGCTTCTTCACCAGATGCTTCGGCCCGCTCGCATCCGCCGTGATGAACGGCAGGTTGATCTCGTGCTCCATCGTCGTCGAAAGCTCAATCTTCGCCCGCTCGGCCGCGTCGCGCAGCCGCTGCAACGCCATCTCGTTCCCTTTGCCGCGCAGGTCGAGCCCTTCATCCTTCTTGAACTCATCGATCAGCCAGTCGACGATCCGCTGATCCAGATTGTCGCCGCCCAAGTGCGTGTCGCCATTGGTGGCCTTCACCTCAATCACACCCTCGCCGACTTCCAGCACCGAAATGTCAAACGTTCCGCCGCCAAAGTCGTAGACGGCAATCATCTCGTCCTTCGTCTTGTCGAGCCCATACGCCAGCGCCGCCGCCGTCGGCTCATTGATAATGCGCTTCACTTCCAGCCCGGCAATCTGCCCTGCATCTTTGGTGGCCTGGCGCTGCGCATCATTAAAGTAGGCCGGCACGGTGATCACCGCCTCGGTCACTTTCTCGCCGAGGTAGTCTTCCGCCGCCTTCTTCAGCTTCTGCAAAATCAGCGCCGAAATCTGCGGAGGCGTGTACTCCTTGCCCTGCGCCAGCACCGCCACATGGTCGCCCGACTGCACCACCTTATAGGGCACCATCTTGATCTCTTCCGTCACTTCGTTGAAGCGCCGCCCCATAAAGCGCTTGATCGAATAAACCGTGTTCTCCGGATTGGTGATAGCCTGCCGCTTCGCCACCTGCCCCACCAACCGCTCCCCAGTCTTGGTAAACCCCACCACGGACGGAGTAGTCCGCCCTCCTTCTTCATTGGCGATCACTTTGGGCTCTCCGCCCTCCATAACCGCCACGCAAGAATTGGTAGTTCCAAGGTCAATTCCAATAATCTTTGCCATAAAAAGCTTCCTCCAGATTTGATAAGTGCTTTATAATCAGTGCAGTTATCATTGCGCTCAGGTTCATCCTAAGACCTGAGTGGATTGTTGTCAATGTTTAGATGCCTAGAATGCGCTTGCGGTCGCAAGACCGTTGCGTAAGTCTAAGGAGACGCGCCATGGAATTTGCCGTTAGAAGTACTTCTGCCGACTCTGCAGAAGTGAGCGACGTCGTTTTGAGCCAAGCGAATACCACTCGAAAGGTATTTAGGGCGCAGATAGTTCGTAAGGTCGGAGAGCCCAGGTGCGTGTTACGGGGGTTCCTCATCCATCAGAGGCAAAAGCCGAACAGCCAGTGGGAGGATGTCGAACATATTGACCTGCGCACCCTCAAGGCGGGAGAAGGCGTTGTCTACCAGCTTCACACCGAGGAGCTCTCAAACCTGATGCGATCCCTCGATGAACTGAAGGCCGTCGCTGAGAGCAAAGGAATACGATTCGGGAAGCGACAGGTCGTAGTGGCAGATCGCGGACAGGTTATCCCCATCAGCGATCCCGATCGAAGAAAGACAATAGAGGCGTTGATCAGCAAGGACTATGGGGCCGAATTCTGGAACACGCTTGCCCAGGCGAAACCTGAGCTAGCCAAAAAGTTCTCATACGCGCAGGTGCAGCTTGATCGCGAAAAAGCGCTGGCCGCGTTCCGACGGCATCTGGAAGCAAGAGACTGGAACGAGCCCCAATGGGAGCAGTTCTTCTACGAAAACCAATGGATATTCGGGTACGGATTAAGGTATCAGTTTCTAGGAATTCTAAAACGCCAAGCCGGATACGGTGGTGGAACCTATGAGCGGAAGGGTGAGCAAAAGGGTGAATTCCTGGCTCGAACGCTGGGGTTTGAAAAATTTACGGTCGTGGTCGAGATAAAACGACCGGACACGAAGTTCTTTGATCCGGGACGGAACAGCGCCAAGGGTTACCGGAGCGGCGTGCCGTACTATTCCGGGGAATTCATCCAGGCGATTTCTCAAGCTCAGGTAAACGGTAGAACGTGGGACTCCGAGGCCAGCAGGACGGACCGAAACCGCCAGCTACTTGCCGCCGATCACACAAGCACCATCACTCCTAGGTCGATCCTCATTATTGGGAACACTTGCGAGCTCGACGATTTCGACAAGAAAAATGCATTTGAACTGCTCCGGCGCGAATTGAGAAATCCGGACATCATCACATTTGACGAACTGGAGGAGCGCGCGAAGTATATCGTCTCCCAGACCCCCGCCGAGGGATCGTTCAAAGGTGAAGAGGAATTACAGGAATTAACGGACGAGGACATACCTTTCTGATCTTTTGGAGAGGTGGCGACGGAGCGCTTTTTATTGCGACTCGACAGCGGTCGAACGCATCTCTGAAAGGTGAGGCTCTACATGGATCCGAAGGTGCTGCTCCTCTTGCCTGGTCTCGCGAGTTGCCCCATGTCGGACGCGCATCCGACGTTGTACATCTCGGTCGCGTCGGCGCGACCGGCTCGAAAGCGGCCGGAACCGCCGGATCTGCCGGAAAGGGATCATCCTCCTCACGGCGAAGGATCTAGCGAGTCGCCCATTTACCTTGGTGTCGGCAGTTTTGCGAACAATAACACTGCTTCGGGTCGGATCATAGTCGACTCCAGCGCCTCGGGCACTTACACGAGTACTGCCCCTCAGGCGACGTGGCTGGCGGGTAATTTCTCACTGGCCATATCGATGCGTGACTTCGATGTCGAACCATTCGTGCCGACGCCTCCGACAAAGACGATCCAAGTCGCGCCCGATACGACAAAGCATCTTGCCAACCCTTCGACGCTGCGGGCGCTGCGTTCGTACGGACGCCGCCGCAGGTAATCCTCCTTGACGATTTTGTTGATTCACCCGATTCTTTCCCGTACCCTCAAACGCAGCAGCCAACCATGACCATCGAAATCCGCGACGCATCCTTGGAGGCAAGAATCCGAAAGCAACTCCAAGCCACCGGCTCCAGCAGCGTCGAGGAAGTGCCGCTCCGCTTGCTGGAAGTCACCTCAACTCTGTCATCCTGAGCGAAGCGACTGCTTCGCGCTGCGCGAAGCAGCCGCGCAGTCGAAGGACCCCTACCCGCGTGTAGTGACGCCGGCCCCGCAGGGAGTTTCCACCAGTGCTCAGACTGCGCCGCGAGAACTCCCTGATACGTCATCATCGGTCCCAGCCTGCAAGCGATCCTTCGACTACGCCGTCGCTCGCTTCGCGACCGCCAACTCCGCTCAGGATGACAAACATGACAAACATAAAGAGCCCTATGTAATTCAATTGAAGTACAATAGGCAAGGAGCTTCCCTCATGCCTGCAAACGCCCTAGTCCAGACCCGGATCGATCCCGCCGTGAAAGAGCGTGCAGCGGAAGTGCTCGAAGAGTTGGGTATCACCGTCTCCGAAGCGGTGCGCATTCTGCTGACGCGAACTGCCAAGGAAGGCGCGCTCCCGTTCGCACTGACCATCGACGGCGCCGCACACGACGCCTGGTTCCGCGCCAAGGTGCAGGAAGCGCTGAACGATCCCCGCCCCGGCATCCCGCACAAAAAGGTCGAAGCGCATTTCGCAAAGAGAAGAGCCGCTGCGCTGCGCAAAGCGCGATAATCAGCCACGCGCAAACGCTCGCGGCTGGAGTGGTCCATCTTCGCGCAAGCCGACCGCAACGAGATCTTCGATTACATCGAAGCTGACAGTCCGAAAGCCGCCATCGCCGTTGATGCCCGCATCCGTGAACAGGTCGCAACCTTGGCGCGGTTTCCGCACAGCGGCCGCCCCGGCCGCATCGAGTGTACGCGAGAACTGGTGATTAGCCGCACGCCCTATATCGTTGCCTATCGCATCACGGAGAATGCTGTACGGGTTCTGCGCGTACTCCACGGATCACGGCGTTGGCCCGACGATATATGCGAAGAGTCGCAAGAGTAAACTATCACTGAGAGCCCGAAATGCCCATGAAGAACCCGCCCCATCCGGGCGACCTGATAAGAACCGAAGTCATCGAGGCTCTCGGTCTCACCGTGTCGAAGGCGGCGGAGATTTTGCAAGTGCGCCGCGCCACGCTCTCCTACCTCCTGCACGGCAAGGCCGCCCTGACGCCGGAAATGGCCCTGCGCATCGAAAAGGCCTTCGGCCCGGACATGGATCACCTTCTCCGGATGCAGCTTGCCTACGACGTGGCGAAAACGCGAGAGCACGCACGGCACCTCGCGATCAAACGGTATGCCCCAGCCTGAAGCCACGAGTCCCGCGCCCCGAAACCCAAGGGGCGATCCATGACCATCGAAATCCGTGACGCATCATCGGAGGCCAGAATCCGAAAGCAACTCCAGGCCACCGGCTCTGCCAGCGTCGAGGAAGTGCTGCTCCGCCTGCTCCAACCCTAACCCTCCCCGCGTTGACCAGCACGATATAATCACTACATGGCCGACCATGTAATCCACATTTCGGAGGCTGAAGCGGCCAGCGACTTTCGCAAGCTGCTGGAACGGGTGCGCGCCGGCGCAGAAGTCGTGATCGAAAGCGATAAGCTGCCCATAGCCGTGGTCCGTCCCGCCGAACCGCTGGTCCGATTGCTTTCCGAGTCTCTGCGTCTGGCCAGGGAACACGCTTCTACTGCCACCCTCGACGTGAACTTCGCCAGCGATGTTGAAGCCGCGATTGCCAGCCATCGCGAACCGTTAGACCCGCCAGGATGGGACTAATCCTCGACTCGTTATGAAGAGGCAAGAAGAACAGAATGCCGCGCACGATGCATGGTTCCGCGCGAAGGTCCAGGAAGCCTTGAACGATCCCCGCCCCGCCATCCCACACAAGAAGATGGAAGCGAGCTTTGCAAAGCGAAGAGCGTCGGCGCTTCGCAAGGCCAAAAAATCACGCGGCCCGAATCCTCCACGCTGTTCTACGCTGTGCTCCTCTGTGGCCCCTGTGTTGAAGGTTTTCTTGGTTTTGACCCGAGCCCATTCTTTTTCCACAGCCCCCTTGTGACATCTGACCTTGCGCCACAATTTGAACCCTGCAATGATGGCTGAGGACATGACGGTGGAGCGAACCATTTTGGGGGCACCTATAAGTCATTGATTTAAAAGAACTTGAAACCTAAGTTCTTTGACATGAAGACTTTGCCGGGAATTTCCCGCTAACCTGATGATTCCAGAGATTTTAGAAAAGGGGGGGAGGGGGGTACACCCCGGTGGGTGGGTACGGACCGGGCGCATCCCTGACAAAACAGAAAGCCCCGCCTCTGCGGCGGTGGTCTCTCGCACCTACGGGAATAGCACGCAAAACAAAACGCCCCAGACTCGTTCGAGTCGTGGGACGTATGTTGATCAGCCCTCCCCCAAGTGCTGCTCAATCAGAAGACTAGACTGAAGCCGCACATCGGTAAATGGCTCGTCCGTGCCATTACCAGCACGATGGTAACCGGCGGGCCCTCATTTTGCAGGGATCAGATCAAACTTGCCAGACGATTCTTCATAGAACAGCGCGCCCTCTTTGGCATCGCCGCCGCTCCAGTGCTTGTGTCCTCCCGGAACCCGCAAGAAATCGCCTGGCCCTACGCGCTTCTCACCCGCGTCATCCTTGTAGAGATAAGCCCCCTTCACGCCGACGATCCACACATCGTTCGTATGGGTGTGCATCCCCGAGTCAGTTCCCGGCGCGAACTTGGTGAATGTGGCATGCGCTCCCTTGGTGGCGTCTCCCCAGATGGCGGCCGTGGAAACACTAGGGTTCATCGCGGTGAAATTCGCCCCATCGGCGGAAATAAAGATGACTTTCTTGGCTTGCTCTTTCTGTCCCTGCACCCGCCCCACAGACCACGCGGCCATGAGTGCCGCCGCCACTCCGACAACCAATAGCGATCGTTTCATCTGATTCTCCTTTTTCCCATCGCAGTTCTCGATTCAACACAACGCCGACGCATTCTACACTGGTGAGCCTAACAAGCACTATAGGCGGTGAGATTTCGGCGTGCCCCAACTTGGTTCGCGTGGATAAATCAGTTGACATGTGTTTCACATGAAAGTACGCTATACACATGTCAAAGATGATTCAGCTTCGCAACGTCCCGGACGTCCTGCATCGCAGCCTGAAAGCTCGTGCCGCCATGGCCGGTATGTCCCTCTCGGACTACCTGCTCAGAGAGATCGAGGAGATTGCCGAGCGGCCGACGCTGGCGGAATTGCGTGAGCGCCTGCGAACACGCAAGCCGGTTACGGTTCAACTCGACAGTGCGCGCCTGGTGCGAGAAGAGCGCGAGGCGCGGTGATTGTCCTGGATGCCTCCGCTGCGATTGACTGGCTTCTTCAGACCGCTGTCGGGCAGCGAATCGAGAACCGAATTTACTCGCGCGGCGAATCTCTTCATGCTCCGCACCTTCTCGACCTGGAGGTGGCGCAGGTCCTGCGGCGGCTCGTGAGGGAAGTCGCGGTTTCCGCACCGCGCGCCGATCAGGCGGTCCAGGATTTACTGAGTCTTCGCGTAACCCGCTATCCCCACTTCGTTTTTCTGCCACACATTTGGCGGCTCCGGCATAACTTGTCGGCCTACGATGCGGCCTACGTCGCGCTCACCGAAAAACTCGGCGCCACCCTCATTACGCGCGACGCCCACCTCGCTTCTGCTTGCGCCCGCGGGGTGAACATCGAGCTATTTTGAACGCGTTATTTTGCGCTCAATCGGCGCGCAAGACTCTAGCCCAGTGCCCAATACTTTCGTGTCCGCCGCTCTCACCGCCTTATCCCGATTTGCATCAACACCGCATTCTCCACCGCCGACATACCTGTTCGCGACAGCGCCCCGAGCTTGCTCTTTAATCTCTGCTTTGAGGATGCTGTGCTGAGCTCGATCATCAAGGTTCATCCGTAGGCCAGATGCTTCCGGGGCGCCGACCCTGCAAGGCCCAAAGGCAGCCTACTCGCCCCGCGCTACCTGTTCTCGCACCCATTTTTATGGTACAAGAATCCACAAGCGTGCGTGTCAGGAGGTGCCATGCGTAACGTCGCGAGCCTCTTCAAAATCGCCCTTTACGTGACAGTCGTTCTGATGGCCGTGGCTGTACTGGTGACGCTCACGCTGGAGCTGACGCGGCCAAGCGCCGACCGAGTGCCTCTCCTTCAGCTCGAACTCGATATGTTCAAGACGATCCTCGCTGGATTCGTCGTAGGCATGCTCGGCATCCTCATCCCCGCGCTGGCGAGCGAAACGCGGGAACGATTCGGCCAGCGCAAGGAATCGCGCATCGCCTACAGCAAGGCAAAGACGGGCATCGACTATCTGAAGCTCCGACTGGCGGCGGCGAGTCTGGCGGAGAGCGCGGCCGTGCTGCGGGAGGCGCACTTCCATAAGCACCAGGCCGAACTGTTCGACGATTTCCCTGTATGGCTGAGAAAACGCTATGGCGCGAAAATGACCGCCGACCGATGGGACGAGATTATGTACGGCAGGCTCTTCTGCGCGCGTCAGGTGCTCGAAGAGAATGCCGACCTCTGGGACCTTCTCAGCCCCGCGCAGCGAATCGCCCTTCTCGACCGCTCCTTGCCGACGACGTCGGAGATCCCACTCGAGCGATTGCCGTGCGCGCCGTAGAGTGGGACATGCCCGGCTGCAGCCTACGTCCTTCGCTAGGACTCCGGATGCCCTGATGAGCCTGATGTCAGGAACGTGTTGATATCCTTGGAGAGGTAGTCGATAAGCTTGCTTCGCGCAACGACCTGCTCGGCTGCGGGCAGCTCTTCACTGATTTTGAGCGCGAGACTCACATTTTGAATCAGCACCAGCTTCTGGTGATATTCCCCCATTTTCAGGATAGTTCGGTTATACAGATAGAAGAATACGGAGGCGATGAATTCACCCAGCACGCCAGCACTAGTTGCCACGTAGCCTGCGTCTTTGGCAGTCTGCCTAAAGAAGAGCATGCTGACACCGGTCAGTATGACCAGCAGGGACGTAATAGCGGCGATCGCGCACAGTGAAAAACTTTTGTCAGCCTGAAGCTGCGTTTGAAGGTAGTATTGGTCGATGTATTTGAAATTAATCTTGACCAGATTCGTAGTTGCTCGGTCTTTTGCGTTACTTTTGTAGCTTCGAGCCGTTGCTGAAGCTTTCGTCGGGTGAGGTTGCGAACGAGCCCAATCGCCCACACCAACCCGCCTCCATAGGCAAATAAAATCGCCGGAAGCAAGAAGAGCAACAGGTTATCGCCGCTGAACGGCAATCCCTCGAGTCTCAAGTAAATAGCAATTCCGACGGTCCCGAGGAAGCAAAAGACCGAAAGACCGAAAATAAACCCACGAACCCTAATTGCCTTCGATACAGCCTTTAGCTGTTCTTCGAGCACGATTCTTTTCCTAACTTCGTCAGTTAGGACGGGCTCTGGCGGTGCCGGCTCCGGCGGCTTCGGCTCAGTATCCATAGTTGTACCTCAGCGACACCGATATGATGCACGCCGTAGAACGTTAGGTCAATAACCGCGTCCGAGGACGGTGTGCGCCGTGCATTGGCCCTTTGTCGGGACCTGACTTGATGCTGGTCCATCCGTCGCGGTCTTCGACATGCGTACGGGATTGAGGTCGATCATTAGTAATGAGTGACTTTCCGGAAGCGGGAAGAAAGATTTTCGAAGGCAGCTCCGCGTCCACGAGGCGTCACCGAGAACAGGGACTAGTGAGAACTGGAAAGGGGGTGTGGAAACTGGAAACTGCAAACTGCTACTCGATCTCCGGGCGCCATAAAGGCTCTCCACCCAACGAATGGTAAAAGCCCCAACCCGCCAGGGCTACCACGCTGAGCAGCGCCAGAACGGAAGTCGTCATGTACCACGCCGAGAAGTCGGCGGTGAACGGCACGTTGTACAGCATGTCCACAGTGAAGATGGCACAGGCCAGCGGGACCAACCCGAAGCGGAAGACGATCAGTACGGCGATGGCATAGACCAGAATCTGCGCCGGCACTTCCACCGTCGGATAGGACGAGGAGAATCCCCGGGGCAGCGCGAAGATGGCCACAAACGCGATGGCGGCCAGCCAGTCTTTGCGCAGGACCACTTTCAGTCCGAGCAGCAGAAAGAAGAACTGCAGAGTGCCCAGAATCGAAGTAGGAATTTGCGCCAGCCACGCGCCCAGCGCCACTCGACCGCCCAGCAGCGCCTCGGTCGAATAAATCACGGGCGAAGCGCCCATGCGCATCATGGGGATGTAGCGAATCTGGAAAACCAGAATCCACACCACGCCCAGCATCACGCCAAACAAAATGTCGCGCCCCACCACCGGATCGCGAAATTGTCCCGACAGCAACCGGCTCCACGAGATAATGGTTTGCGGCCAGCGGCGCCGCACCCAGGGTTCAAGCGCAAGATACAACATCCAAGTGGTCCCGGAAACAAACAGCGCGGTGCTGACCGCAATGAAGAACATGCCGAGCGTATCGATACTGGGAACGAGATGCCCGCGGCAAAGCCACAAGAGTATCTCGAGCGCAAACATCACCGAAGCCAGGCGGAACGCGCCTTCGCGGTCGCCGCGCCCCTGACGATAATTCCTCCGCGCCAGGTAAATGGCCCCAGGCAACAGCGACAAGAGCAAGGCGATTTCCAGGAGCTGCCGCACTTTCTTTCCCGTCGAATCCTCCGGACCCTTCATGCGGTCCGGTTTGGTCCAGTCTCCGATCAGCGAGAAGAAAACCGGCTTGCCGCGCCACGCCGCCGCCTCGACGCGCAGCGGGCGCGCCGTTCCCGGCCATGTTCCCGTCCACGCCATGCGCGCATCGGAAGCGGCCAGCGAATTCCACGCAGGCTCTGCCTTCTGAAACTGGGTTGGATCAAGCCCCGCAGCGCCGAAGAGAATATTCCAGTCAAACGCCGCCGACTGCGGACTGGAACTCTCTTTCTGCGGCGGGATCGCCTCGAAATAAGTGAGCTGCCCCTGAGGATCGAGTTCCAGGTTGATCATCCCCGAAAGAACCGTCGGAGGGTCGTTGCGCACGACAATGCCTGGGTTGAGCAACTGATCTCGAAAACTCTGCGCGACCATGTCATCGGGACTCTGCCGGTACCAGAAGCGAAGCATGGACGGCCGCGCGGCAAGCACCGCGTCCCAGTCCGGACGAGGCTTATCGTTTTTCTCCACGTAATCCTGGAAGTCGCCGTCGGAGTCGAGACCGAAGGCGCTGTCGGCGGGACGCTCCGGATATCCCAGGCGGACGATGATCTCGCGCGCCTTCTGCGTAAGAACTTCCGGCGTCAGCTCCAGCCGCATTTTTTCCAGCGCGCTGTAGTGAATCGACAGAAATGTGACCAGACCGAGAGCCAGGAGTACAGAGGCAAGGCAAGCGACTGCGGTTCCCGAGCGAAGGCCGGCGGTTTCGCCCGATGCCGCCACTAACTGTGGCGATGGCGTTTCGCCCGCCGCGAGCGCTGCCGCCAACGGATCTCCACCGGGCAGAGCGGCGGCCACACTGAGAACGGTGGCGGGCCGCGCCAAGGGCTCGGTCTCGAGGCAGCGAAGGATGACGCGCTCGATGACGGGGTTGAGATCTTTCACCACCGACGAAGGCCGGCTGAGGGTTCTGTCGCCCTCCGCCCGTAGCCCCTCGGAGGGTTTCTCGGAGAAGGCGCGCTTGCCGGTGAAGACTTCGTAGAGCACCAACCCCAATGAATAGATGTCACTGCGAGTGCTCACTTCTTTTCCCGCCAACTGCTCGGGCGCCATGTAGGCCGGAGTTCCGCTGCGCACTTCGGCGCCCTGAATTTGATCGGCGACTCCGGCCAAACCGAAATCGGTGATCACCACCTGCCCGCGTCCATCGAGCATGATGTTGGCGGGCTTCAGGTCGCGATGGAGCACTCCCTTGACATGAGCGGCGGCCAATCCGGCGCAGAGCTGGCGCGCGATGTCGAGGGCCTTGTCTTCCGGAAGACGGCCGATGCGGCGCAGCAGCGACGCGAGGTCTTCGCCATCGACGTATTCCATGGTGAAGAAGGTGTGGCCTTCCATATCGCCCACGTCGTAGACACGGCACACATTGGGGTGGGAGACGCGCCGCGCGATCCGCACTTCATTCTTGAAACGCTCGACCAGCGCTTGATCGCGCGCGGCCTCGTCGGGCAGAAATTTGAGCGCCACGGGCTGGCCGAGCGTGAGGTCGTCGGCGCGGTACACCTCACCCATGCCGCCTTTTCCCAGCAAGGCAATGATGCGGTAACGGCTAGCGAGCAGGCGTCCGGGAAGAAAGCGGCCTTCGCTCAGGTATTCGGAGGAACTCGAGGTTCGCGACGAAGTTGCAGTTGCCGGTCGTGGCGGCAGAGGCGACGAAGCGGTGGCGAAATCGAGCGTCGCCAGATCGTCGGTATTGCCGGCGGGCGCTCCGCATGCCGAGCAGAAGCGTCCGGTTATGGCTACGTCGGTACCACAAGATGAGCACGGGGCCATGACTTTTTCCCGATACAGTCTACCGCTTCGGGCGGGAAGTTGTTCGACGGACCATCCTCGCCGAAAAGAGTGCCGTAGTGCTTGCCATCATTCGGATTTCGATTATTTCAGCCGCCAAGCTTCCGCAGCTTGCGTTCGCGATTAAACTATTCGCCTAGGGGGCGCTTCCCCCATACCACACTTAAGGAGAATCACCATGAAACGGATACTCGCAGTCGCGTTGTTGCTCATGTCACTTACTTCAGCGGCGTTGGCGGACGGGCCGGGAATGGTGCCACCCCCCGGGAAGGCGGCCAACGTGGTCGCTTAGCCGAATTACTCTCGAAAAGCCGGGGCGGATGATAAGCTGCTCCCGGCTTGATTTTCCTCACCTACATACCGCTAGGGCTTCTGGCGCTATTGCTCTGCCTGTTGCTCCGCAGACGCGCGTACAGGGTGTGTCCCTGTTTTTTTTCTTACGTTGCCTTTGGCGTGGCTGCGGGCGTGGCGCGGTTCGTGGTTCATAACCGCCCGGACGCTTACTACGCGACCTATTGGACTACGGAGGCCGGGTACGATCTCCTCGGAATCCTCGTGATGTATGAATTGATTCGCACGGTTCTTAGGAACCTGGCGCGTACCTGGTGGGGCCGCGTTATATTTCCTGTGGTCCTCATCACGGGCGTCGTCCTGAGCCTGGCCCGTGCGCACGCCGTCCCGCCCCAATTTAGCGGCCGCTTGGCATTCTATATTGTCGTCGGCGAAATTGCGGTCCGGCTCGTGCAGGCCCTCGTCTTCACTGGACTAGTCTTGATTGTCCTGATGCTTGGCCTGCGCTGGCGGCAATATCCGTTTGGCATCGCGACGGGCTTCGGGGGCTACTCATTCGTGGCCTTGCTGATGACCACGAAGTTTTCGGATTTTGGAACAAGATTCACTTTTTTGTTTAGCGTGGCCTCACTTGTGGCATACTCTGTTGCCGTATTGATTTGGATTTGGTTTTTCAGCGTGGCACAACCGCCAGATCCCGATCTGCCGGCCCTTACCCCCGAAGCTTTGGAGCAACGTCAGGCGACGCTGAACCAATATCTGGACTGGTTACGGAGGATGCGCTAGCCGTGTTTTCGTCGATTTTGATCTGGCTGATCGTCGCTGCGAACGCGCTGGGGTACATTTATCTCTTGTATCGCGCCTGGACGCGGGTTCCGCGGCGCGACATCGACGACGTAGTCCATTTCTTGCATCCCGTCGATTTGTCTCTCGTGGAGTCACTGCTCGATCCCGCCGCCGATTTTGAATTGCGATGGAGGCTGAGTCCGCGCGCGTTCCGCGAGGCACAACTCCGGCGCATGCGCTTATATCTGGAATTGGTGCAGCGGATGGCGGACAATTCCGCGGTTCTGGCCGAGTTCGATAATGCCGTGCGTCGTGCCGACAACTTCACCCCCGGACTCGGCTCCAAGCTGGAGGAAGCAGCTATCAACGTCCGGCTATATTCCATGTTCGCGCGGGTACGGCTTCGTATCTGGTTATCGCTTCCTTTGGATGCCTTCGGCGTGGTGCCGACGCCCGATCTTGCCCGCCTGCGCAAGGCCGCCGACCTCGATGGGCCCAAAGCTTACGAAGAGCTTAGAACAGCCGCCGCGGCGGCCTTCGCGCAGCTCCAGCCCGCCGAACTCGAAACCCTGACCCGCAACCTGTGAGGAGCGTCCCCGCTGGGTTTCGGCTTTCCGCCCTAAAATCCGTAGTGCAGCCTTTCAGCGAGAACATTATCGCCTTCGTTTATTATCCAGGCGAATGACTTCTCGTTTCGGACGATGGCAGCACGATCCGCTTTTTCTCGTGTGTCTGATCGCGGGACTGCTCGCGTTCGTGGTGCAGTCCGGCGAACTGGGCACGGCCGACACGACGCATCGGCTGCAGACCACGCACTGGCTGTGGACTTCTGAGCCGCAGGTGTTTCCCAACGCATACCCGGAATTCGGCATCCACGGCCGCGGCGGCCGGATTTATAGCTGGTATGGCATTGGACAGTCGCTGCTGATGCTGCCCTTCGATCTCGTGGGTACGTGGATCGCAAACTGGAAGATCTTTTCCGGCTACGGCGACGATCCCGCGGTGCGCAGCATGGTGGTCAGCTACAGCACCAGCATTCTGGTGAATGTGCTGACGGCGTTAGTGGGATTTCGTTTGCTGCGCCAGTTGCGATTTAGCGTGAAGGAATCTGTATTCGGCGTGCTCGCCCTGGCATTTTGTACGACGCATCTCCATTACACGCAGAACCTGATGGAGAATAACTACATCATGCTGCTGACGCTGACCGGTTTTTCCTATCAATATGAGTGGCTGCGGACGGAGAGCAAGCGGGCGCTGTGCGTGGGTTCCGCGGCGCTCGGGCTGAATTTGCTGACGCGGCTTACAACCGGCCTGGATCTGATGGCCGCCGGTGTTTTTCTTCTGCTCGCGCTGTGGTGTGATCGGGTGCGAGGACGTGGACTGTGGCGGCGGTTGCTGGCTTACAGCAAGGTTGCGGCGCCGGTGTATGCGTTTTTCCTGATGGCTGACCGGCTGTACCAGTTCTACCGGTTTGGATCGTTCACCAATACGTACGTTTCGCTGGCGGCCAAGGAACTGAGGTTGCAGGACCCGACATTGCCGCCGAATTTTCCGTGGAGCACGCCATTTTACGAGGGATGCTGGGGCGCGCTATTCAAGCCGGAGAAGTCGATTTTTCTTTTCGATCCCCTGCTCATGCTGGCGATTGTGCTGCTCGTGGTGTTGTGGAAGCGCCTGGCGCCGGAGGTCCGCGCGTATGGCGTGACCTCACTGCTGCTGCTGGCCGGCTACATCAGTTTCTATGCGAGATACGCCTACTGGGCGGGAGACTTTGCCTGGGGCGATCGTTATGTTTCGACGTCGGTGGAAATGGCGGCGTTGCTGGCGGCGCCGTTGTTGCTGCGGTTTCGCGAGAGCTTGAGTGTATGGATTTGGCGTGGTGGAATCGCGCTCATTGCAGTCAGCTTGATTATTCAGCTTTCTTCGCTCGCTTTCTGGCTGCCGCTAGAGATTTATCAGATGGAGACCTTGGGCCATCCTACATTCGTGATCGCGCTGCGCTGCAAAAACATCGCGGCGTTTGCACTGGGCAAGATGGATGCGTGGGGATTGAATAACGATTCCATGACACAGGACGCCTGGGATTACGTTCACATTACAACGTGGAATTTCTTGCCCTTCCTTTTGCGAAGAGTCGGAGCAGCGCCGGGTTGGGTGGTGGACGCGGCGTTTGCGGTGTGGGGCGCGGGGATTGCCGCGCTGGCTACAGTGTTGTGGCGACTGAGGACAGTGTTGCAGCGGCAGCACGAGACGTCGCCGCGTGTGTAGCCGACCATGTGCGCCAGGAATCTGGCCTCGTATATTCCCCTCTATGAAGTAAGGGTGGAGCGCGAAGGTCAATTACACCCGTGACATCGGGATTTGGATATCGGCAGGCGTGAGTCGCAAGAAATTGCATACCGGTCGAGAGCGCCCGACTCACCCGTAGAATTTGACAAACTTCGATGTGTCCTGAACCGGAAAACGTAGTACTATGCCGAGGCCAGAGAAATCCAAATCGGGAATTCCCGTTACTCCCCCGAGGCCGAAAACGGAATCCCGCCTAATTCCCTAAGGAGAAATCGTGATTCGAAGACTCAGTGTTTTTTTGCTCACGATCGTCGCGATCATGTCGGCGACCATCGTTTCCCAGGCCCAGCCCCAGCCGTTGTTGACACGTCATGTGCGTGAAGTGGTTGCTAATAGGCAGGCAACTTCCGTTGGTCGTTTGCCCGCAAGCCAGTCCATGCGCTTTGACATAGTCCTGCCGATGCGCGATCAGGCGGGGCTCGAAACCTTCTTGCAACAGGCCTACGATCCTTCCAGTCCTTTTTACCGGCATTTCCTTTCGGTACAGGAATTTGACGCGAGGTTCGGTCCCAGCCGGGAAAATTATGACGCCGTGATTCATTTCGCAACGACGAACGGCTTCACTGTGGTTGGCGGCTCCCGCGAAGCCATGGACGTGCAGCTCAAGGGCACAGTGGCGAACGTCGAGGCAGCCTTCCATGTAACCCTGGGTCTCTACCAGCACCCCACGGAAAACCGCACATTCTATGCCCCGGATCGGGAGCCCACAGTGGATCTGCCTTTCCAGCTCTGGCATATCACCGGATTGGATAACTATTCGATTCCACATTCCGCGCTCGTGAAGAGAAGTGAGAATGTGAAGTCCAATGCGACTACGGGATCCTGCCCTCAAGAATCCTTCTGCGGCAGCGACATGCGGGGGGCCTACTACGAGGGAACGGCTCTCACTGGCGCTGGCCAGAACATTGGGTTGCTGGAGTACGCCGGATTCGATATTGCCGACGTAAACACCTACTACAAGAACGCTGGGCAGACCAGAACCGGAGCCGTCATGGGCATTTCCACGGACGGAAGCAGCGTGAACTGCCTCGCCTCGCAAGGCTGTGACGACACGGAACAGACCATTGACATCACTCAGGCGCTCGGTATGGCCCCGGGTGTAACCACAGTGTACGTTTATGTGAGTGACGACAGCGATACCGCCCTATTGGGAGCCATGTCTACGGATATTCCGTTGCCTTTGCAATTGAGTTCCTCGTGGACCTGGACCCCGGCGGACCCCAAAACTGACGACCCGTATTTCGAGAAGATGCAGGCCCAGGGCCAGAGCTTCTTCCAAGCGGCGGGCGACAGTGGCAATTGGAAGTCGAGCACCTTCCCGTCGGAGGATGCGAACGTCATCACCGTCGGCGGCACGGACTTAGATACCAGCAGCGCCGGCGGCCCCTGGAGTTCGGAAACCGTTTGGGTCGACGGTGGCGGCGGGTTCTATGCTCCAGACAAAAACCTGATTCCGGCCTGGCAGCAGCTTCCGGGCGTGATCACGACAGCCAACAAGGGGTCCACGGTCTATCGCAACGGCCCAGACGTTTCGGCAAACTCGAACTTCAGCTTCTACGTCTGCGCTGATCAAGGCGCCTGCACCGCAAACGAATATGGTGGAACCAGCTTTGCGGCGCCCATGTGGGCCGGCTACCTGGCTCTGACCAATCAACAAGCGGCTGCCAACGGCGATCCGGCTCCTGGCTTCATTAATCCAGTCATTTACCCGCTGGGTCTGGGGTCGACTTATGACACCCTCTTCCACGACATTACCGTCGGCAGCAACGGCTTCCCGGCGGTCACCGGCTACGATTTGGCCAGCGGATGGGGCAGTCCCAACGGCTCCGGCCTGATCAATGCTCTTGCCCCAGTGTCGTCCACGGGTAGTTTCACCCTCAGTGCATCTCCCCGGTCGATTACGGTGGCTAGGGGTAGCTCTGGCACTTCTACCATTAAGTCGACGATCAGCGGCGGTTTCGACTCCGCCGTCACCTTGTCGAGTGGCGCTGGAACATCTTTCAGTCCTAACCCGCTACCTGCCCCCGGCTCGGGGACATCTACCATGACGTTCAAGGCAGGCAGCAACGCCCCGCTCGGAAATTACACGATCACCATCAAGGGATCCGGGGGAGACGTAACCAGTTCGATCACAGTCAGGGTCACCATCACGCAATAGTGATACTGACCGTATCGGTGTCATCGCGGTAATTAGCAGTGAAAGGCCTGGATCATCTGATCCGGGCCTTTTTTGCGCCGTCAAGTATGCCGAGCACGCGGGAGCGCTCGGATGCCCGGCGGCGCATACTGAACTTAACCGAAAATGCGGCTATGGTATAATGGTTTATTAATATGGTAGAATGGTAGAATATGAGCCTGAACATCAAGAATGAGGGAACGCATCGCGTAGTTCGGCAGTTGGCTCGGTTGACCGGTGAGAGCATGACTGCCGCGGTGGACAAGGCGGTTCGGGAGCGGCTGGAGCGCGTCCGAGGCAAATCGAAGGAGGGCATGGCGGAGAAACTGATGGAGATCGCGCGCGCGAGCGGCCCTCTTTGGAAGAAACCATATGTCTCGATCGAGGAATTGTTGTACGACGAAAAAGGCTTGCCCAAGTGATCATCGACACATCGGTGATTATCGCGATCCTGCGAGATGAGCCAGACGCTGCCGCGATAGGGGAAATCCTGGGGCGATCACAGGATTGCCGCATGTCGGCAGTGAGCTACATAGAGGTTGCCGTTGTCGTCGACCACAACCGAAATCCGGTTCTTAGCCGGCGACTCGACGACTTATTGCGCGATGTCGAAATCGCCGTTGAGCCGGTAACGTTGAATCAGGCGCGCATTGCTCGCGAAGCGTATCGCGATTTCGGTAAGGGACGGCATCGGGCCGGCCTCAATTTTGGCGACTGCTTCGCGTATGCGCTGGCGAAGGAGAAGGGTGAGACGTTGCTATTCAAAGGGGATGATTTTTGCCACACAGATATTAAAGCGCCCGGGGACTAGCGGCTAGACTTTGCTACTCAACAGTCACCGATTTGGCCAAGTTCCTCGGTTGATCGACATCACATCCCCGCCTCACGGCGATGTGATAGGCCAGCAACTGGAGCGGCACGATTTCCAGAATCGGCGAGAGTTCTTCCGGAGCGGCGGGAACATAGAGAACGTGATCGGCGGCTTCTTTGATTTCTTCGTCGCCTTCGGTGGCCAGCGCAATGACCACGCCGGATCGGGCTTTCACTTCCTTCAGGTTGGACATCGTCTTCTCGTAGCGCAGCATTGAGCCGGGACTCTTCGCGTCGCGGGTAGCCACGATGACGACGGGGAGATTTTCGTCGATCAGGGCGTTGGGGCCGTGCTTCATCTCACCGGCAGGATATCCCTCGGCGTGAATGTAGGAGATTTCTTTGAGCTTGAGCGCGCCTTCCAGGGCGATGGGATAGTGAATGCCGCGGCCGAGGAAAAGAAAATCCTGGGCGCGCTGGAATCGTTTGGCCAGGTCTTCACATGCTTCGTCGTGGGTGAGAATGTTTTCGAGCTTGCCGGGGATGAGAGTAAGATCCTGCGCGGCGGTGCGGGTCTGCTCGGCGGTCATGGCGCCGCGCACTTGCGCGAGATAAAGAGCGAAAAGATAAAGAGCGGTGAGCTGGCAGGTGAACGCCTTGGTCGAGGCCACGCCGATTTCCGGGCCGGCGTGCGTGTAGATGGTTCCGGCGGCTTCGCGCGTGATCATGGAGCCGACCACGTTGCAGATAGCCAACGTGTGCGAGCCTTTGGCTTTGGCCTCGCGCTGGGCGGCAATGGTGTCGGCGGTTTCGCCGGACTGCGAAATCACGAGTGTGATGGTGTTCTCGCTGACGATGGGATCGCGATAGCGCCACTCGCTGGCGTAGTCCACCTCCACCGGAACGCGGGCGAAACTCTCGATCATGAACTTGCCGGCTTGTCCGGCGTGCCAACTGGTGCCGCAGGCGACGATGTTGATCTTCTTCGCGGCGCGGAATTCGGCCTCGCCGATTTGCATCTCGTCGAGGAAGATGTGGCCGGTGTCGAGCGAAATGCGTCCCAGGGTTGTGTCGCGGACGGCGCGCGGCTGCTCATAAATTTCCTTGAGCATGAAGTGCTTGAAGCCGCCTTTTTCCGCCATGATCGGGTCCCAGGTCACGTGCTGTACCTGGCGCTGGATGGGCTTGCCGTCGAAGTCGGTCAGATGCACGCCCTCGGCGGTGACTACGGCGAGATCGCCATCGGCCAGAAAAAAAATGTCGCGGGTGTGGTAGAGAATGGCGGGAACGTCGGAGGCCACGAAATATTCGTCGTTGCCCAGGCCGACGACTAGAGGAGGGCCGTTGCGCGCCGCAACGATCTTGTTGGGCTCGTCGACGGAAATGACGGCCAGAGCGAAGACTCCGCTGAGTTCTTTCACAGTTCGGCGAACGGCCTCTTCGAGGTTGGGGCGGTGGCCGTTCCCGGTTTTGAAAAGGTGTTTTTCGATCAGGTGAGCGATGACTTCAGTATCGGTTTCGGTGGAGAACTTGTGGCCTTCTTCGATCAGCTTTTTCTTCAGGCTGAGATAGTTCTCGACGATGCCGTTGTGTACGACGACGATCTTGCCGGTGCAGTCCCGATGCGGGTGAGCGTTTTCCTCCGTGGGACGTCCGTGCGTAGCCCATCGAGTGTGGCCAATGCCGTAAGTCCCGTCGAGCGGCTTGAGACGGACGGCTTCTTCCAGGTTGCGGAGCTTGCCTTCCGCGCGACGAATCTGCAACCTGTCACCATTGCCGGCAACGGCGATTCCCGCCGAGTCATAGCCGCGGTACTCCAGCCGCCTCAGGCCCTCGATAATGATCGGAACCACTTGCTGCTTGCCGACATAGCCAACAATGCCACACATGCGGAACTCCAGAAATTCAGTCTGCGAGGGAGCAGCGGAATTCTTCAATGACCGGGTTGGTGAGCACTTCACGAGCGATCCGCTCGACTTCGGTTTGCGCCTCTTCGCGGCTCAGCCCACCATCAAGAGTAAGCTCGAAATACTTTCCCTGGCGGACTTCTTCAAGCCCTTTGTAGCCCATTTTCTTAAGCGCGCCCTGGATGGTTTTGCCTTGAGGATCGAGGACACTCTTCTTGAGGGAAACGTAGACATAGGCTCTCATGGGAATAAGGGCATTATACGGCAGGAAGATTGCGCGCTGTGACGCACTCAAGTTCGGCAACCCAGGTAACCCAACCCAGGTAATGCCAGGCTCAGCCCAGCCGAGCGATTTGCTCGTCGATCTCTGCCAGAGATTGCTCCAGGATCGTTCGATAGCGCGGGTTTTCCGCGGAGTGGAGCTGTTCTAGAATGCGGCTGCGCGAGAGCTTGAGACCTTCTCTGCGGGATTCGATTGCTCTTTGTTCCGGCGTCAGGCGAGGTTTGGGTTCCCCCGTGGACCTGGCATCGTCTTGCTGCAGTTCAACCGACTTACTCTCCCACCCGCGTGCCACCGGAAGATTATACGACACGCTGGCGGAGCTTCCGCGGAGATCGAAAAGAGATCCGCTTGATTTTGAAACCCAGAGATCGAGGAGGGGAGATACTAGTCTGTCGCAGTCCCGGGCGAGGGGGTTAGGGCTCTCCGTATGGTGCGTTTTCTTGCCCGACCGCGTAGTTCTTGGAAAAAACGAGGTGGACCCGGCCACAACCAATCTGGGAGGATTCTGTTTCAAAAACCGAACTTGGAAAGAAAAACGATATAGTGTGGATGAATTGTGCCTATAATCTAGGCACAGTAATCTAGGCACAGTTCTGCGGGCGGGTCGGGCGGCTCTTCGAGAGGGGGAGGAGCCGCGGGAGTAGTTTGATGTTCCCCTTGGGTAGCCCGAACCTTGAGCAGGACCTCCAGCGCTGCGAGGCGCTGCTGGAGATAGTGGAAAAAGTGTTTCCCCTCGAGCCGGGTGAGCCGTTCCGCGACCTGGCCCCGCTGGTACGCACGGTTGTTCCCTTCGACCTGGTCACCCTGACCTTATTCGACTCCGCTCGAAAAACCATGAAGATGTTTCTGTGGGAGGGAGCGGAGTGGACGTGCGAGCCGGTGGAGATCGCCATGGAAGAGACCGCTGTCGGGTCGGTCTGGTGGGATCAAGCCGTCTTATCCATCGATGATGTGTCGACGGAGAAGCAATTCGTAGTGGGGCTGAGATGGCTGCGGGAACACGAAATACGCGCCCACTGCGTGCTTCCCTTGACCACCTTCCACGAAAAGCTGGGTACGATTGGGTTCGGAAGCGAACGGGCTCACGCCTTCAGCCCTGACGACGTTGAGTTCCTGCGGCGCGTCGCTGAGATTGTGGCTCTCGGCGTCGACAAGACCCTTTCCCCGGAGGCCCTGGCGGAAGAAAGATCCCGTCTGCGACTCTTGCTTCAGGTCGAGGCCATTCACGCCCAGGCGTCAGATTTGCGGCAGTCCATGGCCTCGATTCTCGGCGCCATGCAGAGATGGGCTGTGGAGGACTATGTGGGTATCTACCTCTACGATGAGGTAAGCCAGTCTCTGCGTCTCCACACGGTCGACGCACAATTAGCAGAGAGGATGACTCCCCAAGGTCTGGCACCCGTCAAGGGCACACTGGCTGGACAATCTTTCCGCAGCCGGCGGAGTGTGGTTCTCGACCAGGCCGGCTTGGCAGGGTTGTCTCTTGACTCCGTCAAGCGCGGAATGGAACTCGGGGTCCGGTCTCTGTATTTGGCTCCCATTCTTTCGGCGAAAGGCCCCTTGGGGGTACTGAAGGTGGCGCGTCGCCAAGATCACCCGTTCTCGCGGCGAGATGTCGAGTTGTTGGATCAGGTTGCCGCCACCCTGGCGCCGGTTTTCGAGCCTGGCCCGACAGAAAGAGAGGTCCAAGAGGAAAAAGAGCAGGTGCGGACGTTGCTGAACTTCGGCAAGATGTTGGCTTCAAGCGGCGTCGTCGGGAGCGCTGATTGGCTGAAACGCTCGGCGGGAGCCGGTGATCAGGCGCCCAGCCCTCCAGATTCGTTAGCGCTCCCGGAAGCCCTTGGTGAATGGGAGCAGTTGCTGACGGCCTATTTCAGTGCATCTCAGGTGGGCCTCTGCATTTTGGATACGAAGTTCCGGTATCTAGCGATCAATAACACGATGGCCCGGATGAATGGCTTCGCCTCTACGGCGCACTTGGGGAAGAGCGTCCGCGAAGTGTTAGGGGATTTCGCCGAATTGGTGGAGCCCCAATTTGAGCGTGTCCTGGCGACGCGGCAAGCCGTATTAAACCTCGAAATCAGTTGCACGCTGCACAACAGAAACGAACCCGGCCACTGGATTGAGCATTACGTTCCTATCAAGGACTCGACCGGCAAGGTCACACAAATCGGAGTTGTTGCGGTCGAGATTACGGAACAAAAAAAACTCGAGGAATCGCTCCGCGGGGTCTCCGAGAGTTTGCGGGAGGAGAAGAAGCGGCAGCAGGTGCTGGCAGAGGTGAGCCGCGTGCTGGCTGCAAAGTGGGACGCGCGGCAGGTCTTCCCCCGGGTCTCGGCTTATCTGCGCCGGGTTCTGCGGCAAGAATACGCGTCCCTCTCCGTGCGGGATGAAAAGAGCGGTCAATTAGTCCGGCAGGCAATGGATTTTCCCCTGCGGAAGAGCTCGAGTGTCGACGTTGAAACCGCCGCAGCAAAGGGTCCGGGAGGCAGGGCCCTGCAGGAGCGGGCGCCGCTGATTATCTCGAAGGACGAAATGCAAGGGTTCCAACCTGGGATCAAAGACAGCTTCCTGGCCGAAGGTCTCAAGTCTCTCTGCTGCGTTCCATTGTTGCGGCCCAAGGGTCCGCTGGGACTTCTGGTGCTCGGCAGCACCCGGGCCGATGCTTTCAAGAGCGACGACTTGACGCTTTTGAACCAAGTTGCCGCTCAGCTCGCGATTGCTTTAGAAAACGCGCGGACCACCCGTGAGGTCGAGCAGCTCAGGAGCCGGTGGGAACAGGAGAAGCGTTACCTGACAGGCGAGTTCCGTACGAAGCAGAATTTTGAGGAAATCATTGGGGAGAGTCCGGCGCTCAAGCGGTTGCTTGATGAGGTCGCAGTCGTCGCGGAGAGCGATGCCACGGTTCTGATTTCCGGAGAGACGGGGACCGGGAAAGGCCTCGTCGCGCGCGCGATCCATCGCATCAGCAAGCGCAAGGAACGAAGTTTTGTCACCCTGAATTGCGCAGCGATCCCAACCGGGTTGCTGGAGAGCGAATTATTCGGACACGAGAAGGGCGCGTTTACCGGAGCGGTCAGCCAAAAAATCGGGCGCGTAGAACTGGCTGATAAAGGCACTCTTTTCCTGGACGAGATTGGGGAAATTTCCCTGGAGTTGCAGCCCAAGCTGCTCCGGGTTTTGCAAGACCATGAGTTCGAAAGGCTGGGAGGCACGCGGACTACCAAGGTGGATATGCGCCTGATCGCGGCTACCAACCGGGATTTAGCGAGCAGCATCGCTGAGAAGGGGTTTCGCAGCGATCTGTTTTACCGCTTGAACGTCTTTCCGATTCGGCTGCCGTCTCTGCGTGAGCGGCGGGAAGATATCCCGCTGCTGGTACGGCACTTTGTTCGGAAGTTTTCTCGCAGCATGGAGCGTGGCATCGAGACAATCCCCATCGAGACCATGGACGCCCTGATCAATTGGCATTGGCCGGGCAACGTCCGGGAATTGGAAAACTTCATCGAGCGCTCCGTCATTCTTTCGGAAGGAACCGCCTTGCGGGCACCCTTGGCTGAGCTACAGCTAAGCCCGAGTTCTGGTTCAGCGCAACAATCGCTTGAGAGTGCCGAACGGGAACACATAGTCCGTGTGTTGCGGGAGACTGGTGGGATGATCTCCGGACCAAGCGGCGCAGCCCGGCGGCTCGGGCTGAAACGCACCACCCTGCAGTCGAAGATGCAGCGGCTGGGGATCACGCGCGCAGACTACTTGGGTAAAAAAGCCGGATGAAAGAATCTAAAAATAGAACGAATGATTCAAAGGTAAAGTCGCTGCCGAAATGGGAAAGTGCGTAGTGCCGAAACATCATCGGACTGCCGAATGATCGGCAGCCGATTGGCCGGGGGATTGTCGATCAGCCAGCGGGTGAGGTTTCCTTTCTAAGAGTTGTACAACTCTTCACTGCTGTACCGTTCTGGAATGACAATTGCATAGGCTCTGTCCTATCGGGAAAATCAGAGGAAGTTTAGATCGTTTCCCGTAGCGAACGGACGAGCCGAGACCTCGTCGATGACCGGGATCGCACGGGAGCGTGAATCGTGTTGGTGGCCAGGAATTATCAGTCGAGCAATCTAGTCCGCTCCCTGCCGGAGAGGACCGGGACCTCCTTGAAGGTCAAGGAGATTTCCCGGAGTGAACCGTGGCGCGTGCCCAACGGCCATGAGCAAGCATGGCCAGCTCTGCTGCCGTTATTGGGGGAAGGGGTCAGGCGCGAGCAAGGGCGGGAAAAGATTCTCAGAGCAGTAAGTCCGGAAGAAATCGATCCCTTGTATTTGTTCGCCTGTCAGGTGGAGTGGGGGCAGAGCGCCAACCCCACTGCGGCATGGGAAGTCATTTCTGGTGCGCGCAGTTCACACCAGGATACGCGAGCCCACGCTCGTGCCCTCCTCGAGCGGTCTTTACAAACGGACTCACAAATTCCAGAAGAGATCGGCGCAGATACGAATTTCCAGCGAAACTCGAAGACGGAGGTAGGCATGAGGACTCCTTATGGTCTTGAGATTATCGAAAGTTGTATGGGTTGCAAGGCGAGCCGCGAAAGTTTTTTCTGCCGTTTTTCGCCAGCCGTGCTCAGGTCGGTGGACGGAGCCAGTCACCACAGCATAATGCCCCCCGGAGCGGTGCTGTTTGTGGAGGGACAGAGCCCGCGCGGCGTGTATGTTCTTTGCTCGGGCAAGGTGAAGTTGTCCACAACCTCGAAAGATGGCAAAGTGCTGATGCTGAAGCAGGCGGAAGCCGGAGAAGTGCTGGGGTTGAGCGCCGCCATTTCGGGCACAAACTACGAAATGACCGCCGAGACGGCCACACCCTCCCAGTTGAATTTTATCCGCCGCCAGGACTTGATGAGTCTGATGCAAGAAGAGAGCGAGGTGGGAGTGCATGCGGCGCTGTGGCTGAGCCGCGAGAGTCAAAGTGCATATCGTGATGTCCACGACCTTGTGCTGGCCCGCTCATCGTCGGGAAAACTGGCAAGGCTGTTGTTGTCGTGCGCTCCGCCCGACGTTCAAGAGTCCGCGGAACTGCGCCTGCGTTCCGCCATGACCCACGAAGAGATGGCCCAACGAATCGGGTCCTCCCGCGAAACGGTGACGAGATTGCTGAGTAATCTGAAGAAAAAGAGGCTGATCCGTCTGGAGGGAGCGACGCTGGTAATTCGCGACCGGACAGGTCTGGAGGCTCTGGCCGTTTAGCCCGTCCCAGACGCTTTTATTAGATCCGAAGCCAGGCGCCGTGTGCCCGACCAGTAGCGCGCTTAGTCTCGGCAGGAACGGTTCCCTTCGTAGAAACGTCAGAGCGGGCTGCCCTAGCCAGAGCCGACCCGAAGTCACCTATTCCCTCGACCGGGGCGGAGTACGCGGCGAACTCCGCCGCGAGTACGGCAAGCACGAGACGGGAGAACTCACAGGCCAAAAAGCTCGCGCAGTCGCTTGGTCTGCGCGCGGCTGACCGGAATTTCGCTCTGCTTCTTATCGTCCATGCGCAGTTGGTAGGAACTCTTGAACCAGGGTACGACTTCCCGAATCCGGTTGATGTTCACAAGGTAGGAACGGTGTGCGCGCCAGAACAAACCGGGGTCTAGGCTGGCGAGTAATTCCTCCAAAGTACGGCAATTCGAGTGCCCTTCCATGCCCGAGGGACCAGCCGTCACCACACTGATCACGCCGTCCTCAATGGAGGCGTAGCAGATTTCCTTCTGGTCCACCAGAAACATGCGCCCCACGGCCTTGAGCAGGATCTTCGAGGTTTGCGGCTTCGGCGCCTGCAGCATCCGGACCAAGGCTTCAATTTTCTCCCCCGCCGATCCATCCGCTCCGGGCTGGCTTCGGCTCTTCTGCACGGCCTGGGCCACACGTTTCTTATCGAAGGGCTTCAGGAGATAATCCACCGCGTTTACCTCGAACGCCTTCACCGCGTACTGGTCGAAAGCTGTGGCGAAGACGATCTTCGGCAGAGGGATCTTTTTGTCGAGAAGCTTCTTGATGACGCCGAAGCCGTCGAGCCCGGGCATCTGGACATCGAGGAAGACGAGATCGGGACTGTGCTCCTTGATGAGGTTGATGGCCTCGAGACCGTTTTTCCCCTGCGCTACAACATTTACATCGCAGGCGTTCTTAAGCAGGTAGGCGAGTTCATCGCGGGCGAGTTGCTCATCGTCCACGATTACCGCGGAAAGGGACATTCTGACTCCTGAGATCGGACGCTTAGAAAAGTATAACGACCGCGTTTTACCAGAGTCAACGCGGCCGCTCGATTCCAACCTTAGCGTGGCTGCTGCATCATGCCGCCGGGGATATTCATCTTCGTGAAGCCAGCGGGCGCTTCGAACAGGCTGGCCGGCTGCGCTCCCTCTTGAATGTTGCGCAGTTCTCCGCCGCTGTTCTTTCCCTGCCACTTCACCGGAAACCGCAACTTGGGGTCGAGCCAGAATTGGCTGACGTCGCCGTTGGCACTCGTGGTCTCGTATTTTACGGTATTGCGGCCATTGACGCTTTCGTTGCCTACTTTGTGACAGCTCCCGCCCTGGTTGTGCCCGGCATTCCGCCAATCGCCGCAGGCGTTCTCCACGTCGCCCGCCTGGAAGAAAGCATACCCCAGCCGCTGGCCTTGAGACTGCGCGGGCATCTCCATATACATGCGCTGCTGCGCCATCAAGACGATCGTAGTCTGGGTGGCGAAATTCATGATAACCGCGCCTCCGCCGTGAGGACTCGTGGCTTGCGGTTCGGCGCGCATTTTGTCTTTTGTGAAGTAGATTTTGGCCGTGGTTGGGGTGCCCGGTTTCTGCAAATCGACGATCTCCGCCGAGAATTCCGCCTGCCCCAGCACGAAGCTGGCGGCAAGCATGAGGGCGAAAAAACAGGACGTGCGAGCGATGTATCGAAGCATGTGAGTCTCCTTAAGATTTCGCGCACCGGAATCGTTCAGCGCGTACGGCGCGCTCGGAGGAAGAGCGGTGGAAGCATATCAGAAGCTGGCAGCGGGTGACAGACGTTCCGGGCTGACCTGAATATAGAAACACTCGTTCACCCAGCTCTACGCCACACTCTCCAGCGCCAGCGCCATGCCCATTCCACCGCTCACGCACAGCGTAGCCACCCCGCGCTTCGTGTTGCGCTTCAGCATCTCATGCAACAAAGTGACCACGATTCGCGTGCCCGTACAGCCGATGGGATGCCCGATCGCGATTGCTCCTCCGTTCACGTTGAGCCGGTCGCGGTTGAAGTTCAATTCGCGGTCGCAAGCGATCACCTGCGCGGCAAAGGCTTCGTTCAGTTCGATCAGTCCGAATTCGTGCAGCTTGAGGTTGTGCTTCTCTTCCAGTTTGCGCAAAGCCGGGACGGGACCAATCCCCATCGTGCGCGGATCCACCCCTGCCGAGGTCACTGCTGAAATTCGCGCCAGCGGCTTCAGGTTATTCTTCTTTACGAAGTGTTCGCTGGCCACAACCACCGCGGCGGCGCCATCTGTGATTCCCGAAGAATTCCCCGCCGTCACCGTCCCGGTTTTCGAAAACACCGGAGCCAGCTTGGCCAGCTTTTCCATGCTCGCATCCGCGAACAGATGCTCGTCGCGGCTGAACGTAGTCGTGCCTTTCTTTCCTTCAATCGTGACCGGAGCAATCTCTGTGTCGAATCGTCCAGCGACAATGGCTCGTCCGGCGCGGGTTTGCGACACTAGAGCATATTCGTCCTGCTCGTCGCGCGAAATCTTATAGTGCTCGGCCAGCACCTCCGCGGTTTCGCCCATCACCATTTTCGCCATCGGACAAAAAAATCCATCGCGATACATGCCGTCGACCAGATCCTGATTGCCGAGGCGATATCCCCAGCGCGCGTCGAGATAGTAAGGCACTCGCGACATGGATTCCGCACCACCCGCCAGAATGCAACTGGCATCCCCGAGCAGAATCGCCTGGTAAGCCAGCGCAATGGACTTCAGCCCCGAAGCGCAAGCTTTGTTTACTGTGAACGCCGGCACCTCCTGCGGCACGCCGCTGCGGATGGAAATCTGCCGCGCCGGATTCGGCCCACCACCCGCCTGCCGCGCATTGCCGACGATGGTCTCTTCTACTTGCTCGGGCTGGACTCCGGCCCGCTCCATCGCAGCCTTGGCCGCCACTGCGCCCGTGTCAGCCGCAGTCAGCGAGGCTAGCGAGCCGCCGAATTTCCCAATCGGCGTGCGCACCGCGGAGAGAATGTAGACTGCCTGCAAAGTGTTGCCTCCAAACATTGGAGTTTAGCAGGGCGGGGAAGGATGCATGGAGGGCACGGCTCAAGGTAACGTCGACTTCATGCTCGCAGTTGCCGATAATCGTTTTGTAACTGGACGGGTTACGCCCCGGGCCGATCTGGTCCGGGGTTTCTGTCTTCCGATACTGCCAACCCTCGTTCCTCCCTGTTCCCGTTCAGTGTCGCTAATCATTCTGAACGGGAACAGTATTTTGTGCGACAATTTTGTCGCTATGAAACGAGTCTTGCTCCTTGCTGCGATACTGGCCGCCGTCGCAGGGAATCTTTCCAGTAGCCCAGATCAGAGTTCCCCCGCTCATAAGCAGGAAGTTGCACAGCAATCCCCCGCCAATCCTTCTCCGGTCACGGTAGTAATAGAGAACGCCCAACGTAGCGAGCCAACACAGGCCCCCAAGCCAGAACCGCCAAAAGGGTATGCATCCCCCGAAGGGGCGCTTGTAATCGTTGGAATCGTCACATGCTTGGTCATAGGCTGGCAGTCTTGGGAGACCCGCAAGTCGGCGGAGGCTACAGATAAAAGTGCGAAACTGCAAAGAGCCGGAATGAACCAATGGGTGGAAGTAGAGAACTGGCAAGGTGGCCAAGATATTTGGCGACCTGATGCTGACGACGCTCCGCATCATCTTATGTTCGATTTTGTCATCGTAAATCCTACTAATTACCCAATGACTCTGAGGACTATCCGGTGGAAGATCGGGGAGCAAGAAGGCACCCTTCCTCTCAATTTCACTTTTCCGCCAAAAGGAAGACACCCAACGATCACCAGCTACGACCTTACGGATGAGGAATTCCTGAATTACGGGGACGCTGGGAAGCCTTTGGAATTGAGCGTTAGTGGGTCTATTGACTTTGACGATGTTCTCCGCAACCCCCAGACTCAGCTATTCTGGGTAGCTTTCCACTGCCGCTTTACGGATGGAATCATAATTGTTAAGCCCTACAAAACGTCTTCTTGGGTGCAGCACTCCAAGGCATGGAAAAAGCCCGAGGCATAAAAGGCAAATTAGGACACTACCCGCGATCCACTCGCCCTTGCCATTCCACCTAACCTCCGGCATAATAAGTGTTTGTCTTGACCTCGCCGGACTCTTCCGGAACAAGGATATACATCTGTGTTAATGATTCGACTGTCGCGCATGGGTGCGCGCAAACAACCGTTTTATCGCATTGTCGTAATCGAGAAGGCGCGGGCACGCAACGGTCGGCCGGTGGAGGTTGTGGGCACCTACAATCCCCGCACCACTCCCACCAGCATCGATTTCAAGCGCGACCGCGTCGACTATTGGGTTTCGAAGGGCGCGCAAATGTCAGAGCGGGTGGGCAAGCTCTACTCCAAGCCCGCGGCCGCCCCGGCGGTTCCCGCGGCTTAGACGGAGGTTGTCATCCTGAGGCGACAGCGTTTTCGTCGCCGAAGGATCTGGGCGAGCCGCGCGTTGCATCGCGGTTTTGGCGATGCAATAATCGCGCGTTTGGCTCGCATCCTTATTCCGCAGTAGTTAGACGATCACCATGACCGAAACCACCGGAGACGTACGCGCTCTCATCGAGAAGATTGCGAAGTGGATCGTCGATGCTCCCAACGACGTATACGTCGACCATCTCGATGACGACGTGATCGAACTGGAAGTGGCGGAGGCTGACGTGGGCAAAATCATCGGCCGGCAAGGCCGCAACGTCCGCGCCTTGCGTACGCTTCTGAGTGCTGCGGGCGTGCGAGCGCATAAGCGCTACACGCTGGAAGTCATCGACTAGCACATTGAAACGAGTGTTGGGCTCGATTTTTGTCGAGCGATTGTGATGGGTTTAGTCTTGGGTTTCGCATTTTGTCTCGTATTCAGGGCAGGCCTTCCGGCGTGCCGCAAACGTTGGTCGTGAGAACGCCTTTAGGCGCTGCGCTTCGGGCAGGGAACCGGACCATTCGCGATCCTGAAACAAGCAGTGAGTTCATTACGCTGGCCCGCGTGGTGAAAACGCAGGGCCGCCGCGGCGAAGTTGCGGGCGAGATTTATAGCGATATTCCCGAACGATTCGCCGTCGGGATGCGTTTGCTGGCGCTGCCGCGAGAAGTGAATGGGGTCCGCCGCGAGCTGGAAATTGAAGAGATCTGGCCCCACAAAGGGCTGCTGGTTTTTAAGTTCTCTGGAGTGGATTCGATTTCGGAAGCGGAAACGCTGGTTGGGTGCGAATTGCAGCTTCCGAGCAGCCAGCGCTTGGAGTTGCAAGCGGGCTGGAATTACGTAAGCGACTTGGTGGGTTGTGCGGTGCTCGACCATGGCCGCGAGACCGGGATGCTTGAAGATGTTCAGTTTGGGGCGGGCGAAGCGCCGCTGTTGATTGTGAGAGATGCCGCGAAGCGGCTGTTGGAAATTCCCTTCGCTGAGGCCTATCTGGATGGTGTGGATTTGGCGCGCAAGCAGATCCACATGAAACTGCCAGAAGGGCTGCTGGAAGTGAACGCGCCGCTCACGGCAGAGGAGAAGCTTCACCAAGTGCAGGGAGCCAGAAAAGGCATTAAACACAGGGGACACAGAACGTCACGGGGTAAAGATTGAGTCCTCTGTGCAACCCTGTGCCCTCTGTGTTACAGGTTTTGATTCTGCGATGAAGGCCGATATAGTAACGATCTTTCCGGACTTCTTTCGCGGCCCGTTGGATTACGGTATTACCCGCCGCGCTCAGGAAATGGGACTAGCGGCAGTTCAAGTCCACGATCTGCGGGAGTTTACCCATGATCGTCACCGCACCGTGGACGACCGGCCTTTCGGCGGCGGCGAAGGCATGGTGCTCAAGCCGGAACCGCTGTTTGAATGTTTGGAGTCGATGGGCCTTGCGCCACGGGAAGAGCGTCTCGCCCGACGCGTGAAGCAGTCGGTAGTGCTGCTCTCGGCGCAAGGGCAAAGGTTTAGTCAGAAAGTCGCGGCGGAGTTAGCTGTGCTCGACCGCATCGTCTTCGTCTGCGGGCGTTACGAAGGGGTGGACGAGCGCGTGGCGGATTTCCTCGCCGACCGCGAACTTTCCATCGGCGACTATGTTCTAAGCGGCGGAGAGATGGCTGCGGCCGTGATCGTGGAAGCGGTGATGCGGTTGCTTCCGGGAGCGGTCGGGAACGAGGCGTCAACGCAGCAGGAATCGTTTACGGTTGACCTCAAGACAAAAAGTGCGAACGGTGCGGATTCGACTTGCGGCTCGAATGGATTGCTGGATTACCCGCACTACACGCGGCCAGCGGAGTTTCGCGGCATTGCGGTGCCGGAGGCGTTAATGTCCGGTAACCACGAGGAAATCCGGCGATGGCGTCGTCAACGCGCGCTGGAGAAGACTTTGCGCAACCGCCCCGACTTGCTGCAAGGCGCGGCGCTGAACGAGGAAGACAAGAAATATCTCGCGCACCTTGAACGAGACAGGATCGAAAAAGGAAGAGATTCGGAATCTCAGAATTGAGAAGGACTAATTATGTCAAACCTTGTCATCGAAAGATTGCTGGCGAAAACCCAACGCACCGACATTCCCAAGTTCAATTCGGGCGATACCGTTCGCGTTCACGTGAAAATTAAAGAAGGCGACAAGGAGCGCCTGCAGGCATTTGAAGGCGTTGTAATCAAGCGCGACAACGGACCGCAGGCCAGCTTCACCGTGCGCAAGATCAGCTTCGGCCAGGGCGTGGAGCGCATTTTCCCCGTCCACTCCAAAGTGATCGACAAAATCGACCTGCTGCGCTCGTCCAAAGTTCGCCGCGCCAAGCTGTATTATTTGCGCGGGCTCAAGGGCAAAGCCGCTCGCCTGCGCGATGTCGAAAGACCTAGCTAACAGCGGTTTCGTCGGAGCTGTTTGCGACGCCACGCAAAACCGGTCTCTATACCGCGACCGCTGAAAAAGATTCCGTGATGACCTCGAGGTCGGCGAAGTCCTCGCTGCGCCGTTTCTTCACCTGGTTCAACACGACCTGGTTCAACACGTAATCGAGCAGGGGACGATCGCCTTGCCGGATCTCCTGAAACTCAACTCCCATGCCGCGGTCCTCGGCCGTGTATTTTACGTGCCCTTTCAGCGCGACGCTGATGTCGTAAATATTCAAAACCATCCGCAGTCCAGTGCCCGGAACAAGAAGATCACCGGTGCGGATGAGGCAACCGCATTCGGAAATCTGTTCCACGCGGCCCTCGACGCGGGATTGTCCGCCGATCTCTGCCAGGTCAGCGCCTCCCTCTACTGCGAACCGCGGCCTTCGCCGCCGATTCTGGTCACCGCTGCGAAAAGCAGTCATCGCGGGCCTCGCATTCGGACCGGCTGGAATGACTGGGAGATACTGCTCCTCCATTTGCCGCAACTCTTCTTCCCATGGAGTCTTGCCGCCCTCGACGCATTCTACGGTGAACTGGCCACGCAGCGTGGAGTCGGGGCTCGCGGTCCAGATTACCTGGCACATCGACTTATTGCGCCCGCGCTCGACCGCGATCAAGTCTCCTACACGCACATCGCGGAAGCTCAGCAGCCGCGCGCCTCGCGGATGGATGTCATAGGTACAAGCCATTTCCAGTCCACCGCGCGCGCCGTTCGCCATGTAAGTAAGGCGAACCGGCAGCGCCAGATGGATTAGCTTGCCGACTGGCGTAGCTTCTTGCTGCGACTGGGTTGATTCTGCGTTCACAACGGCTCCTCGCGAAAGGAATATCTGCTGCGAACATAGCAGTACATGTCCGACCGAACAATGTACGTTCGTAATCGAAGGAATGGTTACCGAGCGGCATTACCTTGAGGCGCGACGCGTCGCCGAAGAGTGGTGCGCGGCGAATTGCGAGGCTGGGAATTTGCGCTGTGCATTTTCTCGCTTGCAGGAATCTCTCCAGACAGGCGAAGATGGTTGCGTTGTTCGTCTCATATCTGAATGTCGAGCACTGCGAAGGTTGCGTCTGAGTTTGTGCTGTCTCCGTCGGCGGCGAAGCTACGGCTGCTGAAAAAATTGCGCTGCACGCTGCGCTATGAAAACAATGCCTGGGCTTCTGGGGCGGCGTTGGTCGCCGGAGTTGATGAAGTCGGGCGCGGATCGCTGTTTGGGCCGGTGGTGGCCGCGGCGGTGATTCTCGACCGCGGCTACCGCGTTCGCGGCCTGCGCGATTCCAAACTGCTTCTGCCGGAGCGCCGCGAACTGCTCGCGCCCCGCATCCGCGAACATGCCATCGCCTGGGCGGTTGCGGCCGTGGATGCGGCGCGCATCGACCAGATCAACATCTATCAGGCGTCGCGGCTCGCCATGCGCGAAGCGGTGATGCGGCTTGCGCCTGCGGCCGATCACTTGCTGGTCGATGCCATGCGCCTCGATTGCGAACTGCCGCAGCGAGCCATCATCCATGGCGATGCGCTCTCCGCCTCGATTGCGGCGGCTTCGATTCTGGCCAAAGTGGAGCGCGACCGCATGATGTGCGAGTGGGATGCGGTCTTCCCCGAGTACGGCTTGGCTTCGCACAAAGGCTACAGCACGCCGCAGCATCTCGCGGCCTTGCAGCAGTACGGTCCGACGCCGCTACATCGGCAGTCGTTCGCTCCAGTGTGGAGAAGTCCCGCGCCGCAAGAAAGCTTCGAGTTCGACTGACGTTTCTTCGACCGGCAGAAGAAGCCGCAACAGGCCTGACGTGGCAGTTGGCTCAGTTTGATAAGGAGGCGAGCCAAACGCGCGATTATTGCGTCGCAAAGAACCCTTCGGTCGCTTGCGCTCTCGTTGCGACGCTCCGCGCGGCTCGCCCAGATCCCTCGCGGCGCAAAAAGCGCTTGCTTGATTGCATAACGACGTTGGCTGGTCGCAGCGAGTAGATTGGTTGCGACAGACAGACCAAGGCTCACTGAGAGGAGCCAACGTCATGCTGATTATAGGCTGTGATTTTCATCCGGGGTTTCAGC
>Ga0302180_10000266_pt1 | contig 43314 bp, 28 predicted proteins | sample I_Palsa_E3_2_FD_200575 | JGI IMG/M metagenome (GOLD analysis project Ga0302180, IMG submission 200575) | Peat permafrost microbial communities from Stordalen Mire near Abisko, Sweden - I_Palsa_E3_2 | ecosystem: Environmental > Terrestrial > Soil > Palsa > Peat permafrost | place: Sweden...
TGGCAGCTCAATACCCGTCCAAGAAAAACCCTCGGCTGGAAATGCCCGGCCGAACTGTTCCTACCCAAGTCGTTCGATTACGCTGCCTATTACAAAGCAATCGTTGCGCTTCCTACTTGAAACCGCCGGGTCTATTCCGGTCAGATCGCTGACGTTTTATACCGGACACATCGTTGAGGCGGTCTCAAGGGATCAGCGCAACACCTTTAGCTAACCTTAGCTCAGGAGGTGTTTTCAATGGCCGGACGTTACTCGACAGTTTCGGACACGCAGCGTGTGGAGCTGTGGCGCAGATATAGGGCGGGCGAGACGGTTCGCACCATTGCCCAAGCGCTCGCTCAGCGGCCTACCAACCTTTATCGTGTACTAGAAGCCACTGGCGGTATTTCCCCCGCTCGGCGGAGTCGTTCATGCAGGGTACTGAGCTTTGGCGAGCGCGAAGAGATTTCGCGGGGTGTTGCTGCGGACGACACGTTCCGTGCCATCGCCAGAAGGCTCGGTCGGGCTGTTTCCACGATAAGCCAGGAGGTGGGGCGGCAAGCTGCAGTCTCAATACGAGAAAGACCGGCAGAAGTTGAGGATCGAGCGGTCCCGGGACACTGGGAGGGCGATCTGGTGGAAGGTTCTCGTGGAACCTTCATTGCCACCTCGCCATCCGACCAATGTGGTGCCGGCGACCGGACGCTGCACCTCTGCTAAGTCAACGCTTCTCGACTTCGGCGTACTGTCAAAAGTCACACCGAACTGAACATTGCTGACGAAGTGGTGCGGCCCTTATTGCGGCCCAAGAGGCTCCTCTCGCGAAGCGCGGTCCTTACAAGAGAAAAGCCGCTTAATGGACTGGAAGACGATTCACGCCAGAGGGCAAGAATTCGCCTTTCGATGCAGAGTCCGCAACACAGCTGGCGTCGCTCTTTTCGAACGCTATTGATCCGGCTGCCAAATAGTTACCCGACGAGTCGAAGTAGTTAAATGTAGCCGCTTTCAATAAATCATCGTTAGCTGGCCTGCCGTCAATTGTGAGGAAGGCGGATCCATCGACGGGACCGGCGAGATGAAAAACGTCGCCATCGAGCACCCAGGTGCCAGCCGTATTTGGGAAATCGGTATCCAGCCACGTGCCACTTTTTGGATAGCCATCACTTAGGTCTTGTTGGGTTTTCGTCAGCTGAATGCAGTGCTGGAAGGGACCGGTTGGGGCGGTAAACGTTACCAAGTAATAAGCATTAAAGTTGAATGCGACGGCGCTGGCGGCAGTGGCGAAAGCTGAGGCAGCAATCGCAAGTAGAACGACGACTGACGATTTCATTTGGACGTCTCCGAGTGTGAGAGTTGGCTAATCTGGACCTCAACAGCCGTTCGGGTCTAGGCCCAATGCGGTGGCTCTTGGCCTTATACCATATACGCGCGAAATGTGCGCTCACATGTTGCGAGGCGGCTCGGGCGCTGAAAAATTCAAAATGCGTCACGACCTTCGCCCTGACGGGCTAAGCATTAGCCTAAGCCTTTGGTCACATAATGTCATGTTGCGCCGGCAGGGGTTGGTAGCAGTTTGGTAGCAGCTCAACGTGGGCACCTGTTACGTTACATGGACTCCCGGACCGGAAGATAAATCGGTGCTAAGGACGCACTGAAGAGGCCGTCCCGCAACCTGGGTCGGCTGGAGCGGGCAGCGCCGGACGTGTCACGCCGCCATCACTGGATCGTCAGTTTCCCGTTGACCCAGGTGATGAGGTAGTTCGAGGAAGTGAGATCTTCGGGCCTGATCCCGTACGTGCCTGCGGCGGTCGCCCCCTGCGAAGTGCCGGCGTAGCTGAGAGTGCCGCTTAGGACGCTTGCCGTCTGCCCGTCGACGAAGCCCGAGTAGGTGACTCCAAAACCGCCCGAGAACGGTGTCCCGGTGAAGGGCACGGACCCGGAGTCGGCGGTGATCGTGAGCGGCGCCTTGTTGATCGTGAGCGTGCCATTCGTAAACGTGATCGCATAGTTGGGCGACGTCAGCCCTTTGGGCCGGATGACGTAGGTGCCCGCGTTCGTCGCACCCTGCGAAGTGCCGGCATAGCCCAGCGCGCCCCCGAGGACGGATGAGGATTGCCCATCGACGAAGCCTGTGTAGGTGGCACCGTTGCCGCCGCTGTAGGCGAGGCCGTTGTAAGTCTCCGTAAAGCCGTTCGCGGCGACGGTCAACGGCGCCTTGGTGATCGTGAGCTTCCCCGTCGCAAACGTGATCGCATAGTTGGGCGAGGTCAGCCCTTCGGGCCGGATCGTATAGCTGCCGGCGTTCGTCGCGCCCTGCGAGTTGCCGCTGTAGCCCAATGCGCCGCCGAGGACCGATGACGTTTGATTGTCGACGAAGCCTGTGTAGGTAACGCTGCTGCTGTCACCGCTGTAGCCGAGGCCGCTGTAAGTCTCCGTAGCAGGGTCGGCGGTGATCGTCAGCGCCGCCCGCGAGATATTCGCCGTCGTCGTGGCGGTGGTATTCCAGGTGTAGTTGCCTGCATCCGTGCCGGTGACGCTGATGCCCGCGACGTTGACCTTCCTGCCGGTGCCGGCGTTTCCGTTGCCAAAGCTTGCACTCGTGTAGCTGTCGGTCAGGAGATCGCCCGCGAAGCGATCGTCCGAGAGCGTGACGCTGGCATCCGTCAATCCATCGTAGGTGCGGTTGACGCCCGTTGCAGTCACGGTGAGCGCAAAGGGATTGACCGTGTAATTGTTCGTCGGGGTCGTGTAGCCGCTAAAGGTGTAGTTACCCGCATCGGTGCCCGTCAGGGCGGAGGCCGTCTGCGCGTAGCTACCCGCATTCACATGGCTGCTCGTGCTGTAGGTCGCGCTGACGAGGCTCGCGGTTGCGCCCACATCATCGCCTGCAATCGCATTGCCAAAGTTCACCGCCCCTGGCGTCACGGTCGAACCGTACGTGGAGCTCGCTGCTGCTATCGATGCACCCGTCAGGGCGAGCGGAGTGATGCTAATCGAACTATCCGTCGTGCTCAGCGGGTAATAATTGGAAGCGAGGCCACCATTACCGCTGCTGCCCAACGTTAGACCCGTAACTGTCGCCAGGGTGCTAGCCGTCTGGACATTCTTGCTGATGAGGTTGCTCGAGTCGCCCGCACCGTTGACGGAAAAGGTTTGGCCCGCCACGCCAGTCGCGGTAAGAATGCTGCCGGCCACGATGGTGGTGCCGTCGTAAACTCGTGTACCACTCAGAGTCAAGCTGGCAGGATTGATGGTCAAATTTCCGCCCGTGATGTCATACCCTTGCTGGGTGGAGTAGTACCCGTTGTAAAAGCCCGCATTGGTCCCGGTGGCCGCTTGGCCCAATACACCGCTGATGGCGGTACTGGCTCCGCTTTGGGCGCTGCCGTTGTAGGTCACAGTCGCATCCGGTGCGTCGGTGAGCGTCAGCGGCGTCAAAAAGCTGATGAGCAAGGGATAGGTATTCCCTTGATAAATGCGCCAGACGTCTCCGCTACCACCGGTGGTGGCGATGCTCCAGCCGGTGAAACTCGATGCGGTCTGCATCTGTGAAGTCGTCAATCCGGTACCGCCTGCCGACGTCGCCTGCCCGGAGGTCGTGGTGTCCCAGAAACTGTTGTTGACGGTGCCGCCGTTGTAAGCCACGAGTCCGCCGACATCAGAAGAACCGCTCACGCTGCCCGTGGCGTAGCTGTTGCTGACCGTGCCGGAGTTGGCCCCCACCAGTCCGCCGACATCAGAAGAACCGCTCACGCTGCCCGTGGCGTAGCTATTGCTGACTGTGGCGTTGTTAAAGGGGAACAAGCTTATGTTGGCCCCCACCAGTCCGCCGACATAATCAGATCCGCTCACGCTGCCCGTGGCGTAGCTGTTAATGACTGAGCTGCCGTAGCCGTTGTAACCTATCAGTCCGCCCACAGCGAAAGAACCGCTACCACCGCTCACACTACCCGTGGCGTAGCTGTTGCTGACTGTGCTGGAGTTGACACCCACCAGCCCGCCGATATTGTAAGAACCGCTACTACCGCTCACGCTGCCCGTGGCGTAACTGCTCATGACCGTGCCGCCGTTGGCACCCACCAGCGCGCCGACATCCGTAGAACCGCTTACGCTTGCTTCCACCAATCCGACGTTCTGGATCACGGAACCCGTGTCCGTGGTTCCAAATAGACCCACATTGTTTGTCGATGGCAGATTGATCGTGAGATTGCTGATGGTGTGGCCAAGTCCATTGAACGTGCCGGTGAAAATGGTGGTGTTAACTCCGATCGGGACAAACCCCGAGCTGCCCCAGACATCGGTGCTGCTACCGGTCGCCGACGCGTCAATGTTCTGTCCCAGGGTGTAGCTTGCAGTGAGGTTCATCACGATCAATTGCAACTGATGGGCATTGTTGATCGTGGTCGAGTATTCGGAAGCGAGCATCGGGAATGTCGCTCCGGCCGCGCCGCTGGCGTTGTTCAAAGTGCCGTCGGTGTCAACGATGACCCAGTTGTTGCCCGATGCACCGGGGGTGGTCGTGAAGTTAAAGCCCGTGAAATTCGAGGCAGTTTGCATCTGCGCTGTGGTCAGGCCGGTCGCGCCGGTCGTCGTGCCATCGCCTATACCGGTCGGGTTAATATCGCTATCCCAGAAACTGTTGCTGATCGTGCCGTCATTGGCCCCTACCAGCCCGCCGACGTAAAAAGACTGGTCACCACTGCTCACGCTGCCCGTGGTATAGCTGTTGCTGATCGTGCCATCGTTGAGACCCACCAGCCCGCCGACATCGTGAGAATCACTTGCACCGCTCACGCTGCCCGCGGCGTAGCTGCTAGTGACGGAGCTGCCGGGGTAGTTGTAGCCCACAAGACCGCCGACGTAGGAGGAACCGCTCACGCTGCCCGTGGCGTAGCTGTTGCTGACTGACTCGTTGTTGATACCCACCAGCCCGCCGACTACAGCACCACCGCTCACGCCGCCCGTGGCGTAGCTGTTGCTGACCGTACCTCCGTAGTTGAAACCCACCAGCCCGCCGATCTGGTAAGAACCGGCGGAACCGATCACGCTGCCCGTGGCGTAGCAGTTGCTGACTGACTCGTAGTTGACACCCACCAGCCCGCCAACATTATTAAAAGAGCCGCTCACAGTGCCCGTGGCGTAGCTGTTGCTGATCGAGCCGCCGGAGTAGTTGTTCCCCACCAGGCCGCCGACGTCATAAGAACCGCTCACACTGCCCGTGGCGTAGCTGTTGCTGACCGTGCCGAAGTTACCACCCATCAGCCCGCCGACAGCACTCAAACCGCTCACGCTCCCTCCCGCCAACCCCACGTTCTGGATCACGGAACTCGAGCCCGTCGCTCCAAACAAACCGATAAAGTTTGCGGACGGCAGATTGATCGTGACATTGCTGATCGTATGTCCCAGTCCATTGAACGAGCCGGTGAAATACGTGCTTGAATTTCCGATCGGCGTGAAGCCTGCTCCACTGTTCCAGCTCGACGTCGCCGTGGCATCGATGTTGCTGCCCAGAGCGTAGTACCCGGAGAGATTGCCGTTGATCCCCTGCAGGTCGGTGCCGGTGGTGCTGCCTGCCGCACCTAAGCTATTGATCACCGTATAGGCATTGCCGCTAATAGATAGGCTGGGGTTTGTCCCCGAGAGGGTAACGGAGTTACCCATGTTGAGGTTGAAGGCGCCTGAGCCACTTGCCGTTTGACTTCCATTGGTAGTGTTGGGACCGATCACGAGACCCGCCGTGTTGCCGGTGGCGCTCATGTTGGCATTAACATTGACGTTGTTCGCGGCCATCAGTGTCAGCGTGGTATTGGCGCTCCACGAAACGGTATCGTTCACGTTGATGTTGCCGCCGGTGCCGCCACCCGTAACAGGCGAGGCTCCGGTACTGCTCAGAATGGTGACGTTCGACGAATTCAGATCGCCGCTCAACGTCGTGCCACTCTCGTCGCCGCCTGATGCGGCGACGGTAAAGTCCGTCGGATCAATGATCCAGGTGCCCGTTTTGCCGGTGGCAGCAAGGGTTGTGACTTGGGCACCGTTCGCGACTTCCACATGCGCCGCATTGGTCTCGATGAAGCCGCCGTTGCCGCCCTCGGGGGCACTCGCATCGATCGTGCCGCCGACATTGACGGTTCCCGCCGTCATGCCGCCCAGGAGTTCAATCGTGCCGTCATGGTTTTCCACCGTGCGCGCTTCGATGACGCCGGTGTTGTTCACGACGCTTGCGAGGAGCGCATCTTTCGCCCCGGCGCTCATGATGACCGTGCCACCATCGGCCTCAATCACGCCACCGTTCTCGGCAAGGGTGCTGAGCGTGCTCTCATTCACCTGCATCCTGACGAGGCCAGCGCCGCTGAAGGTGAGCGTTGCCGCACTGCCCGCGCCGAGAGCGACCGTACCCAATCGTGCGGTGATCGTCCCCTCATTGCCGACGTGATTGCCGAGGAGCGCGACATAGCCGCCATTGGCGGCGTTGATCGTGCCCGCGTTCACGATGCTGCCCGTGCCACTGCCGCTGAAGCTCGCCGTAGTGCCGCTCAAGGTCACATCATCAAGAGTGGAGGCGATGAGCCCTCCGACGTTCACCTCAGCACCTTGTCCAAAGACGATGCCGTTGGGGTTGACGAGCCAGACCTCGCCGTTGGCGTTCAGGTGTCCGAGGATCTCCGAGCCGTTGCTGCCGAGGATGCGATTGACCGCAATGGCGCTGGAAGAGGGCTGTACGAAGTTGACGGTGTCCTGCGATCCCACATTGAAGCTCAGCCAGCTGAGGAAGAGATCCGGGCTCGTCTGGACAATGTCAGTGGTATCGCCCGATTGGCTGATGTGGCCGGTGCCTGAAACAATGTGCCCGCCGGTGGGCTGAAGATTGCTGCTACTCGGAGTGACCGTACACGTGACGGCAGAGCACGGCGGCAGGCTGACTGGCGCTGCCTCGACAGGCTTTGCGCCGGCAGGTGGGCCCGCGTGACCGAGCGGCGCACAGGCGAGCGCCAGTGCCGCAATCAGGGCCTTGCGCCCTAAGAGCGCTCCGCGACCGGCGTCACCCCGCTGCTTTAAACGCGCGGAAAATGCTACCCCAGCGTCGGCTACCCCATGCCCAATCACGCGGTCCACATGGTGCATGGCGATCTTCCCCTAAAGATGAGTCGTCGTTGAATTCTGCCGCAGCGATGAGTCAGTGATGCCCCCGAGCTGAGTGCAAGGGCACGCCTCACCATTGGACTTTCACGCCGGAGCGGCTCATTAGATGAATTAATTGTCCCCCACGCCGTTCTATACCCCAGCAGAGCTCGGCGCAACCACGGGGAAACGCGCGCGGTGCGGGAGGTGACTTCAGTCAACTTAATGTTGCGTCCAGCCGCCTTCAGACTGCTGCGGTGCTGCAGCGCACAAAGAGGGGATAGTTCGACGCAGCGCGCCACGACCAACTGATCGACGCCGCTCTGCGTCCACGACAGGGAACGCTGTGAGGCTTACTCGAGTCGGCCTAGCGGTCGGACGGTGTTGGGGACTCACACAGGTCAGGGTCGGGACACCACTCAGATTCCACCATACGTCATCAAAATGTCGCTGCCTGCTCCGCCGCTTCTTCAGTTATTCCTTCACCCCAAGTTCCGCCTCGCTTTACTTCGTGGCTGAACTCTCCTCCGGCGCCGGCGGCTTTAGGCTCAGGCCGTAGAGCTCCACGATCTCGTGCCTCGCTAGGTGCTGGTTCCCCGGCGCGGTGTACGCCTCGCTCTCCTGCTGCTCCTGATATTTCAGGAGCTCCAGGAAGTCCCGGGTCTTGAGATGCACTTTTACTGTTCTCGGCCAGCCGCGCATCCAGCGATTCGCGATCTCCGTCGCGAGCGGCGGCAGCTTCCGGACGTATAGGTCGCAGATTCAAATCCTGTCACCCCGACCAATGAATCTATAATGAAGTCTCGAGGCTAAGGCGACATTCTGGCTCTTTTCTCTACCCAGGAGTAGAGAGCCTGGCGCCTTGCGATCAGCCCCATAACTTTTTCGACGCCAGTCGGGCACCCTCGACCAGCGCCGCGAGCTTTAGGTAGGCGATGTCCGGCTCGACCGGACCAAAGCCCGCGAAGGTCCCGAAGCCGCAATCGGTGCCAGCCATGACGCGCTCGCGTCCGACGATATCCGCAAAGCGTTCGATCCGTTCCGCCACCAGCAGCGGATGCTCGATGTAGTTGGTCGTGGTCGCAAGTACACCGGGGATCAGTATCTTGTCGTCGGGAATGTGCTGGTCCCGAAACACCGCCCACTCGTGCGCATGACGCGGATTGGCGGCCTCGAACAGAAGTGCCTGCGGTTTCGCCTTGAGCACGATCTGCAGCAGCCGCTGCATCGGCACGTCGTGATGGTGCGGGCCTTCGTAATTTCCCCAGCATACGTGCATGCGAACGCGGTCCGCCGGCACGTTTTTGAGCGCATGATTCAGCACCTCGATATGGCGCGCCGCCAGCTGCTCGAACTCCTCCATCGACCGATTGCGATACATCGTGTGACGCCCCATCGCCAGATCGGGAGCGTCGATCTGCAGCACGATTCCGGACTCCACGATCGCCGCGTAATTGGTGCGCAGGGCCTCGGCGAGCGCGATCAGGTAGTCGTCCTGTGTGGGGTAGTAGTCGTTCGGCTGAAACAGGGCAATGACGCCGGGGGAAGCCGCGTTCATGAACGCCTCGGCTGCAGGCGCGGCCTTGACCGCGGAGAGCATGTTCTGCAGATCCGTCAATAGCGGCTCGGTGTGTTCCACCGTGACCGGACCGATGCAGCGCGGCCGCCGGTATTTGGCGGTCGAGCCGCGCTCGGCGAGTTTGGTGAGCAGCCCCGGAAACTCGACCAGGTCCTGCCCGGGCTCGCGCGGCGTATCACCCCCGAAGCCCGAGAAGCGCTGCGCGATGTAGGTCGCGTAGCTGATCTTGCTCATCTCTCCGTCACTGACCACGTCGATACCGAGCGCCACCTGCTGGCGCACCACCTGCGCCACCGCGTCGCTGATCACCGCCGCATCGGCGCGAGCATCCACGGAGTCGCCGCGCTCGCGCGCGAACAGCACTTTGGTCACGGCGTGGCTACGCGGCAGGCTGCCGACGTGCGTGATCAGGATCCGATCGGTGCTCAGGCGCATGCTTCCTCCCTGGGCGCGCTCGCCGCCGCAGCCGCGGGCGTCAATCGGAAGTCGTAGTTCACCGTGTAAAACGGCGTATCCATGCGCTCGCCGTAGGGGCCGACTCCCGGAAGGTGGCGCTCGAACTGCGCCACCAACGACTCCTTCATCCCGAACACGGCATCGGAGTCCAGATATTGGCTCCCGGCGACGAACAGGTGGGTGGTGACCGGCAAGTGTCCGGTTGCCGAAATGATCATATGGATGTGGCCGGTCCGATCCGGATGGCGCCCCATCTTACACAGCATGCGTCCGACCGGCCCATCGGTGGGAACCGGATAGAATGTTGGCCTAATCGAGCGAAACCAGTAACGCTCGAAAGTCGGCCTGTAGCCTGGAAACGAAAATATTTTCGCAACGCGAAGGATTTTCTTGCAGTCAGCAATGGCGCATCCGCGCCCTGCCAAAATGCCTGCCGACAGCACCGAGCGCAATTTCACCGCCGACGGCACGCGCTTGCGCTACCGCGACGAGGAGATCGGTCCGGCGGTGTTGTTGGTACACGGCTGGGCACTCGATCTGGAAATGTGGGACGGACTTGCCGCGGCGCTGCGTGAAGAGTTTCGGGTGGTACGCCTGGACCGCCGGGGTTTCGGACTGTCTTCCGGGCGCCCGGCCCTCGAGCGCGATGTCACGGACTTGGATGCGCTGTGCCGTCATCTGGCGCTCGCCGACGTGGCACTGCTCGGGATGTCGCAGGGCGCGCGCGCGGTATTGCGGCTCGCGATGTGCAACGCGCGGCGCATCTCCTGCCTGGTGCTCGACGGCCCACCGGATCTCGATCGTGGCGCGGTCTCCGAGGAAGACGCAACCTACGGCGACGTGCCGCTGGGTCGCCATCGCACGCTGCTGCGCATGGGAGGCATGGATGCCGTGCGCCGCGAATGGGCCATGCACCCGCTGATGCGATTGCGCACGGTCGACCCGGACGCGCGTCGGTTGCTGAATGCGATCCTCGGGCGTTACCCGGGAAAAGATCTGCTGGAAGGCGCGCCCGAAGCCGGTCCGACTGATGAACGCGTGCGCCCAGAAGCCATCGCGACGCCGACGCTCGTGATTACCGGCGAACACGACCTTCCGAAGCGGGTGCAGGCCGCGGACGTTCTGGCGCGCCGCCTGCCCGCGGCCGAGCGCGCCGTCATTTCCGGCGCGGGGCACCTGTCCAATCTCGACAATCCGGTCGCGTACCACAATCGCGTGCGGGCGTTTCTCCGACGTCATTTGAGCGCATCACTCTAGTCCAAGGTATTCCGGAGCAAGCTTTCATGGCCAGCGTTCTTGTTCTCTACTACAGCAGCTACGGGCACATCGAAGTCATGGCGCGGGCCCAGGCCGAGGGCGCGGCTCGTGTTCCGAAGACCAGCGTGGTCGTCAAGCAGGTGCCTGAACTGGTGCCAGAGGAGCTCTGCAAGTCATCGGGCTTCGTGCTCGATCAACCGGCGGCGCTGGCTGCGCCCGACGAGCTCAGACGGTACGACGCCATCATCTTCGGCACACCGACGCGGTTTGGAAACATGGCTGCGCAAATGAGGAACTTCCTCGACCAGACCGGCGCGCTTTGGGGCGAGGGCGCGCTGGTCGGAAAGGTGCTGGGCAGCGTTTTCTGCAGTACCGCCAGTCAGCATGGAGGGCAGGAAACAACCATCACTTCGTTCCATTCGACGCTGTTGCACCACGGGATGATCATCGTCGGGCTGCCCTACACGTTCAAAGACCTCACGACGATGCGCGAAGTCACCGGCGGCACCCCGTATGGAGCCAGTTGCATCACCGGCGCCGGGCCGGAATTGCGCATGCCAAGCAACCTTGAGTTGGAAATGTGCCGCTTTCAAGGTGAGCACGTGGCTCGCATCGCGAGCCGGCTCGTCGCCGGAGCGAACGCCGCTTAGCGCAGCGTTAGATCCGATCGTCGCCTGCGGCCAATGGCAACCTTACGTTCAACTCCAAACGGGTCATTGTTGGCATTGCGAGTCTGCCGGTTCTATTTTGCGTCGCCAATTACTTTCTGGACCGCCATGCCTTCGGTCGATTCGATAAGAAGGTCCTAATTATAAGTTTTGTTGCCATGGTGGACCGCCGCAGGTCGCTGCACTACGAGGTGATCACGAGCACTCGCGCGGAGTTTCCGGCTGTTCTGAATACCGAGATTCCCTATTCGAGCGAGATTGAGCGCATCAGTCTGCGACGGGCGCCGATTCCAGCATACGCCCCAAAGAGTCCCGTAGGGCAGATCTATTTGACTCTTTGGGAAGAGATCGAGGCGCGACTCGGCTGGCGCAAGGCTTAAGAACGGAGGATGGACAGAAGCCAGTAGGTTGCGCGCTGTGCGCTCATTTTGCAGTTTGGGCTGGCCTCGACAACAGCCTTTGCAGCGACTCCCTCTTGTCTTTGACCTGCGCGACGATTTGCGGCCAGCGCACCTTGTGAAGTGCTGATGTTGTTCGGAAGTCTTCAAGAGGAACGGCCTCCAAAGGGTCAATGCCATAGAGAAGGAATACTCTGACGGCAGCGATATCGCCGGCGATAGCAGCGAGTCGCTCGAGGAGTTTGAGACCGACTCGTTCGCTCCGCGTGCCGACCTCCTGGCGGATGAACGCCCGGGCAACACCGAGAGCGAGACGCGCCTGGGCGATTCCAGCATCCGTGCGCTTCTCGGCAAGCAAGTGCAGATTCTGGATGCGGCTGTCCAGCACATCGATTGGATGGATCACTCGCAGCAGACCGATATCCGGCACGTCCATCTCGATGGCGCGGTGGGCTAGGTCCTTGGTGGTGAGACCGACGACTCCCGAGAGAAAATCCACTTGCTTCACCCCTCCGTTCTTTGTGCGGTGAGTCACCTTGCCCGTTTGCGGTGTTGAGTCATCCAGCGAGGGAATCCAGACCTGCCAGCCAAGATGCTTACCCAAATCCTTGGCGAGAGCGGAATCGCCGATGAAATCGGCATCCGCGGTCACCCCGGAGACCAGAGTGGCCGGGCGTTCGACCTGCAGATGATCAGCCCAAAAGGCGAGCGCCTGCCCTCCCACCAGCAGGCCACGGGGCGAGCAGATGCTCAAGATCTTCCGCACGTCCTCGGGAGAGAGCGGCGCCTCGGTTTGACGCTCACTCTTCATCGAAACTAGCGGGGCGACTCAGCATTCGCGCCGCACGTGCCCGCTCGGGAGGGATCATGTGCTTCTCGCCCCACGCACTACGCTGCGCCGCGCCTGCAGGGGCAACCGAGGAGGCGCTGAGCTCTCGTGGAGACAGCACCACCGCAACCAGCCGCCCGTGCTTCATGACGTCTACACGTCCCAACAAGGCAACGTCCTCGAGGAGGCCACCGAAATTATTCTTCGCGTCGCTGGCCGATACTCGTTTTGGCATTTGGCTATTTTAGCTAATATACGGCCACGCGCGCAACCGCTTTGCCACGACGTGGTTCGCGACGCATGGCCCGCAGGATGGACTCACTCCTGCAAATAAAATCAAAGAGTTAAGTGCGTGTATTAGCCGATCTCTCAGCGACTGGGGCGTCTGGTGGAAGCCCATGAGTCCGACTTGAGTCTCGCTAACGAGGTGACGCAAGCACGTGTGAGGGAAGCATTGAAGGTCGGCGCCGAAACTTATGAAGGCTAGCTGGAGATGGATCATTTATCGAGGCTCTCCCCGATTAGATAACCGCGGGAACGAATCTACGGTGCGGAGACACGAGTCTGCACGCCGCAGTTAAGTGCGTTTATTCGCCGAGCCCTCCGCTAATTGAGTTCCTTGATCGCCTCGGAGCAGCGATTTTCATCGTCGCTGCCTTCTTCCGCAGCCTGAAATGCCGCCCTTAGTTTCGGCGTATGCGGCCCAGCAGAGTTCGTCGCAGCCCCGCCGACGTGAGCTGCTCGTCATCATGTCTCGGGTTCGTGCCGCTCGAGGCACACCTGTACGGCCTCCACAAAAGAGCTCACTGCGCCGTCGGTGTTGCTGACATGTGCGGAGAGATCGGGCTGGATCGATATTCCCGGATGCAGCACTGCCACGATCCGCGCCTTTGGTAAAAGCTCCCGAATTCGGTCGATTGTTTTTTCAGGGTGCTCGCGTTCCCGGCTCGGGAAGGCACTGATGAGATAGACAATGGCAATAGCGGCCGGATTCGCGTCTGGCGGTCGTGACCCTGCATCTAGATCCGGCATTGAAATATGGCGTGCATCGAGACTCTGCTCCCGAAGCGAGCGCACTAGTAATTCGGCGGCAATCGTGTCGGCGGTTGAGCCCATCCCCAGACACAGCAAGATCGAGCCGGGGGGCACAGCTACCGGACCCTGCCATCTTCCGGTCAACTGTTCACGATGCTGGCGCAGGATAAGCCCCGCGTTTTGATTGTCCAAGACCGAAGGTTGGCGGCTGCGTAACCGTCTGGGCTCGCCGCTGAGTGCGGACACGACTGCCACAAGCAGGTCGCGCATCTTGACCTGCTGATCAGGGCTAATGGCACCGGCCTCGCGATCGAGAAACGCAAGGTGAAGTGCGGGCATCAGAACCTGGTCGCAATACGCTGCAAACGATTTATGTTTGAGGAATGCCCGGGCGAGCGCGAGGATCTCGTCGGCGTCACCCGAGAGCGCCCGTTGATAGAACTTCTGGGGTAGCGTCAGGGTCTGCGTGTCTCCCAGCAGAAGGTCGAGGAAGTTCAGTGCGCGGGTGTGACGGCCTATCATTAGAAGGCATAAGGTCAACGGGGTCGACAGGACCAAGCCGATCGGGCCCCAGAGTGCGCTCCAAAAGATTGCCGCCACCACGACCGAGAGCGGCGAGAGGCCCGTAGCGTGACCATAGAGATTGGGCTCCACAGCTTGACCGGCGATGAGTTCGACAACGACGAATAGCCCCATTGTGCAGATGCCGAGCGACCATCCCGGAACCACGGCGATGGCCAGCGCGGTTGCCAGGAGCGCCGCGAGCCAAATCCCAACGTAAGGGACGAACCGCAAGAGCGTAGCCAAGGCGCCCAGAAGGATCGCCTGTGAAACTCCCAGAAAGGCGAGGCCAAGTCCAACGGCGAGGCCGACTCCGAGGTTGACGGCGAACTGCGATACGAAGTACCTCGAGAGTCGTTCGCCAGCGTCGTTGAGGGCAAGGGTCGTCAGCCGTATGTTGGTGCCACCGGCGACACGGATGAATCGGTCCCGCAGGGCTTCCTGCTCGAGCAACACGAACACCAGTACGACGAGCACAATCCCCGTGGATTCGATGGGGGCCCAGATCGATGCGAACACTCTCGCAACGATCTGCAAAGCGGAGGGGCGGGGTTGGCGCAACTCAACAGGAATTGGCGCCGTACTCGCAGTGAGCTCGTTTGTACCGGAGCTCACGTTTGGTTCGACGTTCATCGGGTGGCTCTCGATGAGCCGACTGGCCTCGCTCGTTAGAGCATTGAACCGACCCACCGTCATTTCATCCAGGATGCGCAGCTTCTGTTGAATCGTTCTCTCGTACTGTGGAAAGCTCGAAGCCATGCGCAAGACCTGAGTGCCCAGCACGCCGGCAGCTCCCGCGACCACCAAAGCCAAGGTGAGGACTGCAGAGAACACTGCAGGGGCTTGGCCCAGACCTATGCGCCTCAGTCTGCGGACCAAGGGCGCGATCGGCAGGCTCAGCATCATTGCGACGGTCAAAGGGATGAGTACGTTGCGACCGACATAGAGCAGGGACAGCACCGTCGCGAAAGCGATGATGCCGATGGCACGGTCGCGTAACGAGCCGATTTCGGGCGCTTCGGCAGTGGCTTCGCGGAGCGAATCCGGGTTATCCCTATCCATATGTGAGTTCGAGACCCATCGACTGATGCCTATTAGATCAGATCTCTATTTCGGGGTCTGTTCCGACCACATCGGAAGCAGATTATTCCGAGCACACGGGCGACAGTCTTGCGCCAAAGGGGTTCTCGGCGCGGGTTACCCAGCCTGTCTCGCGATCGAAGAAGCTTAGATCGTGCTGCGGTCTGGCGGCGTGCTGAGCGGTGCGCTTTGGCGCTGTTTCAAATCGGTGCGCACAATGGTGCCTCGATCTGCCTGTTCCTGCTCCGTACCGGGCGACGGCGCGCGAGTCGAGCGGCTTTCGTTGGCATTCCGGAGCATTGTGTCAGCTCACAATGAGAACGATTTTGCCAGCCGGATGGTTTTTTTCCAGTTCGGTCAGTGCCTGCGCCGCCTCTTCAAGCGGATAGATTTTCTGCACGTGCGCCTTGACCTTTCCTGCGGTCACGAGGGCCGCGATCTCGGCGAGTTCATTGCCATCGGCCTCAACCGTGTAGCGCAACGCCCGGACGCCCAGCTCCTTTGCCCTCTCCTGCGACGGGTCGGTCAGGGTCGAGACGAGCGTTCCACCCGGCTTCAAAAGCTTCCAGGAACGCTCGCGAGTCTCCCCGTCGATCAGGTCGAAGACCATATCCAGATCGGACGCCTGATCTTCGAAGCGTTGAGTCGTGTAGTCGATGACCACATCAGCACCTAGAGACTTCGCAAACTCCACGTTGGCAGTTGAGACCGTGGTGAGCACGCGAGCACCCTTCGCCTTCGCGAACTGGACGGCGAAGTGCCCTACTCCACCCGAGCCTCCATGGATGAGCACCGACTGGCCGGGCTTTAGTCCACCATGCCGAAACAATCCTTGCCACGCCGTCTGCCCAGCCAGCGGAATTGCGGCCGCATGCACGTGGTCAAGGCTGGAAGGTTTGCGGGTGATCGCCCTCTGGTCGAGCGCGACTTTTTCGGCATATCCGCCGCCACCAATGCCGACCATTCCAAACACTTCATCGCCGACCTTGTACTGAGTGGCCTGAGCGCCGCACTTCTCGACAACTCCGGAGACGTCCCGTCCCAACGTGTAAGGCAGACGGTCCTCTTTTACAGCCGGGTACTTGCCGCTTCGAATCTTGAAGTCGACAGGATTGACGCTCGCTGCCTTCACGCTTACGAGAACCTGAGAGGCGTCGGGAAGTGAGAGCTCCACGGTGTCGACCTGGAGAACTGCGGAGTCTCCAAAGCTGTGAATGCGCATCTTGCGGATTTTTGCCATGGCGGGCCCTCTGGGTACCTGCATTAACGCGCCCGGCGACCCCCTCGTTCCGAGGTTTGCTGACCCAAGCGCTGAGCCTCCTGCCACGGGAACGCGGAGGATTGCTTCAACCAACCCATCATAGAGCGATGCGGCCAGCCTGCGCTTCCCAGAAGTCCGGGCCACCGCGACCACTACAATCAAGTAGTTAGACGCATACAGCGGTCAGCCTCGAGTGCCCCAACTGGAATGACTGCGCCGTAGGTGCCATAGGGCGGTTTTCGCCTCTTCTCGCCCAGGGGCGCGGCTACCCCTGTTCCTGCGCCGCGGGCACTGCGGAGGGTCAGTGTCCGGTTCGGGCCAGAAGCCGGGTTCTTCTCATTAGGCACGGCAATACCGCCCGCCCACACGCCCGCGAGGTCACACGCCATGAAATCAACACACCAGTCGCTCTTGGTCTTCATCACGTCGCTCACCGCCGGCGTGGGTTCAGCGTACGGCGCTCAGCCGACGGATGTAGTCAGCAGTGACTCTAATGCCAATACCGCGATGGGACAGGGCGCCCTTCTTAACTTCATAGGCGGCTACTACAACACCGCCTCCGGGGCGTACGCGCTCAATTCCGACACGAGCGGCGGCAGCAACACTGCCTCTGGAGCTGCCGCACTTGAGCTCAACACGACCGGCGGCTTCAACACTGCCGTTGGTGCGGTCACGCTTTTCAGAAACGTAAACGGGAACCAAAACACCGGAGTGGGCGGCTTCGCACTGCAGATGAACACAAGCGGCAGCGCCAACACCGCCGTCGGCTACAACGCTCTGCAACAAAGCACCACCGCCAACTACAACACCGCCACCGGGTTCTACGCGCTCGGGTACAACTCAACCGGCTACGACAACACTGCCTCCGGGGCCTACGCGCTATATGCCAACCAGACCGGTTACTACAACACCGCGTCGGGGGTAGGCGCGCTGTATTCCAATACGACCGGCTACGACAACACCGCAGATGGAGTCAACGCGCTCTGGCACAACACGAGCGGCGATTTTAATACAGCCTCCGGTCAAAGCGCGCTGTATTTGAACACTTGGGGCATCGACAACACAGCCGCGGGCTACCAGGCGCTGTACTCAAATACGAGCGGCAGCAACAACACCGCCTCCGGCGAGGCCGCGCTCTATGCCAATACGACAGGCAGCGGTAACACCGCCGCCGGGGTCATCGCGCTCACCAGCAACACGACCGGCTACGACAACACGGCCTCCGGCTATGCGGCGCTCCTTTATAACTCGACCGGTATTTACAACACCGCCGCCGGATTCGAAGCGCTGTATGCCAACAAAACCGGCGACTACAACACTGCGACCGGGGACGGCGCACTCCACAACAACACGAACGGGGCGCAAAACACGGCTTCCGGGGTCTCTGCGCTCCACGACAACGATAGCGGACATTACAACACCGCCTCCGGGGTCGATGCGCTCTACGGCAACACGTCGGGCTCCTCCAACATCGCCGACGGCTATAAGGCGGGTTACAACCTGACGACGGGCAGTAACAACATCGACATCGGTAATCCGGGTGCGGCAGCAGAGAGTGGAACGATACGCATCGGCACGACAGGGACTCACACTGCGACGTTCATTGCCGGGATCTACGGCATTCCGGTGACCGGCGGTAACGCCGTTGTGGTCTCCTCCACCGGGCAGCTCGGCGTGGTAGTTTCCTCGGAGCGCTACAAGACTGCCATTACCCCCATGGAAGCGGACACGGCGAAGCTGATGCAGCTGCGCCCGGTAAGCTTCCGGCTCAAGAGCGATGCGACGGGGACGCGCCAGTTCGGGCTCATCGCCGAGGAAGTGGCAAAGGTGTATCCGGAACTCGTGATCCGCAACGAGCAGGGCCGGATCGACGGCGTGCGCTATGACGAGCTTGCGCCAATGTTGTTGAACGAGCTACAGAAGAGAAGTGCGGCCCAGGATGAGCAAAATGCCGCCCAAGAGACGAAAATTCATGACCTCGAGCAACAGGTCGCGGAGCTGAAGGATCTCAAGCAAGACCTGCACGCTGCATTACGGCGGCTGAATGCCAAGGAGTCGTTTGTAGCGCAGCACTGACGAAGGGCGCGGCTTTGGTCATAGCGTCTCGTCGTCAATGCGGAACTTAAGATTCGTTTCGAGTCCATTAGGTCGCAGGGCATCCATTAACCCGCAACTCCAACGCCGTCGGTGCGCTACCCGAGGCCGGAGTTGCGGTGATCCCAATAGCACTCCAGCGGCACTTCGAAGTGGTGCCTCGCCCGGCAAGATATTCTTTCAGATGTCGTACGACGACCCGGGTGCTCGCTCGGAATGCCGTTCGCTTACACCGCCGTCGGGTGTGGTCCGGATCGGAAGTAAATCGCCGCGGGTCTTTCCATATTCCCGGCGAGCGCGCCCAGATCGGCACCTAGGCGAGCCTGCCGGCAGGGATTGTAGGCCCGCTCAATCCCCAAGCGCTCGGGGCTGGCCGGCTTGCGAGTGCCGCTCCTGCCGGAATTGCGGATCGATTGGATCGTTGAGGCCGTAGTAACGTATGGCGCCAAATCCGTGCATGGATCGTCTAAAGCCAGCTGCGACTTGAACGCCGGGGGATGCGGCGTAGCCCTGTGGTCGTCGCTGTCGCGGCCTCGAAGCGACAACTACTCTGAACAGGGGGCCGCAGAAAAGTGTTACCCTTCAATCAGGAAGGCACAAAAAGCTTGTCCAGAATGCTTACGACGTAGGGCAGTGGCCGGGCGGTTCGACGCCGCCGGACTGCATCCTAAGTTAATCCCGCCGGTGTTCGTGGCGTCGGACGCGATCCGAATTCGCCGCTGTGGCCGTGCAATCGATGCTTTGATCTCACTGAAACTGTCATGGAAATTTTGCTATGCCCCGTACAACTGCTCTATCCGATATCCGCAACATCGGCATCATTGCCCACGTCGACGCCGGCAAGACCACGACGACCGAGCGGATCCTGTATTACACGGGACGTAAGCACACCATCATCGATATCCACGACACTAAGGATCTGAAGACCTCGACGACCACCGACTACATGGAGCAGGAGAGGAAGCGCGGCATCACCATTCAAAGCGCCGCCGTATCCACCTTCTGGCGCGACAAGAAAATCAATCTCATCGACACCCCGGGACACGTCGATTTCACGATCGAGGTCAATAGATCCCTGCGCGTGCTCGATGGCGCCGTCGTGGTGTTCGACGGTGTCGCCGGCGTTGAGCCGCAGTCGGAAACCAACTGGCGTCTCGCCGACAACTACGGCGTCCCGCGGTTCTGCTATGTGAATAAGATGGACCGCAGCGGCGCCAATTTCGTACGCTGCGTTGACATGATCAAGAAACGCCTCGGTTCGCGTCCGCTGCCCGTGCAGATTCCGATCGGGTCGGAAGACAATTTCAGAGGTATGGTCGATCTGGTCGAGATGAAGGCCCTGGTGTGGGATTCGGACGACAAGGATGCTACCTGGCAGATCCTCGAGGTGACGCCCGACCTTGCCGATCAGCTGCATATCAGCGTGCCCAGCGACCGCAAACTGCTGAGCGAGGTCGCCAAGTACCGCACTGAAATGGTGGACACCTGTCTTGAGCAGGATGATGAGGCCATGGAGGCTTATCTGACGCATGCCACCGTTCCCTCAGCCGATGTACTGCGCCGTGCACTGCGCAAAGGCACGCTGACTTCCGCGTTTACGCCCGTGCTGTGCGGCTCCTCCTACAAGAACAAGGGCGTGCAGCAGCTGCTCGATGCGGTGGTCGATTACCTGCCGGCTCCGACCGATGTTCCCTCCATCAAAACGGTCGATGTCGACGGCAATCCGATCGGCGAGCGCAAGTGCTCCGATGACGAGCCGTTCTCTGCGCTGGCATTCAAGGTCATAAACGATGTCTACGGAGCCCTTACCTTCATTCGTGTGTATTCAGGTGTATTGACCAAGGGCGCATTGGTGGAAAACTCCACTCGGGGCAAACGCGAGAAGATTGGCCGCATGGTGGAAATGTTCGCCAAGGAGGCCAATCCCATCGACGAAGCGCGCGCCGGCGACATCATCGCCCTCGTGTCTCTGCAGGACACAGAGACCGGGGACACGCTGTGCGATGCGGCGAATCCGGTGATCCTGGAGCGCATGCGCTTTCCGGATCCTGTCATCAGTGTCTCGGTGAAGTCGAAGCTCAAAGCCGAACAGGAGAAGTTCGGCGCGGCGCTTGGCAAAATGGTTCGCGCCGACCCGTCTTTGCACCTGGAGACCGATCGCGAAACCGGTCAGACGATTCTGCGCGGCATGGGCGAATTGCATCTTGAGGTTACCCTCGACCGCATGCGCACCGAATTCGCGGTCGAGGGCGTCATGGGCGAGCCGCAGGTCGCATTTCGCGAGACCATCACCAAGAAAATCACGAAACAGTACGTTCACAAGAAGCAAACCGGCGGCGCCGGCCAGTTCGCCGAAGTCTGGATCGTGTTCGAGCCGCTCGCGCGCAGCGCGGGCTTTGAATTCGTCGACAAGACCCGTAGCGGCTCCGTGCCGAAGGAGTTCATACCGGCAGTGGAGAAGGGTCTCAAAGTGCAGAAAGAAGACGGCGTGCTTGCCCACTTCCCGACCGTGGATTTCCGGGCGACGCTCATCGATGGCAGTTATCACGATGTCGATTCCAACGCGCTCACCTTCGAGATCGCTGCCAAGGCCGCGTTCCGCGAAGGTGTGCGCGAGGCTGCGCCCATCCTGCTCGAGCCGGTGATGAAGGTTGAGACGGTAACGCCCGGCGACCATCTCGGGGATGTGATCGGCGACCTCAATCGCCGGCGCGGCACCATCCAGGATCAATTGGAGCGCGGCACCAATATCGCGGTCGTGGCGGTCGTGCCGCTGTCAGAGATGTTTGGCTATATCGGACAGTTGCGCAGCATGACGAGCGGCCGCGCCTCGTACACGATGGAGTTCTCGCACTACGAACCCGTGCCACACCAGGTCGCAGAGGAAGTCATCGCCGAAGTAGCCAAGAAAAGGGCCGCAGCGCAGGCATAGGCAGGTAGAGCGGGTTTTGCGGGCTGCGCTTCATTGCCGCGGTTCAGCGGATCATGTAGAGCTTGGTTACCGTCTCGTGAACGGTGCACACGCCTTTCCAGTTCTCCGCAAAGAAAGCGGCGGTATCGGGCGTGATCTCGATGACCTCGCCGCCCTCGTGCACATAGGTGCAGCTTCCGGCGAGAAAATGACAGAACTCATCGCGTGTCACATGGCAGACCCACTTGCCGGGCGTGCAGCGCCAGATGCCGCACTCCGAACGACCGTCAGCGCCTTTATGCAGCAGCTTGCCGGAGGTTCGGGACTCGCCGTCGAGCATAGTGGGAACGACGCCCCAGTCGACAAGATCATCATGGCTCAGTGGGTTCTTGAGCCGCGGCGTAGTCATTGCTTGTAATCCTTCGCTGACAGCGCGAGTGCTCGCTCGCCAGCATTTATCAAAGTTGTGCAAATCGCGGCGCTGCCACTCACCGTTCAGCCAGGCAGCGCCGCAGACTTGAGTAGACCGGCCAGGAGGTGTGCCGCCTTGCCGGGCCCATCCTGCGCTCTCATGTGAGCGCTCGTCGCGGCGAGCCGGGCGCGCAAAGCGTCGCTGTGCAGGCAGTCGTCTATGCGGGAAGCGAGCTCGGCCTCGGTCCAATCGGCGCGGCGCAGCTGAAAGCCGTGGCCGGTTTCCTGGACGCGCGTGGCATTGTCGTGGCCGTCCCAGGCGAAGGGCATGATGATTGCCGGCTTGCCGAACAGCAGGCACTCGGTGAACGAATTGTTTCCACCGTGATGGATGACCACATCCGCCTGCGGTATCAGTGACGGCTGCGGAAACCAGCTCTCGACGATCACGTTGGCCGGCAAGTCGCTGTATTGGTCCTTGTAAGCACCGACATTGACGAGCGCCCGGTACGGCAGCCGGCCAAGCGCTGCGATCAATCGCTTTAGAAGCCCGACATCTCCGGCGCCCAAGCTGCCGAATGACAAGTACACAAGCGGCGCATTGTCACGCACCGCAAAGGACGGGATGGTGTACGGGGCCTCCTCGCGTACGCACCCCTCGAGATACTGGAACCGCTCGGATGGCAGCGGCGCGGAGCGCTTGAATGCGACCGGCTCGGGGTAGAGCAGCAGGTTGAGATAGGGCGAGGTCTCGAAGAATTGGCCGAGCGGGTACGGCCGCTCGCCCTGCGAAACCAGGAAAGCGTTGAATTGCCCGTGCAGCGAGCGGATCGCGTCGTTGAAGCGCGCGCGAAAGCGCGCATGGCACTCATGATCATCGGCTCCGCATCCGGAAAGATGCGGGGGAATTGCCGGATCCTCGATCTCGTTTTCCGAGCACGACACGATGCGCACCCAGGGCACGCCGTGCTGCTTGATCGCCGGAAACAGGATCACATTGTCGATGCAGATCACGTCGGGCTGCGCCTGCGTGAGCACCCCCGGCAGATCTCTTTGCGCGTATCGGGCGCTGTCGACTATGGCGGCCCAGCAGTCCTTCACATAGTTGTCGATCTGGTCGTACGGCGACTTGTAGAAGTTGGGGATATGGCCGTTGATGAAATCTTCCCAGAATTTGGACATTTGCTCGGCCGGCAGCGGCTCGGACAGGTTGACCGGATAGGTTTCGAACCCGTAGCCGCGATAAAGTTCGACGAATCCGGGATCCGACAGAAACACCGCTTTGTGGCCGAGGCGCGTGAGCGCCTGGGCGATCCCAACCGAATTCAGGGCCGGCCCATAGGCCGCCTCAGGAAAGAACGCAAACGTTGCCGCGCTCGTGTCGGTCACAATTGTTCCACTCACCGCCCGTGCCGCTCGACTGCGCGGACGCGCTCGCAAGAGTCGGGGCCCGCCGCAGAGACAATCATCACGCCCCTAGTGTAGCGGAGCTTCGGCGGAATACTGCTGATACCGCGCAGAAATCAAGCGATGCTGACGTGCGCCCCTACTGCGAACCCGGGGTCCGCGATCCTCTCGGGCGCGTCGCTTGTGCGCCGCGGCCGCTTGGAACGCTCGGTCAAGCTTGAGCAGATTACGGGCGACGTGACCCGCGCGCCTTTTGCTGACGAAGCGGGATGCGGCGACTGCCGCAAACTTGCGGCTCGATGACGACGGCATGCACATGGGCAACAACTCGAGAGCATTTGTCGCATCAACGCTGCCGACACAATTTGGGCCCGCGCCGTAATGATTCAAACCTGCGAAACGGGCCCCAGCGCCCGGCAAGTCAAAGAAGATGTTGGCGCCACCATGACCTCGAGCGCCTCGACATTTGAATTGCTTGGCGCGAAGCCTACGAGGCCGACACTTCTATATGCCGCCGATTGCGCGCGTCATACATTACATAATCCCATCCTCCAGCGTTAGTGCCTGACAGGTGCAATACTTGTCACAGCGCCGCTCGAATGCGGATCGCTCGCCTGCGCGCAAACCACGGGCGCGGCGAACGCCTACTCTCGTAGGGCGCGAATATGTGTCAGGCCAGAATAGCCGCGTCCCGGGGAACCGACGGTTTTAAAGATTGCACGCAGCCGCCCATGACTGAATTCTCCGCAAACACCACGCGCATGTCCGCAGTGCAGATCGATACCGACCTGCATGCGCGAATCGACGCGCTACAGCGTGGCGACTGCAGTGAAGACGAATTTCTGCGCGAGCTATTGACTCTGCGCAAGTCCGCGCCGAACTTGGCCTGGACAACACTCGCGCTGATTGACCGGCGCTTTCGGACCGGCAATCTTCCGGGCGAGCTTTTCCGCTCCATCAACGCGAAGATTGCCCGGCACGAATTGGAAGAACGCGATGACGGCGCGACCGTTGAGCTGTCTCCGCCCGGAGAAGCTCCTGGGCAGATGACGCAACATGGCGGTGAGTCGAGGATCTCCGCAGTTGTAGCCGCAGCGGATGCACACGGCGCCAATCAAATTGGCCACACTCAAGATGTCTCTGTCGTGGCAAGCGTGCCAGCCGCCGTGCAAAGCGCGACCGCGATCAAGGCCGCCGGCACAGCTTCGGTGCCGGCGGTGCGCGAGCCCGGTCGCCTCTTAGGCAATCGTTATGTGCTGGGGCAAGTGCTCGGCCGCGGCGGCATGGGCACTGTATTCAAGGCATTGGATCGGCATCGTGTCGATCTTGCGGATAACAACCGCTATGTCGCGCTCAAGGTCCTCGATCAGAGCTTCAGCCGCCGGCCTGAGATCCTTGCAGACCTGCAACGGGAGTTCTACTGCGCGCAGGCGCTTGCGCACCCCAATATCGTCAAGGTCTACGAAATGCACCATGACGAAGACACCGCCTTTTACACGATGGAACCGCTGCAAGGTCAACTCTTGAGCAATGTGCTCGAGCGCGTGCATCCGCATCCCCTGCAGCGGCCATATGCTTGGGCAGTCATCCGGGATGTCGGGGCGGCTCTTGCGCATGCCCACTCGCGCAACGTCGTTCATGGAGATCTTAAGCCGCAAAACATCATGATTACGGACGGTGGCGAGGTGCGGATACTCGATTTTGGCGCCTCCGGCACTGCAACCCGCCAATGGACAACTTCCGACCCACTGCAAAGAAACCGAGTTCCTCCAGTGACCCTGGCATACGCCTGTTGCGAGTTGTTGGATGGCCAGCAAACCGATCCACGCGACGATCTTTTTGCGCTGGCGTGCCTGTCATACGAACTGCTCGCCGGGGAACACCCGTTTGAGCGGCGCCGTTCGACCGAAGCGCGTGAGCTTGGCCTGCAACCCCGCCGGCCGGTGCGGCTGACGGACCGCCAATGGCGTGCTCTGCAGCTGGGACTTTCTTGGCGACGCGAAAGTCGCTCGCTGTCGGTACGGGCTTGGCTGGCGATGCTCGGTTTGGAACCTGCCGCGGAACGCTTGCCGCCATTGCATGCTTCGGACGCCGTCGCTGGACCCTCCTGGCGGCGCGACGCCGTAGGTCCCGGCGCATTGCTCCTAGGGGTGATAGCTGGGTTAGGTTTATGGGTGGGATTCTGGCACAACCAGCCTGAAAGGAGCTTAGCCGGCAAATCGGGAGTGCTTCAGACTCAGCCCGGCCTTCCCAGAAACTCCGCGCCACCCGCAACCGATAAGATCGCCGTGCCTGCCACCGACACGCTGCCACAGCCGACGCCGATAGGGTCCGGACTACGGACGCTGCAACCACCCGAGGGCGCAGCGGCTGCGAGCCATGAAGAGGTGCCGTCCGAACGCGTAAGGAACGGCGCGCCCGCTCTCGAAGCGCTAGCGCCAGCCGCGGACCAAATATCCCTGTCTGCCGATACCTACCGGGTGGCCCCTGACCAGCACTTCGCGGAGATCCACGTCCGCCGTTTCAATGAGCTGCGCGCTAGCGGCAGTTTCGAGTGGTGGACCGAAGGTGCCTCGGCAAGACCTGGCAGCGACTTCATCCCGCAGGATCGGACTACGCAGTTTTTTTTGAAAAGAAGGCATTGGGCGACACTCTATATAAGGATTGTTCCAAACCCGTCGCGCACCCGCACGCAGATGTTTTACGTGGATATCGGCGCACCTGGCGCCGGCTACTCGTTAGGTCCGGTGACGCGCGCTGCGGTATTGATAGTGCCACCGCTCTTGGGACGAGATAGCAAGCTCCCTGATTCCACGCAGCCGCAGCGCTGACGGGACTTTTTCTTGAGGCCGAATCGGCTTTTCGCAGCCTTACCGTGGCCGCTGCAGGGCAAGGTAATCGCTTTGCTACCCCGGACTGCCCGAAAATCCGACCACCGAGAGGATTCGGCAAGCCTGGTCCAACATGAACAGGTTGGTACCCGATGCAAGCGAATTGCCGCCGCCCACCGCATTCCAGTTTACGAGCACCGAGCCCTGGCAGTGCCGGACTACACCGTCGCGCCGCAGTTGCACACCGGGCATGAAGCGCTGCGCCGCCCCGGCATGCGCGCTCAACTCTGACAGTGACTCGAGCGCACTGAAGCGGTCGTTGAAGCGTACCTGGGCCACGGCAATTTTCTCGAAGGCGCGCATGCGCTCCTGGTCATCCGGGATTGCCCATGCCTGAAACCAGGCGTCGACGACTGCGGAAGCGCTCGCAAACACCTCATCCGCCACTAAATTGCAGAATACGGATAGCTGAAACCTCCAACCTGCTATGTGCTGATCACGCACCTCTGGCTCGAAGAACTCGTGTACGAGGTGCAGGCGCGTGCCGACTTCGATCGCCTCGAGCCGGATCGTCACACGTGAACGGCCGCTCGCGATGGGAATGCCGCTTTCATATCCATAGGTAAACGCGATCCGTTCGGGTGCGCGCACTTCCAGCACTTCACCTGACGCCTTGGGGCCGTTGGGGTAGCAGATCAGCATACGACCGCCGGGGCGGGCGTCAATGAGGGACCCCTGACCCCACCATCGCGCCCAGCGCTCGCTGTCGGTAAAAAACCCAAACACGATGCGTGGATTTGCTTGGATCGTGACGCTACGTTCGAGTAAATGCGGATACAGTTCAATCACGGTCATCCCCCTTCTTTTCGGACCTGCGCTTGCGACCTTGACGAGGACCGCGGCGCGTCGCTTCCAACTCAGCCTCGAGCTTCAGGCGCCATAGACTGTCATCCCACATTCGCTCCAGCACTTCGCGAACCGCGCCCAATCGATCGGGACGCGCCCGATAAAGCCGATTGCGCTCTCGGCGGCGTGTCTCCAGCAGCCCAGCCCGCAGCAGCGCTCGCAATTGCTGCGAAATCGCGCCAAACGTCACATCCGGCATTGCCTTGTGGATCGCTCCCGCCGGCAGCTCTGTGTCCCACAGAAGCCGCAGAATCTCGCGGCGGCGCGGCGATGCGATAGCGGCGAGAACAGTGGCGTCGACCGGCATGCAATAGTTTAGATTAAACTAAAATAAGAAGCAAAACGCTCTAGCGGCTCATGCGTGGGAGCACGTCGCGGGCTGGCGCTCGTCAGAAGTGTCCGGAGTCTACATCCAGAATGAACTGGATCAGCCCGGCCATGTAGACCTGCTGATCATCATAGAGCGCAAGATGGCTGCCGTTGGGGCAGTACAGATATCTGCCCTTCTGAACATGCTTGGCGATCCTTTGCATTTGCGCGGGCTCCATGGTGTCGTAGCGCGCGCCGATGGCCAGCGTGGGCACTGCAATCTTGGGCAGATCGGCGCTGCGGTCCCACGCGCCAAGCTTGCCGCTGGCACCCATTTCGCTCGGCCCCTGCATCGGGATATAGATTTTCTTGTTGATCTTGTTGAAGGCCCGGGTAACCGGGTCGGGCCAGTTCTCGGCAGGCATGCGCAAGATATGCTCGGTATAGAAGTACTGCATCAGGAGCTCATCGTAGCGCGGGTCGTCATAGCGCCCCGCCGCTTCGAGCCGCTTGATCTCGGCGAGGGCTTTCTGGTTCATTGCCGGCATCAGAACGTTCGCCGCATAGCGGTTGTACGCCGGAATGCTCGGAACCATGTTGGAGATGATGAGCGCCTTTAGATTCTGCTGATATTTGAGCGCGTACTCGAGCGCCAGGATGCCGCCCCAGGACTGGCCATAGAGGTAGAAATTGCTCCTGTCGAGATGCAGCGCCAGTCGCACCTGCTCGACCTCCTCGACGAACCGCGGCACTTCCCACAGCTCCGGCAGATCCGGTTGATCGCTGTAAGCGGACCCCAGCTGATCGTAGTAGTAGTACTCGATGCCGGCTCTGGGAAAGTAACTGTCAAGAGCCTCCAGGTATTCGTGAGTGGCCCCCGGTCCGCCGTGCAGGAGGAGAACCTTTATTCTTGGATTATTGCCGACTCTTTTGGTCCAGACGCGAAACGTGCCCTTCGCCGTATGAATCGCAATCATCTTGACGCCGCCGGCAAGGACATCGTCCCGGCCGGCGGAGTCAAAGTATGCGCTCGATGCAGGACTCTTCTGTGCCGCAGGCGCTGCCATGCCCGGGATCGAAGACAAGCACAACGCCAGAACGGCGCACGCCTGTAGCGCCGGCATGAGCGGGCGCTGAAACGCAGCGCAGCTCAAAGCCATATCGCGGGGCGCATGCTGAGGGCACACGGCAGTCGATCAGCCGCAGCGATGCTCAGATCGGGCGACGCCCATGTGCGGGTCGACTGGCGGGCGCAGCGAGACGCCAATCACGACAATCGCCATGCCTTGTCCATCGCGGCTCAGGCGGCAGGCCGCCAATTATCCGGCAATAGGTCGAATGTCGCAGTATCGCGAAATGCAAACTCATTGCCCTCCGAAGTCTCAACTGGAGTCAACATGTGCCAAACACGGTCATCGTCGAAGACGTAGCACTCACCCGCCTCGCGCATGGTAAAGCGATCCATTTCACGCTTGTCATTGTCGGTGATGACTACTTCGCCGCCTTTAGCTCCGCAGCGTGCGAGCAGATGGGTGGCGAGGTATTTTTCACCGTCCTTATGCAGGCCTGGCGGGCTCGTATCGCACGGCCGGGAAGGAGTCGCCGCAAATCGGGCCACATGCATGTTGACCAGATAACTCGTGCCAACCTGCGATAACGGCAGGTACATGAGGTGATATGAGATCAGCTTGCGAATTCCGGCGGCGTCGGCGATCTCCAAAGGAAGCGGGGTGTACTTGCGCTGCGTGCCTCCCAGTGTGGTGTTGTATTTTTCGAGCTGCACGTAGGGTTGCGTGTCCTCGCACGGGCAAATGTTTACCCCACCTGCGACAATCTGCGCCTTGAAGCGGTTCAGCGAGCGAAACCGCGTTCCGCTCTCATAGTACTGGTCCCGGGGCATAGACCAAGCGGCATGGGCGAGCTCGCCGAGCGCACGCGCGATATCCAGATCAACCCTCAAGGGGCGGCGAGTGAATCCCTGTTGGAGAATATCCTCCCGCGCCTGGGTATCCGCTACGGCCGCCACAAAACCATTGTTATTATCCATGACTTACTCCAGCACATTCACTGCCAGGGCGAGCATGTCCGGTCAACAGACAATTCCAAACTCCCGCGCCCGGCTAAGATAGAACGGACTGCGTTTTTTGCGCCCATTGGTACCGCGTGTTTTTGCACTAAAACGAGTCATTGGGCGCGAACCGAGGGTACTAAATCAGTGTCTCGGTGTCGATCTGATGGCAGGCGCGATGGCCTGTTGGCTCAATCGGCGAGCACGTTGCCAAAGGTTGATGCACGAACTGAAGGGTGCCCCATGAAGAAGCGCTGCCAGGCCTGTGCGCCGCGATTTGCATGACTATCCGCAGCCTCTTCAGGACACCACCGCGAAGGCTTGTTTTTGCGCCGACTTGTGATATGCAGGAGGCGTGTGATGAAGACGGGAGAGACTGCTGCATGGTCACAAGTATTAGCGTTAGCCCCCAACCATGCGTTTACCGGCGTCGGCGCCTGAGAGACTGGTGATGAAACGCGAACAGATAGCCTTCGTTGGCACGAGCGATCTGTCCGGGCATTTTCGCGGCAAGAGTTTTCCGGCCGCCGATCTGCCGGCACGCCTCGTGCGCGGCGTGGGCCTCGCCCCGACCAATATTTTCCTGTCGGCGTTTGGCCCCATTCAGGTGACGACATTCGGCACCGTCGGAGAAGTCTTTCTCGTTCCCGATCCCGACACCCGCGTGCTAGTGCCTTTCGAAGGCAGCGCCGCCGAATACTTCTTCCTGGGCAACATCAGAACCCAGGAGGGCGCCCCATGGGAATTTTGTCCCCGCGACATTCTGCGCCGCGCACTCGATCGACTGGCAGCGGAGACGGGCCTGCGACTGCTCGCAACCTTCGAGCAGGAGTTTAACTACAGCGGCGTCGCCGCGCGTCCCCAGCAGCCCTATGAGCTCGACGCCTACCGTCGCCAGGGACTCTTCGGAGAAGCCCTCCTCGCGGCGCTGCGCGAGGTCGGCGTGATCCCCGACTCATTTCTGGCGGAGTTCGGCCCGCAGCAATTCGAAGTCACCTCGGCGCCGGCCGTGGGAATGCGGGCGGCCGACAACGCCGTGATCACTCGCGAACTTGCGCAGGCAGTCGCGTTTCGATGCGGCCATCGCGCAAGCTTCGCCCCGATTCCCGAACCGAGCGGCACGGGCAATGGCACCCATATTCATTGGAGCTTTTTGGATCAGGATGATCAGCCGGTACTCTATGATGCGCAGCGCCCCTGGCAATTGTCGGCGCTCGGCAGCCAGTTCGTCGCAGGTATCGTGCACCATCTGCCGGCACTGTGCGCAGTGACTACGCCCTCGGTCGCCTCCTACTACCGCCTGCGCCCGCATCGCTGGGCGCCGGTGCTGGCGGACGTCGGGGATCTGGATCGCGGCACTGCAGTGCGGATCTGTCCGCTGACCGGCAGCGATGCGCGTGAGCGCGCCCGGCAATTCAACATCGAATTTCGCGTGGCCGATGCCACCGCCAGCCCCTATCTCGCCCTCGCGAGCATGGTTCAGGCTGGACTCGATGGCATCCGCCGTCAGCTGAATATCGAGCAGACGAGTCCGCGACCGCTGCCCAAAAGCCTCGGCGAGGCGCTCACGCTGCTGGAACGCAACGAATCGGCCGCGGAATGGGTGGGGGGCAACGTCCTCTCGGCCTATCTACTGTTCAAAAGAGCTGAGATCCAAGGTCTGGAAAATCTAGATGAAAATGAAATCTGCCGTCGCTATGCCGAAGTCTACTGATCAGGCCCCGATGAGCCCGGGCAGCGCCGCTTGCAAGTTGCTCGCCGCCGACGAACCGCCGCCCTTCATCGAAGTCGGGCGCCAGGGTCGATCGAATTTCGTGATAACAGTCGATCATGCAAGCTTGCGTATCCCGCGGCGCTTGGGCGATCTTGGCTTGCCGCCGCCGCAGCTGCAGCGCCACATCGCCTGGGACATCGGCGCGTTGGGGGTAGCGCGGCAGGTGGCCGCGGCGCTCGATGCGGTTGTAGTGGCACAAAATTATTCCCGCCTGGTGATCGACTGCAATCGCGACCCGAAGGTTGCGAGCTCGATCCCGACGACCGGCGAATCGATTGAGATTCCCGGCAACATCGGCCTACGTGATGAGGAGGTGGTCGCGCGCCGCGTCGAGATCTTCGATCCCTATCACAATCATCTGCGTGCGCTCTTGGATGAAAGGCTCGCAGCCGGACGCCCGACGATACTGGTGGCGCAGCACAGCATGACGGACATCTTCAAAGGCGTGCGACGCGGGATGCACGCCGCAGTGCTGTACAACCGCGACCGCCGCTTCGCGGGGCTCGTGCTCGACATGCTGCGTCGTGAGGCGGATCTCGTCGTCGCCGACAACGAGCCCTACTTCGTCAGCGACGACACCGACTACACCATTCCGCGCCATGGCGAAGCCCGTGGTCTGCCGCATGTCGAAATTGAAATCCGCCAGGACCTGATCAGCGACGAGGGCGGGCAGACGCAGTGGGCGCGGCGTATTGCCCGCGCGCTTCGCGATGCCGAACAGGCGTTATTAGGAGCAGCTCCATGACCCATCCGCTCAGCCGTGAGATCGAGATTGAGCCGGCCCACGCCGCCGTCCTGTTCGTTGATGTACAAAATTATAATTGCCTCTGGGATGGCGGCGAATATGCGCAACTCGGCGCTGCCGAGAAGCACGAGCGCTACGGCTATTTCTTTCATACTCTCAAGCAGAGCGCCCTGCCCAATATGGTCCTCCTGCAGCAGGCCTGCCGCCGTGCCGGGATCGAGGTCACCTACACCGTCGTTGAAAGCCTGACCGCCGACGGGCGCGACCGCTCCCTTGATTACAAGATCACCGGGTTCAATGTCCCGAAGGGTTCGGCGGACGCCCGGGTCGTGGGCGAATTGGCGCCGGCCGCGGATGAAATCCTCTTTCCCAAGACGTCATCGTCGGTGTTCATTTCGACCAATATCGACTATGTGCTGCGCAATCTAGGCACCCGCTACCTGATCATCGCCGGATGTCTGACCGACCAATGTGTCGACTCGGCCGTACGCGACGCCTGCGACCTCGGGTATCTCGTCACTGTGCCGACCGATGCCTGCGTCACCTTGTCGGCGGAACGCCACGATTGGTCGCTGCGCAATAATCGCGGCTATTGCCGGCAGCTCACGACGCAGCAACTCCTCGATGAGATTGCGCGGCTGGCAGGCAGCCGGTGAGCCGAGCGCCGCCACGGCTGCCAGCGCCGCGACGCAGCCGCCCTGGGCCTACGGGAAATCCTGCCGCCAAGAACGAACAGGCGTGTCGGGCATGAAGGCCGGGCCGGTGCAGCGCGCGTCATTGCAAGAGCGCGACGCGCGGGTCATTGCCAATATCGCGCGCCTGCGATTCTCTCCGTTGAGCCTTATCGGCGGCCGTGGCAATCGGTTGATCGAGGAGGGAGGCCGAGAGCTTCTCGATCTTTCGGCATCCTTCGGGCCCGCCATCCTCGGCTACAGTCATCCGGCAATCACCCAAGCCGTGACTGCTGCCTGCGCGAATATGGCGGGCGCAAGCTTGCTCGCCCATCCGAACGAGAACGCGGTCGCGCTCGCCGAGGATCTGCTGCGGCTCACTCGCGGGCGCGGCGAGCGGCGCGTCTGGTTTGGCCATTCCGGCTCGGATGCCAACGATTGCGCCGTACGTGTCGTGCAGGCCGCGACCGGCCGCTCACGGTTCATTTCGTTCATCGGCTCCTATCACGGCAACGTCTCGGGATCGATGAGCATCAGCGGCCACAGCGCGATGACGCATAGCCTGCCGCGTGCCGGACTGCTGCTGCTGCCCTACCCAGATCCGTATCGCCCCAGATTCAGCGCGGACGCCGTCCTCCAGCTCCTGGACTATCATTTCTCCACCACCTGTCCCCCGGATCAGGTTGCGGCCCTGTTTATCGAGCCGTTGATGTCCGACGCCGGGCTCATCGTCCCGCCGCCCGGCTTTCTGGCGGCGATTCAGGAGCGCTGTCGGCGTTACGGCATCCAGATCATCGTCGACGAAGTAAAAGTGGGTCTGGCCCGAAGCGGCAAACTGCACTGTTTCGAGCACGAGGGCTTGGAGCCCGACCTGGTGGTCTTCGGTAAGGCCCTGGGCGGCGGTCTGCCGCTGTCGGCGCTGATTGGGCCGCGGCACATCATGGATTACGCACCCGCGTTTGCACTCCAGACGACCGCGGGCAACCCGGTCGCCACCGCCGCGGGTCGCGCCGTGCTGCAGGCGATCGCCGACGAGAATCTCATCGAGCGCGCGAACCGGATCGGCGAGAAATTCTCGAGCGGACTGCGCGCCATGGGTACGCGCCACGCCATGATTGGCGACGTTCGGGGGCGCGGACTTGCGGTGGGAGTTGACCTCGTGAGCGATCGGGTGACGCGCGCTCCGGTGCCCGTCACGATCACAGCGAAGGTGATCTATCGCGCGTACCAGCTGGGAGCGGTGTTCTTCTATGTGGGATTGGGCCGCAACGTGTTGGAATTCACGCCGCCCTTGACACTGAGCACGGCCGAGGCCGAAGAAGGGCTCGCCATCATCGATCAGGCGATGACCGATGTGAGCCGCGGTCAAGTGGCGGACGCGGACGTCGCGCCCTTTATGATGTGGTGAATTAGCGCCAGCGATCTGCCGACGCCGCCGCGAGCACGGAAAATCTCAAGAACATGGCCCAATTGATATCGCGCTTGAGCCTGCCGGAAGCCGTCGGCATGTCTTTGTCCATCATCTGTCCGACGGTCACCGCGGCCTTCAATATCACCTTGGTGGCGCAGGCGGCGGGGCCCGCCGCGCCGCTCGCGTTCGCCATCGGTACCGTGGCAATGGCGCTGGTGGCGCTGTCGTTCATTGCGTTCACCCGTCGCGTCGCCCATGCAGGCTCGGCGTATGCCTATATTACCCAGACGTTCGGCAGCCGCATGGGATTCGTCGCGGGCTGCGCGTTGCTGTTGACCTATCTCGGCTTCTCCACCGCGCTTGCCGCCCTGGTCGGCAGTTTTACCAGCGCGGCGCTCAAAGGTTTTGGCATCGACATCGGCGCGTGGTGGCTCGTGATCGGCGGCGGCTCGATGCTGCTGGCCTGGTTCGTGGCTTTTCGCGATATGCGGCTCGCCGGCCGGCTCATGCTCGGCCTTGAAGCGGTGGCCGTAGTTGCCATCGTCGGCCTGTGCATCAGCATCCTGCGGCAGGTGCATCCCGGGATTGAAGAGACCATGACCACCTTCCGCCCCTCTGCGGAGTACGGCGGCTGGGCGGGCCTGGGGTTCGGCATGGTCTTCAGCATTTTGAGCTTCGCCGGCTTCGAGGGAGCTGCGACCTTGGGCGAGGAGACGTTCAATCCGCGGCGCAATATTCCCATCGCTCTCCTCGGCACCGTGCTCGGCTCCGGCATTTTCTTTGTGCTCGTCGCCTATTGCGAAGTGATCGGCTTCGGGTTGAATGGCATCAAGGATCTGGCCGCCTCCGAGGCGCCGCTCAATGACCTCGCTGTGCGCTACGCATCCTCGCAGCTGGCAATTGCGCTGGATCTCGCCGCGGCCGCCAGCTGCTTCTCAAGTTTGCTCGGAGGTCTTGCGGCGGCAGCGCGGATCTTGTTCGCGTTGGGCCGCGGCGGCCTCTCGGCCACCCTTGCGGATGTGCATCCGGTGCACGGCACGCCAGCGCCCGCCGTCTCGCTGGCAGCGATCCTGCTGATCCTGCCCTACGTGCTGTGGGCGCCTTTCACCGGCGCCGGCAACTACTACAGCTATCTCAGCACCACGGGCGTGCTCGCGCTGATTCTGGTTTATATCGGGGTCGGCGGGGCGGAGATCGTGGAGAGCTGGCGCGAACGGCGGCCGCTTTGGTCGGCGGCCTGCACCTTGGGTCCGATCCTGCTGCTTTGGGTGCTCTACCGCAATATCTATCCGGTACCGAAATTCCCCAATAATCTGTGGCCGTATGTGGTCTTCGCCTGGGTAGTCATCGCATGGGCGCTCACCCGAATACGCCCACGCGTCATCACGGCGCCGGTGGCCGACTGTCTGTGACCCGACAGCCCCGGATGCGCGGATCCTGCGGCAGCGGCTCGCCGCACTGAAGATTTGACATGCAGTGGCGGAAAACTGGCTTTCGCCGCCAACAATCCGAGTGCAGTAAGCGGAACGTTGCAGGCCCCGCATCATTCATGCAGCGCCGCAACTCCAGGCGCCCTCGAGCAGCGCAACCACCCACGTGGTTTGTGTCAGCTAGAATCGGTAGTTGACCTGAGTCCCAAACGTGCGTGGCTGATTGGTCGTATAGCGCACCAGCCCCGGGATATTGAACTGGAAGCTCGTGTTGTTGGCGGTCAGCTCCGCCACTTTATTGGTAAGGTTGTCCACGAATAAACTCGCCGACCATTTGTCGTTGGACAGGCCCACGCGAGCATTGGCGATACTGTACCCGGGCAGCTGGAAGCCGAAAAAATAGGCCTCATCGAACGATGAGCCGACATAGGAGTCGGATATGCGCGCCGTCAGCTGATAGTTCTGCAGGACCTTGGTTGAATACACCAGCGCGATACTCGCCGTTTCCTTGGGAACGTTCATGATGGGCGCAGTGCACCCGGCGGTCGTCACGCAATACGGGCTGCCGTCGGGGTGCTCGGCTACCTGTGTCAGAAACGTCAGGAAGGTCGAGTTGGGGTTCGTCAGTTTCGCATCGGTGTAGGTGCCGCTCGCTGTAACCAACCAGTCGTCGGACAGTTTGGCATCGATTTCCAGCTCCGGTCCGAACGAGCGGCCATTGCCGGCGTTGGCCTCATACTCGTAACCGCACAGCTGCAGTATCGTCTGCTGCACGCCGGTCCATTTGATGTAATAGAAGTCACTGTTGACCGTCAGCCAGCCATTCAGGAACCGGGCCTTCTCGCCGATTTCGTAATTCCAAACGCTGTCCGATCCGAACGAGGGCGAGTAACCGGGGGCGCAATGAGGCGGAATATTCGGCGGCGGCACGATCTGATTGGCGCCGCCGGGCCGGAATCCCCGGGACGCCGAAACATAGGTCGTCAAATCCGCATTGGGGCTGTATGAGAGGTTGAAGCGTGGATTGAAGCCGCTGTCCGCAGCCTTGGTGCGGGTCGGCGCCACAGGCGTAGGGGTCGCGGCGTCATAGCCCCATTCCTGTTCCAGCTGCGTGCTCTGGTAGCGGTACCAGCGCGCGCCGGTGGAGAATTTCAAGGTATCGGTGATCTTGAACGAACCATCGGCAAACAGGGCCGCCTGCTCGATCTTGTAGGGGTTATTCGACTCGTAGATGATGCCCACTGGGTTCCCTGGGGCTGCGAAAAACGTGTTGGCGCCGTATTCGTTCCACACCGAATGCAGGTCGCTGACAAAGGCACCGGTGGTCCAATGCAGGCGGTCGTCGCCGCGGGAGGTCAGTCGAAGCTCCTCGCTCGTCTGCTTGCTGTTATCGACTTCCGAGTAGGGAACGGCCACATCCGGGTAGATGCCGCCGTTGTCAAAGGTCGCCGACTCCGACGCGTCCTGTGTTTGATGCTCCTGCCGGTCCCAATAGGCACTGGCGCTGGTCAGGTCGGCAAAGCCAAGATCAATGGTGGTCGTGAGGCTGTAGATGTGGACCGTGTCGGCGATCGGTTCAGGGATATTGAACCCCTCGTAATGCGCAAGGTAAGCCGCGCCCGGCGGAGAATCAAAATCGTCGTAGCCTCCGAGCACCAGGCGTTGATAAAGCGCGGTCGCTACGACGGAAACCGTGTCGTTGGGTTGGAACAGCAGACTTGCGCGTTCGCCGTAGAGATTTTCGGTGTTGACGTCGTGCACGACGGCTTGTACCGGAGCGGCGAGCACATTGGCGCGCGTGATCCCCGTATCCTCCGGAAACGGATTGAGGATGACGCGATCAATCCAGCCGCTGCGGTAGGTATCGCTGCCGACCACCCGCAACGCGAGCGTATTGCCGAGCGGAATGTTCAGCATGAAAGCGCCGCCGCCGTTGGCGCCGCCGCCGTCTGTGTCCGACAGGGTTCCCTGGAACGAGCCTTCCCAGTTATCGAGCTTGGGTTGGTTGGTCACGACCTTCACGGTCCCGCCCATGGAACCGGAGCCATAGAGTGTTCCCTGCGGCCCGCGCAACACCTCGATTCGATTGACGTCGTAGAGATCCGGATCGATCACCACCTTGCCGACTTGCGCCAGCGCCGGCGGCGACAGCGGGACTTCGTCGAGATAGAACCCCACCGTCGGTGCCGCGCCGCCATTGGAGGCGAGGCCACGCGCCTCGTATTCAGTGAGTCCGGGTCCGGCGCTGCGCATTGACAGTCCCGGCACCTCGCGAGTGACCTCTTCAACGGAGGTGATGCCGGCGGCGAGCAGCTGCTCGCCGGTGATTGCCGATATGCTGATCGGCGTGTTCTGAATGGTCGAGTTGTATTTCTCGGCGGTGACCACGACCTCTTCCAGACCGCCCGCTGCGGCGGCCGTGGTCGCGTCTGCATCAGCTGCCAACGCGCACGGTGCGAGGCTCGCTGCCGACAGCAGGCTCAAGCACGTGATTGAGATCTGCAAGAGCGTCTGGCACCGCGGCTGAAACATCCGTGCCAGGCGCGCATGGAAAAGCGTGCCCAGCGGCGACTCACGCTCACTTGATCTCATCATGGCGGGATCCCCCATTGTTCTTTCGGGACAATTAAGCAAGGAACGTACCAGTCGGCAGATACTCGTCCAAGCCTATTGTTCTGCATATTGCGCGGGACGGTCGTTCAGAGATTACACCATTGCGGCCACGCCGAATGCAATCGACGCAGTTACGCAGCGGCAATACAGACTCTGGACGACGAAGGCGACAAGCTGGAGATTGCCGCGCTCATCCGGGAGTAGGCAAAGATGCAAAGGTCATGAGGTCATTCCATGATGACATCGACCCTGCGCAGGCAGCGCACGAATGCGCATGCGCGCCGGCGCCATCGGCAGCGCCGGCGGCAAACCCCGCGAAACATGGCGCCGCCGGCATGGCAACCGACGTGCCACACCGCACTCATGAGGATGCGGCGCATCCGCAGGGCATCCCCAGCTCTTGAGTTTGTTGGAGATATCCCGGGACAGGCTTCAGGAACGCGCCGCTTTGTGTAAACGGCGATGCTCTGCAGGCCGAAGGCGGTTCCGGCCGCGTGTTCGCGCTGACGCGAGCGTGCACGAGCGTGGCCACCGCATGCGCCGAACACGCGGGTATGGGACAAAGGGGCATCTTGCCGACGACGCCCCATTCTGGTCACGCGAAGTGTCGCGTCGCACCATAATCGAGCAGTCGGGAACCACGAATAAGGTCGAGGCGCGGTTTCGCCCGCGGCACGCGGGCGAGCGCCCCAAAGCTACTCAGACACGTGTGGGTTCGCACTGCCATTGATCATGAGTACGATTAAATTAAGCAGGTCGATCGTTTACGCTGCCGACAACAAAGACTAACGGTGTCCCAATGACGCACCCGCACACCATCCATCGACATCAGCATCACTATGGATGGGATAATTCGCTCTCTCCTGCGCTTCGAATCGCGCCCGGCGAGAGCGTCGAATTCGAGGTCCATGACGCCTCGGGCGGTCAAGTTTCGCAGACGTCGACTGCCGCCGCCGTCGGTCAGTTGGATTTCAGCCGCGTCAATCCGGTGTCCGGGCCCGTCTTTATCGATGGCGCCGAACCGGGCGATGTTCTGAAGGTAACGCTGCTGTCGTTCAAACCGTGTGGCTGGGGCTGGACGGCCAACATCCCCGGCTTCGGGCTGCTGGCGGATGATTTCAAGGACCCCGCGCTGCACATCTGGCACTACGACGCCAAAACCCTGGCGCCTGCGCTGTTTGGTCGCTGGGGCAAGGTGCCTCTCAAGCCCTTTACCGGGACCATCGGTCTGGCGCCGGCCGCGGCCGGAGTTCACAGCATCGTTCCGCCGCGACGCGTAGGCGGCAACATGGACGTACGCGACATTGGACAGGGCACGGAACTGTTTCTCCCGGTTGAAGTCGGCGGAGCGCTGTTTTCGGTCGGCGACACGCATGCCGCCCAGGGCGACGGGGAGGTCTGCGGTACCGCCATAGAAAGTGAGATGACGATCGCACTCCGATTCGACTTGATCAAACGAACGCCGCTGTCGTATCCGCGATTCACGACGCCGGGACCCGTCACGCACCACCTCGATGCCAAGGGCTACGAAGTCACGACCGGCATCGGACCTGATCTGATGGAGGCTGCGCGGGCCGCCGTGCGCTCGATGATTGATCTGCTCGGCAGACACCATGGCCTGCCAGCGATCGAGGCCTACATGCTGTGCAGCGTTTGCGCGGATTTGCGCATCAGCGAAATCGTCGACCAGCCGAACTGGACCGTGTCGTACTACTTCCCACGAGTTGTTTTCGAGTAACTGCCGCGAGATCCCCTGACATTTTCGAAACTGCCGCCGGGGCTCGAGGGCATCCACCGCCGCCAAACTCTTGCAGCAGGCTCAGTCGTTGCGCGCCGCAAGGCTTTCCCGCGCCCTGCGCACTTCACCCGCGCTCAAGGCAGGTCCCGCGTGGCCCCAGCTATTGCGTATATAAGTCGCAACCGCCGCGACCTGCGCGTCGCTCAATTGCCAGCCGAAGGCGGGCATGGCAGGACCCGTGGGCTCATCCTGGGTCGCAACCGTTTGCGCACCGCGCAGCACGACCCGGATGAGTGTCGTCGGCTCGCGCGCGACTACGGCGGATGACGCCGCAAGATCCGGAATCAGGTACGGCACGCCATGCCCGTTGCCGCTGTGGCAGGCGGAACAGCGGTCCTGGTAGATCGCCGCCCCCGCCACCATCATGGGGTCGCCGACCGCGACAGCGCGCGCCGCCAGCGTCTGTCCCGGACGCGCCTTGAGATAGGTCGCGATAGCGTTCAAGTCCTCCTGCGTCAGACGTGAGCTTGAGTCCGCGACCTCTTCCCCCATCGGCCCGGAGGCGCCTGCAATCCGATTGTGGCCCTTCTTCAGGAACTCAGCGATGTCGGCGTTCGACCAGCGACCCAGGCCGCGCGCATCGTCATTCGTGATGTTGGGCGCGAACCAGCCTTGAATTGAATAGCCTTCAAATTGCCGCCGGTTTTGGTCGCCGCCCAGGAAGGTCTTCGGCGTGTGACATGCGCCGCAATGCCCCGCTGCCTCGACGAGATACGCACCGCGGTTCCAAACGGCCGATTGCGCGGGGTCGGCGTTGAAGGCGCCAGAGTTGAAATAGAGCGCATCCCAGAACCACATCGCCGAGCGAACATTGAACGGGAACGGGAGCTGGTTGGAGTCCACATCGTTGTGCGCGGGCGCGATCGTGTTGAGGTAGGCGCGGATGGCGAGCACATCCTCGCGGGTCATTTTCGTGTAATAGGGATAGGGCATCGCAGGATAGAGGCGCTTGCCATCCGGGAGCCGTCCCTGCCGCACCGCCGCATCGAATTGCTCATCCGTCCAGCCGCCGATCCCCGTGTCTTGATCGGGTGTGATATTCGCCGCCAGCACTGTGCCGAACGGGGTCTCGACCGGGCGCCCGCCGGCGAATGCGGCACCCTGGTGGGGATCCGTGTGGCAGGCTGCGCAATCGGCGGCCAGCGTCAAATAGCGGCCGCGCTCGATAATCGCGAAATCCTGGCGGCTCCCGGGATGATCGACCGCAAGCAGGGGAATTCCGAGTGCCATCGCCGCCGCGCCGGCGGCGAGCGCCGCACCGCGCTTTCGCAGGCGCTCACGCATGGAGAAGCGGGCCGGGGTTTTTAAGATACTTCGAGCGGATCGCCTCAGCCGACCAATACGCGAGCGCCGCCAAAGTCCCGGTCGGGTTGTAACCGGCATTCTGCGGAAAGCCGCTCGCGCCCATGACAAAGAGATTGGGGACATCCCAGCTTTGCAGATAGCGGTTGATGGCGCTCGTCTTCGGGTCCGTGCCCATGACGGCACCCCCGCACAGATGCGTCGTCTGGTATGCCGTGATGTCGTAGGGCCCCTTGCGGTATTCCTTTACGACCTGGCGTGCCCCCATGGCCTGGAAGACCTCGGCAAACCTGTCGGTGAGGAAGGCGTTCTGCTTCAACTCATTGTCGTGAAAGTCCATGGTGATGCGCACCAGCGGGCGCTTGAAGCGATCCTGGTACGTCGGATCCAAATCCAGGTATACATCGCGGTAGCTGTACATACTGCCGTGCACGCCCGTGCCGGGCTTGAGCGCGCTTTGGTAGCTCTCGCGCACTGCCTGCTTCCAGCCGGCGCCCCATTTGGGCGTACCCGGCGGCGTAGGTGTGGTCTCGATGGGCCGGCCGTTGGTCTGCACCTGCCCCATGTAGCCGCCGCCGACGAAGCCGTGCGGGCCGTGATCGAAGTTATCGCCGTTGAACTCATCGATGCACATGCCGATGGAGCCCGAGGCGATGAAGGGATTGAACGTGAACTTCTTTGGATCGAAGAAGCTCGTCACGTCGGAGATCGTCTGGTGCGTGAAATTGCGCCCGATCACGCCTTGGTTCGCGACCGGGTCATAGGCCTTGCCGATGCCGGAGAGCAAAAGGAGCTGCACGTTGAAAATCGTATAGGCCGATAGGATCACAAGATCGGCCGGCTGCTCCCACTGCGCCCCGTTCGTATCCACGAAGGTGACTCCGGTCGCCCGCGTGCCGGATGCATCCACGTTGATGCGCGTGACCTCGCATTGATCGCGCACCAGAAAATTCGGCTTGCGCACGAGCACCGGCAGGATGGTGGTCTGGGGACTGGCCTTCGAGTAGTTGGCGCAGCCAAACCATTCGCAGAATCCGCAATAGGTGCACGGGCCAAGCCGCACGCCCAGGGGATTGGTGTAGGCCTGGGACATGTTGCCGGAAGGCTGCGGAAAGGGCTTGTAGCCGAGCTCCCGCGCCGCTTTGCCGAAGAGCGCATGGCTGAACGGCTGCTGCTGCGCGGGGTTCGGATAGGGCCGCGAGCGCGGCCCTTCGAACGGATTGCCGCCTTCTTGGATCTTGCCTTTGAGATTACCGGCAGTGCCTGAGGTGCCGCACAGGTATTCGAACCGGTCGTAGTACGGTTCGAGCTCATCGAAGGTGACGCCCCAGTCCTGGATGGTCATGTCAGAGGGCAGAAAACGCGCGCCGTAGCGTTGCGTCAGATGGGTGCGCAACACGAAGTCGGAAGGCAGAAAGCGCCAGGTCTCGGCATTCCAGTGCACCCCGCCGCCGCCGACCCCATTGGGCGGCATGAAGGCACCCCAGCTGCGGATGGGTAGCGCCGTCTGCGCCATCTTGTTGCGGAACGTGAAGGTAGTCTGGTCCGGCTGCAGGAAGAGCTCATGGCGGATGCGATAGCGCAATTCGTCCTGAACATAGCTCGGCGGGTAGTCGGTCGCGGCATCGCGCCAGGGTCCGCGCTCGATGGCGACGACGTCGAGGCCCTCCTCCGTGAGCTCGTTCGCCATGATCGAACCCGTCCAGCCCAGGCCGACTATGACGACATCCTTCTTCGGCAGCTTGCGGGTCATGGAGCGCTCTTCAGATCTTCTTCGGAGTCCAATCGGGCCGGCCGGCAATGCTGACGGGCGGATAGGGATAACGCTCGTTGTGCCGCCCCACCCAGTCGCGGTAGTCATAACGGGCGCCCGGAAAGCCGATCATTTTCCACGCGCACATGTCACGGTTGCCGCCGTAGATGGGGTCGGCGAAAAATCCCGCCTGCATGTCCTTCACCAGAGTGTCGAAGAAACTCTTCGCATCGACGCCGTCGAGCTCGACCGAGCCGCTCTCGACGCCATGCAGTAACTGATCCTGTTGCTCACCCGAAAGCTCAATCCAGGATTTGCCGCCCTGCTTGGACTGGCAGTAGCGATCGAGGGCAGCCAGCGCCGCCCGGTAGATCTCGGCCGGGCTCTGCGCAGATTGCGGGCCCTGCTCCTTGATCCCCTTCACGAACGGCGGACGCGTATACAGACCCTGCCGGTGGCCGTAGGCCCCCGCTAGCTGACGATCGATGAAGACCGCGCAACCGGCATCCTTGCCGCCCGGCGTCTGCGGATCGGGCGGGATGATGCGGTCCGCCAGCGTTTCGATGGCGGCCGCTTCTGCTTGGGTAAAGAATTGCCAGGGGCCGGCCCGGACAGCTTCCGGAGGCGAGCCGGCATCCGGATGCCACGGCAGATG
>Ga0302180_10000267_pt1 | contig 43300 bp, 44 predicted proteins | sample I_Palsa_E3_2_FD_200575 | JGI IMG/M metagenome (GOLD analysis project Ga0302180, IMG submission 200575) | Peat permafrost microbial communities from Stordalen Mire near Abisko, Sweden - I_Palsa_E3_2 | ecosystem: Environmental > Terrestrial > Soil > Palsa > Peat permafrost | place: Sweden...
CTGGCCTCACAGGGAAGGCTGGAGCCGGGCGTCGTCCTGCTCGACAAGCCGTTCTCCGAGGCCGAATTGATCAACAAAGCAGGCCAAGTTCTCAACGGTCACTTCAAGGGATACACAACAGTCGCCCCCTAGTGTGCTGGCAGGTTGGAGCGGTGGGACGCTCATTTGTGCCTTTGTGGATCCGCAAGGCGACCTCGTTCGCTGTCATCACCTTGGGCCACGATCTTCGGGGTCTGCGCCATGCAGGAGGGTGACGCCGGCTTCAGCGACCTACTGGCCACTGTCCTGCCTGCCGACGCGGCCGTCGAGGAGCTCGGGGACCAGGCAAACTCGATGGCCATCGAGCTGATGGACCGGGTCAAAATGGCGGGCGCACTACCACCGGAGGTGGTCAGCGAGGACCGGCTGCTCCTTCTTATCGCGAACACCGCCGTCCTCACCGTCACGCGCCGGGATGCGCCGTCCGCATCGCGGCGAGTCATGGCCCTCTTCCTCGATGCCATGCGAACGGAAGGGCCGCTGACGACGCTCCCCGGCCCCCGACTTCGGACGAGATGCACCGAGCCATGACCCGTATGGCGGCCACCCGAGGCTGCGCCTCGCCCGAAGGCGGGGAGTGCAATATGAACGCAGATGACGGAACGGGACCGCACTCGAACGAGAGGAACGGATGATGGAGATCGGCACCTGCAGCTTTGGCCACAGAGCTCGGCGACCCGATGGCTCCTTGGCACCAAGGTCGCGCCACAGGTGCGTGCTGCTACCCTCAGGAGGCAAGATCCCGATAGGGTGCCCCGCTGGTGCCGTTTGTGGGCACGACTACCCCTGGCCCGGATCCGGGCCGCCCTGGGGACCCGATGCCGGCGAAGCCGGTGGCGGGGGCGGTCGGATCTTGCACCGAGCCGCATCCCCTTGGGGCCGTGGCGGGAGCGGCCAGGGGTCGGGACAGCGTCATGGAATCTGGAAGACGTACCCAGAATCCGACTCGAGATTGTCCCCCTGGTCATCGCCCGAGGCCGGCGTTATACAGGTGATCCGTAGAGTCTGGGCTGTACCTCTATGGAAGCACACTCACTGGGCCTCGTCGACTCCTTCGATGAGGCCTTCGAAGAGGAGGCTTCGGTCACTCTGATCTCGCTAGGCCGTACCGTTGGGCTGGCTGAGCGTCGGTACGCGTAGCGCCCCCAGAACCTCCGAACGAGCTGATGGATCCGGGGCCAAGGGGCCGCCGGTGACGGGCGTCATCCAGACGTGCATCATCGGTGGAGTAACTCTGTTGAAGCTTCCCGCGGCGCATGATCCGGCTTGGTCGGTACCGACGACCTTCCCGTCCCCGATACAAAGGTCGGTGTGGACGTGCCACTGGGTCAAGCACCCGCCGGGTTGTGGAAGATCCGAGGTTCCAGCACCTTGTGGCATGAGGTACATGGCAGCAGAGAGGACGGCACCATGTGCGGTATTGACGTAGACGAGCACCGGAATGGAAGCGGGGCTTAGTTTCTCACCTTGGCGATAGATTGACGGATTGATGTAGTGCACGATCTTCTGCCCGGTCGGTGTAAGTGGGACATAGCCAGCAGCCTTCGCGGCGGCCAAACTCGTGAACCGAGCGGTGGCTCTGACTGTTTGGTCGACCAGAGAGACCGCGGCTCGCTGCTGCGCTGCGGTCGGCTGAGCCGTGCAATCGGGAATGGCCATCTTCATGCCAGGCGCCATCGCCATGGTGGTGTCGGGCCATGTGATCGGGCCTGCCGGAGAGATTGTGGCCAGCGAAAGAGGCTTGGTCGACGAAGGCGTGGCTGAGGGCGCCATAGACATGGATGACGTCGCGTGTGAGCTGGGAGATGACTGGGCCACGGTCGCCGTCGTCGCGCTGGCGATCGCCCCGGTGCCCAGCAGGGTGGCGAGGGCCAAGGGAAGAGCGGCGAGGGCGACTCGGTGCTCACGGGAGGGCGAGCTTGAAAGTACCGGGGAGACCACCATGAGGGTGGCGGCAAACTCAATGGTGGTGGTCAGCAGTCCTACCAGATCCATGGTCTCCCAGCCGCACAGGATGTAGATGGAGTAGGCGATTGCCGTACCGCCGGTTATAGCTACCGAGACCGCCCGCCAATGATTGCGGTTCGTGAATGTCCAGTAGAAGGCGACGAGAAATGCCGCCGCATCGATGATGAACAGAATCGCTGTCACCCGCTCGTCGGCCCAATGGGTCGGAATGATGGCAGCATGGACGAGAGCACCCACCAAGGTGGCAAACAGAACGGCCTTGGCAGTGAAGCTCAGAGCGTCGTAACGCTTTAAAAGTTGCGAGGCCCGGGCGGAACCGGCTCGGGCCATCGAGCGCAGGGTACTCAGGGTGACCCAGAGCAACGGCGACACGACGACCAATACAATGAGTCCGGGAAGGTGCTCAGAAGGTACTGAAAGGATCCCATTCGAACCGCTCATCTGCATTCCAAGCATGTCAACACCAACCTTCAGTGGCCATATCGATGACCGAACACCTCAAGTGTGAGGAAGCGATGAGTGATTCAAATATGAGCTGGGATGAACCTTCTGAGATCCCCATCGGCCCTAGGCCACCTTTGAGCGAACATTGGCACCGGGGCCGGTTACATGACCACAGGTGTGGGTGGTGCTGGCGCATCCACTGATGAGACCGGAAAGCACGCTTTGATTCCAGCCGTTGATGAAGTCGCCATGGGCGGTGTCGGTGGAGCCCTGCTGGCCCGGTCCCATGGAAAGGGTAATTCCGGCAGCTGAGGTGATCGGATACACCACGTGGAAGATCACCGTCGGGATGCGCACGGGATATCCAGCCGGACAGACCGCACCCTTGGTGGGGTACACCACGTTGGTCTGGGTGGCCCCTGAGAGGCTGGTGCCATTCCAGCACGAAGGGAAGGTGATCCGAAGTTCTATGCCATTGGTACCAGCACAGTTGACGGGAGTCGCAGAGACCGGCTGCGGCGTCAGAGTCTGCTCAGCACAGCGCCAGTCAATCACCTTTGTCGACTGGGGTGCGGTGGCACTTTCGTCACCAGCAATCATCTCCAGCCCAGCCGGTGGGGCGGTCACCGCCGGATTCTTCGCTTGCAGACCCGACCAGTAAATAAGATCCCGCTCTGGAGTGATGGCCACGCCGTTCTGATACAGCACAGGGGTCCAATAGGCGGAAGCATCAACGCTTGTCGTGCAGCTCGTCAGTCCTCCGACGAGACCGGGCGCTGTCGATGTGGCCGATGTGGACACGTTCCCAAAGAAGTCGTGGGCCATTGACTGTCCAGTCACCCCTGGCTGAAGAATGGGGTCGTCGTTGGCCTCGTGGCTGTACAGGCACGTGTCGCTAATCAAGTTGGACGTGGTAGCAACGGTGGCGCCACCTGACGTTGGAGCGGTCGGCACCGCCGGTACACGCGGTTGCGGTATGGACGTCGTCGGGACCGAAGACGCCGGGGTCGTCGTTGAGGTTGTGGGGCTGAGGGGAGCTGCGGGCCTTGCCGCGGCCGGCGGGGCGCTCCCGGTCGCGCTCTTTGAGGTGAGGGCGACGCTGGCTGCCGTGCCTCCACCGACGACTGCGAGGAGGGCAACCACGATAAGAATCACCTTAAATCGCGGAGTTCCAACAGCAGTAAGGATCCTCGACATGATGGTGTGCCTCCTCGGGTCATAACCGATGATGATGCGCAACCATGAGCGGACCATGAGCTTCATGTGATGAGTTTGTGAAGCGGAGGTCCTGGGGGGTGCACGCACGCGATTCCGGCCCAGCGCAGATGCATATGCCCCGAGCCACAGCCCCTTGGGGTCGTGGCGGGAGCGGCGAAGGGTCGGGCCAGGGTTATCAAAATCCGGGGGGGGGGGACGGCCACAAACTCCGAGTGGCGACTCGAACGGTGGGGCAATACGAAGGTTCTCATCAGGAGTGCTCGTCGAGCCCGGCGACGTTTTGTGCCGTAGATGACACTTGGGTGAGGTGGATTCGGACGTCAACGGGGAGTGTTTCGTCGCGGTGCTGCAATCCGGTGCCAAGCTGCCCGTTACTGTTGTCGCCCCAGGCCCATAGCCGTCCGGTGTTGTCGATGCCGTAGCTGGCGTAGCCACCGGAGTTCACCTCGACGAGCGTGACCCGCCTGGGGACGTGGACCTGTACGGGGATGTCAGAGTTGGTTCGACTGCCGATGCCGAGCTGGCCTCGATCGTTATTCCCCCATGTCCAGACCGATCCATTCTTCAAAAGAGCGACGGTCTGTCCATTGTTCGGCCCACTGCCGCCTTGGGACACGTGGACGATCGGGCCGGGAAGGTCGACCTTGGCGGGTGTTGCGCTGTTGGCGGTGGTGCCCATGCCGAGCTGGCCTGCCGCGTTGTAGCCCCAGTCGTAGTAATCGCCGTTGGCGAGTAGCGCGCCCGACCCCTCCCACGATGAGGTGAGAGCGGTGATCTTGGTGCCGCTCGGGAACCCGATGACGGGGGTTGGGGTGCTGGTCGAAGTTGTTGACCCGTTGCCGAGCTCTCCGGCGTCGCCGCTGCCGCAGGCGTAGAGAAGGCCGTTCGAGTCGAAGAGCGCGTGCGTGCGAGCGCCGGTGACGAGGGTCACGTCGGAGAGGGGGAGTTGCTGGGGGCGGGTTTCGATGAGAGGGGACAGGCAGAGATCGTCGTTGCCGTTGAGGCCCCAGCCCCAGGCGTGACCATTCGAGTCGATCGCCAGGCCGGCGTCGAAGGGCATCGGGTTGGCGAGCGCGGTGATCTTGACGCCGACCGGGAAGTCGACCTTGACGGCCTCGGTCTCATACGGCGTGAGTTGTCCATCGCCGAGCTCGCCGTAGCTGTTCACACCCCACGCCCAGACCGTGCCGTTCGAGCTGAGCGCATAGCCGTCTGAGTTAGAGGTGGCGATTTGGACGATGACCCCTTCGATGCCAACGACGACAGTCGGCCTGCCGCGCTCAAGCTGGGCGATCTTGCCTCTGTTCCCGACGACACCGAAATGGTAGACGACGCTGTTGGACGTGGAATCGGAGGCCACGCCCGGGCTTCCGCAAATGGCGAGTAGAAGGGCCGCCACGAAAGGGACAGCGAGCAGCGTTCGTGCCCTTTGTGGATTTGATCCAAGAGGACGACGCATCACCGCAGTATGCGGCGCCCGATACAGATTGTCAACCTGGTTTACATTCTGCTACCATCTTCCCGGTGCACGCCGGTCCCAATCCTTCCGATGCCGATGTCGGCAAGGGCATCACCTCGCAAAAGGAGTCGATTGGCCTCGGACCGGCGCTGCGACACGGCTGGATCGGTTACCAAGTTCGACTGGACGAGGCGATGGCGGCTGCGGGATTCGGCGAACGCCGGTTCCCGGACGGGCGAGCGCTGCGCTTGTGCTCGAATCCCGCAGGATCGACGATCTCAGCCATCGGGCGGGAGATTGGTATCACGCGCCAGGGTGCGGCCAAGGTCGTTGCCCAGCTCAGCGACCGTGGCTACGTGTCGGTTGCCAATTCGGCATCAAGCGGACGAGAGAAGTCGGTGACCGTCACCGCGCTGGGGATCAAGTATCTCGAAGCCCAAAGGAGCGCCGCTAAGAGCATCGAGGTTGAACTTCGTTCCGCACTCGGTGAGGCGGGATTCTCCGCTCTGCGCACGCTCCTCGACACGCTGGGGGGTCAAGGTGAGCAGATTCGCATGCGTGACTACTTTCAAAGATGAACACGAGGAGATGTGATGCCTTACGGGTTCAGGGCAGGTGATCCGTCGGACCCAGTGGCCGAGCAGGTGCGTCGAGTAGTACGCAGTAAGCAACTGCTCAGTCACTTTGCGAGCATTCGCTCTGCTAGCGTTCCCCTACCCGTGAGCTTCCTGCGACGATGTGATCCGTCCTCCCGCCCTACCGTGGACGTCTGGCTCTTTGTCCTTGGCGTGGAAAGCAGCGACACCGGTGGCTAAGTCGAACCCACCCACGAGTCAACGAGCTCGGCGATCCGCTCGCGTCACGAAGAGCGCCAACGAGACGCCCCGGGCTCGCCGGCTCCCGGCCGAGGCTCGCAGAAGTTCGATCTTGAAGGCCGCCCGAAAGGCCTTCAGCGAAATTGGCGATGTCAACGGCACGACCATCAAGGCGATCGCCGACCATGGCGGTATTAGCGAAGCGGTCATCTACCAGCACTTCGACAGCAAGGAACATCTCTTCTTGGAGGCCGTCGTCGAGCCACTGAACCTGGCCGTCAACAATCTGGTGGCCGCCGGCGAGGTCGTCGACCGCGATGAGCCACTTACACCCGAGCGCCAGCTGGAAACCTTGAACAGTCTCTACCACCAGCTCATCTCGACCCTCGAGGAGGTGCTCCCGCTTCTCGGCCTCGTCCTTTTCGGTGATCCCAAGATCGCCAGACACTTCTACAAGGACCACTTCTCGGTCGCGCTGCATCGACTGGAGGAGTCGTGGCGCGAGGTTGAGGATCGGTACGGATACAAACTCGAGCCGCTCGACATCACGGTCCGCGCTGTCATGGGTACATCGCTGCTCTTGGCCCTCGAGAGCCACTACGACAAGAACTACGAGTTGGATCGGGCGATCTCTCTCGCCACGAGGGGCACCGTGAACGGCTTTTTCCCGTCGTTTCCCCCGGCTTCTTCCGAATCCTGAGTTTCAACGACGCCTTCGTCCGCCTCCCGCACGGTGCTGCGAGCTCCGCCGTGTGTGCGGGGCTCAGGAGCGTAACAACCGGCCCGGGGCGACCCCGGCCACTTCCTCCTCGTCGCGGCGCGTCGCCGTCCCGTTCACCCACATGTGATGCATGCCTGTGCTGCGCACCAAGAGCCGATCCGCGCCCCCTGGCTGGTCGGCGACGCGGTCGACGGGCATCGTCCCGACGGTATTGGGGTCGAAGGCGACCAGGTCCGCAAAGTACCCTTCGCGGACCAGGCCACGATCCGCGATCCGGAAGGCGTGGTGCGGCTGACCCGTCAAGCGCCATACTGCATCCTCGAGCGAGAGCGCCTTGCGCTCCCGGACCCAGTGGCCCAGCAGATGCGTCGAGTAGCACGCGTCACAGAGCTGACTGGCGTGAGCTCCCGCGTCGGAGAGGCCGAGGAGGGTCCGCTTGTCAGCGAGCAGGTCGCCGATCTCGTCATCGCCGTCGTTGTCCATCACTACGCGGAACCGGGTCGCCAGGTCATCGCCCAGCGCGAGGTCGAGCATCAGGTCGAAGGGGTTTGTCCCGCGGGCGGCAGCGAGGTCACTCAGCTTCATCCCGAGAACGTCATGATGAGTGGTCGTCTCGTCCACGTCGATCTTGGCCCAGCGATGACTCCAAGCCTCCAGCGTCGTCGGGCGGGCTCGGTCGCGCCATGCCGGATCCTGATAGATGCGGCCGCGTTCGGCCCTGGGCAGGGCCAGGACCTCTTTCCACTCGTCGATCTCTCCCAACGGCGTGGGGTCGGCCAGGCTCATCTGCATCACGATCGGACGGCATGCGATCTGCGGGTAGACCTCACCGGGCAAGCCTGCGCCCCGCTCGACCGTCCGCAGCGCTGCGCCAGGCTTGTCCGCCCGCGCCACGAGCGCCGTCCAGGTAACCGGCACTCCGTACTTGACAGCCAACTCGGAGAACTGGTCTACGAACAGCCCCGGACCGATGGAGACCTCAACGACCCCCTTGCCGAGCTCTCCCAGCACCGCCGTGAGGGCGTACACCTCCTCCACATCGGCAAAACGACTCGGCACCGGTCGGCCGAACGCCCCCTGATGATTTGGCTGGCGCGAGGTCGAGAATCCGATCGCACCCTGCTGCATGGCCTCCTTCAGGACAGTGCGCATCTTCGACACCTCCTCGGGCGTCGCCGTGCGCTCCTCGGGGCCGATGACGAACAGGCGCAGCGTGGAATGTCCCACGAATGCACCCACGTTGATCCGCTTTCGCCGTTGATCGACTGCGGCCAAGTATTCGGGGAATGTCTCGAAGCACCAGTCGATGCCTTCGTTGAGGGCATCCATCGACATGCCTTCGACGTTCTCGAATGTCCGCACAATGATGTCGCGATGCTCCGGACGCGTCGGGGCGACGCCGAAGCCGCAGTTGCCCATGACAACGCTGCTCACCCCGTGCCAGCTCGACGGCGTCAGGTCGCCATCCCAGAGAATCTGGGCGTCGTAGTGGGTGTGGATGTCGATGAACCCGGGAGCCAAGACAAGGCCGTCCAGATCGATCACCTCGGTGCCATGGGTGGGCGTCAACCGACCAGGAGAAGCGACTCCAGTGATGCGCTCACCATCGACGGCGACGTCGGCAGGCCGGGCGGGCGCGCCTGTTCCGTCAACGAGCGAGGCCCCCCGCAGAAGAAGATCCATCACCCTCCCGTTCCGTCGTGGGCACCCAAAGATAGCAAATACTCGCTCACATTCGCAAGCCGGCGGCGCGCCATCTACCCCGGCGTCGCGTGACCGTGGGGGTGGGACAGTGGTGAGGCGGAGGCGTGTGCAGCGGACCATTTGCGACCCTCCATCGGCCGTCGGCACCGCGCACGTGGCGTTCGGTCTGGCGGGCACCTACATGACATGACGGCCCACCGGGATGAGAATGGAGCTGATCCCCTTTTCTCGGAGGGAAAGAGAACCAAAAGATGAACACGAACATCGGAGCAGTCGTCATTGGAACGAACTACGGAGTGCTCGCGCATGTGAGGGCCCTGCGCAACGCCGGGTTCGACGTGCTCGCCCTCGTCGGTCGTGACACTCAGAAGGCTGCCGTTCGCGCCAAGGCACTCGGAGTTCCGCACGGACTGGGGAACCTTGACGAGGCACTCACGTTGCCCGGAGTGAACGTGGTGAGCGTCACCACCCCGCCTCATACGCACGCCGAGATCACCTTGGCCGCCATAGCCGCCGGTAAGCACGTGCTGTGCGAAAAACCGTTTGCGCTCAATCTGGCACAGGCGAGGGAGCTGCTGTCGGCCGCCGAACGCTCCGGGGTGGTGCACTTCATGGGCAACGAGTACCGCTTCGGGACGACGCAGGAATCGCTGCGCCGCGTCGTCGCGTCAGGCGCGATAGGTGACCCGACAAAAGCGATCATCATCCGCCACCGCCCATCGCTGACCGACCCGACGACCGAGCTCCCGCCGTGGTGGGAATCCGCTGCCGACGGCGGTGGCTGGCTCGGGGCGCTGGGCTCTCACATCATCGATCAGGTCCGATCCACTGTCGGGGAGTTCGAGGCGGTCAGCGCGCTGCTCGAAACCCTCGCACCGCGTCGCGCCATGACCGCCGACGACACGTACACCGTGCAGTTCCGGCTCGTCGGCGGCTGCACAGGCATTCTCCACAGTTCGTGTGCCATTCCTGGCCCTACCATCGCCACAACGAAGATCAGCGGGACAGGCGGCGTTGCCTGGCTGGAAGGCGATTCCGTCATGATTGACGTAGGGCACGGACCACACGAAGTTCCCGATCCGGAGGATCTGCCACAACTCCCACCCGATCCGCCACCCGTTGAGTTCTGGCCGGCGTACGCGAAGGGTACCGGGTGGCATATTTCGGGACTTGACCTGGCGCTCTTCACGCGTCTGTATGAGCGGATGCGAGCACAGATACTCGGCACGCCCTCAGACCAGGATCCGCCTGCGCCGACGTTTGCCGACGGCGCCGCATGCCAATCGGTGCTCGACGCGGCTCGAACGTCCGCGAAGAGGGGTGGTCAGTGGGTGGAGGTGGAGCCAGTCTGATCCGGGGAAGGCGGGTCCCACTGCTCCGCTGCCTCCTATTGCTATTGCGCCGGCCCGCCCAACGCATATCTGGCCGCGGATCGACCGGCCACCCGACCGAACACGAAGCAGTTACCGAGACTGTTGCCACTGCTCAGATAGCGCGATCCGAGAGTTCCGCCGGTGCATTCTCCCGCGGCGAACAATCCCTCGATGGGCGCCTGGCTTTCGCCGAGGACCTGGCCGGACGCGTCGATTTGCACGCCGTAGCTGGTGCCGCCGATGGCCGCTGGGCGTAGCTCCACGCCGTAGAACGGCGGCTGCGTGATCGGACGGACGAAGCGGGGGTCCTTCCCGAAGTCCCGGTCCTCGCCGAGCGTGGCCGATTCGTTGTACCTGCGCACTGCCCCGGCCGTGGCTGTCAACGGCAGGTCCAGCATCGAGAACAGCTCATCGAGGCTCTCCCCTCGGACGATGCTGCCCCCGTCGATGCAACGCCGGATGGTATCGCTCGTCCAGAACGCCACCGGGCGGAGCGCTCCGCTGGGGTGGGGTTTGAACGTTGGCAACTCAGGCGTGCCGTTGTGAGTCAGGATTTCCTCGTCGAAGAATCCGAAGACCCGCCCACCGGCCTCGTTCAACAGTCCGCAGGTGATGCCATACGGAGATGTCTCGTCGCAGAGCCGTCGGCCGTCAGGCCCCACGACCAGCATCCATGCCGGCAGGTAGGAGTCAAAGTCGTGGCCATCCGGCCTTGGTACGGGAAGCGAGATGAAGTGGTCGTGACCGGTCATCGCGGCACCGACGGACTCCCCCAGTGCCAGCGCGTCGCCTCGAGAGCTCGTCGGGCCGATGTAGAAGACCCAGTCACCCAGGCGGCCCACGCTCGGCAGATGTTCGTCGACGAGCACGCGGTTGGCACCGAAACCGCCGGTCGCGAGAACAACCGCGCCAGCCTCGAGTTCGTCGTCGCCGACAGAAATGCCCACGACAGCGTCACCGCGCGTGAGCAGACGATCGACGCGCTGACCGAGTGCGATGTCGATGCCCTGTTGGCGGCACTGGCGCTCGAGCAGGTCGACGATTCCTTGGCCGTATCCTTCCGGCGCGTGCGTGCGGGGGACGAGTTCCGGCCCACCCTTCTTGATGTCGGGGTCGAACCGTACTCCCTGCTCGAGGAGCCACGAGATCGCGTCGGCGCCGCCCTGAGCCAGGCAGCGGACCAGCGCTGGCTGCAGGCCGAACTGGTTGATGAACATGTACTCGTGGAAGAGGTTCTCTGCGCTGTCCTGCAGTCCGGCCTGTCGCTGGAGTTCCGTCTCCGCGGCCATCACCCAACCGGCCGAGAGGCGGGTCGCGCCACCCACGACCGTTTCGGACTCGGCGATTGCCACCCGCGCCCCCTCGGCGCGGGCGGTGAGCGCAGCCGTTAACCCTGCGGCGCCCGATCCGATAACGACAACGTCAAGGTCAGCGGCCATCGATACGTCCTTTCCTCAGCGGGCGGCATCGCCCGCCATGTCGATTCCGTCTACAGTGCCACCATGACGCTGGTCCTGTCGCACATCGGCCTGGCGGTGTCCGACCTCGGCGCCGCCGTCCAGTTTTTCACCGAGGCGTTGGGTTTCGAAGCCGGTGCCACATTCTCCTCCGGCGACGAGGTCGCCGATCTCGCCGAGATTGACGGCGGACGCGCCCAACAGCGCATGCGCTACATCATGAAGGACGGCTTCCGCATCGAGCTCATGTGCTGGACCGTGCCCGGACCCCTGGGGACGCCATCGCAGTCGCGGGCCCATCTCGGCCTTACTCATCTGTGCATCCAGGTCGACGACGTCGACGCCGAGGCACGCCGTCTCGAATCGTACGGAGCCACGACCCTCGGACGCACCCGCACAGAAGTCCACAAGGAGACGGAGGACATCATCATGCTCTGTGTCTCGGTGCTCGACGGCCTTCGCATCGAGTTGCTGCAACGGACACCCCGAGAGAACTGACCCGCGCCGGACTTCGGCCGGCTTTCGCGCCCTTCTGGTACATTGGTCTCCGTCTGGCCGGCTTCGTGCGGTTCCTCGGCTGATCTGTGTGCACCAGGTGCTTCATAGTCTTGCCCAGCTCGTTGCGAGGGAGCTGAGTAGCGAACTCCAGGTCCTCGGGGATCTTGAACACAGTCAGACGTTCGCCAACCTAATCTCGGAGCTCCTCGACATGGACGGTGGTTCGGGGCAACTTCGTCGCGGAGGGACACACCAACAGAGACATTGCGGCTCGACTATTCATCAGTCCTAGTACAGCCGAATATCACCTGAGCAAAGTCTTTCGGAAGCTCGACGTAAAGTCACGCGTCCAACTGGCCCGCCGACTGTCATGATTGCGTCGCGACTCGTCCGCTGAAGACCATGGTGGCCCTTACGCTCACGAGGCGTCTTTCAGACGGACCCCCACTTGGACGCGGCTATGCCGGGTCCGGTTGGTGCTAACCCGACCCCGGGACATGACGTTGAAAGTACCACCCGACAAGGCTCAGGCTGCCTGGGCTTGGCCCTGTTCAACGGCTTGGTGGCGAAGGGCACGAAGGTCGATCTGTTGACCGTGTACTGACGTCAAGATCGAGGTTCGGAGAGCCGCGACACGCGTCAGTCGGGCTTGCAGAAGCCCGGTCGATCACCGTTGGTCAGACGACGGCCGGATGGTTGGCTAGCTTGAAGAACGCCTCGACCTCATCGGGCGCCAGCGGCCGAGCGAAGAGGAAGCCCTGTCCGACATCGCAGCTTTCGGACTGGAGCTGGGTCAGTTGGCTTGTCTCTTCGATCCCTTCGGCGAGGGTCTCTAAGTGCATGGCCTTGCCTAGTTGTATGAGCGTGTGGATGAGGGCGTCACCCTCGGGTGACTTGGCCATCCCCGAGATGAACGATCGGTCGATCTTGAGCGAGTCGACCGGGAACTGTTGGAGGTAGGCAAGCGAAGAGTACCCGGTGCCGAAGTCGTCGATGGCTAGACGCACGCCGAGAGCCTTGAGAACCTGCAGCTGCTTTTGGGCCATCTTTGTGTTCCGCATGAGACTCGTCTCGGTGATCTCGATGATCAGGTCGTCGGGCGGGAGCCCGGATGCGGCCAGAGCAGCCCGGACATCGTCAAGCAGGGAGTCGGAGTCGAACTGGCGGGCCGACACGTTGACCGACATCTTGGTGACCTGTCTCCCCTGCCGCCAGGCCATGGCCTGGCGACAGGCTTCGCTCAGGACCCAACGACCGACGGGGATGATCAGGCCCGACGCTTCAAGTGCGGGGATGAACTCGTAGGGTTCCAGGGGACCACGTGTGGGGTGCTGCCAACGCAAGAGGGCCTCGACACCCACGACGGACATGTCCGAGAGCCCGAAGACCGGTTGGTACAGCAGATAGAACTGGTCGGTGCCGATGGCCGCCTGGAGGTCCATCTCCAGCTCATGACGGCTGCGCAGCGCGGTCTGCATCTCGGCCTCGAAGATCACGAAGCGATTCCTACCCGCATCCTTGGCGGCATAGAGGGCGATGTCGGCATCGCGCAATAGGTCCTCGGCACTCTCGCGTAGCCCGACGGCGATGCCGATGCTGGCCGAGATGCTGATCGACGTTTCGGCGTCATCGCCGAGATGGAACGGTTCGGCCAGCACGTCCAAGAGGCGCTCGGCCACCAATTCAGGTCCGGCGGCCAAGGAGATGCCCTCGGCGATGACGACGAACTCGTCGCCACCGAGGCGGGCCACAGTGTCGGACTCTCGCAGCGTGCCGGCGAAGCGGGCCGCCACCGCCTTTAACAACCTGTCGCCCGTGGCGTGCCCGAAGGTGTCGTTGACGTCCTTGAAGCCGTCGAGGTCGATGAATAGGGCCGCCACCTCGAAGTGCTCGCGCCGGGCTCGCGCCAAGGTCTGGTTCCCACGGTCGAGGATCAGGACCCGGTTGGGCAGGCCCGTCAGGTTGTCGTGCAGGGCCTGGTGGCGGATCTCGTCGAGCAGACGAGCGTTGCGCACTGCAATGGCGCCCTGCCCGGCCAGGCCTCGGAGGCGCTCGATGATGTCGTCGTTGTCGTCGAGCCGCTCGGGGTGATCGGTGACGTCGATGGTGATCCACCCGTACATCTCGCTGTCGTACATGATTGGGAAGGACAACGCCGCCACGGCACCCGCCGCCGAAAGGGCCGCGCTCAGCGCCGCCGTCTGGGTAATGCCCAGATCGTGGTGGAAGACCTCGGAATTGTCATTCGCATAGGCGGGGGGAAGCTCGAAGCGGGAAGACTCGGCGCAAAATGCCCCGTCATAGCCGAAACTGGCACTCATCTTTGCCGACAGGCCGTCTGGGTCGGTTACCCAGATGGCAACCCGATCGCAGTCGACCACCGAGGGCACGGCGTGGACGAGCCGGAGGATCATTTCTTCGGTCGAGGCCAGGTCGGCCAGTGAGCTCGACAGGGTCAGTAGCGCGTGGGCCGTAGTCGCCTGCTGACGGGCTTCTGAGACGGAGGCCTCCGAATCCAGGGCGCTTGCCGCCAAGCGAGCGTAGGATTGAAGGCTGGCTCGTTCGGTCGGCTCGAACGAGCCAGCCTCGGAACGCACGGCGACCAGGTGACCGTAGTGGTTACGGTCCGAGACGACCTCGGTCGCACACAGGTGGCCCGCCACTTCAGGGCCCGACTCCTCTAGTTGCTCAACGATGGCGGCACACGCGGGACCCTCAATCCCGTCGCTGTACAGCCACCGATCGGCCCGGGCGCTGGGTCTGACGGCCAGGATGTGGGACAAAGCCGGGACCGCCCGCGCCGCGGCGGCCATTACGTGAGTCAGGACCACCTCGAGGCTGTCGCCCGAGACCAGCTGCGCCACCGTGTGGTGGAGCTCTTCGAGACGGGCCTGGGACGCATGAGCCGCGAGCTCAGCACGGGACGCCTTGACGGCATCGCTGTCGGTTTCCCAGCGTACGCGCGCCTGACAGTAGGGCGCGCCGTCACACTGGCAGGACTCGTGGAACACCTCGACGTCTCGAAACCCGAACAGCCTCGGCACAGCTGCATGCAAGCTCATGCTGAAGGCACAGTTCTCTCGGAACGGTTCGTAGCCGTCTTTGAACCGAACGCTTACCCGGCGCTCGTTCGGCCCGGTGCTCTCCGTGAGCAGCTCGGTAATTGGTGAGATCGTCTCGGTTAGTGCCGGGAGAGTGGCGTAGAGATCGGCTGGCGTGGGGAATACCGAAAGAGCTTCGAACAATTCGGGAGATTGGATCGAGTCATAGACGTGCAGCCCGACCTGCGACAAGTGGTCGGGACCGCCCAGCACTTCGCCAGCCGCCTCGAGCAACCTCCGATATTGCGCATAGGTGCTCCAGGTCGCGGCATCGCTCAGCTCCGCGATGGTCCGCGTCTCGCCGGCCAACTCCAGCATCCGGTCGACGCTCCCTGCGGGAGCCCGCGTTTCGAGATACCCGAAGAGGGTCTGGACGACAAGTCCATTGAGGTCGCGATTGGGTGATCGGTTGCCTTCTCGAACTGGCTTGTCCATAAGACACCTCGTTGGGGGGTTGAGCCAGCGAACGTCCGGCAGGATGCCGACTTGTCGTTCCACCCCGTTCAATCTTGATCAGTCTCAGTGCGCCATCGCAGAGATCGCATTGAAACCCGAGTTTCAATGCCATAACCATGCCAGCCCTGGTTCCACGTGCTACCGACCAGCGCACAACATTTGCCCAACTCTGCTGGAACCGTCGCGTACTCTCCACACGGGTGAGCCATCTGGGCCGTCTTTTGCGGCACCGGCGGCAGCGGCTCCTGTGGTAGTTACGGGCCGTCATCGGGTCCAATGAGAGGTGGAACTGATCCTCCCACCGGAACTAAAAGCGTGCCTCGCTCAAGACGTCGTCCCAAGCCTGCGGGCCAGGATCCCCCTTGGCCAAGTCGGCCGCGTGCGCGGCGGCCTTGTGGGCGATGACGTCGGCCTTGACATCGTCGCGGTCGGGGGCAGGCCCCGGTGTTCCCTGGGCGTGAAGTAGCAGAGCATGGCCGTGCCGTACCAGCCGGTCATCGCCGCACCCATGTCGCTCGTGATGTGGCCGTAGCCCGGCGCGATGTCGGTGGTGAGCGGGTCGGGCGTATGGAATGGCGCCTCGTGACACACCTCGCGCTAGAGGCCCATGTTCTCCTTGATCTTGTGCACGGGGACGTGGCCCGTACCAGCCACCATGACCTGCACGTCGTGCCCAGGCGACCTGGTCAGCTCACCCACCGTGCGCAATCCGGAGAACTGCGCCTCGTCGTTGGCGTCTGCGATGCAGCCCGGCCGCAACCAAAAGCTCACGTTCGAGGGTGCCCATGCCTACCCCGCGTGAACCATCGGCTGGTTGGCGTTCAGCAGGTGTTTCATGGTCTTACCGAGTGCGTTGCGTGGAAGCTCAGTCGCGAACTCGATGTGCTCGGGGATCTTGAACCCAGCCAGACGTTCCACAATCCAGTCTCGAAGCTCCTCCACATCGACAACCGTCCGGGGACGACGAACAACGATGGCGGCAACTAGTTCTCCTTTGATCCGGTCCGGAATACCGAACACGACCGCCTCGACGACTCCGGGATGTTCCAGGAGGCGATCCTCGATCTCTCGAGGGTAGATGTTCTCTCCGTTACGGATAATGAGGTCGCTTCGACGACCTTCCAAGGCCAGCAGTCCGTTGATGACCCGCCCGAAGTCTCCGGTGCGATACCAGCCCTGGTCGTCGACAGCAGCAGAGGTGGAAGCCTGGTCGTTGTGATATCCGAGGAACACCGATGCGCTTCGTATCTGGATCTCACCGACCTCGCCGTCCTCGCACTGAACCGCGGATCGGGGTTCGCAGAGGCGCACCGCGCTGCCCGGAAGCGGCTTGCCGACACATCCCGGCTGGGACAGCACCTCCGCGGCCGTGGCTGACGCTCCGGTTCCGTTGGTTTCGGTCATACCGAACCCGACGACCAACCCGGGTCCGATTTGGGGCCACAGCTTCGTCATTCTCTCTATGAGGACAGGGGAGACGAAGGACCCGCCGAAACTGACGCTGCGTAGGCAAGAAAGGTCGCGCTCCGTGGCCGATCGGCACTCTGACAGTTTCCATCCCTGGGTCGGGACGATCCGCCACGTCGTGACCCGGTGATGTTCGGATAGCCGCAGGTGCTCTTCAGAACTCCAGCGCTGCTCGGCGGACTGGTAGACCAGTGTGGTGCCGGTCGCGACCGATGAGATCGCCTGGGCGTTCAGTCCCGAGATGTGGAACATCGGTAGCGCGGCGATCTCACACGAGTCTCGGACGGGTGCCCGCCCGGAGCAAGCCGTCCTGAGCGCGATCGATTGGATCCAATGCAGGTTGTTGCGATGGCTGAGGACCGCTCCCTTGGGCCGTCCCGTCGTGCCACTGGTGAACAAAATGACAAACGGATCGTCTTCGTCGATGGGCGTCGATGGCATCTTGGCCGGCGGGACGGCCGCCAACACGGGATCCAGCTCTGCGAGGTTGTGGCGGGGCAGGCCCCGGAACCGGCCCTCGACGCGTTCGAGGCGCCGAGAGTCGCCGAGCAACAGCTTCGGTTCGGTCATCTCGATGCCGTGTTCCATTTCCGGTCCCGACGACCAGCCGTTCAGGCCCACGATCACTCCACCTAGAACGATCACGGCCCAAGCAGCGATCACGTGCTCGACGCAGGTAGGCGCTGCCAAGGCGACTTTGTCTCCCTTGGCGACACCGAACTCTTTGCGCAGGTATTCCGCCATGTTGGCCACCAGACCAGCCGCCTCACCGAAAGACACCACACCCCCCGGGTGCACAAGGTAGGGCGACTGCGAGTACTGCGACGCGCCCTGCTCCAGCAAGGCTCTGAGATGCGGTAAACGCCTGGCAAAGACTGGCTGGAGGACACCGAGCACTTCTTGCTCGATCAGCTCCAACTTGGCCCCCGGTCCCATGATCGCTTTCAATTCACTTGCGCTGGCAGTGCTGGGAGGTTCCCAATGCAGAGTTGTTTTCATATATTCAGCGGCGAGGCTCCGGTTGGCTGCCGCGAACGACCTGGCCAGGGAATGTGCCGCAATGCTGGCCGTCCCGGAAGGTGATCTGTCCCCGTTTGACTGTGGCCACGTACCCTTCGGCTTGCTGGAGGAGGCGTTGCCCTCCTGCTGGGAAGTCGAACGCCCGATACGGTCCGGGCAGGCGAAGGTTCTCGAAGTCGATGACGTTGATATCAGCCAGGTAGCCCTCGCTCAGCAGTCCCCGGTCGAAAAGCCCGTAGGAGGTGGCCGGGTCACGGCTCAAGGCCCTCACAACTGTTTCGAGAGGTAGTTTCTCGCCGCGGGTCCGATCGCGACCCCAGTGGGCGAGCATGAACGTTGGCGTCGCCGCGTCACATATTCGTGTGCAGTGGGCGCCCCCATCGGCGAGGCTGACCACGATGTTCGGGGTGGAGAGAAGCACTCGGATCACACTGAAATCGCCCGGCCGGTAGTTGGCGATGGGGACGTAGAGGAACCCGGACCCATCGTTTCGGGTCATCACGTCGTAGGCGTACTCCAGCGGCTGCTGCCCGTTCTGTTCGGCTCTGGCAGCAATGCTGTCCGTCTTCGGATCGGGCTCGTAGTCGGGATAGTCACTCATCTCGTACATCTCAGCGAAGGGATGGGCGGTGAAAAAACTGTCTTTGAGAGCCGCTATCTCGGCGATCACCTTCGCCTTGAATGCCGGGTCGCGCAGAAGAGCCAGCTGGTCCTCCCAAGTGAGCTCAGCGACGGCTTGCATGGTCGGGGCTTCGTAAAACGGATGCTGCACTGATCGCCAGTGTCCGAGCAGACCGACTGCGCGAGGGGCGACGTGACCGTAGAAAGTCAGTCCTTCCTGGCGGCCCGCGTCGATCAGCGCGAGCCGGCGCTCCCAGGCCGTGTCGCTCATGATGAAATGGATGGGCGCCTTGGCGGTGCGGGCCAACTCGAGGGTGTAGGGAATGTCGTGATCGAGATCGAACACGTTCCCCAGGTACTGCATCACCCGCCCTTCGACCTTCCCGACCACGGAAGAAAGCTGGAGCAGTTCGTCCTCGTACGCGAAAGTGCCCGGAACCATGGTGCCATCGACGTATCGGTGGGCCTTGGTGCGCGAGCCGGCCAGACCCAGAGCTCCGGCGCGCAGTGCCTCCTCGGCGAGTTCGGACATCAGCGCAATGTCCCGTGCGGTTGCCTGCTCATTGCGCTCGGCTCGCTCCCCCATCACATAAGCTCGAAGCGCGACGTGCGTGACCTGGGTTCCAATGTCGATAGTGTGCCGCCGGCGATCCAGTGTGTCCAGGTACTCCGGATATGTCTCCCAGTCGAAGTCGATTCCTGCTTCCATCACTGCGCAGGGGATCTCTTCGACGGCTTCCATGACCTTCAGCGGAAACGACCGATCGTTGCGTCGAAGAGGAGCGAACCCCACCGAGCAGTTACCAGTGATCACGGTGGTCACTCCATGCCAGGCCGATGGTTCCAGGATCGAGTCCCACATGACTTGAGCGTCGTAGTGGGTATGGAGATCGACGAAACCCGGGGTGACGATACGCCCGGAAGCCTCGATCTCGTCCTTCCCCGGTTGGGAGACCTTCCCGACGACGGTGATGATCCCCTCGTCGACTGCGACGTCAGCCCGGAAGGGCTCTCCGCCGGACCCATCGACGACAAGGCCACCCCTGATTACAAGATCATGCACGGCGTTCTCCTTAATGGTTGCGGTCTTGATTGCGGGCTCGGTAAAGGGACGGACATTTCATACGCTCGGGCGTGAGTCACGGCTGCAGGACCACCACATCCTCGTCGTCGTCTTCTGGGAGTCCGGAACGGTTGAGCGGAGCGTCCATCTTGTGAACTTCTGGCAGGACCTCTTTGGCGAAGAGACTCAAGCTCGCTTCAGCCTGGTCCATCGTTTCTCCCATCGCATGAACGGTCAGCTCGGAGTAGGAACAAGCCAGTTGCCCGGACATTATCCGCTCCAGAATGACCTTCGGTGTTCCGACCAGCAGGTTGGATTTGTCATAAGCCGATCCCGTCCCGATCTTGCGGCGGCCGTCGTCGGTCTTGATCGCGGTAGCGCTGCCGTCACCCGCCGCGTACGCCTCGTAACCTTTGACTCCCGTGAAGGAGTTCGGGTCGCCAAACCCGTAATGCAAACGGACAGACTTGTTCGCCTCTTCGATCCATGGATCGGCGTCGGCGGCTTCCTTATCGGTGGAGGCGCAGTACATGAACAAGATGTTCTTTGGCTGGCACGGCGCCAGTCCCTCTTCGCGTCGGTACGTGTTGACCAGCTGTACGTCCTTGGCCGCCTCGGTCAGGGGCTTATTTCCGACGAACAGCGGCTTGAGTCCGGCGCGAGCCATCAGCTCCAGTGAGGTATTGGTCGACGAGGCGCCAAAGAACCGTTCGGTCAGGTCTTCGGATATGGGCTGTGGCCGAAGGGAGCTCTCGGGTACGTTGAAGATCTCGCCTTCGAACGCGTAGCGCGGCCCCGACAAGGCGCGGCGAATGATCTCGAGTCCTTCTGCGAAGCGCACCCTCGCTTCCTCTCGGTCAATTCCCAGAGCATCGAATTCGGTCTTCGCTACACCACGACCAAAGCCGATGGTGTCGAAGCGACCCTTGGAGAGAATGTCAAGGTAGGCGATCTCATGCGCACACTGCACCGGATTCCACCAGGGCAGTACCAAGACCATGGTGCCCAGGCTGATACGTTCCGTGCGGGCCGCCACGTAGCTAAGTGCCAAGAGCGGGTTGGGCGTCATCCCATAGGGAGTTCCGAAGTGCTGGGCGGCCCACACGCCATCGAAACCGAGCGGTTCGGCCAAGTCGGCCAGACCGAACACTCTGGTAACAAGTTCCGCGTCGGCGGGCTGTGGCGGTGTCGTCCAGTCTCCGGCCTGCACGCGGGGCCAGTCCTTTTGGTTCTGAACGCCCAGGGCGAGATTGACTTTCACGAATATCCTTTCCGATACGAATCAGGTCAGTCGGCCGGCTTGGCTCTGCGGGTTTCTGCCAAGTGTCGATGGCGCTACCGCAAGTTGGGGGCGGTCAGATTTCATGCCGTGCGTATGGCGTTGGCGACGACACCGAGGGCCTCCCGGCTACGGGGTAGCACGTTCTCGTCGAAAGTAAGGAACCCGTGAATCTGACCGGAGAACATGTGAAGATCGACCGAAACTCCTGCGTCCCACAGATGACTGGCGTAGAGGAGTCCTTCGCCGGCCAGCGGGTCGCAGCCGCCCAGGAGCAGCGTGGTGGGCGGCATCCCCGAGGCGTCGGCCAGCAGAGGAGCGACATCGGGATCGTTGTAAGGGAGTCCGTTGGGAAGGTACTTCTCGATGTACCAGGCTCGATCGGAGGAAGCGAGCGGCCACTCGTCTCCAAACGGGCTGCTGTCCCCATTCCGATCAGCGCTGGTGCCGGGATAGGCGAGAATCTGGCGAGCGACCGGACATGCGTCCTGCTCCAGGATGTGACGCACCGCCACCACCGCCAGATTCCCTCCCGCAGAATCGCCCAGAACCACGAGCCGCTCTGGGTCCCCACCCCACTCCTTCGCGCTGTCGCTTGCCCACTTGATCGCCGCGATGGCGGAGAGAACAGCGGCGGGGAAGGGGTGCTCGGGTGCCAACGGGTAGTCCACCGACACCACGACACAGTCGGCTGCCTGGGCCAGGCGGCGACAGAAGGGGTCGGATGCCGCAACGCTTCCGATCACCCAACCCCCGCCGTGCAAGTAGACGACCACCGGCTGAGCCGCGAACCGTGTGGCTCCATATATCCGTGCCGGCACTTCGCTCCCCTCCATCGGGATCATCTCGTCCACACACAGATCCATCTCCGGTCCAACAACAGCGGCCGCCTTCTCCTCCAAGTAGGCCCGTGCCCCCTCCACGCCGAGCTGCGAGAGGGGGGGCTGCCCGGCCGCCGTCATTTGAGCGACCAGCTTTTCGGCATCCGGGTCGCGTCTGTGTGGCAATGACAATCGTATGGAACTTTCGTCCACGTTCAATGCCTCCTCGAGTCGGTGCATATGATCGGCGACCTCATTGATATCGTGTGTGCACTCTGAAAAACTCGGTGACATCCGTCACGAAGAGTTCGGGCTGTTCTATGGCGGCGAAATGTCCACCTCGGGGTTGGATCGTGTGATGCACGAGGTTGTACTTCTGTTCGATCCACGCTTTGGGTGACCTGGCCCGCTCAGCGGGAAAGTCCGCCACTCCTGTGGGAACCTCGATCCGGCCCCGCGGCCTCGCCTCGGCTCCGGCCATTCGAGTCTCCCAGTAGATACGCAGAGACGAGGTGGCGCTGTTGGTGACCCAGTAGAGCGTGACCCAGGTCAAGACCTGGTCGAGGTTGAACGCGTTGAACAGGTCGCCCCGACAGTCGCTCCACGCCTGAAGCTTCTCGGCGATCCAGGCCAACAGACCGGCGGGAGAGTCCTGCAACCCGATTCCCAACGTTTGGGGCTTGGTGGCCTGTTGCATGTAGTAGCCGGTCGAGGTCTGCCGCGACTTTTCGAGGCGGGCTCGCTCTAGTAGTTCCTCCTCAGTCGGGGTGGGTGCTCCCTCGTAGGGTTCGATCAGGCACATGTTCAAATGGAGACCCACGACCCGGTCGGGGTGCAGATCCGCCATGTTCGGGGTGACAATGGAACCGACGTCGCCGCCCTGAAGCCCGTAGCGGTCATAGCCAAGTTCGGACATCAACGAGGCGAACGCTTGCGCGATCCGCCGGGCGTGCCAACCCCTTCGAGTGGTGGGTGCCGACCAAGCGAAACCCGGGACCGAAGGAGCGACCACGTGAAAGCCCACACCGCCGTCCGGAGGGTCCGTGAGAAGAGGGATGGCGTCGAGAAACTCGTGGAACGAACCGGGCCATCCATGCACAAGTATCAGCGGCAACGCGTCGGGGTGGGGAGAGCGGGCGTGCACAAAGTGAATGGGCTGCCCATCGACTTCAGTGACGAAATGTTCGAAACGGTTGAGTCGCACCTCCTGGGCCCGCCAGTCGAATCCTTGGCGCCAGTGATCAAGAAGCTGAATGAAGGTGTCCTTCTGGATGCCTTGATCCCATCCGATGCCTTCGATCCAGTTCGGAAGGCGTGCTTGGTCCAGCCGTCCCTGCAGATCGGCAAGGACCGATTCTGGTACGTCGACTCGGAACGGCCGAAGGTCCAACGTCGACATCATCGGCCGGTTCGGCGTTTCGGGATCTGCCGGCGCTCCGGCCAATTCACGCGGTCCGCCTTCAGGACCGACTGGCAAGCGGTATGGCCGGGTTGGGCTACCGGTTTCACCTTCACCGGATCCCCAATACTCCAGCCATCGTCTCACCGAAGAATTTGGACCTCAACCCTTCGTCGGCTGGCAGCCGGTCCTCGAGGAGCCTGCCGGCCAGGTAGCGGCCCTCCAAGTGTGGATAGTCGCTCGAAAACACCAGCATGTCAGGATCGGGGAACCGCTCGAACGCCTCCGCCAAACTGAAGTACTCCCACCCGGTCTCGACAAAACCGGGGAGCGGGCTCACCTTCACCTGACGGGCCAGATACTCCGACGGCAAAAGCGGCAGCCGATAAAACGATGCTTCCATGGCGCCATCGGCAGCTACGCCCTTGACTCGGTAGTCGAACTCGTGCGCCATCGGAGGAACCCACGAGTAGCCCGTCTCGGCGATCAAGATCCGGAGATTTGGGTGCCGCTCCAAGACCCCGTCGAAGACCATGGCGTTCACGAAGTTCCGGATCTCTGCCCGCTGATCCGCTGCCGATACCCCCTCCCGGAAAGCCGCCAAGCCCCGCCCGTTGTTCGCCCAACTTGGATGGGCCTGCGGGTGGCCAAAGAAGACGTGCACGTAGACCAGCATCTCCAAGTCCTCGGCAGCCGACCACAACGGCTCGAAATCGGGGTGGGTCAAAGACACCGTTGGGTGTTGGGTGACCATGAACGCCCGGCTTCCCAACTGCCGCATCCTGGCCAGCTCGGCCACGCACCACTGCACGTCCTCGATGTGCATGCGGCATACCGGCATCAGGCGATCCGTATGCCCGGCGACCTGGCGGGCGGTGAACGTGTTATAGGCCGCCTGGACGTTCGGTACCAGATCCGGCCGTCCCGCCTGCATCGCTCTCAAAACCCCGCTCGACGCGAACGTGAAGTTGAGGAACTGCACGTCGATCCCGACCTCGTCCATGGCCCTCAAGCGGGGCTCGGCCATGAAGAAGGGGTTATCGGCCGAACCCTCGAAGCGGTCGGGTTGCAGCCCGTCCAGCCGCTCCAGCAGCCACCGAAACGACGAAGGCATTAGATCAGCTGGATCGTCAGATCTCGCATCCTCGGGGACGTCCGGCATCAAAGCCGCTGTGCCCGAACGCATGAAATCCATGAACCGGTGAGGTGGCGCTATCTGGGAACTCAGGCCCGGATCCGTTACCTCCAACCAATCCATCGGCTCATGGAAGTGGCTATCGACATCGATCACAACCACGGGTTCCCCCTCCCGCGACCTCTTCGGAGACGTCGCCGCGGACTTCCTCCCGATTGTAAGACAGAACCTTAGGATCGGACAAGTCCTAAATCTTGTCCGATCCTTTCCTGAGGAGGGAGCCGCGAGCTCCGGTGACCGGTCAAGTCGCCAGTAGGGCTCTGAGCAGGTAACGCTCGAGAAATTCCCGTTTCGCCGGTCGACTCAGATCCCTCCAAGGAGGACCAAGAAGCATGATGGCGACAGCGTTCATCCACCGCAGCGTCTCGCGGACTTCGAGGTCACCCCAGAGCTGACCATCCGCCTGCCAGCCCTCCAAGAGCGGGCCGTACGTCTCATACAATGCTTCTACGAGCGGGTCCGACCGCAGCCACAGCGCCGAGACGACTGGGCCACTGTCCGAGGAGAAGAGAGCCTCGTTCAAGCGATTACCGGCCACCAGATCCAGGGGATGAAGAATCAACTCCGGGATGGACCGACTGGCACTCTTCGGGTGACGAAGCGAGCGGACCGCCCCGTCTAAGGCAGCACCCACCCGGCTGACCATCAACCCAATGATCAGTTCGTCGCGCGTCTGGAAATACCGGTACAGCGTGGACCGCGCCACACCCGCCTCGTCCGCTACCGCCGCCATCCCTATATCGATACTCCCCCGCTCGGCGATGCACCGGCCTGCCGCCTCGATCAGCCGGCGGCGAGCTTCATCGTCGTCAATCAGCGCGGTCTCGCTCCCCCACCGTCGGACCACGACACGACGCCCGCTGTTCTCACGTCTACCTCGGCTCATGTCCACTGAATCTAGAGCCCAGCTCCCGGACCTTTGCGCCGTCAGGCCCCCCTCGCTCTTTGGCCTTGGCCATCTTGTCGTATCGTGCGGGCCAGGAGGCGGAGGCCAGGGCGAGCGAAGCCATATCCGGGACACAACGGTCCACTACGCATTCTCCGACTGAATCCGCCACAATCACTGCATGACTCATCCCTCCGCTCAATCGAACAATGGTGGTACCCAGCTCGGCCTGAGCCTGGGAGGTGCACAGGTATCGGGCTCTGATCTGGTCGAGACGGCGGTCTTGGCTGAGCGTCTAGGCTACGACTCCATCTGGTCCTCGGAAGCCTGGGGTCAGGATGCGTTCACCCCGCTGGCCTTCGTTGCCGCCGCGACCGAGTCGATCGGCCTCGGCACCGCCATCGCCCAGATCTCCGCCCGGACTCCTGCGACGACAGCGATGACCGCGCTGACCCTCCAGGGGCTGTCGGGTGGTCGCCTCCAACTCGGGCTCGGCGTCTCGGGTCCCCAGGTCGTCGAGGGTTGGCACGGCGTGCCTTTCGGAAGACCATTGACCAAAACGAGAGAGTACGTCGAGGTGCTCCGGCTGGCTATGGCCGCCGATCGCCGTGTCGAGTACGACGGGAGCGAGTTTCACATTCCCTATCTCGGCCAGGGCTCCACTGGGTTGGGGAAGCCGCTTCGGACCACCATCCGCGACGTTCCCCCGGCCCCGATCCTCATCGCAGCCATCGGGCCGAAGAACGTCGCGTTGGCGGTAGAGGTGGCCGATGGTGTCCTCCCCTACCTCTGGAGCCCCTCTCGGTGGGATCAGGCCTGGGGAGAGTCCCTTTCCGCTGCGCGGCCCGGCTTCGCCGTTGCGCCGACTGTCCTCGTCGCCATCGACGATGACATCGACAGGGCCAGAGCCGCCGTCAGGCCGCGTCTGGCGCTGCACGTGGGCGGAATGGGCGCTCGAGGTAAGAACTTCTACCACGCACTCGTAACCCGATACGGGTACGCATCCGAAGCCGATGAGATACAGGACCGCTTTCTCTCGGGCGACCGTGACGGCGCGAACCGCGCTGTCAGCGACGCGATGGTCGACGATCTCGCTCTGGTCGGACCAACCCGGCGAGTGGCCGAGCGTCTGTCGGTGTGGCGGTCGAGCCCGGTGACCACGCTGATCGCCGAACCCCACGACCAGCACTCGCTCGAAGAGCTCGCACGTGCCTGGTAGCTCGGAGGAACATGTACGGGGAGTGTGCGGTTACCCGCTGGGACCCCGATTGGATCATTCCACTAACCAGTGAAGGAGGAGTATTCATTCCCCCTTCAGCAAGGAGAAGAGGAGCACATGACGTCAAATCGCTCTGCTCGTCCTGGGCAGCCACGGGTCGTGCCGGTCGCTGAAGATTCACCCCTGATCACCGAGCGATTCGCAGACCGGCCGGGTTCGGTCCTCAACGTCAGTCGGACCATCGCGAACAACTCGGGCGTATTCGAGCCGTGGAGCGCGCTGGCCCGGTACCTGGCGCTCGACGGGATACTGCCATCGCGCGAGCGGGAGATCGTTATCCTCCGCGTGGGGTGGCGGGCACGATCCATCTACGAGTTCGGGCAGCACACGAAATTCGGGCGCAGGGCGGGCCTTACCGAGGCCGAGATAGCCGCCCTCGCCGGAGAAATCCGAGGCGGCCCGTGGAGCGAAGGGGAGATGGCTCTCTTGCAGATGGTGGACGAGTTGGTAGACGACGACTGTGTGAGTGACGGCACCTGGGAGCGGTTGAGCCGGCGCTGGAGTCCCTCCGAACTGGTCGAATTGGTGCTGCTGACCGGCTTTTACCGGATGGTGTCGTCGAGCCTCAACACGTTCGGCGTCGAGTTGGAAGAAGGCGTCCCGGGGTGGCCTGGCGCCATCTGACGCTGCCGAGTCGGTGCTGTTCACCGCCGTGGAGTTCCTCGGATCCGACCAATGAATTTTCACGGTCCGTGCGTCGAGAGTTTCTGTCCCATTGTGGCCGGGGGGACCGACCAAGTAGCAGAGACTCGCCGCCAGCCAGTCTCGGCCGCCATGGCGGTCAGCAATCCTGAAATCACTTCGACCTAAGCTCCACGGCCGGGTGCGACCGCCCGACAGCGCCCGCGCCTTCGCTGGCCTTGTCAGTGGCGTCCTAAGCTGTGCCGGGTCACGCTCATACGGCGGGCAACCGTCGCAAAACAAAGGGGGCCACGATGCTTGATGTTGCGGTCGTCGGAGGCGAGGTCGTCGACGGGACTGGGGCGCCCCACCGCGTCGTCGGATCAATCGAGAGCAGATGGTCGAGATGACCCATCTGACCTGGCTGACGAGCGGAGGAGGGGCGCAACCGCCCGACCGGCTGGTGTCAACCCTCGTCACCCACCGGAGTCCCCACTTCACGGCGGCCGTCACAACGGACGTTGGTCTCGATTACAACGATGCTGCCGAGCTGGCGTACGACGCGATCGTTGCAACCCTTCGCGAGCTCACCGAGATGTCTACTTTGGAGAGACCGGGTCATCGGCGGCGACCAAAAGTTCCTGCCACGAGCCAGCGACCGTAGCAATGGCACGTCGTCCAGGCTTGGAGCCCACCACCGTGTCAGTTCCCGACTCGGTACTCAACGACCTGCGGGCACGTCTTGCCCGTACCCGGTTGCCGAACCAGATCGTCGGTATCGGCTGGGAGCAGGGCACCGACCGCGACTATCTCGAGAGTCTGTTGAGCCACTGGCGTGACCGCTACGAATGGCGGGAGACGGAATCACGCCTCAACTCCTATCCTCAGTTCGTGACCACTGTCGACGGGCAGCGGATCCACATGATCCATGCGCGATCCGACAATCCCGCCGCAGTGCCTCTTCTGATGACCCATGGATGGCCGGGCTCGGTACTCGAGTTCCTCGACGTGCTCGGGCCGCTCTCAACTGACTTCCACGTCGTAACGCCTTCTCTGCCCGGGTTCACGTTCTCAGGCGATACCTCAGACCGAGGCTGGCATCCGCGACGGATCGCCGCTGCATTCGCCGAGGTGATGGACCGCCTCGGCTACGAAAGATACGGATTGCAAGGCGGCGACTGGGGATCACTCGTCTCCGCGAATATCGCGGACTTGTACCCGGATCGGGTCATCGGTCTCCATCTCAACATGGTGACCACCACTCGGCCCCTGCCTGGCGTCGAGTTGCCCGAGGACGAGCGGCTCGCTCGCGAAGCGAGCGAGCGCTGGCGCCGCACGGGCGTCGGCTACCAGGAGATCCAAGGCACCCGCCCTCAATCTCTCGGATACGCCCTCCAGGATTCGCCGGCAGGCCTCGCAGCGTGGATCGTCGAGAAATTCCGGGAGTGGAGCCACGGTGACATCGAAGTTGCCTTTACGTTCGACAGGCTCCTCGACAACATCACCGCCTACTGGGTTACGGGCACTGCTACTTCCTCTCTGCGGATCTACTGGGAGATGCGGCAAGCCCGGAGGGAGGCCGTTCCCATCGACAGGATCGAGGTCCCAACTGCAATCGCGATGTTCCCAGGCGAGATCAGCTATCCGCCGCGGGCGTGGACTGAAGCGGCTTTCAACGTGGTGCGTTGGTCCAAACCGGTGCGGGGCGGTCACTTCGCCGCCATGGAGGCGCCAGAGGAGTTCTGCGAGGATGTCGGACAATTCTTCCGACAGCTGCAGGCAAGGTAGGGCCCGAACTTACGGAAGTCGAAGCTTGCGTCATCACGAAGAGCCATGGCGCGATCGTGATCATCCTCGTGTTGGCGACCGCACTCCGACGTCTGTGCTGCTTCGCTCCAGTTGAACGAATCAACAGCAACGGAGTACGACATCGTCAATAATCACAGCAATCCTTTCTGAGGCCGTCCGCATAGCGTTGTGGCCGGCGTCGACCTCGATGATTTCGGTGGCCCCCATGGCCTCCGCCAGGCGCATCTGAGAGGTTGGTGGATAGAGGCGATCACGCATCGGACGCACAAACGTTCGAGGCAAGCCGGGATCGACACCCGCCCATGTCGTGGGTGCGCATCCAAGATGCAAGGAATCAACGCGCGTTACCGCCATCTGATCGGTAATCGGCCGAAGGCCGTCCGGGAACTCGTCGCGTGGCCCCGCGACATAGGTGCCGCCTCGAACCGCGGCTTCAATGACATCTGCCTGTCCCAGCATGCGGTTGGCAAACTCATTTGAAGCTATAGCGAGTGGCATCTCGCCCTCGGGTGCCGAGACGGCTGCAATGTGCACGAGTTGCCTTACTCGAACCCCGAGAGCGGCGACCACTGGCGGTGACACGGCTCCACCTATGGAGTGAGCCACGAGCACGATCGGCCCCCTGGTCGCTTGTTCAATGTCAGCAACCGCTTGATCGACGGCGCATGCAAGGTCCACCTCGGCCAGGTCGCTGGGGTGTCGCCCCCGACCAGGTAGATCCAGAGCCTCGGAAGGTACCGCCAACAGGCGCTGCACGCTTGACCACACCCGTGCCGTGTCACCGGCTCCGTGAACCAGAACTGCGAGGGGAACGGCCGTTGTCAAAGGCGCCATCCACGATGAGCGACAGCCTGAGCAGGCCGCCTTTCCAGTCGGTTGATCGCTCTCGGGACGAGCCAAACGGTCAAGGTCGGCCGGTGGCGGGTCACGAAGAGAGTCCTCAGGCCTCACTCGGTGTGGTTATCCCGTCGAGCACGACGCCTTGCGTCACGAGGCTAGCGATGTCCATGTCGTCATAGCCGACTTCGCGCAGGATCTCGCGAGTGTGGGCGCCGACCACTGGCGCGGGTCGCCGAATCACACCCGGGGTCTGGTCGAAATCGAACAAGAGCCCGAAGACGTCCATATTGCCGACGGAGGCGTGTTCGTAGGATGCCACCCACCCTTTCTTCCGGAACTCGGCGTCGTCGAAGAGTGTCATTACGAAGTCGGGGTCGGATATCTCGCAGGGCACACAGGCTGCGTTCAGATGCTTGAACCAATCACTCGCTGATCGCTGGGCGAATGCTTGCTCGAGTAGGGCGGCCAAGGCGCCGGCGTTGGCCTTTCGGGCCAGCGCGTCGGCGAAGCGGGCGTCGACGGACAGGTGCGGCCGCTCGATGACCTGGCACAACGCCGACCACTGGTCCTGGGTCATCGCCATAACGCACAGCCAGCCGTCACTCGTCCGGTAGAGCCGACTGAGGGGACCCCATCCGTAGTGCATGGCGTCGAGGCTGGGGCGCTCACCTGCTCGAGTCCCGTCGGGCGTGACCCAGGACATCGACGCGTTGAGCAGATGGGCGTAGAGGATAGAGGTGTCGATGAATTGGCCGGCGCCGGTTCGATCTCGATGGTAGATGGCCTGGACCGTGGCGATGGCAGAGAGGAACCCACACCCGGTATCGCCCAGGGAGCACACGCTCCACAGCCCGCGCCCCCCGTTCTCGATGGCGCCGTCCAGGAAGCTGGTGCCGGCAAGTGCCGCCCCAGTCTGGTCGTTGCCGGGGAGACTGTCGCGCGGGCCGTGCTCGAATCCACGCGTATGGCAATAGATCAGGTCGGGCTTTATGACCTTCAGCGTCTCGTAGTCGACGCGTAGCCGCTCGGCGGCGTCGTAGCGCATGTTGTGATGGACTACGTCCGCGCTTCGGACGAGCCTTTCCAGCGCGGCGTAGCCTCTCGGGTCCTTGAGGTTGATGGAAATGCTCCGTTTGCCGCGGTTGCAGGCCATGGCTAGATGTGAGCCGAACCAGTAGCCGTCGCTCAGCGTGTTGATCTTTATGACGTCGGCGCCGAGGTCTGCCAGGAGCTGTGCTCCGAATGGGCCGGCGACGGCGAGTCCTAGGTCCAGCACGCGCACCCCCTCCAGGGGGGGCGAACGGAGAGAACGCGCCGGTGTCGGGGTCCGCACCGGCAGCGGTGTTTCCGCCTCGGCGATCACGTCTTGTGTGTGCATACCGGTCGTAGCCCGTGGCGCGGGAGGTTCGCACGGGCAGGCGGAGAGTGAGTAGACGCGTCCGACCTGACGCACGGCCCCGAGCTCAGGGTCGTCGACTTCGACCACGCACCCGTCGGCGACCAAGAGCTCGTCTCGCAGCGCTTCTTCTGGTGATCGGACGATCTGCAGGGGGACACCCACGTCAGCCGCCATGCGCACCCACTCCTCCGAGGGGAATCTGGCGATGGCGGCCCGGAGTTGAGGGTCGAACTCGTGGAGGATGACCATGTTTTCCGCGGCCATACCAATCCTCAGGTGCATGTCTCTCGGCTGAGCCACCTGCCACGGGCTCTCCGGTCCGGGCAGCTGGAGCTCGTCGCCCTGGGAGACCCCCAGAACGAACGTGGGGAGCATGACCCACTGGTGCACCCAGCGACCGTCGGCGGCCTGGTAGATGGCCTTCGACGCCCGCGGATCGATCAGCCACGATTGGTAGTTCTCACTTCGATAGTGCTCTGTGCGCTGCCATGCGGCCAGCGTGGTGGCGAGGACGCCCTGCAAGAGTGACGTCGACACCTTTTGGCCGCGACCGCTGAGCTCCCGCTCGCGCAGTGCGGCGCTGATCGCCAGCGTGGCCAGGTACGCGGTGGCCATGCTCGCCCACGGCACGCCCGAGGCCAGCGGACCGTCTCGAAACGGGCCGCCCCAGCACTCTTCGTCGGGAGGCACCAGCCCGGGCATCATTCCCTCCCCGCCGGCCAGTTTCTCGATGGTCCCGCCGACGATTCCTCGGTGCTCCCACTGCTGGCCGGTGCGCGCCGCGACCAGCATGTCGTATCCCGGTCGGTCGGCATGTTGGCCGTCCGCGCCGTATCCGGTAATCGAGCAGTACACCAGCCGGTCATTCTTGGCACTTAACGTCTCGTAGTCGATACCGAGGTCCTGCGTTACGCCGGGAGAGAAGGACTCGACCACCACGTCCGCCCGTGAAGCCAGCTCCAGCAATATGTCTCGTTGGCCTGGCTCGGTCAGATCGAGCAGTGCGCTGCGCTTTCCGCGCGCCCAGACGCTAGATCCGGAAAAGGCTCCAAAGGGGTCGCCGCCTGGCGGTTCGATCCGGGTCACCCTGGCGCCGTGATCAGCCAGCAGCATGGTGGCGACCGGCCCGGCCACCCCCCATGAAAGATCCAGCACCGATAGGCCTTCGAACACTCCAGCCACGCAGCGAACATACTAGGAAACCGTGGTTCGATGTCGAGTAATGTTGGGTGCAGGACTACTGCCATGGAGGTGACGATGTCCCCAGCCCATTCCCAACGACTCATCTCCTCAGACGATCACGTCGACCTGAGCCAGGGCCAGGTGAAGATCCACCTCCACCCCAAGCACCATGACAGCTACGACGCTGCAGTGGCTCAGGTGGAGGCAGAACTGCGCGGCCGCAACAACGTCGAGGTCAACCGACGCTGGCGCGAGCAGCAAAGCCTTCCCGCTTCTGAGACCAAAGGCTTCGGTGGTAACGAGCGGCACCCGGCGTTCGGCCGGCCCGGCCATACCGACCCGATCGAGCGGCTCAAGGATATGGACACCGACGGCGTCGAGGCATCCTCGAGCTACTGCGAGGTCAGCGCCTTCCGCTACCTCTATCTGGTCAAAGACGGCGCGGCGGAATCGACCCGCGCCTTCAACACTGCGCTGGCCGAGTTCGCGTCAGTCGATCCCAAGCGCTTGATCGTCTCGTACCAGATCCCCATTCACGACATCGACATCGCCATCGCTGAGGTGCGCTGGGCGGCCGCCAACGGGTGCAAGTCGCTCCAGCTTCCGGTCTTCCCCACCGAGCTCGGGTTGCCGGACTACTGGGACCGTCGCTACGACCCACTATGGACGGCAATCCAGGACGCCGACCTCCCCGTCTGTCTCCATATCGGACTGAAACTCAGCATGGAGGATCTCGCCCGGCGCGACCCCACACCCCAGCGCGCCATCTTCACCTCCATGGTCCCGATGTCGACCGCGGAGGCCCTGGGCATGTGGATCCTCACCGGCATCCTCGAACGGCACCCCCACCTCAAGGTGGTCTTCGTCGAGCCTGGGATCGGCTGGGTGACCTGGTGGCTGACCATGGTTGACGACATGGCCGCCCGCCAGGGCTATGAGTTCCCCAGCCTCAAGCATGCTCCCAGCGACTACTTTCACCGCAACGTCTTTCTGACCTTCATCGACGAGCCCAACGTGGTTCGCCAGGCGCACGAGTGCCTCGGCATCCGCAACCTCATGTGGTCGTCCGACTATCCCCACCCGGTATCGAGCTGGCCCAGTTCGCAGCCAACTGTCGAACGCATATTTGCTGGCATCTTGGAGGAAGACCGCGATCTGGTCTGTTTCGCCAACGCAGCTCGGGTCTGGAACCTCTGACGCGATGCGCGTCGAGCCGCCGGTCGTCGGCGAGGATGACCGGTTCTTCTGGGACGGCGTCGAGGAGGGTCGGCTACTTCTCCGCCAGTGCGCGCAGTGCGAACGGATACAACACCCACCGTCGCCCATGTGCCCCGCTTGCGGATCGCTGGAGTGGACAACAAAGCAGATGTCGGGCCGCGGCACGGTGCACAGTTGGATCGTGTCGCGCCACCCAACCCAGCTAGATGAAGCTCCCCGCGTCGTCGCAATAATCGCTCTCGATGAAGGCCCCAGGTTCGTGTCTAATCTGATCGACGTCGAACCTACAGACGTGACCAACGAGATGCCCGTGGTGGCTATCTTCGTCGACGTCGACGGCGTCCGGCTACCCCAGTTTCGACCAGCATCGAGGTGACAACCACTCAGCGAGCCGCCGTGGTCGGGATTGGGCAGACTGAATTCTCCAAAGACTCCGGTCGCAGCGAACTGCAATTGGCCTGCGAGGCGGCGAGGGCGGCGATCGACGACGCCGGGCTGACAGCCGCTGAGATTGACGGCACGGTCACCTTCACGCTCGACACCAACGACGAACTGGCCCTCATTCGCAGCCTAGGCATCGAGGAGCTGAGCTGGACCTCACGTACGCCATTCGGAGGCGCCGGCGCGTCTGCGACGCTCCAGCAGGCAGCCGCAGCCGTCAACAGCGGCGCAGCAACGGCCGTCCTTGTCTACCGCGCCTTCAACGAGCGCTCGGGCCACCGGTTCGGACAGCCGATGCAGCGACCCCCTTCGGCCCGTACCAATATGCACGAACCATACGGCCTCCTCACCCCCCCACAGGTGTTCGCCCTGTCATATCAGCGCTACATGCATACCTACGGGGTGACAAATGCCGATTTCGGCCTGTATTCCGTGGTCGCACGCCGAAACGCTGCGACGAACCCGAACGCCTGGTTCTTCAACCGCCCTATCACGATCGACGACCACCAGAACTCTCGCTGGATCGTCGAACCCGTCCTTCGGCTTCTCGACTGCTGTCAGGAAAGTGACGGCGGCGTAGCCCTCGTGGTGACGTCGATAGATCGCGCCCGCGATCTCAGCCACCCGGTCGTGGCCATCGAAGGTGCCACCCAAAGCAGCGTCGTCGATGGTGACATGTCCTTCAACTACTACGCCGGAGACCTGGCACGCTTCGTTGAAGCCGACCGCACCGCGGGGCGACTATGGCAGAGCACGGGTCTGTGTGCCGCTGACATGGACATCGCCATGATCTACGAGAACAGCAGCCCGATCGTCTTCTACCAGCTCGAGTCCTTCGGATTCTGCGGACCAGGCGAGGCGAGAGACTTCATCGCCGAGGGCCACATCGACCTCCAGGGCACAATCCCGGTCAACCCCCACGGCGGCCTGCTTGGCGAAGCATATATCCACGGAATGAACAACATCGTCGAAGCCGTCCGTCAGCTACGGGGTGGTGCAGCCAACCAAGTCCCGAACGCCCAGCGCGTGCTGGTCGCAGCCGGCCGCAGCGCAGCAATTCTCTCTAGGAACTGACTGCGGTCCATGGTTGGGGCTCGCAATGCTCGGTGGACCGGACGGCCCACAAGGGTTCTTCCACAACCGCTGGATAACCTGAATGGACTATCCTCCCTAATTGACATCGATATCGACTTTTCGGAGGCGAGATGGAAGAAGGAGCGGGTCCAGATCCCGCATATGTTGGCGACTCGACCGCACAGAGACCCGCTCGACGGGGCATAGAACTCTTCCGCGGCAAGGACGCCATCCCGCTGGCTGAGTCCGGCGCGATGGTGCCGCCGACGTTCGATCCCGAAGACCGGAGGGTTTTGGCCGAGGACGGTCCGCGCTCTCCAACCATCGCACTTGGAATCGATGACACCCTGGTCTTTCGGAGTGAAGGCGATGCGGGGTGCAGCCTCGTGCGAGCGTGGCTGGCGCCGCACTATGTGCTGCCCCGTCATAGCCACAGCGCTGACTGCTTGTACTACATCATCGAGGGCTCGATCGTCATGGGAGCCCAGCGACTCGCTGCCGGAGACGGCTTTTTCGTACCGTCCGGGACACCGTACGCGTACGAAGCTGGGCCCGGCGGAGCCGTGGTCCTAGAGTTTCGGGCTCAGACGTCCTTCGATATGCAGATTCCAGGGGGTCAGTTGGAGCGGTGGCGGCGCATGGCCGTCGTCGCCGAAGAGCACGGTGAGCGCTGGGTCGAGCTGAGGCCCAAAGCCACGGCGTGACCTATTCACCACGGGTTATCGAGGATGGGCACGTACGCCTCGTGGGAGGAGGCTGCTGATGCGAGCGGCAGCGCTCACAGGAACAGGGGGCTTCGAGATCGTTCATCTCGATGATCCCGCTCCTGGTGAGGGCGAGTTGGTTCTGCGAGTGCGAGCCTGCGGAATCTGTGGTTCTGACCTCAAGTTCTATAAGGGGTTTCCCGCCGGTGCGGTGCTCGGTCATGAGTTCTGCGGAGAGGTCGTGGCAGTCGGTGACGGAGTCGAAGGCTGGCGCACCGGACAGTTCGCAGCATCTCTTCCTCTCCGCTCATGCGGCCACTGTCGATGGTGTCTCACCGGAGAGCCAGCGCACTGCGAGAGGACCGACCTTTTGGGGCTCGGCACCTCGGCCGGAGCTTTTGCCGAGTACGTCAGGGTGGCCGCAGCCACATCGGCGCCCGTTCCCGTCGATCTGCAGCAGTACGGGGCCCTTGTCGAGCCGTTGGCCGTCGGACTTCACGCGGTCGTCGCCGCGAATGTCCGCGCCGAAGAGCGAGTGCTCATCCTCGGTGGTGGCAACGTGGGAGTCGCAGTCGCCACGTGGGTACGTCGCGGCGGTGCCGGCGAAATAGTGGTGAGCGACCCATCACCGTTCCGCAGAGCGAGCGCGGCCGAATTCGGCGCCTCTTTGACACATGACCCCACCAAGGGCGCACCTCCCGGCTCCTTCGATGTGGTCTTCGAGTGCGTCGGGATACCCGGAATGGTGCAGGCAGCAATCGACGCCGCCACAATCCACGGGCGTGTCGTCATCTCCGGGGTATGCTCGTCCCCTGATCATCTTGGCCACGTGCCGGCGGTGATGAAGGAGGTCGAGCTGCGCTACGTCGTGTACTACCGCCTCAAGGAGTTTGCAGCAGCAGCCCGACTGCTTGAAACCCATACTTTCGATCCGACTTCCTTCGTCACCCGCTCGGTGCCGCTCGATGTCGTCGGCCAAGCGTTTCAAGATCTCGAATCGGGCTCGCTTGACCGCAAGATACTGGTGGAGCCAGGGCTCTGAGAATTACTGTGTGATAGTGGAGGTGCCTCGTCCAGGTTCACACTGATGAGGTATCGAGATCGGGGAGGGTCGGTCCGGAATGCCAACGTCGTAGATCGGTCGTACCGTTGCCGGAAGCGAAGGGCCACTTTCGGACCTGAAGACTCGGATGCGGGTGCATCATCTGGTCCGGCGGCGGGCGGAAGGGTGAGGAGGAATCCAATGATCAAGATAATGCTTCTGGTATCGCGCAAAGCCGGTGTCAGCCCGGAGGAGTTCCGGGAGCACTACGAGACGATTCATGCGCCCCTTGCGGCGAAGCACCTGCCGTATCTGGCTCGGTACGTTCGCAACTATGCGGTCGACAGGTTCGGCGGCGAGGTCGACTGCGACTGCGTTACCGAGTTCTGGTTTGACCACCCGGGACCTTGGAGAGAGGCACGCACAAAGATCCTGCGCCAGGATCTGCTCGACCTGTTCGCCGAGGACGAGGAGCAGTTCATGGACCGCACTTCGATGCGTACCCTCGTGGTCGAAGAAGGCGAAACCGCGACCGCGGAGATGCTCGGTGACAGGGCGTAGCTAGTTCAAACGGACACCGGTGTGAAGCGGGCCGGGACCTTGGACCAACCCACAACTACGCCGGGGGACGCATAGCGAACTAGGCCTGTGCGGTCGACCCGGTAATCGGGCAGTCGTTGCAGCACTGTGCGGATCGAGATTGCCGCGATGAGCCGAGCCAGGTCTGCGCCGAGGCAGTGATGTCCACCCACCCCGAAGGACAGGTGCCGAGCTGCGTTTGGCCTGGCGAGACGCACCTCGTGGGGATCCTCAAAGACCGCCGGGTCGCGATTGGCCGCCGCCCATGAGAGGAAGACTCGGTCGCCGGTGGCCAGTGCCCGTCCGCCGAGTTCGACGTCGCGCATGACGCTGCGCCCCACGCCGATGGCCGAGGGAAAGAATCGCAGGAACTCCTCTACGGCGTTCTGAAGAAGGGTCGGGTCCGAGAGAAGACGGTCGTGGTCTTGCCGGTTGTCACTCAGCCAGATCAGCGCACTGGTTACGAGCGCCGCCGTGGTGTCGAAGCCGCCCAGCACCAACGCTGAGAGCATGCTCACGACTTCCTCGTCCGACAGCAGCTGCCCGGCCACTTCGCCACCAACCAGGGCCGAGACGATGTCCGACCGCGGCTGGCGGCGCCGCTCACGGGCCAGGTCCCGTAGCATCGAATGCACCCGTTCCATGTCACCGGTTGGATCGGCTCCAATGCCCTGTCCGCCCTCGTGAACAGCGAGCGTGAACTCGTGCCACCCATCCATATTCACCCCAACAAGTTCCAAGGTGGTCTTGGCCACCACCGGCATGGCAAAGTCCGTAAACAGGTCCGCGCATGCGACCGGGCCGACCGACGACAAACTGGCCTCCACGTTCGCCTGCACGACGGGCTCCCACCGCCGGATCATGGCAGTACGGAAGTGCGGGAGTTCCAACTTGCGGCGCTGGGACGAGAGGGGAGGATCCGACTCGGACAGGATCAATGGGAAGGCCAGGGGCGGTATTCCAATGCCCTGGGCTGCCGGGCACTCGCCCGTAACGTCGTGGAACGAAGAGAAGGTCCGCCAGTCGAGCGCCGCCGCCTTCACCGCGGCATAGCCAACGACCAACCAGTGGCCCCCGTTGGCCGGTGTCCAAGCGACGGGGCCTTCGACTCGGACCGCATCAGTCTGGGCGATCCACAGATCCAGGTGGTCTGATGAGTGATGGTCGAACGGTGGAAGCACGTTGTGCACCTTCAGGCCCCCTTCACCTCGTCGCATGCAGCCAGCACTTCGTCCAGGATCGGCGTGATGGTCGCACAGAACAGCTCCGGATCATCCGACGGAGCGAAGTGGCCGAGTCCGGGCAGCACCCTGTAGACCGCGCCCTCCACATAGCGCGGGATGGCCGGGGCGCCGTCTTCAGGCGATAGGGATGTACGGTCGAACTCGCCGGCCAACACGAACAAGGGCGTGCGCGTGGTGTCGATGCGCCAGCCGTCGATCGAAAGGTCGTGCGCGGTCATGAAGTAGTCGTTGTCCCCGGCATATAGACCGGGGCCGTTCGACCGGTAGATCCAGTAGGTCTCATGCCGGTAGGCCTCCGGAGCGACCGGCGAGGTCGTGGCCAACACCCTCCCGGCGTAGAACTCGGCCGAGATCGCGGGATCCCGGAACGGCGTGTTGTCGAAGGCGGCCATACCAGGTGATGGGCGGCACCAGCCGTTTAAAGAGACGAAGCCACGGAAGTGATCTCGGCGGTAGGCAGCCAGATCCAGAGCCAGCTGCCCCCCTACCGAACAGCCCATGAAGACGGGCCGGTCCAAGCCGAGCGTACGAACCACTCCCACCGCCCAACCCATCAGCTCATCCCGGTCGGGAAGGTACTCGTCTTCCCACCAGCGCTCCCCCAAGGCCGGCAACGACTTCCCATGTGCCGGCAGGTCGTAGGCGATCATCCGGAACCGGTGTCGCAGTTCTGGGTAGGCCAGCAGGTGACGCCACTGGCGGGAGTCGGCTCCGGCGGTGGCATGGAGCAGCAGAGGCACCGACCCCTGACCCGCTTCTTCGTAGTAGATCCGCGCCTCGCGGTCGCCGTTGCGGACATGGGCGTAGCGACCGACGGCATCGTCAGTCTCCCACCTAACCGGCGCCGACCGATGAACGGCACCAGGTCCGGAAGCCGCCAGACGCAGCAGGATCAGCAACCGCTCCCACGCGGAGTAATAGGGAGCGACAAGCCGCTCCACATCGCCGCATAGATCGGCCCCGCCGGCCGTCAACGAACCTGCGGCATAGGCAGGGGTGGCAACGAGTGTGTCTTGCCAGAAGGGTTCCGGCGCGGTGATGACCAGATCCACCTCGCCGGTCGCTCGCTCCACCTCGGTCACGCGCCCACCCTCAATCATCACATCGAGCGCCCCCCCCTGGGGACCGATACGCACACGCGCCGTCACCCGTCCCAACTTCATCGCGAGCTCGCGGTCCTCTCGGGCCAGGCGGGCGAAGCGCTGGAGATCAATCACCCTCGCGTGCCTCCAGCCGGAACCGGACCACACTCGTCCCGGGAGCCAGCTCGAAGAAGCAGGCTTCAACCGGCAAACCGCAGGCCAGGATGTCAGGTGCGTCTGCCAACCGGGCATACATTACCGGACCCTCTTCCAACTCGATGAGGCCAACTGCGTAGGGGCAATCCAATTCGAACGCCGGATGAAGCGGCTCTTGGTAGACCGCAAGGCTCCAAATCGTTCCGCGACCAGACAGGGTGGTCCAAGTGCCCCCTTCGGCCAGGCAATCGGGGCAGGAGAAAGCTGCCGGCCAGCGGACGTAGCCACAGGACGCACACTGCTGCATCGACAGTCGCCCCTCGCTAGCCGCTGCCCAGTGCGCTGCGACAACGGGATCATTGGTGTCGGGGAGTGGGACGGGAACCGTCATCGAGCCGCCCGGAACACCGATACACTCCCCTTCTGGGCCACCATCGTCGATGCATGCAACGCGAATTTCGCGTTCTGCACTTGGCGTGAGCCGGCGACACCGCGCAGTTGTCGCACTATCTCCACTATGTGGAGCCAGCCCCACATATACCTCTCGGCTAGGTGGCCGCCAGAGGTGTTGACCGGCAGCCGACCCCCGGGCGAGGTCTCTCCGGACGCCAGCAGGGCCCCGGCGCCACCCGGCTCGGCGAAGCCTAAGGCCTCGATCATCTGCAGCACCCACACACTCGCCGGGTCTTGGATCATGAGGATGTCGATGTCATCCCGCTCGATGCCGGCCGATCGAAGGGCCCGCGCTGCCACGTCGCCCATCCAGCGCCGCTCGAGATTGTCCTTGTTCTGAAGATTTCGCAGGGATGCCACCTGAGCCATGCCCACCAGGTCGGCGGCAGGGTGTGGGAAGTCACGGGAGCGCTCTTTAGAGGTGATAACCAGAGCGACACCGCCGTCGTCGAAGCCGGCTATATCGCTTCGCCGGACCGGGGCTATGTAGTACGGCTCGGCGAGGTAGGACTCAACGGTCAAGGGCCCCCGGTGCACCGCAATCGGGTTGAGTTCGGCCCATCGACGCTGGGTGACGACGACGGCACCGAGGTCGGTCTCGCTCGCACCGTAAATATGCTGGTAGCGACGGAACATCAGCGCAGCCAGCGTTCCGATCGTGTCAACCACACCATGGTAAAGGTTCTCGCCACCGTACGAGGAGAAGTCACCGCCGCGGCTGCCCTGGTCGGTGCCGTACGTCAAAAGAACAGTGCTGGCCAGGCCGGCGCTGATCACCATCGCCGCCAGATGTATCGAGAAGTTGCACGTGCCGTAGTCGAGCGACGCCGAATAGGAGGGATTAAGCCCCAGCATGCGCCCCATCACCGTGTCGACCCCGCCCCCACCCAGCGCCTTGCACGTGATCAACCCGTCGACTGAATCCTTGTCGATACCCGCGTCATCGAGGGCGCGGCGAGCGGCATCCACTGCGAAGTCCTCACCTCGCCAGTTCCGATGCTCCCGTGTGGAAGCCACGCCTATCCCGACGATGGCCGCCTCGCCCCCGATTGCGCTATCGCTGGCAGCCATCCCTCTTGCCCTCCCGGCTATCGGACGAGGCACAGTTTCTCAATATTAGACTTGGTCCCGTCGTCGTAGCCAAACCCACGACGTTCTCTAGGGCGATTTTCAGACCGCCTGCCGTAGCGTTCTGGGTTATCCGAGTTTTGGCGCCCCGTCGCGGCTCACGGGAGACCCCACTCCCGATCGAACTGATACGCAGCTTTCCTCTGGAACCTCAGCGACCCATCCGGGATGTTCAGGCAGCGACCAGCCGCCCGTCGGCGTCTATCGGGGCGGGAGCGACCGTTGGGAACAGCTCCTGGAACGCGTCGACGGTGATGCGTCGACGAACCGAAGGGTCGACATCGTCGAACAGCCCGTGGAGCACCTCCTGGGTATGCCCGAATGTGCCCTCGTGATGCGGGTAGTCACTCCCCCACGCGACGTTGCGGTATCCGCTGGCCGTCATGGCGGTCACGCCGCTCACGTCGTGTTGGAAGGAGACGTAGACCTGCGAATAGAGGATCTCGCGGGGCGAACGGCTTAGCTTCGGCCGGACGACCATCGAATGCTGCCGGTAGCCCTCCTCCATCCGGTCGGCCATGAAGGGAACCCATCCCGCTCCGCCCTCTGAGATGAGGACTCTGAGATCAGGGTGGCGGTCCAGCGCGCCCGAGGCAACAAGTTTCATCGCGGCGCGCTGTCCGGAGAAGGTGGTCTCGGCGTAGTTCAGGACCGCTGATCCGGGCCCGCGGAACGTTGCGGCGGCCAGCTGCCCTTTCTCCAGGTCCAGGGGATCGCTGCCGATGTGGAAGGCCAGCACCATTCTGGCCTCCTCGGCGGCTGCCCACAGAGGCTCCCACACGTCGCGGTGGTAGTCCTCTTGCTGGGGATGGGGAGACGTGGTCAGAAATGCAGCGACGAAGCCCATCGATGCGGCCCGTTGCAGTTCAGTCACTGCATCGCCCACAACAAGGAGTGGGAGCTGCGCTGTCGGCAGCAGCCGGGGGGAAGCGCGAAGGACGGTATCGGCCACCCAGTCGTTGCTGATTCTGATGGCCTCACGGAGCAGTTCGGGAGAGCGGAATGAAGCGTTCCACATCCCGAGTGAAGGGTATATGACCTCTGCCCAGACGCCCTCTCCGTCGAGATCCTTCAGACGCAGGTACGGGTCTCGGGCTCCTGCGGCCTTCCAGGTCGAGACCCGGAACTCCTGATTGGTTCCGGTCGGAAGCCGGCGACGGAACGACCGCCCTTCGATGTGCAGTGTCTCCCACGTACCATCGGGATCCTTCTCGGATCGGGGCATGAGGTCCGCCACTGAGGCAGGCGCATTCGACCGCCACAGGTCGTCGGGCTCCAAAAAGTGCGAGTCTGCTGAGTTGGCCCAGATCTTCTCCGTGATCCGTTCTGTCACCTTTCCTCCTCTCGTGGACGGGCAATCAATGCTGTCACTCTCGGCTCCCGATCGGGTGCGGTTGAAACACGTCCCTAGCTTTCCACCAGGAAGGTTCCGATAACGCCTCTTTCGCGCAGCCGCTCCATCTCGCCTGGGCCGACTCCCAACTCGGCTAGGACCTCCTCGGTGTGCTGGCCGAGGGTCGGCGCCGGGCTTCGGATCGACGACGTGTCACGCCAGGAGGCGAACCGGAACGGATGGGTTGGATGCAATTCGCTGCCGGTCAGGGGATGGTCGACGCGTTGCAGGAAGTGTCTGCTCCATAGTTGGGGGATGGCGTCCACCTCAGTCGTGAACAACACCGGGGCGACCGGTACCCCTCGCTCGGCGAGCAGATCGACGACGTCGTCGCGATCTTTCGATCGGCACCAATCGGCGAGCCGGGCGTCGATACGCTCCGCCGCTTCGAGGCGCTGCCGATAGTCCGCTCCCCCCGGCACCGTTTCGTCAAGTCCCGTCGCGGCGGCGAGTTGGACCCACTGCGTATCGTCCTCGACGGCGATTGCAACCCAGCGCCGATCTCCGTCGCACTCGAAGACTCCCTGAGGCGTCGCGAGCTGTCCTCGGTTCCCGGCCGGCCTCACAAGGTTCCCATAGGCGAAGTTCTCGATCACCACCTCCGCCGCGACATTTACCCCGGCCTCGAACATTGGTGACTCGACGAGCATGC
>Ga0302180_10000271_pt1 | contig 43030 bp, 32 predicted proteins | sample I_Palsa_E3_2_FD_200575 | JGI IMG/M metagenome (GOLD analysis project Ga0302180, IMG submission 200575) | Peat permafrost microbial communities from Stordalen Mire near Abisko, Sweden - I_Palsa_E3_2 | ecosystem: Environmental > Terrestrial > Soil > Palsa > Peat permafrost | place: Sweden...
GGAGTGGATCGCCGCCGTAAAAGATGCGGTCAACATTCCCGTGATCGGCAATGGCGACATCCGCACCCCCGAAGACGCCTGCGCCATGGTCACCCAAACCCGCTGCGACGCCGTCATGATCGGCCGCACCGCCCCCTCCAACCCCTGGATCTTCCGCCAGATCCAGCAGTATTGCGCTTATCAAGCTGTCATCCTGAGCGAAGCGAAGGATCTCGCGTGCAGCGCCAATGCTCGTGTCGGCAGCAATGGCCGTGTGGGGACGGGCGACCCCGCCCGTCCGGTCGAGCGAAGCTCGACAGTCATGGTGGATTGTCATTCTGAGGAGCCTGCTTTTGGCGACGAAGAATCTAGGCGCGCCGCGCGAAGCCCTCGCGCATTTTGCGAGGGCAATACTCGCGCGTTTGGCGCGCTTCCCTACGACACCCCCACCGAACTCGATCGCTACCAGATGATCCGCACCTACTTCCAGATGCTGATCGAAGAAGAACTCCCCGACGCCGTCGGCAAAATGAAGCAGTTCGCGTCCTGGTTCACCCACGGCGTCCCCGGCGGAGCGGGGCTGCGCAAAGCAATCTACGAGTCGAAGAGCGCAGTAGAAATCCTGGGGCGGGTAGAGGAATTCTTCGAAGCCAGATTGTGTGGCGCGGGCGCCCTCGCCCGAGAAAGCTGAGTATGCAGTCTTCAATCGACCCCGCTCCCATCGGTACTCAAAAGGTTTGGCGTTACATGAGCTTCGATCGGTTTGTTTGGCTGCTTCAGAAGAAGCAGCTCTGGCTGGCGCGAGCAGATACTCTGGGCGATCCATGGGAGATCAGCCTCGCCGGTGACCAACTCGCACACGTGATTTCCCGCCACCCAGCGATTCCGCTGCACCTGCGGAAAGAGAGGCCGGAAACCGCAATGCAACGATCCGAAAGGATAATCAGATTGTGGCGTCGGCGGACGTTTATCAACTGCTGGAGCGCCTCGGAACACGAGTCACACGCTTTGTGGCGCATTTACTGCCCGCCAGCAGATGGAGTCGCGATCCAGTCTACGTTTGTGAGACTCAAGGAATCGGTTGGTGCCTTACCGCTCTACCGAGTTACCTACGAAACGCCTGGAAACCGCAAGGCGACGCCTACGCTTGCCGATCTTGCGACGAAGAAGCGACCGATGTTCGCGTATGAGCAGGAAGTTCGAATCGTTCAGTCTACTGAAGGAGACTTTAGGGCAAGTCGTGAGCAGGAAATACTCGGTTACGGTATCAAATGGGATCCTGAAAGGATCGTGGAGTCGATACGAGTTCATCCTGAGGCCAACCACTCGTTCATGGAAACCGTAGTGGGCGTGGTGGAGAATTACGCGCCCGTGTTGAAGGATTGCGTCGCATGGTCCGAAATGAACAAGCGCCCTCCTTTCTAGCCTGAACAACAAGGTCATTCAAGCTCCGCACGCCCTCACGGAGCCACCGACAGGGGACACTAAGGTCCCCGACCTGCAGCGCTCACGATCTAAACCGCCCGCGCCACCATCTTCCCCACCTCATCCTTCTCCACATAAGCCCAAGGCGTTTTTGGATCATGCGTAAACACCGTCAGCCATTTCTCCGGAATCGCCCGCGCGTAGTACAGCTTCTTGCTCTCGATAGTCTGAAGTGGATAAAGATCAAACCCCATGCCCCATGTGATGTCGATGTGCGCCGTCGTGGGAATGAGGTCGGAGATATAGCAGCACGTGCGCCCTCCGCTTTCGACGATTACGGCTTGCATGTGCGCGGTGTGGCCGGGAAAAGTTTTCACGGAAATGCCGGGGACGATTTCCTCGCCGCCTTTAAGCAGTGTCATCTGCCCGCTCTGCACCAGCGGATCATAGTTGTCGGGGATGTAGCTGATGGCGTCGCGCTCGCTGGGCCGCCGCGCATATTGCCATTCGCCTTCGGGCGCATAATATTTCGCGCGCGGAAATGTCGCAACCGCATTGCCGTTTTTGTCACGCACCGTATTCCAGCCGCAGTGGTCGAAATGAAGGTGCGTGTTGATAACGATGTCGATATCTTCGGGTGAAACTCCGCCGGCGGCAAGATTCGCGAGCAACTGCGCAGGCTGCCCATAAAACTTCACCATCCGCTCGGACAACTTGTTGCCCATCCCCGTTTCGACTAGCACAGTTTGCTCGCCGGTGCGGATGAGCAAAGAATTAAGTCCTGCCTGCACGTAATTCCTTTCATCGGCCTCCGCTTTGCGCGACCACATAATCTTGGGAATGACGCCAAAAAACGCGCCTCCATCGAGCGGATAAACGCCGTCGGAGAAGATGCTGAGTTCGAAGTCGCCGAGGGTTAGGCTGGGCATGGAGTAAGTGTGCCACAGGCGCGAAAATCATGGCCACGGATTTACACGGATCGGCACGGATTCCTTTCGAAGTTTCTCGAGTTATCCGTGAGAATCCGCGCGAACTGTGGCTTGTCTTTACCGCTTCGCCTTCACCGGCTCTTTTTCTCCGACGCGTTTGCTGACTTCGAATTGCATCTTGCCGGATTTCTTGTCGGTATCCACAACGATGTGATCGCCGTGCAGAATTTCGCCGTCGAGAATCTTCAGCGCCAGCGGATCCTGCACCAGCTTCTGAATCGCTCGCTTCAGCGGACGCGCGCCAAAGTTCGCGTCGTACCCTTGCGTGAAGAGCAATTCTTTTGCGGCGTCGGTGAGTTCGATCGAAATCTTGCGGTCGGCCAGCAAGCGGCGCACATCTTCCAGGCGCAGCTCGATGATCTTGACCAACTGTTCCTTGCCAAGCGGACCGAAGACGATGATGTCGTCGACGCGGTTCAGGAACTCGGGCCGGAAGTGGCCGTGCAGCGCGTTCATCACCTGTTCGCTGGCCTTCTCGAAATCTTCCGGCGTGCGCAGGCTTTCTGCTTGCAAGTAACTTGAGCCGAGATTCGAAGTCATGATGATGATTGCGTTCTTGAAATCGACGACGCGGCCTTTGCCATCGGTGAGGCGGCCATCGTCCATGATCTGCAGGAGAATGTTGAACACGTCGGGATGAGCCTTCTCAATCTCGTCGAACAGCACAACCGCATAAGGCCGACGACGAACCTGCTCGGTGAGTTGTCCGCCTTCTTCATAGCCGACATAGCCTGGAGGGGCGCCGATTAAGCGCGCCACCGAATGCTTCTCCATGTATTCGGACATGTCGATGCGCAGCAGTGCACGTTCGTCGTCGAAGAGGAACTCGGCAAGGGCGCGGGCAAGTTCAGTTTTTCCGACGCCGGTTGGACCGAGGAAGATGAACGAACCGATCGGCCGCTTGGGATCGCTAAGTCCGGCGCGGGAGCGGCGAATGGCATTGGCGACGCGCTCAAGAGCTGCGTCCTGGCCGACGACGCGCTGACGCAGGCGCTCTTCCATCGTCACCAGTTTGTTCACTTCGCCTTCGAGCATCTTCGAGATGGGAATTCCAGTCCATTTGGAGACGATGCGGGCGATGTCTTCTTCGTCCACTTCTTCTTTCAACATTCGAGGTGCGCCCGTGCCTTTGCCGTCGATTTTGGCCGAGAGTTGGCTTAGCTCTTCTTCGGCTTGCCGCAACAATCCGTAGCGTATTTCGGCAACGCGCTGCAGGTTGCCTTTGCGCTCTTCGGCTTGCTCCTCGATCTTGAGCTTCTCGATTTTCTCTTTCAGCTCGCGAGATCGGGCGATCAGATCTTTTTCCTTTTTCCAATTGGCTTTCAGGGCGTTGGATTTCTCGCGAATCCCGGCGAGTTCCTTCTCGATGACGGACAGGCGTTCGCGGGAGTTGGCGTCGTCTTCTTTCTTCAGTGCTTGCTTTTCGATTTCGAGCTGCGTAGCGCGGCGTTCAAGCTGGTCGATATCGGTGGGAAGCGAATCGATCTGAATACGAATCGAGGCAGCGGCTTCGTCGACAAGGTCGATGGCCTTGTCGGGCAGAAAGCGGTCGGAGATATAACGGTGCGAAAGCGTCGCGGCGGCGACGATCGCGGAATCTTTGATACGGACGCCGTGATGCACTTCGTAACGTTCCTTCAGACCGCGCAGAATTGCGATGGTGTCTTCGACATTGGGCTCGCCCACGAAAGCAATCTGAAAGCGGCGTTCGAGGGCGGCGTCTTTTTCGATGTATTTGCGGTATTCGTTGAGCGTGGTTGCGCCGATGGCGCGCAGTTCTCCGCGAGCCAGCGCGGGCTTGAGCATGTTGGAGGCATCGACGGCGCCTTCAGCTGCGCCTGCACCAACGAGGGTATGCAGCTCGTCGATGAAGAGGATGACTTGTCCCGCAGAGTCTTCGATCTCTTTCAAGACGGCTTTGAGACGGTCTTCAAATTCGCCGCGATATTTTGCCCCGGCCAGCATGGCGCCGAGATCGAGCGCCACTACTCGTTTGTTCTTGAGCGCTTCGGGAACGTCACCTGAGATGATGCGCTGGGCCAGACCCTCGACGATGGCGGTCTTGCCGACGCCGGGCTCGCCGATGAGCACGGGGTTATTTTTCGTGCGGCGGGAAAGAACCTGAACGACGCGGCGGATTTCTTCGTCGCGTCCGATAACGGGGTCGAGCTTTCCGCGGCGGCCTTGTTCGGTGAGGTCGCGGGCATAGCGTTCAAGGGTCTGATATTTGGCTTCGGGATTCTGGTCGGTCACTTTCTGTGAGCCTCGCACGGCGGTGAGCGCTTTTAGAATTGCGTCGTGAGTTGCGCCGTGGCGGGCGAGGATCTGCTGGGCCGCGTCCTGCTTGAGGTGCGTAACGGCGAGCAAGAGGTGCTCGGTGGACACGTATTCGTCCTTAAAGTTGGCAGCTTCTTTGAAGGCTTGCTCCAGCAGCTTGTTGGCGGCGTTGGAGAGCGTGGCCTGCGCCGCTTCTCCTGAAACTTTGGGAAGCTTTTCGATGTCGCGATAGAGCTCGCTGAGAACTGCCTGCGGGCCGATGCCGATTTTTTCGAGCACGGGCGGCACGATTCCCTCTTTGTCCTCGAGCAGGGCGGCCAGCAAGTGGACGGGCAGAAGCTCGGGATTACCGTGCTCGGAGGCAAGGTTGTTTGCGCGCTGGACGGCTTCCTGCGCTTTGACCGTGAATTTTTCCCAACGAATGGGCATGGCGAACTCCATTTGGTAATTTTGTAATTGAGTAATCCGGCGATTTGAAGCCCGCCGCGCCGACGCGATCAGGAGTTCAAATGGCACGATTACTAAAACGCAAAATTACAAAATTAACGGGAGGCGGTCAGTTTTGGCCGCCTCCCGCGATTGGAAATCGGTCGAGCTTCGCCCGACTCGACGGGCGGGTCGCCCGTCCCCACACAAGCATAGTCTGCTTACGCGGCTTTGCTGGGGCCTTTGGCTTCAACGGTCTTCTCGGTACCGGCGTTAACCCCACCGACGTTGACCTTGATCTGCTTGGGCTTGGCTTCGGCTTTCTTGGGCAGAGCGATCTTCAACACGCCCTTGTCGTAGTTTGCCGAAACCTTCTCGGAATCCACGGTGGTGGGCAGGGTGAAGGTGCGGGTGAAGCTGCCGTATTGGCGTTCCACGCGGCGGTAGTTCTCTTCTTTCTCTTCCTTCTCGATTTTGCGCTCGCCGTGCACGGTGAGAGTGTTGTTCTCGATGCGCACATCGATGTCCTTCTCGTCGATTCCCGGAACTTCGATCTTCAGCGTGACGGTGTGCTCGTCTTCGTAGACATCGACGGCGGGGGCAAAGCTCGAGTTAGTAAGAGATTCATCCCGGCCTTCGGGCGCGTAGGACTCGCGGAAAACGCGGTTGATGCGGTCCTGCAGGTTAGAAAACTCGCGGAATGGTTCAAAACGGGTAAGAACGGTCATGGTGAAATCCTCCTTAAGAAATGTGCGTCTCGAGATCTTGATAGCCTCCCGGAAGCTCTAACGCGTCCGGTACTAGATCAGATGTTTCATTATGCTAAAAGAATCATAAAATATGAGTGTATTATTGTCAAGTATATATGCATTGTATTTTCATTACGTTACGTATGATATGAGGCATTTTAGATAGGCAGTCTCCGGGATATTAAGCAGGACCGGGTGGTCTCTGGCTTGTCCTCGCACCTCGATCAGACGTAGGGTGCGGTGGGCGTCGAGGCTGGCGGCAGCCAGCATTCCCAGGAAATCAGGCTGGCTGACGTGGTAGGAGCAGGAGCAAGTGACGAGTATTCCGCCGGGACGGAGCATCTTCAGGGCGCGGAGGTTGAGTTCTTTATAGCCGCGGAGGGCGGCATCGAGATCTCGCTTGCTCTTGGCGAAGGCAGGTGGGTCGAGAACGATGATGTCATAGCGCTGGCCGGAAGCCGAATAGTCCTTGAGCAGATCGAAGGCGTTCGCTTCGATCCATTCGATTTCTTTATCTTTGTCCTTGTCCTTGAGATGCGCCCGGTTCAGCGCGGCGTTCTGGTTGGCGACCTCGAGGGCGGGTCGGGAGCTGTCGACGCCAGCGACGTGTGAGCAGCGCTCGGCGAGATGAAGTGCGAAACCTCCCTGGTAGCAGAAGACATCGAGAGCTTCGCCGTGGGCATATTGAACAGCGGCGGCGTAGTTCTCGCGCTGGTCGAGGAAGGCTCCGGTCTTTTGACCTTCGAGCGCGTCAAAGTGGAACTGGACGCCGTTCATGGTGAAGATGGTCGAGGTTTTCTCGCGTTGTACCAGGCCGGATAGGCGCGGCGGCAAATCCTCGAGTTGGCGGACTCGCGGATCCACGCGCTCGGCGATAGAAGCCGGATGCAGCCGTTCGGTCAGTTCTGAAGTGAGCGTTTCGCGCACAATCTCGGCGTCCATGGCTTGGGTAAGAATCTGCATCGAAAGCACGTCGTTGTAGCGGTCGATGATGAGGCCGGGGAGGAAATCGGCTTCGCTGAAGATCACGCGGTAAGCATTCGTGTCGTGAACGATCGACTCACGATAAGCGATGGCATCGCCGACCCGCTGACGAAGCAGCGCTGGAAAGTCGGCGACGGGCTCGCGGGAGAGGAGGCGGATGGCAATCTGCGAGGAACTCGAATAGTGAGCGGCGCCGAGGAACTGCCCGCGGTGATCTTTGACGGTGACGAGCGAGCCGGGCGGAACGGCGGCGGCGGAAACGATGTCGGAACGGTACACCCAGACGTGGCCATCTTTCAGGCGGGACGCGCCACGCGGAGAAACCTTCACTACCGGGACGACTGCACTGCTGCTCGACTTAGACATGCAGCAATCTTAAACGCAGAGCTAGCTGGCGGCTTGCTCGGAGGGAATAGATGCGGATTTCTCGGGCTTTGCGGATGTGCGCGAGCTCATCTCGTAACGGGCGGCTTCCAGATCGACGTGCAGGGAATCGAGGGCCGTCATGGGCATCTCGGTGCCCCAGGTTTCCATTTCGCGTTCCGTCCAACCGCCGTTGAGGCGGATGGCGCCGGTAATCTCTTCCGGAAAGGCGTGACGGAAATCGCCCTCGCGGATCAGAATGTCGCCGATTAGGCGGCCCGTGCTCATGTCGAAAACGCGGCGGGTGGCTTGGCCGGCGGCATTGTTCAGGCAGAGCAGCACTTCGCCCGCGTCGGCGAACTCGGCGCGGTAATACCAGGCCTGGGATGCATCGATTTTAGGATGATGGCGGCGCGCGCGCTTGTGTTCTGGTTCCAGAGCTTGCATCTCGTTGGCGGGATTGAAGTACAGAATGCGCTGACAGGAATCGCAGACCACGGTTTGCTGTCCGGTGCGCACATCGTTGTAGATTTGAGGACGCAACATGACCTGGCACGCCATGCATTTGTGGTCGCGCACCTCGGAGATGCCGCTGCCGCGAAATTTGGAGACGCGCTCGTAGTGGCGCAGCAGGTCTTCGCTAACGCCAGCCCGCATTTGATCGCGCTTGGCGCGCCATTCGGTGAGCTGCTTTTCGTCCGCGGCGGTGCGCTCGCGGGCTTCGGTTTTCTCTGTTTCGATCTCGGCGGCTTCGGCTTTCAGTTCGGACTGCGCGGCCTTCACTTCCTTGTCGCGCGCGTCGGCATTGACCATCAACTCAAGGATCTTGTCTTCGGTGGCGGCGATTTCCTTTTCGGCAAACTGGATCTCGTGCAACAGCGCCTTGTATTGGTCGTTGGTTTTAACGTCAAGAGACTGGTCGCGGTACTTGGAGATTTTGCCGCGAAGGTCGGTAATTGCCGTTTCGTACTTGCGGCGCGTAGCTTCGTCGGCTTTGACGGAGGCCTGAGCTTTTTCCAGTTGAAGCTTGGTATCCGCCAGCTTGTGTTCGATGGCTGCGACGCGTTTGGGGAGTTCCGCAATTTCATCCTGCAGACGGCGGATTTCTTTGTCCGCGTCCTGCAGCCGCAACAAGTTTTCTATTTCTGGAAGCATCCCGAAGAGCCCGTGCTTGATTCTAGCACGCGGAAACGCAGGTTCTCCTCCGAGCGGTAGTGGGCTAAATGTCTAATGGGCCGGAATCAGCAACACAGATTTAGCCCACTACCCGGTGAGTCCAAAGCGCCGCACGGCAGCCTTTGCGGGTGTAAACTCTTTGATTCGCACCGTGTACTCTTGCCTTCATCCCACTTTCCTGAGGTTTCATAGTGAAAAAACAGATCTCACTCGCCGGGCTTGGCGCTCTTCTTGCGCTTGTCTGCTGCCTGCTGCCGCCGGTTTGGGCGCAATCGTCTTCGCCAGTGAAACCGCTTACCATTGAGGCGATCTATGCTCCGGGCGGGTTGACTGGACGCGGTCCGGAGACGATGGAGTGGAGTCCCGACGGCGCCAAGCTCTCGTTCTTGCAACGCGACGATGAGGGAGAACACGGCGAACTCTGGTATGTGGACGCGGCCACGGGCGAGAAGAAACTGCTGGTCAGCGCCGCCAAGCTCGCCTCGCTCGCTCCCGACTACAACAAAGTACAGGATGAGCGCGAGAAAGAGCGCCTCACGCGCTATCACGTCGCGGCCTATCTGTGGGCGCCGGATTCGAAACACCTGATTTTCGACTCCCAGGGGCAGCTCTGGCTCTTTGATTTGGCGACGACTACGGCTGTGCAGTTCACTTCGGCGTCCGATCCAAGTGGAGATCCCAAGTTCTCCCCCGACGGCAGTCATGTTTCCTACGTGCGCAAGCACAACCTTTATGTTCGGCCGGTGAACGGCAGTGGGGAAAAGCAACTCACCAAAGACACGAAGGACGACCTGTTCAACGGCGATATCGATTGGGTGTATGCCGAAGAGTTGGAGGTGCGCAGCAATTATTTCTGGTCGCCTGACAGCAAAGAGATCGTCTTCCTGCACATGGACGAAACCAGGGTGCCGACCTATCCCATCACCAACTGGCTCCCGACGCATCCGACGGTGGACAACGAAAAGTATCCCAAAGTAGGCGACGCAAATCCCCGGGTGGAGCTGGGCGTGGTGGGTGCGGACAAAGGCAAAGTTCGCTGGATTTCGCTGCCCAATGATGAGGAGGCCTACATCCCACGTTTTGGCTGGGTCCGCAGTGGAATGGTCTGGGCGGAAGTGCTGAACCGGAACCAGGACAAGATGGATTTGTATTTCGTGGACGCGAAGTCCGGGAAATCGGCGAAAGTGCTCACTGAGACCAGTCCCGGCGCGTGGATCAATGTGAATGACGACTTCCGGGTGTTGAAGTCCGGCGATCGTTTTCTATGGTCGAGCTGGCGTGACGGGCATACCCATTTGTATCTTTACGGCTTCGACAAGCAAAACCCTCTGTCCGCCGAAGCAAAACTGGAGCGGCAGCTTACGCAGGGCGATTTTGAAGTACTCGGCATGGTAGGTCTGGATGAAGCCGCGGGCACGGTGTTTTTCTCTTCCGACAAAGGGGATCCGAGGCAGCGCCATATTTTCTCAGTCCAGTTGGATGGGACTGGTTTGCGGCAGCTTACGCATGAGGAGGGAATTTACTCCGGCAAATTCTCCGAGGATGGCAAGTACTACGAGCAGACTTTCTCAGGACCTCTAACGCCGCAACAGATATCGCTGTGTACCGTGGGAAGCACATGTGCTCCCGTGTGGTCGGCACGCGATGACGCCACTGAATATGGACTGCGGGCTCCAAAGTTCCTGCAGTTTAAAGCGGAGGATGGGACCGCCCTCTATGGGCGTTTGTTGCTTCCTCCGGTCGGGGCAGCCAGCGGCAAGATCCCGTTGATCGTGAATATCTACGGCGGCCCCGCTGGGCAGACGGTCATGAAACAGCCAGTGAGCCCGTTCGATGAGATCCTGGCGCGCAAAGGCTTTGCGATCTTTTCCGTGGACAATCGCGGTACTCCGGGACGCGACCGTAAATTCCAGACCGCGATTCGCCACGAGTTCGGAGCGATCGAATTGAAAGATCAACTCACGGCGCTGGATCAGCTTTTCGCAGAATACCCGCAACTGGACCCAGACCGCTTGGCGATCTGGGGATGGTCGAATGGGGGCTCGATGACGCTGTATGCTATGACGCACTCGGAGCGATTCCGCGCCGGAGTTGCCGTGGCTCCGGTGACCGACCAGATCAACTACGACACCATCTATACCGAGCGGTACATGGGCCAACTCAAGGATGATGCAGCGGGCTATGAGAGTTCGGATGTAACGAAGGGTGCTGCGAATCTGCACGGCGATCTCTTGCTGGTTCACGGTACGGGCGACGACAACGTGCACTTTCAGAACAGCGTTCAGATGATTGACGCACTGATCAAGGCGGGCAAGCAATTCCGGCTGATGATCTACCCCAACAAAACCCATGGCATCGCGGGGAGCGACGCACGCGATCACCTCTTCCACATGATTGAGGAGCACTTTGAGCGAGCGTTGAAGTAGGAAGCTGCCCGAACTGGGTCTCGGCTCACAGCTACTTGCGCTTGTCGGGCTTCCGGGACGAGCTTACTCGGGACGAACTTTCTTTCGTTGAGCTTTCTTTGCTCGAGCTTTCTTTCGAAGAGCTATCCTTGGACGAGCCGTCTTTCGCGGAAGTCTCTTTCGCGGAGCCTTCTTTCGGGGAATTATCTTTCGCGGAATTATCAGACTTGGATTTCTCTTCCTTCTTCGAGTCCGAGCTTCCGCCATCGGACGCGGACGCCTGAGATTTGTTCGCGTAATCGGTTACATACCAGCCCGATCCCTTGAACTGGACCGCGGGCGCGGAAATCATCTGCTCTACCCGGCCGCCGCACTCCGGACACTTCCTGACCATCCTGTCGGAAAATTTCTGGATTTTCTCGAAGCGGTGACCGCACTTCTCGCACTGATATTCGTAAAGAGGCATGAGTAGTGGAACAGTTGTGGGGAAATTATCTCCACCTTGATTCTAGGGGCGCGGGTTCGATTGCGTCAATTCAGGCGCGGGGATCGTGGCGGGATCGATTCTCGACGCTTGCGCTTAAACTTCCTGCGGGATTTGTTCCGCGAAACGCTTGGGAGCCGTGTTGCGCCAGGCGGCGCGGATCGCTCTCACCAGCGTCTTCTTGCTGGCGGCTCTGAGATTCACACGGGTCGCACCTCGGGGTCCCCAGGCGCCGTTCACAGGCACGAAGACGGCCGGTTCGGCTCTAGAAAAGTGGTGTTGCTCTTCGGTCGTGAGCTTGACCAACCTTCGGAAGGATAACCGAGTGTGGCAAAGATCTTCTTGCACACGCGAAAATCCGGATGATCCATGTGCGTGCTCTCCGTCGTTTCAGGAAGAGCCAGCGCCAGACGGCGAAAATCATTGGCAGTCATGCGGGCCTTCTCCAGGGAGTTGTGCCTACGCTACCATAACCGCGCCTGAGTCATTCAGGTTACGGACGCCACGGTGGTAGACTCCGCGCATGAACGACTCCAGCCACGATCCCGTCCGGAATGCTGCCATACCTGACAAATCCTCCCATGGCCCGGCGCTTTATCTCGTCGGCACGCCGATCGGCAACCTGGAAGACATCACTCTGCGCGCCCTGCGGGTGTTAAGAGAAGTTGACCTCATCGCCTGCGAAGACACCCGCCAGACCCAGAAGCTGCTCAACCACTACGGCATCACAACCCGCACCGTGAGCTACCATGAGCACAACGAGATGACGCGCGCGGCGGAGCTGGTGAAAGAGCTGCAAGAAGGCGCGAGTGTGGCGCTGGTGACAGATGCCGGAATGCCGGGGATTTCCGATCCCGGCTTTCGGCTAATCTCATTGGCCATTCGGCATCATGTGCCGGTGGTGCCGATTCCGGGCGCGTCGGCGTTCTTGGCCGCGTTGGTGGCGAGCGGACTGCCCACGGACTCATTCCGCTTCAGCGGCTTTCTTCTGGCGAAGCGCGGAGACCGGCGGGCGGCGCTGGAGGCGATCAGGACTTCGCCCCGCACCCAGGTTTTCTACGAAGCTCCACACCGGATCGTGGAGGCGCTTGCGGATGTGGTCGAGGTTCTGGGAAAAGACCGGCATGTGGTGATCGCACGCGAAGTGACCAAGCTGCATGAAGAGTTTCTTCGTGGGCGCGCCGGCGAGGTGCTGGAGACCCTGAAGGCACGCGACGGCGTGAAGGGCGAGATCACGCTGCTGATCGGGAAGGCCGAGGGAGCCGAATCGCGGGTTGCCACGCCGCCGGGGGTGAGCGTCCACCAGAGGGTGGAACAGCTCATGGCGGAGGAGAACGTCGACGAGAAGTCTGCGCTGAAGAAAGTGGCAAAGGAGCGGGGGATTTCGAAGAGCGAGGCTTATCGCGAGTTGCAGAGGAGCAAGTAGCTTGCGGTTTCCGGCGATTCCTGCCAGGTGCCTCACTATGACAACTACCTAGAGTCGATCCGGACAGGTTCTAGGTTTTGTGTTCCGGGAGGGGGAGGATGTGGAGTCCGGGAATCTTTCTGAAGTCCTTCGCATCCGCCGTCACCAGAATGTCATCTTTCGCGGCAGTGGCGGCTGCAAAACAATCCGCGTAAGGCAAGCCATGGCCCCCGCGCCGTAAAGCAAAAGCCCCCGTTTCCGGGGGCTTGAGTCGTACTGACTTTAATTACTTCTTAGTTCACTGTGACGCTCACTGGCTGCGACGGGATTCCGTTCGCGACTACTACAAGCGAACTTGTTCCAGTCTCGATTCCGGCGGGTACATCGAAGTTGGTGAAAACAACCTCGGTGCCTGTAGCGACGGCCATGGTGCTATGGTCGTGCGTTTTGGCATAGAAGACGTGGCCTGTACTGTTATTGGTGATGCGAACGAGAGGATAGTTGGTTGCGGTCTGGTACTCGTCGCCGAAAGCAGCGGCTTGCGATAAGCCATTGAACTGGATTCCGGAGATCTTGTAGGTCGAGCCGGGCACGAGCGTTTTGGGTACAGACTTGATCTTCGGCGCCCAAGCCGTCTGGTAGGTTCCGGTGGAGTTGTAGACTTCGAATCCGCCGACCAGCACCTGGCCCGTGGGCAGAAGCATCAGGCTACCGGGGATGGAAACGCCGGGGGTAAAGGTCGTTCCGTCGAACACATAAGAGGTGCCCGTGTCGCCTTCCACCAGGACGTTGCCGTTGGTGAGGAGCACGGCGAAGGAATCACCGGCATTGTCGCCGTTGGGGAAATCGGGGCCGACGGACCACCCAGTGGTTGGAGAATAAATGGCGGTATGCCCGGGGCCGCTGCCGTCGTTCGAATAGGAACCGGTGGCGAACACGGTGCCGTCGGGACGCAGAATCGCCGGGCCGATTTCTCCGGGCGGGTAATAACACAGCGAGCCGTTGGGTCCATAGGAGATGCAACCGAAGGGCGAAGGCGAGTGCAGATCCACGATGGTGCTGCCCGCCGAAGCCCACGCGCCGGCGGAGGGCGTATAGATTTCGGAGTTCGGAGCTTTCAGCACGTCCTCGGTGAGAATCGTGCCGTTGGGCAGGAGGGTCCAGCCCTCTTCGGCGTTGAAGTCATTCTTTCCGGCAGAACTGACTTCATGCCAGATCAGAGTCTTGGGATCCAGTTCGGCCATCTGCGTGGTGAGTTTGTCGCCGATGATGAAATTGCCGTTGGGCAGGACCAGAGCGGGCGAATCTCCGATATAACTCCAGCCCTTTGGAGGCTTCAGGCTAGTCCAGGTATTGGCGGCGGGATCGTAAATGGCGCCCTGGTTGGTAAGGCTGAAATTGCCGTTGTTGTATTCGCCGCCCTCGATGATGAGGCGGCCATCGGCCAGCACCGCGGACGCGAAGGCATCCGGCACATACCCCTTGGGCAGGCTTGCAAGCTGGGTCCAGGTTCCGTTGATGTAGCTTCCGGTGATGTCGGGCGTAAGCTTCCACCAGTCGGAGTCGCCGTTGCCTTGCGCCATCACGGTGCCGTCGGTGAGCTGAAACGTTAGGATGGCGCCGTCGGGCGGCTGATGCTTGAGTCGCGTTAGAGATTGCGCGGCTGAGATGCCACAGACGGCGAGCAGCACTGTTGCGGTCAGTAATTTCCTTAGCAAGAAACCCTCCCCCAGTTTTTGGATCAAAGTGAATCGATTGCCGTGAACTGCGCTTGAAGTCAGGGAGAACAAGGGTACTACAGTTGGGGAGATGAACGGTATTCCTCTTAGCAAAATTATTTGAACGTGTACTATTCTCGAATCGTAGATCTGCGCTCCGCGAAGACTTTATTCTCTGCCCGCGCCGCTGGAGATTCGGCGCGAAGCAGAATTGTCGGCGTCGGTTCCTAACACGTCAGCAGTTTGGCGCAACACCCGAGCCAAGTTGGAAATATGGGTTACTGCTGCATTTCAAACACCACGCCGTAGCCGGCGGAGCCGCCCTCAGCCGTCGTGCCGTAAAGGTGACCGGCCGAGTCCAAGATAACGCCTCCAAGCACGCCGTCCCCATCTTTGCTGCCGGTAAAGCTGTAGAGGATGCGTTCGATCCAGCCGCCGCTGGAATTCGGGCTCAATTTGTAGACCGTCCCCGCTCCCTTGGCTCCGCCAACATAAGTGGTGCCGTACAAATTTCCGGCAGCGTCCCAGACCAAACCGCTGCGGGGATTGCTTCCGTCACCGGCATGGGAGAAGGTATGCAGGGAAGTCTCGGTCCAGGTGCCGTCCGAATTGGGAGCGAGCTTGAAGACGGCTCCGTAGACGCCATCGGCATGGAAGGCATTGTTGGTACCGTAGAGATTGCCGGCGGAGTCGAGAAGGAGTCCGGCTTGGGGATCGCCGCCATCCTGTTTGCCGGTGAAGTTGTAGAGCACGGTGTCGGTCCACGATCCTCCAGAAGCGGGGGAGAGTTCAAAAACCACTCCATTCTGGTGGCTGCCGCCGTAGGTTGCGGTGCCGTAAAGATTTCCCGCGGCATCGACGACAAGCGGGGCGTATGGAGTACCGCCGTCGGAGCCGGCGAAGCTGTGAATCACGGATTCGCTCCAGCCAACGCCGGTGGTGGGAGTGAGTTGAAAAACTGCGCCAGAACCGTTGGCGCCGCCCGCGATGGTGGTGCCGTAGAGATTGCCGGCCGCGTCGAAGACCAATCCCGCTTGCGGACCATTCCCGTCGGGAGATCCCGCAAAGCTGTAGATGACGGATTCACTCCAGGAACCGTCAGAATGAGGCGACACTTCGAAGACGCAGCCATCGCCGATGGCTCCGCCTTGCCAGGTGGTGCCATAAAGATTGCCGGCTGCGTCCAGGACTAAGCCGGAGGAAAAGCTGGGGAAGATGCCATCGCCGTTGCCCAGCTCAAAGGCGTGGAGCATGTGATAGGTCCAGCCACCGCCAGTTGCCGGGGTGAGTTGGAACACGGTGCCGCATCCTGTGTGCCCTTCGCAGCCCCCGCCGCCGCCGACCTGTGTGGTGCCATAGAGATTACCGGCGCTATCGAAGACCAGACTTGAAAACGGATTGGCTCCAGCGGCGGAGGCGAAGCTGTGGATGACCTTTTCGTTGCTGGTGGCCGAGGCTGTGGTTGCGCAAAGCAAGGCTGAGCCGAGGATGGCCAGCGCTTGGCCGAGGGAGCTGGATGTCTTCTTCATTCGAACGTCTCCTTACTTTCTTTGAACCTCGGATCTATCGCGGGCTGGGAACTAGCATTGGCGACTGATGCCGGGTTCTATTGCGCGATTTGATAGATCGCACCGTTGCCTAGCGTACCTCCTCCGGAGGAAGTGCCATACATGGTGGTGCCGCCGCCGAAAGTGACGCCGGAAAAAACTGAAGTCGGATCGCCCACGGTGGAGGAGAAGCTATAAATCACGGTTTCACTCAAGGTGCCGTTGGAGTTCGGCCGCAACCGGTAGACCGTACCCCCGCCGTTAGCGCCTCCCCGCAATGCAGTCCCATAGAGATTTCCCTGCGAATCGGGAGTTAGGCCGCTTTGGGGGTTCTGTCCGTCCCCAGTTTCGCCGAAGGCATGGATGGTGCTCTCGGTCCAGCTCCCGTCGGAATTTCGCGTGAGTTTATAGACCACTCCTTCGGCATAGTGACCGCAACCCTCAGCCGTGCCATAGAGGTTGCCGGCCGAGTCGAGCCAAACGGGCGCCATCGGATTACAACCCGTGGCGGTCACAAAATCATAAAGTGTGTGCTCTGTCCATTCCCCGCCAGAGCTGGGAGTCAGCTCAAACACGCTGCCGTTTTGCGAATTGTCTCCGCTGGTGGTTCCATACACATTCCCCGCGGAGTCGAGCGTCACTTCTGCGCGCGGGTATTCTCCGTCCGCTAGCCCACGAAAATGGTAAATCTCGAGCTCGTTCCAACTTCCATCTGCGTTAGGAGTCAGTTCATAAACTGAGCCGTATCCGTTCGCGCCGCCACCGATGGTGCCGTATAGGTTTCCGAAGCTGTCCATGGCCAAACCAGCCTGGGGATTGGATCCCTCCGCCTCGGAAAAGGAATGGGCGATGCTTTCCGTCCATTGCCCGCCGGCAGAGGGTGTCAGCTTGAACACCGTCCCGCATCCGCTCCCGCCGCATCCGCCGCCGAACGATGTGACACCATAAAGATTGCCGGCGGAATCCATCACCATATTGCCGATTGGGGAGGAGCCGTCGTTCCTGCCGCCCAAAAAATTGTAGATCACGCGATAGCTTGACTCGCCGCCTGTTTTGGGTACAAAGGCAAAGATGGAGCCACACCCGAGAGTACACGCATTCGATTTCGGGCCTCCGTCGGGAATCGTGCCGTAAAGCGTGCCCGAGGAATAGAGCAGTTTATCCCTGGGACCGGTGCTGTTGTTAGAGTCAAAGGAATAGAGGACCTCTTCAGTGACAGTCGCAGAGGCGATTGCAGCCATCATAAGCACGGCGCAGGCTACAGCCGGGATTACGAAACGCGAGAATTTTCCTGACATTTCGAAACCTCGGAGCGGAATGTTGCAGAGATACAGAGGGGAGACCGTCTCCGCTGAGGGAGAACTATATCACAGACGGGAGAAGTCAGGAATCATCTCAGAGGCTTAAGGCCGAAGTTGATTCTCGACCGAGGTCGTGTCCTTCCCGGTCGCAATTCCGAAACTTGAAACGCGCTTAGTCCACCGTGTGTTTAGCGGTGTAGCCGTCGCGCGAGACGACCTCGATTTTCTGCTCTTTGCCCTTCTGGTCTTTCACCTTGAGCGGGCCACCGTCGGGCGCGATCACTTCCACTTTCAGTTTGCGGTAGGTGCCGTCTAGCTTGGAGTTGGTGGGGTGGTAGGAGAGCGAGTATTGATTGCGGATATCGGAGCCAATATCCTGGAAGTCCTCGCCATACTCTGCTTGAAAGCGGGGAAAGTAGGCGCGGCCACCGGTCATGGCGGCGAAGGTCCTCATTTCGTTATCGGCTTGAAGGTAATCCAGTTCGCTGGCGTGAATGCCCATGCTGCGGTCCCCGGCGCGCCCCATGATGCGAGCGATCTGTCCCACGCTGATGGGGAAAATGGTCACGTCTTTCGTGTCCTTGATCTTCTTCGTGATTTTGTCGAGCGTGAGTTTGCTGAAGCTGTCGAATCCGGTAGTGATCAGGATGATGTATTTCTTGCCCTCGACCCGGTCCAGACGATCCAGGGTGTCATACAAAGCGTCGAACAGATTGGTTTCGGCGAATCCAGGAATGCGCATCTGGTTCAGCGCGCCGTAGATGGCTTTCTTGTCCTGGGTGAAATCGACCAGAATGTGCGGTTGCATATCGTAGTAGCTGACCGCGACCCAGTCGTCTCTGGTTAGCGTGTTGGCAAAGGCGTAGGAAGCCCGTAGAGCGTCAATCATGAAACTGTAGCGAGTGGATGCGAATTCCACCAGCAGTACCGCGGTGATAGGCGCTTTCGATACGTTAAAGTTGGTGATCTGCTGCTGCGATCCGTCTTCAAACAGGCGGAAATTATCCTTCTTCAGGCCGGGAACAAACTGGCCGTTCTTGAGGGTGACCAGCACGTCCACATTCACCAGAGGCACGTTCACTTTGATGGAATAGTCGGGCATGCCTTCGACTTTCTTAGGCAAAGGCGGCGGAGGCGGCGGGGGAGCTTCCTCGGGGGTTGTCTTTTTCGGGATGGCGTAGGGGCCCATATCCTGGCCTGGACCGCCAGCCTCGGGCGGTGCGTCCTGCTTGGGCTTGCCGTTGTCTTGCGGCGGCGTCTGAGACTGGTCCTGGGCGGAGACGGGAGTCACTCCGGAAAGCAGCACCAGGCAGACGGCCGTCGCGAGCATCCACCGGGTGAGATTCTGTGAGAGCGAGTTTCGGTTCTGAAGCAGCCAATAAGCAAACATACGAACCCCGAGGAGGTAGAGAACTATTGGGAGCAAAAGCTCCCTGTGCTAGTATAGACGCAGGGATTCGCGATTGGGATGTTTGCCCGGCTCCCGGTATTTCCCCTCCTGGCAACGACTTACAATCTGGCTGAGTCTACTAGGGATAAGGTAGGGTTGATGCAGTTTCTCCGGGCGTTGTCCATGAAAAAATTGGGTGTAGCGTTGTTCGCCGTTTGCCTGTCGTTCCCCTCTTTTACGTGTGCGCAAACATCTCCTTCCGCACAAAAGGTGCAAAACCCGCCAACCATTCCTATCAGTCAGATTCACGCCGGCATGCGGGGCGTGGCCTACACGGTGTTTGAAGGCGTGAAGCCCGAAAGCATGGAAGTGGAGGTGCTCGGCGTGCTGCACAACGTGAATGGGCCGAAGGGCGACATTATTCTGGTGCGGCTGCACGGGCAAAAGGTCGAGTACACGGGCGTGGTGGCGGGCATGAGCGGCAGCCCGGTTTACCTGGATGGCAAACTCGCCGGCGCCCTCGCCTTCCGCATCGGAGAATTCTCCAAGGAGCCGATCGCCGGGGTTACACCCATCGCCGATATGCTGGAGATCAGCGCGCTTGATCGTTCACCCGCGGAAGAGACGTCCGCAGCCAAAGCCTCAGTAAATGCGGTTGCTGGCAAGACTGCTGCGCCGGGCGAGCCTGTTGTTTTGCCGGCTTCGGCGCAGGATTTTGGCAATTACCTCAAGCCCATCGAGACTCCGCTGGTTTTCAATGGATTTTCCGAACAAGCGATTCAGCTTTTCTCTGGGCAGTTTGCTTCCGCCGGAATCGTACCGGTGATGGGAGCTGGGTCGGTGAGCGACGACAAACAGCCGGAACCGCTCGAAGCGGGATCCGCGGTCAGCGCCATCCTGGTGCGGGGCGATATGAACATGGAGGCCACCTGCACAGTGACCTACGTGGATGCGGAGCGGTTGCTGGCCTGCGGACACCCCCTGCTGCAATTCGGCTCGGTCGATCTGCCGATGAACAAGGCCAAGGTCCTGGCGACACTGGCATCTCCGCTGAATGCTTTTAAGATCGTGAACACAACCGAACCTGCGGGAACCTTCGTGCAGGATCGCCACACCGGCATCATGGGCGTGTTCAACCGTCAACCGGAGATGATTCCGGTCACCCTGAGCATCCACAGCGGCACCGGGGTGAAACAATTCCATTACGAAGTGCTGAATAATCCGCGGCTCACGCCAGTCGCTCTCATGGTGACGGTCTTCAATGCGCTGCATGGCGTCAATGAGTTCGGAGAAGAGATTACCTACCGGCTCGCTGGCAGCATCGGTGTCAAAGGGTTTCCCGACGTCACGATGCGCAACCTGTTCGCCCCGGCCGAGGGCGCACAGCCGGCGGCGATGCAGGCCGCGATTTCGCTGGGCGAGCGCTTCGGCCGCATCTATGACAATCCTTATAACGCACCCGCCATTGCGGGTGTGAACCTCGACTTCGATCTGGTCCGCGAACGGCGCTGGGCGCGTCTGGAGAGCGCCCGCACGGATGTCACGGAGGCTCGTCCCGGCGACGAAATTATGCTCGAAACCGTGCTCACTCCCTACCGCGGCGAGCGCATCGTGCAGCAGATTCCGGTGAAGATTCCGACCTCGGCGAGCAAGGGAACGCTGCGCATTCTGGTAAGCGACGGAGATACTCTCGACCATATCGGACATTCGAACACGGTCTTCGGCCGCAAGCTCGATCTGGCCTCGACCATCGCGCTGTTGAATAAAGAGCACTCGAACAATCGCGTCTACGTCTCGCTGCTCGAGGCCGATCCCGAAGCCCGCGTCGCCGATAAGGTGATGCCCACGCTGCCCCTCTCGATTATGAATGTGATGGACGGCATGCGCGGTAACCAGGAGATGGTGGTTTCGGCGGAATCCAGCGTGGATGAAACGGCAACGGCTCCGCTGGATTACGTTGTATCGGGGGCGCAATTGCTGACGATTACGGTGAAGTAGTATCGAGTTGCAAGTACCGAGCTTAACCCTCTAGGGCAATCCCTCTTCAATCGAAGACTTCACGGTGATGGTGCGCACGCCGCTCCGGCGGTATCGTGCGCTATAATGCCCACTCTTTTCCTTGCGTTGCGCCATCTTGTCGCAAACCAACTTCTCTTTGCGGATTGATATAGGAGGAAACGATGCCGCACGGTCTCGACCACCAAGAAGACGAGAGCCAGTCTCAACCCCGCCATCACGCTTGCGGAAACCTGTTCGGATGCGGCGAGGAGCAGGGCACCGGCGTCCTCCGCGAAGACATCAAGGAGGCCGCCTTCACCAAGCGCGCCGCGGACCGGCTGCTGCACATGGACGAGATCAACCAGGAGCGGATCGATGGCTACCTGAACGCCCGCGGCCACTCTCGCCGCCGGCTGCTGCGCGCCAGCAGCTTCATGGGCGCGCTAGCGGGCATCGGTCCTTGGTTTTCAAAATTGGCGCGTGCGACGGACGGGGTCGTCAGTTCCGCGGCAGCACCCGAGAAGGACAGCGACGATCAGGGTGGCGTTCACGTGGTCGAGAGCAATGACAAAACCGTGCACCTGGGCGTCTACGACACCACGCTCGACCCCATCCTCAAAGCCGATTCCGGCGACACTATCAGCTATCCCAACACCTGGTCCCACTTTCTAAACCAGTTGCAACCTGACGTTCCCATCGAAACCCTGGTAAAGATCCGCGTCAGCAATCCGGGACACGGGCCGCACTCGATCATCGGCCCCATCTACGTCAACCATGCCGAACCCGGCGACGTACTCGAGGTCCGGTACAAACGGATTCGCCCGTTTGATTGGGGAGCGGTATTCAATAATACGGGGTCGCTCGGAACCGGGCTGCTGGCGCAGGATTTCCCCGAAGGACAAGTGAAGTATCTGAAGATCGACTTTCCCAACAAGACGGCGGAGTTCAATCGCAACATTCATGTACCCATCAGACCTTTTCAGGGAACCTTGGGCGTGGCGCCTCCGGATGGTTTCTATTCTCCTCTAAGTCCGGGAGTGACCAGCTCCGTTCCTCCAGGTCCTCACGCCGGCAATACTGACTTGAGCGAAATGGTCGAGGGATCGACTATGTTTATTCCGGTGTGGAAGCCGGGAGCGTTGATCTTCACCGGTGATTCCCATGCCGTGCAAGGCGATGGCGAAATCAACCTTTCCGCACTGGAAACCCGCATGAAGGAGTTGCGCATCCAGGTGGTACTTCACAAGCAAAAGAATTTCGCCTGGCCGGTGGCGGAGACTCCGACTCACTGGATCACTTTAGGCTTGGATAAAGACCTCAACGTGGCCATGACCCTGGCGGCGCGCAACGCCATCAACTTTCTGGCCACACACGCCGATCTCACGAAGCTCGACGCTTACGCTTTGTGCAGCATTGCCGTCAGCTTCCGGGTAACGCAGGTAGTGGACATCGTCCGCGGAGTGCACGCCATGATCCCCAAGAATCTTTTCGCGGAAGATCTGCGCAAGCAGATCAGCGTGGTTTAGTGGCCTGAAAAATGAAGATCGCAGTCCGGCCTGCATTGCGACGTCACTTCAGCGAAGGCTCCAGCCAAAGCAGCACTCCTGCTTTCTCCATGTGACGGAAGCCATCCGTGGCCACTGCGGCGATAAGCATGAGCGTTCCGTTGTAACCCACGTGCGCCAGAAAACTTGACGCTACAGATTTCGTTATTGCCCGCACCGTGGTGAGGACCACACCGACCAGAATAATGATCAGAACCGCCGACCAGGAGCGATATTGCAGGTAGTGCATCAGGCCGAAGGGCAGCGCGGTGAGCAGAATTCCCCAGACTGCTCCCAGCCTTCGCGCCAGCACGGGATAAAGAAACCCGCGAAAGAAAAGTTCTTCCATCAGAGGTCCGATGGTAATGGCGAAGGCCGCGGTGAGATAAGCATCCAAGGGCCGGTCGAAAAATTGATCGAAGGGCGTCGTCTTGGGCAGGGGCAGAAATTTTCCCAGGAAGTCGAGGCTGAGCATGAGGACGCCCAGACCCACGAGACTCACTCCGGCAAGCCCCGGCCAATTCCAGCGAATGGCTGGCCAGAAACGCGTCTGATATTTTCCTTCGACCAGCAAGATCATGTAAAGCGCGACGGCGACATAAGCCAGAAGCTCGGAAAGCAGCGCCAGCGCAGGCTTCTGGGCAACCTCAAACCAACTCTCGTGCGGGTAAGCGAACCGCCGCGCTCCCAGAACAATGAGAAGCTGCACGACCAAAATTGCGCCCAGCGTCAGCGCTGCAATCAGCAGCACTTCCCATCCACTCCATACGGGATTCTCACCCGCTTTCGGAGCACGAGGAATCGGCAGGAACACAGGCGGCGGAAAGGGTTCGGCAATAAGCTCGGCTGAAGTCTGCGGCTCGCGGCCTGGCGCCTGCGGCTCGAACTGCGGATTTTCGGGCAATGACAGAAAGATCCTTTCCTCAACGGAGAACCGAGGACTGGCCACTCCCACTTATCTCATGAATGCTGGTTCGGCGTTGTTGCTTCAACAAGAATTCTACGATAGTTGCCGGCCAGGCCGGGTGCAGAGGCCTCAAGTGATTTCCGCTAGGACTCATGCCGGCCGAAGTCGCGCCCTTACCAAACGTTTTTCGAGACGAGTCCTAGTTGGCGGGTGGGCCGAGCACTTCGCGGACTTTGCGGGAAAGGTTCTGCAGGGTGAACGGTTTTTGCAGAAACGCCTTCTGCCCTTCGGCGGGAAGCGGGTTGGCGAAAGCGTCCTCGGCGTAGCCGGAGAGGTAGAGCACTTTGATGCCGGGACGCGCGGGCAGGAGTTGCTGCACAAGTTCGTGGCCGCTGAGGCTGGGCATGACCACGTCGGTGACGACGAGATGGATGATATCCGGATGGTTGGCGGCGAGGGCGAGTCCGGCGTTACCGTTTTCGGATTCCAGGACGCGATAGCCGCGGGACTCGAGCGTCTCGCGAACAAGCTGGCGAACGGACTCTTCGTCCTCGACGAGGAGGATGGTTTCAGACCCGCCGGCGGCGGCGAAGGAAACAGCAACGGCGCTGTCGGCCTCGGAGGGTTCATCGACGCGCGGAAAATAAATGGTGAAGACGGTGCCGCGGCCGAGTTCGCTCTGCACAAAAACGTAGCCGCCGCTTTGCTTGATGATCCCGTACACGGTGGAAAGTCCGAGGCCGGTGCCTTTGCCTTTTTCCTTTGTGGTGAAGAAGGGCTCGAAGATGCGGGCCTGGGTCTCGCGGTCCATGCCTTGGCCGGTGTCGCTGACCGAGATCATGACGTAAGGCCCGTGCTTGATGAAAGTATTTTCCGGCCGGTAGGAGTCGTCCAGGATGACGCTGGCGGTGCGAATACAGATTTTTCCGCCGCTCGGCATGGCGTCCTTGGCGTTCACCACCAGATTCATGATGACCTGTTCGAGCTGGCCGGCGTCGGCGCGGGTGCAGCCGACCGAGGTGGCGAGACTGGTGGTGAGTTCGATATCTTCGCCGATAAGCGGGCGCAGCAGACGCTCCATGTCTTCGACTATGGCGTTGACGTCGATGACCTTGAGCTCGAGAAGTTGCTTGCGGCTGAAGGCAAGGAGCTGGCGGGTGAGCGTGGTGGCGCGGTCGGAGGCCTGCTGAATGGCTTCGGCCTTGGCATGCAGGGGATGGTCGGGAGTGAGCTGGTCGAGCAGAACTTCGGTGTAGCCGCTGACCACCATGAGCAAATTGTTGAAGTCATGAGCAATACCGCCGGCCAGTCGGCCCACCGCTTCCATTTTCTGAGCCTGCCGGAACTGGTCCTCGAGAACGCGACGCTCCGTGATGTCTTCGGCAATGGCTTCGAGAACGTCGGCGGGCGCGTCGCCGCCGGCAACGGCACGGCCGCTGATGCGGACCGTGATGGCTCCGCCGTCCTTGCGCTTCCAGCGGACTTCAAAGCCGTCCATGCGCCCGGTGCGGCGGAATTCGTCGACCAGGCGCGAGTATTCGCCGGCATCCAGGAAAACATCCGTTTGAGGATTGAGCGCGAGAACCTCGCGGGCGGAGTTGTAACCCAGCATTCCAATGAGGGCGGGGTTGACGTCAAGAAACTGGCCTTCGAGGCTGGAGCGGTAAATCCCGTAGACGGCGGTTTGCACCAGCGAGCGGTAGCGCACTTCGGAACGTCGTAAGGCCAACTCATTGCGCTTGTGATCGATCGCAGCCGCCAACTGCCGCGCGATTAAACTGAGCGCCTCCTTGTCGCGCTCGCGGAAGCGGATGGCTTCCGAGTAACTCCTTACTGCGAGCACTCCGAAGGCGTGGCTGTTGACCTGAAGCGGGATGCCCAACCAGTCGAGCAGAGTTGCGCCGCTGTATTGTACCTCGCCGCGTTTCTCCATTTCCCGCATACGCTCGGGAGTGCAGAGCAGGGGCTCTCCAGTGCGGATCACATACTCGGCGAGGCCGGAAGCGAGCTTCGCGGGCGCGGGCGCGGCTTCCCGCTCGTCGACGAAGTAAGGAAAGTTCAACAGTTGCGATTCGTGATCGTAAATGCCAATGCAAAAATTGCGGGCGCACACCAGTTCGTCTACCACGCCATGGATGGCGGCGTAGAACTGTTGGAGATCGTGGACGGCGCTGGCTTTCTCGGCAATACGGTACAAGGCGGAGCTTAGGGCTTCCGCACGCTTGCGCTCGGAAATGTCGCGATAGATGGCGTAGAAAGCGGCGGCTCTGCCGTCCACGATCAAGGGGCCGGTAGAGACGGAAACGTCGAGCAGGGAGCCGTCCTTACAGCGGCGTTGGGTTTCGAGTGAGAGCCGTTCGCCGCGCTGCAGGCATTGCGCGATCCATTGCGCTTCGGCGGCGCGATGGGGAGGAAAAATCAGCGCGTCGATGGACTCGCCCAGGATCTGCGCGGCTTCATAGCCGAACATGCGCTGAAACTCCTGGTTGACGCACACCGTTTGGAAGGAGGAGTCAAGCAGGAGGAGCGGATCGGGTGAGTTTTGAAAAAGCTGTTCCAGGTATTGGCGGCGAATCTCGAGAAGTTTCTCTGGATTCGTCGCTTCCGGACCTTTCTTGGAATTCTTTTTCGCGGAAGCTTTTTCTGCTGGGCTCCATAACAAAGAAGAGGGATGCGCGGCCGGGTTGGGGATGTCCGGTGGGACAAACGTAGGCGGGGCTCCGCGCTCCAGCGCCTGATGCAAGCTTCTGGCGCGCATGAGTTCCCTCGATTGCGCGGGCTGGGTGACACGATCACCCATTTGTTGGCTCCCCCCTCTGAAGCCCAGCAAAATGCATGGTAGATCGGGGAAGGTTTACTCGAAAGTTACTGAGGTAATTGCCCGGTGGGAAAGTTGCCGATAGCACAACGAGCACGAGGGCGGCGGTTTTGAGGGTGAAATGCGAAGTCCTTGTCGACACGCTCAACCCCGCGAACGGCGGAACAGAAGCGTGATGAATACTCGTCAGTCCTTGCCGGCGAGCATTTCGCAGACGCGGCAGATCATGTCGCGCTGGTTGTCGCTGAGCGTGAGGAACTCAAACCCGTAGCGCAGCCCCTGGCGGTAGCGAACAATGGCGCGAACTTTCAGCGGATAGGGGCTGAGTGGAAGAGGAATATCGAGGGCGACGATTTCGCCGATTTCAAGCTCACCGGTGAGCGTGGCGCCGATGCCATCCTGACCAAGTTCGGTGGAGCGTCCCCAGCAACTGCGGAATTCGCCGTCCTGAAACATGCGGACCTGCAGCCGGGTGTCGATAGGAAAACGGGGGTAACGGCGAGCGCGAAGCTGTTGCGCTTCAGGGCGGGCGGGTGGCGCCAGCGGATCGCGCGCGGTTTTCTTGCCTGGAGCTGCCATATTCGTGGTCAGTGGCTAGTGGCCGGTGGTCAGTGAACGAAACTTGATTTTACTGACCACCGATCACCGATCACTTTCTAGTTGCCATGCAACAAGTAGCCGGGCTCAAGGGGAAGTTTGCCGCCGATCTTGACGACGGCGACACTGCTGTTGATGGAATACACATCCACCACGCCGACGGCGCCGGGGGTGGACGCCACCTTGTTCACCAGCTCCTCATCAGAAGTAGCAACGAGGATGGCGGGATGGCTCGCGCGGCCGTGATTCGAGGTTACGATGAGGCCGTGGACCTCGCCTTCGGACATGCCATAGATCTTTTCCAGAACCATCTTCATTTCCGGGGCGGACGGAGAGCGCATGACAAAAGTGATGGGCTTGCCGTCCGGCCAGCGATTGGTTTCGGCTTTGCAGACCTTGACCAGATCGGTCAGCGTGATGGCGTTCACGCTATTCGACTTATTGGAAACCAGCGCCATATCCCGCGCTGCCGCCAGCGAGCCGGCAAGGAGTACGAAAATGGACGCGCGCAAAACGCGTTGATAGAACACTCGTGGTCTCCCGCAAAGACACAACCTGACCACGATTGTGCGCGATGAGGGGGCATCCATTAAAGGTAACTAAGGTCACAAAGCGCGGAGTCGAGCGGAACATGGCGGGAAAAAACGAGCGCGGCTCGGAAGCCGCGCCCGTGGCATACATTGATCGTCAACACCTATTTCCTCAGCTTTGCCGCATGTGGCCTAATCAACGGCCGCACGACGAACATGTGCGACTTGGCCACCGCTGGGGAAACCGAGGAAGGATTCTGCTCAATGAATATCCCCGCCGAGACTTGGCCACCATCCGTCTCTATAAACGGGAAGTTTGTTCCGTCCACGGTGTAGAAGGTGAGAAGGAGTCCACCGTTTAGGGTGTCCGCGCTTGGGACAAGGATCGAGCCGCGACCGTTGGAATCCGGTGGGGTGTAAGTGCCGCTGAGCACCTGACCAAGGGTAGCGGGGCCTTCGACAACCGAGTTTTCGTCAATCAGCCCAGTCACGGTGGTTCCGGTGCTGTTGGCAGCGAACTCGGCGATGTCATCCACCTCGGATCCGGCGCTTAAGTTGAGGCCGGAGAGGTTTAGCCCGTAGCCTTGCGACGCGGCGAATGTGGTGGACGACTGCGCGTACCCGGCGCCTGCCGCGATTCCGGAGTCGTCGATTTCCAGCAAGAGCAGGCCCCCGCTGGAGGGATAAGCGGCATAAACTGAGCTGCCGGTGAAGCTGCCCCCGGCGAAGTTGGTCAGAGTGTACCGGCCTGTTTCGGTTGAGCCGTAACTGGCGGTGAACGATAGCGGCGATACCGAAACGCTCTCACCTTCCGTGACGTCCTCGGTGCCAGTGATGCCAGTGCTGCCGTCAGTAGTCATGAAGCCGCCGCCCGCAAAGGCAGTGTCCGCCGGGTAGATGCCCTCCAGGGTGAAGGCCATGGTCTCGGCCGGTATGGTGGTGGTCGTTTGCGAGTACGCGTCGCCGGCGAGCGTCGCGAACGTGTCCATCTCAATAAACTTCAGATGCGTGGCATCGATGGCATACACGTCGAAGATCAGCGCGCCGAACTTGTTGGTGCTTAGGGTGGTCGACGGCGAAGAGGATGGCCCGACAACAAGCTGGCCCCCGAGCGCCTGGTCTGGGTAGCCGAAGGTGTTCACGTTGAAGTCTTCGAGGCCGGCAATGGCCCCGCCAGATCCGATGGTGAAGTTGCCGACCGTAGCGTACGCTCCGCCGGTAGGACTGAAGTCAGCACCGGAAAAGCTGAAGGCGTAAGAACCAACGGGCGTAGTGCCAGCCGTTTGCAGGTCGAGAGTGCCGCTGCCGGTACCGACGCTGTCGAATTCGGTGACAAGTCCCTGGGAACTGGAGCTCAGGACGAAATCAAGGGTTATGTTGCCAAATAGTGTGGAGTTGACGAGTACGGCTTGGCCCCGTCCATCCGCCCCGATTTTGTAGGTACTGTTGCTGTTGATCGACGCGTTGGCCACAGGAGGGACTACGGGCGACGACTCCGCGAAAGCCACGTCATTAATATCCAGGCTGCCACCGGTGATGCCCCCGTTGCCATTCGCCGTGAAGCTCCCAACAATCGCATAAGGCGTGCCGTTAACCTCGTCTGTGCCCGAGACGGAAAAGACGTATGTACCATTGAGATTGCTGACGCTAAAACTGCCGCTGGGCGGGGCCACGCCCACGCCCACACCGTTGCTGTTGCCGCAGCCGGCTAGAAACAGGAGCGCGGATAGCGCGACGAGCAGAACGATACCTTTGCGTACTGACATAACTACCTCCCTGGGAGAACAAATCGTGGAATCGGGTCACCTTTAATTTTGAGGTTAGCACAGGTGAATTCGATTGCCTTAACCCGAACCACGGAAATAAGTAGCGTGATCCCACTAAGAAAAACGCGCAAGATGCAAGTTATACATAACTTTACATTCTGGGCTTCACGTTCTGCGCTCGATTAAGCAGTCCGGATTCCCGATTCCGGCATCCAACCCGAGACAGCGGTCTGAGTCTTTCGATGCGCGGAATTGTCAGGATGGCAGCAAGAATTCCGGTAGCATGAGGACAGGGACGCACTCGGGATGAGGGGTTGAGCTTCGAATGACGATCTTATTTGGATGGAAAGTCCGGAGGCCGCGATACTGGGCCGCCATTGCGGGCACGCTGGCGCTCGCGATGAGCGCAGTGGCGTGGGGACAGGGCGGCGACGGTCAGAGCACTCCGCCCGCGGCTGGGACGGGCAAAACCCCGCAGAACAATCCTGCGGCGCAGGCCGCAGCGGACAAAGGCGACAAGGACAACAACAACAACAACAAAGACGATGGGTTGGTGATTGAGCCGACGGAATTGCCGACGACGTATCCGCAGGGTCCATATCTGGTGCGCTTTCAGCCGCGGGGCAACTACGTTCCGGTATTGCACTGGCGGGTGGAGAGCGGCACGTTGCCTCCGGGCATCAAGCTTGAAGAGGACGGAGTGTTGCGCGGCGCGGCCGAGCGCGCGGGAGAGTTTAACTTTGCCTTGTCGGTGAAGGATGGCGGCCAACCACAGCAGGCCGTACGGCGCGGCTTTGTCATCAAAGTGGTGGAAGCGATCACGGTGGCGTGGAAGGTTCCGCCTCACGTGACTGGAAACCGCATCGATGGCAGCGTGGAAGTGTCGAACACGACGGTGGACGACATCGATCTGACGTTCGATGTAAAGGCCGTGGCGGAGAACGGGCGGGCCACCGAGATTGGGTATCAGCGCTTTCCGCTGAAGAGAGGCACCCTCGAAATGGCGGTGCCCTTTGGCGAGACGTTGCCGCATGGCGCGTATGTCGTGTATGTCAACGTGAACGGCGAGGTGGCCAAGAGAAATGCCATCTACCACGAGCGGATGCAGACCCCGGGGCCTCTGCAGGTGGTGGTTGGCCCCTAGGACAGTCCTCGCTTTTCTGCCTTACGGCCCGGAGATTGCCCGCCGGTACGGTGGTTATGTTGACTTGAGTTTGGCATTTCTGGAACACTTAGCGGTACGTTGTGTCGAAATTGGTTTTATAATTCTTCCTCCTCCTCGGGCTTATGGAACTGTTGCTGAATCTATTGTGGGTGCTGCTGGTACTGCCGGGCTACTGGCTGTGGCGGCGGAACGCGGTTGCAAAGATTGAGCGGAGGTTCAGTGCCTGGCAGTGTTTGCTGGCCCTGGGATGTCTGCTGGTTCTCCTGTTTCCCGTGATCTCGGCGACTGACGATCTGCACGCCATGCGGACCGAGATGGAAGAACCGGGACAGTGCAAGCGAACGGTGCGACAGGCCGCGACGGAAAAGAATTCCGCTTGGGTAAACCGGTTGCAATCCCCTCCGGCCGCGGTGGCAAGCGCAATGTGGCTGCCTGCTCCGGAAGCGGAGCGGCACGAAACTTTTGTTGTCGGTTCGGCACCGCAGGCTGCGCCGTGTGTTTCCCGTGGCGGCCGGGCTCCTCCTCTTTTCCTCCTCGGGTAGTTCTCCGAATCTGTTTGCCGAATCATGTTCGCCGAATTGCTGATGGGGCAGGAAGAAATCCGCAGCGGGCATGCTTCATCTTTAGGAAATCCTTACGGCGGGAACCGGATACTCCTAAGAAACGTGCCTTTGCTGGCGGCGAATCGCGCCGTCAAGACCTCGCAAGCTGCGTCTCCACAGGAAGTCCAGGGGAGCTTGGACGGAGTATTTGATGCAAAAAACATTTTGGTGGCTCTTACTTCTGGTGCCGACGGCCGCGGGCCTGGCTGCGGCGCAGGCCGCACCCCAGACGCCGCAGTCCCCGACTCAACCCTGGACATGGGAGCAGGTGAAAGAGCGTCTGGAACTGAACAATCCAACGCTGCTGGCTGGAAAACTGAATATCGGAGAACTGCAGGCGGAGGAGATTACGGCGCATTTTCGGCCGAATCCGAACCTCGGGTTGCTGGCGGACCAGATCGATCCCTTTCCCGGCGGGCCGGCGCACGGGCCGTTTGCCTATTGGCTGCCTTCGGCCACAGTGAGTTACCTGCACGAGCGGGCGCACAAGCGGGAATTGCGGACGGAAGGCGCGAAGCAGGCCACCGCGATCGGCGTTTCGCAACAGCAGGACCTGGAGAGAAATCTTCTGTTCAATTTGCGTGGAGCGTTCGTGCAGACTCTGCAAGCCAAGGCCGTGCTGCAGGTGGCGAACGACAACCTAAAGTACTACGACCACGTGCTGAAAATCAGCCGCGATCGCTATCAGGCCGGAGATATCGCGCAGATCGATCTGGACCGGCTGGAACTGCAGCGCGTGCAGTACGAGTCGGACCTGCAATCGGCGGACGTGAGTTTGCGGACGGCGAAGATTCAATTGCTCACGCTGCTGAACGACCGCACGCCGGTTGAGCAGTTCGACATAGTGGGTGTGTTCGACTTCAGCGACCAGATCGAAGCTCGGGATGCTTACCGTCAGATTGCGCTGGATACGCGGCCGGACTTGAAAGCCGCCGTGCAGACGGTGGAGATGGCGAAGACCGACTACAAGCTGGCGGAGGCAAACGGATCCACGGATCCGACCTTCAGCCTCGATGTGGGCAGGAATCCGCCGATTGATGCCTACATCGGCGTGGGAGTGAATTTCCCGTTGCGAATTTTTGACCGTAACCAGGGCGAGAAGCTGCGCACCAGGATCGACATAACGCGCAATGAGCGCCTCAAGGATGCGGCGCAGGCGCAGGTGTTCAGCGACGTGGATTCGGCTTACGCCACGCTGAACAGCAATGTGATTCTGCTGCGGCCTTACAAACAGAAGTATCTGGCGCAGGCGGTGCGGGTGCGCGACACGATTTTATTTTCTTACCAGCACGGCGGCGCTTCCCTGCTCGATTTCTTGAACGCGGAAAGCGAATACCGCACCGTGGAGTTGAACTACGTGAACCTGGTGGGATCGTACTTGACCGCGGCGGCGCAGTTGAATCTGGCCGTGGGGCGCGAGGTTATCCAATGAAGAACCGATGCTTCGAATCTCTTGCCGGGGCCGCACTGTGTCTGTTTCTGGCTTTTTTCCTTTCCGGTTGCAGCGGCGGCAAGGCCGACCCCAAGGCCGAGGCGCCGCCTCCGGCAACCGTCGAGCCTGATCTGGACGCAAACAATTTTAAAGTGGACCACCCGGAACAATTTCCGCTGGTGGCGGCGATTGAGCATAAGGCGGCGCCGGCCCTCAACGTTACCGGCGTCGTGCAGCCCGATATCAACCGCGCCGTGCCGGTAATTTCGCTGGCTGCGGGGCGAGTCGTCGAAGTGAAAGCCCGTCTCGGCGATGTCGTCACGAAAGGCCAGTTGCTCCTGAGAGTGCGGAGCAACGACGTCTCCGGAGCTTACCAGACGTATTTGAGAGCCGAGAACGAGGAACGATTGGCGCGTATCCAGCTCGAACGGGCTCAGACTCTTTACGACAAGGGCGCTGTCGCCAAGAGCGCTCTCGAACAAGCCGAAGGCGCCGAACAAGATACCAGGGTCGATCTAAATGCGGCAACCGAACAGTTGCGCACGCTCGGCGTCGACAAAGACCATCCTTCCGGCATCGTCGACATCACCGCTCCCATCTCGGGTGTCATTACCGACCAGCAAGTTACGAACTCTTCAGGCGTACAGGGCTTGGGTTCGCCCAACCCCTTCACCATCTCCGATCTTTCTTATGTCTGGATCGTCTGCGACGTTTACGAGAACGATCTCGACGCGGTACGCGTCGGCGAGTACGCCGATATCCATCTCAGCGCTTACCCCAGCAAAGCCTTGAAAGGCCGGGTCGATAATATTCTTCCGGTTCTCGATCCCACTCTCCATACCGCGAAAGTTCGGCTCGAAGTCCCGAATCCAGGAATGCTGCGCGTCGGCATGTTCGCTACCGCCACGTTCTACGGTAAGCAAGCGGAGATGCGCGCCGCCGTTCCCGCCGCCGCCATTCTCCACTTGCACGACCGCGAGTGGGTGTATACGCCGGTGAGCGCTGGACATTTCAAGCGGCTGGAAGTGGTCACGGGAAACATGCTTCCCGGCAATCTGCAAGAAGTCGTTTCCGGTATCAAACCTGGAGATCAAGTCGTCTCGAACGCTTTGGTATTGCAAAACACGTTGGAGCAATAAATGGGAGCAATAAATGATTCGCCGGGTCGTTGACTTTGCTCTTAACAACCGCCTGCTCGTCCTTGGTCTGGCGTTGATCCTTTTCGCCGGCGGGATTGTTTCGTTCGAGCGGCTGCCCATCGAGGCCTATCCCGACGTGGCCGACAACTACGTCGAGGTCATTACACAATGGCCAGGGATTTCGGCGGAACAGATCGAACAGCAGATCACGATTCCTCTCGAAGTCGTAATGAACGGCATTCCGCACGTCGTCCATCTGCGTTCCTTCTCGCTCTTCGGACTCTCCGATCTCAAGCTCATCTTCGACGACGATTCCGACAACGACTGGAATCGCGAGCGCGTTCTCGAGCGCCTGAGCCAGGTCACTCTGCCGCCCGGCGTGAATCCGCAAATGGGCACGGACTGGAGCCCGGTCGGCCAAATTTATTTCTTCACGCTGCACAGCACCAATCCCGCCTATGACCCCATGGAGTTGAAATCCCTCGAAGACTGGGTCGTCGAGAAAAATTTCAAGTCGGTCCCGGATATTGTCGACGTCTCCAGCTTCGGCGGCCCTACGCGCGAATACCAGGTTCGCGTCGACCCAAACAAACTTGTCGCCTACAGCCTGAGCCTGGCGCAGGTCGAGCAACAACTCACCAACAACAACACCAACGCTGGCGGCAGCTTCATACAAGAAGGCCTGCAGCAGATCAACGTGCGCTCTGTCGGACTGGTCGACCGCGCCCAGGACATCGAGCGAACGGTTATCCTCACCAAGAATGGCACGCCCATCCGCGTAAAAGATATTGCCGTGGTTTCGCAAGGCCCAAAGATTCGCCTCGGCCAGTTTGCCAGAGCCATTCACCGCGAGAACGGAACCATCGTCGATAACGACGATGTCGTGTCAGGCATCGTGCTGCTGCGGAAAGGCGCAACCGCCGAGACTGCGCTCGAGGGCATCCATCAAAAAGTGGAAGAGCTCAATAACCACATTCTCCCTCCGGGAGTTAAAATCGTCCCTTTCCTCGATCGCAGTAACCTGGTTCACTTCACCTCCCACACGGTCCTTCACAACCTCACCGAGGGCATGATCCTGGTATCGCTCATTCTGCTTTTGTTTCTGGGGAATGTTCGAGGCGCCCTCATCGTCGCCATTACCATTCCATTTGCCCTCCTGTTCGCCTCCATTTGTCTGGACCTGAGGCACATTCCCGCCAACCTGTTGTCCCTCGGCGCGTTGGACTTCGGCGTGGTCGTGGAAGGCGCAATCGTGCTGATCGAAAACATTGTTCGCCATTTAAGCCACTCCGACGGGACCAGGTCCTCCAACGAAACCATCAGTTTTGCCTCGCATGAAGTGCAGCGCCCGGTGTTCTATGCCATCGTCATCACCATTACCGCGTTCTTGCCGATTTTCACGCTGCAGCGCGTCGAAGGCAGGCTTTTCCACCCCATGGCTTGGACCGTTGCCTTCGCGCTATTGGGAGCGTTGCTCTTCTCCATCGTGGTCGCGCCCGTGCTGGCAAGTTTCGCGTTCGCGAAGGGCGCCCGCGAATGGCAGAACCCGGTCATGACCTATGTGATTGCACGATATCGCGACGCCCTCCGCTGGGCGATTCGCCATCGCGCAATCACGGTCGGTGTGTGCCTGCTACTTGCGGGCGTGGGAAATTATCTGGCTTTCAGCGGGATCATCGGTTCCGAATTTCTGCCTCACCTCGATGAAGGTGCGCTGTGGGTGCGCGGTACGCTTGCCCCCAGCACCGGGCCGGACGAGGGTATCCGGATCGCGAACCAGGCGCGAATCGTACTTTGCTCTTTTCCGGAAGTGCCGCAATGCACCAGCCAGGTGGGGCGTCCGGATGACGGAACGGATAACACCGGTTTCTTTAACACCGAGTTCTTCGTTGATCTCAAGCCGAAAGAAAAGTGGCGGCCCGTTTTTCACCAGAACAAAGAAGAATTGATCGCCGCCATGGGGCGCGAACTCGATAAAATCCCCGGCGTCCTATGGGGCTTTTCCCAGCCCATCGAAGACAACATGGAAGAGGCCGTGAGCGGAGTGAAAGGCGCTCTGGCCACCAAGATTTACGGCGACGATTTGAAGGTTCTCGAGGAAAAAGGCGATGAGATCGTCAAGGTCATGTCCCAGATCAAGGGCGTCGAGGATCTTGGAGTTTTTCGCGTGCTCGGCCAGCCCAATCTGAACGTGACCGTGGATCGCGACGCGGCGGCCCGTTATCAGATCAACGTCGCCGACGTGCAGGATGCCGTTCAGACCGCGGTGGGCGGGAACGCTCTCACCCAGGTCCTCAAGGGTGAGGCGCGATACGATCTCGTATTGCGCTATCTCCCAAAATACCGGGACACGAAAGAAGCGATCGAGAATATTCGTCTGTTGTCGCCTTCTGGGCAACGCGTGTCGCTCGCGCAACTCTGCAAGATTAGCGAGACCGATGGCGCTTCGGAAGTCTATCGCGAGGGCAATCGGCGTTATGTGGCCATCAAGTATAGCGTCCGCGGCCGCGACCTTGGCAGCACGGTCGAAGAAGCCATCAAGAAGGTCGACGAACAGGTCAAGTTGCCCACCGGATACACCCTCGATTGGGAGGGAGAATACGAGAGCCAGAAGCGAGCCAATGCCCGGCTGCTCATCGTTCTGCCCATCACCATCCTCATCATCTTCATCATCCTTTACACCATGTTTAAATCCTTCAAATGGGCGCTGCTGATTATGGCGAACATTGCCATCGCACCCATTGGCGGCCTGCTGGCCCTCTGGTTCACCGGCACCAATTTCAGCGTTTCCTCCGGCGTCGGCTTCCTGGCCCTGTTTGGCGTCTCCGTCCAAACCGGCGTCATCATGCTGGAATACATCAATCAGCTCCGCACGCGGCGCTACACCATCGAAGATGCCGCGGTGGAAGGTGCCGTACTGAGGCTGCGCCCGATTATGATGACCATGCTGGTAGCGACTCTAGGCTTGCTTCCAGCCGCGCTCTCGCACGCCATAGGTTCCGACTCTCAGCGCCCATTCGCGATCGTTATCGTCGGAGGCCTCATCGCAGCTCTCATCATGAGCGTGTTCCTGTTGCCAACGATCTACGTGTGGGTGGCCGGCGAACGCGATGTGCTGCCCATGGCCGAAGAAGGTTTCGAGGCGGGTGAGCACGTGGATTAGGCGCGGGCGTAATGTGGAAGTAACGTGGAAGAGCGGCGCTTCAGCCCCCGTGGCCCGCACTTATTGTCGAGTGAGTTTGGCCGCACAATTTCCCTTGACTTCGATTCCGAAAAGGGCGATCCTATCCCTATCAGCATTTGGTCTTTGACGACTGAATAGCAGCGAGATATAACTCCCATGAATTCAATATTTTGCGAGCCGGTCGCTGATTCTAAGGCAGTTAGCTCAAGCGGGAACGGTTGGATGTCGGCTAAGTCCTTTGATTGTAATATTTTGAGGGCAAGTTCTTTGTTTCCAATATTTTAGCCAGATCAAAGGCGGACCCGAGAGACGCAACTCGTTGATTCCAGATATTTTAGCAACGGCTTATCCAATTTATTTTTCTTGGACTGATCGGCGGGAGCGGGGGGTATAAACTGGAAATCGGACCGAAAGCTGCGTCAAGAAAATTAAAGAGTTCCGAGGTGGTGTTGGGTCCATTCGTCTCGGCCAGTAGCTCGCGTTCGACCCTTGCTTGACCTGCTATCGCAGCTTCCCTTGCGGGGTGCCGCGTGCGATCTTCGCTCGGGCTCCGGGCTCACCGCCAACCGGATAAACCTACCCAACGCCTCGGAACTCTGTCTTGCCTTCGACTGGGTTTCCCGTTCGTCTCGACCAGCGCTTTGCTATAGACCCTTGCTTGCCTTCTCTCTTCACTTTGCAATGAAGAGGGTGACTCAGCTTGAGCCCCGGACGCCGCACCAACCGGAAAAACTTAAGAAACTGTCAAAGAACGATCTTGTTCTACTCCTTCTATCTTTTTCGTCAATCAAAAACCTGCATCTGCAAGATGCCTATTTTCAATCGAGTGCAGCCGGTCCACAGGCGGGTGACCGGATTTTGTGCAGCCGGAGAAGTTAACTTCGCGCAGATACCAAGCGGGGCGCACGTTTTCGCGGTGCTGGACAAGAATGGCGCCGGGATTACGGACTTCCGCGGCCCTTCGCGGCTGTGAAAATCCGGCGAATGCCGCACTGGGCAAGGGATCTCGAAAGTCCCGCAGTTTGGGCATGAGATGCGCGCCGTGAAACCGGGCGTGTCTTCCATGAATGTTAACCATTTGGGCTTAATCGCTTGACAACGCAGGTAACTCTGCTAAAGTGCGAGAAAAGCTGCAACACCCGAAAATGATTTGCAGGTGCCCACGTTATGAAGAATGTTTATGAGGTTTTGAGGCAGAAGGAGATCGAGCTGACCCGGCTGGAGAAAGAAGTGGAAGCGCTGCGGCTGGTGGCTCCCTTGCTCTCCGAAGAAAAGGAAATGAACTCCGACATGCTGAAACCGGCACTGGCCACGGCGGTGAACGGACCGCAGCAGCCCCTCCGCATCCCGTCGCCCCCGGTCGCGGTCACGGCGCAGCCGGTGCGCGCAACCGGTTGGGACGATACCGCCAAGCGCTGGCCGTAAGGCGCAGCGCGCGGACGGGCCCGCATGCTGGTTCGCGCCTTCGTGTTTGTTAGCGCGCTCCCTGTCAGCTTGGGACAACGTTCTGGGCTGGCGTGTTTGGCAGGCGGGCGCAAACTCACTTTCCTACAATTTGCCTGAGCGCGTCCAACAGGCGATCCACTTCTTCCACGGTGTTGTAGTGAACAAGTCCGATGCGGAGGAAGCCACCGGACTTTTCCACGTCCAGTCTCTCGGTCAGGTTCAAAGCGTAGTAGTTTCCATCCCAGGTGAAGAAGCCGAGCTCGCCGAGTTTGGCGGCGAGTTGGAGCGGCGTTTGCTCCGCGGTTTGATTGACCACCCGCAGGGCGAGCGTAGGACACCGCTCCTCGAAGCGCGCAGGATCGGTGATGCCGTAGATCTTCACGCCGGGAATCCGCGACAGGCCGGAGATCAGGCGCTCCATCAATTCATGTTCATAGACGTGGATGGTCTCGAAAGCAGCGACAATCGTGGCGCGGCGTGTGGCCGATTCGGGACGCGCGCGGCGGCCGAGATCAGCGATGTAATCAACACACGCGGTGATGCCGGCGATGCACTCATGGTTGAGCGTGCCCCACTCCCAGCGGTTGGGAACGGCGTCAGTAAGCGGACGCACTTTGTAAGGGCGCAGCCGCTGCAAGTGTTCACGCTTGCCGAAGAGCACACCCATGTGCGGGCCGAAGAATTTGTAGGTGGAGCAGACGAGAAAGTCGCAATCGAGATCGGCGACATCGATGAGCCCGTGCGGGCCGTAGTGGACGGCATCGACGTAGGCGTGGGCGCCGGCAGCGTGCGCGAGGCGGACGATTTCTTTGACGGGATTGATCGTGCCGACTGCGTTCGACGCGTAGCCGACCGCAACCAGCTTCGTTCTCTCGTTGATCTTCGAGGCCAGATCGGCTAGGTCGAGCGTGCAGTCTTCTTCGTGAATTTCAGCCCAGCGGATGGTCACGCCTTTCTCTTCGAGCGCGAGCCAGGGCGAGACGTTGGCGTCGTGATCGAGGCGCGTGACCAGGATCTCGTCGCCGGGGCCGAGGTCGCGGCCAATCGCGCGTGACATGGCGTAGGTCAGCGTGGTCATGTTGAGGCCGAAGATGATTTCGTCGGCGGCGCAGTTGAGGAAGTCGGCCATGGCGGCGCGGGCTGCCGCGAGCATGGCGTTGGTCCGGCGGCTGGTCGCGTAGGAGCCGTCGGTGTTGGCGTTGTCACGGCTCAGGTAGTTGGAGATGGCGTCGATCACGCGCTGCGGCACTTGCGTTCCGCCGGGGCCGTCGAGGAAGGCGGCGGGGTGTCCGTTGACGGTTTGGGCTAGGGAGGGGAATTGTGAGCGGACGTAGGAGAGGTCGAGGGCGGTGGAGGTTTCAACTGTTGGCATCTTGATATTCTCTGCGGTTACTGGGGCAAATGCACGGGCCAGAGCTTCTCGATCTGAGAATACACGTCGAGCATTATGAACTTGTCCCGCCCAATCGCGTCTTTGAAGGGCGCGGGAAAGCTCGCGACATCCGCGTAGCTTGGGATAATTACGAACTGCACCTGAGACAGAGCGAATGAAAAGTCCCCCGGGACCCTCCACTCACGCTCGTGGGTGTAATCGACGGTCTTGCCTTTCAGATTTGTCTTCTTGTAGTCCGCTGGGGCGTATTCGGGTGAAAAGGGTGTCACGAAGGAATAGATGTCGGGGTGAAAGCCCTGCCACGTCGGATGACTTTGCGATTTGAATTCCTTCTGCTTCTCAAAAAGATCTGCTCGCATATATATCGCTGGGCCTCCGCCGGATTCGAAAAGCTGTGCTTTCCTGAACCCGATTCCGAAGCCCGAGTATTGCTTTGCATGAGCCAGCAGTGAACCCCACGGGCACTCGGTGAAAGCGACCGCTCGCTTATCCGTCCAGGGCATCGGCGTCGCCAGTATCTTCTTGCCGTCGAGAATCTTCTCTAACCTGCTCTTGGCCGAGCCCTTTCCGGTCGCCTTAATGGACGGATCGTCCGGGTGCTTTTTCGCACCGCACGGCTCGGCGTCCTAGTGAAGTGGGCGACGTATTCGGAAAAGTCGGGGCGGGGCATAATCGTTTACTAGCTTACAGCACGTACAAAGTCCGCCAGCATCCCGTACGCCGTCGCGTACAGGCCTGGATTTTCTTCGGTGACGGCGAGGCCGGGGAAGATGTCGGTTTCAAAATAGACATAGGATGACGTGCCGGCGATTTGCCCCATGGGGTCGGTGAGCGGGACTTGTTCGGGGCGAACGCTGGCTGTGACTCCGGTCTCGTTTTTCTTCGCGCGGCAGATCAGTTTGTAGGGTCGATCTTCTTTTCTAGCGGCGCGCACGGCTTCCCCGCTCAGGTTGCGAATTCCATCGCGTTCGATTTCTTCCAACCGCACTGGAATATCCATCAGAACCGTAATCAGCGCGGCGGTTTTGACAGCGGCGTCCCAGCCGTCGATGTCGTCAGTGGCATCGGTTTCGGCGATGCCGAGCGCCTGCGCCTTCTTCAATGACTCGTCAAAGCTGAGGCCGTTCTCCATTTCGCTCAGGATCACGTTCGTCGTGGAGTTTAGGATCCCGTGAAATCCCTGCAGATGAATCACAGGCAGCTGATCAAACAAAGAAAAAATAGGGACGCCATCCATCACGGTGGATTCGAACAGGAAGCGCTTGCCTTGCGCGGCGGCCAAGTCGCGGAGTTCGCGGTAGGCGTGGACGATGGGTCCTTTGTTGGCGGTGATGGCGTGGGCTCCGTGCTCAAGGGCGGCGCGGATGTGATCGACCGCGGGCTGGCCGGATTCCACGTTGAGGGAGGTAGCTTCGAAGAGGACATCGGCGCGGGCCGCGGCCAGCCAGTCGCGAACGTTTGCCGGCTTCTGATCGGATTCCCGGTCTCTATCGGACAAAGCTTGCCCCTTCGGCAGGCTCAGGGCAAGCTCTGAGCTTGTCGAAGGGAGTGTCCGATCCACACCAGCGCCAGCCACATAGGCTGCGGAATCCAAGCCGTTCGGGTCGGCGATCCATCCCAGGCGCCGCGAGGCGACACCGGTGATGCGCCACGAGATCCCGTGACGCTCGCGTAGCTGTTGCTCACGGTCGAGCAGCAATTGCACGAGCGTACGGTTCACATTGCCGAAACCGAGGAAACAAAGGTTGTAGGTGCGAATTGGTTTCCTCGTCTAGCCCATCACCGTGGTGTGCTCGGGTTTTATTTTGTAAAGCACGCGCACTTCGCCGGGCTGGCCGTAGGGGTACTTATCTACGCCAAGATATTTCTTGGCCATCTTGTCGATGTGGGCGCTGGCGCCCTCTTCCGTGATCTCAACGACGCTGCCGCGGATTTCGAGATAGCGGTATGGGTTTTCCGGATCGATGAGAGCCAGAGAGACCCGCGGATCGCGGCGCACGTTGCGGTCCTTCTGGCGCCCTTTGGCGGAGTTGAAGATGACGTGGTCGCCATCGAAGTCGCACCAGACGGGTGTGACCTGCGGGCGGCCATCGGGCATGACCGTGCCCAGGCTGGCAAACGCTCGCTTCTGGAACAGATCGCGATATTTCTCGGGGATAACGGCGGACATTTAAAACCTCCTTGCGGCGGTGCGATGGAATGGACAGGACATTATAGATCGGTGAGGGAGAGATTGGCCGGACGGGTCGGATTTGCCGCCCGGCGGCAATCCAAAGTATTCTTGCAGACCACGGATTGCAACGCCAAGGAGGAGCAGAGCCATGCGGCTGAAGCCGCTGTTGACATTTTTTGGGTTTTGCGGCGCGACTAAAGGTCGCACTCTTTCAAGACTGAGCCGCGGATCGAAGTGTTTCGAAGATTGTGCAGGCCGGGGGCTGGCTGTGCTGCTGGCGCTGATGCTTGCGTTGTCGGCGCTGGCCGGCGCGCAGGCCGCGAAATATCCCCAGACCATCGTCTTCATGACCGACTTCGGCGTGGTCGACGATTCTGTCGCCATCTGCCGCGGCGTGATGTATTCGATCATGCCGGATGTGCGCATCGTCGACCTCTCGCATCAGGTGACTCCGTTTTCCATTCTCGATGGCGCACGCTTTCTCTATGGCGCTACGCCTTACTATCCCGCAGGAACTGTTTTTGTCGTCGTCATTGATCCGACCGTGGGCAGCACGCGCAAAGCGATCGTGGCCAGATCGAAGCGCGGGCAGTATTTTGTGCTGCCCGATAACGGACTGCTCACACTGGTGGAGCAGCGCGACGGCATCGACGGCGTGCATGAAATCACAAATACGGATTGGATGATTGGCACCAAGCTCTCGTCGACGTTCCACGGGCGCGACATCTTTTCTCCCGTGGGAGCGCACGTGGCGCATGGCGAGGATTGGACCAAGGTCGGTCCGGAGATGGCGGTCTCGTCGCTGGTGCGCTTGGAATTGAAAGCGGCGCGGCTCGACGATCACGGGGTCACGGCGGAAGTGATCGCAACCGACGGTCCATTTGGCAATCTGGTGACGAATCTCGACGCCGAGGATTTTCTGAACCTCGGCTACCAGCGCGGGCAGGGAGTTCCGGTAAAGGTTGGCGGAAAAGAGATGAAGATCAAGTTCGTGAGGACTTTCAGCGATGTGCCGCCGGGACAGCCGCTCTTATATATCGACTCGCGCGGGCATCTTGCGCTGGCGGTGAATCAGGGGAGTTTTTCCGCAGCGTATGGTGTAACGCCGCCGGTGGCGTTGTTTATTCCACGATCTGGAAAGTAGGGATATGCGCCGTTGGTCGCCCGCACTTAGCCAGCTAGGTCGTGTGCGATGCGCGGCAGGACTGCGCGCAGCAGGGATTCGAAACTGGTCTTGACACGTTCGCCGGTTTCCATCACTTCCTGGTGCGAGAGTGGCTGGTCGAGGATCCCGGCCGCCATGTTGGTGACGCACGAGATGGCAAGAACTTTGATTCCCATGTGCCGCGCGGCAATCACTTCAAAGGCCGTCGACATCCCGACCAGGTCGGCGCCGATGACTCGCAGATAATTAATCTCGGCAGGCGTCTCGTAACTGGGCCCGAGCAACGCGGCGTAAACGCCTTCATGCAGGCTCATCTCGAGTTTGACGGCCTCTTCCCGCGCAATCCTCCGATACTCCTGAAAGTAGGCGTGGGTCATGTCGGGAAAACGCACGCCGAAGCGGTCGTCATTCGCACCCACGAGCGGATTGCTCCCCTGTAAGTTGATGTGATCGCGGATCAGCACCAGCGCGCCCTGCTGGTAATTCAGATTGATGCCGCCTGCGGCATTGGTCAGTACCACCGCGCGAATGCCCATGCGCCCGAACACGCGCA
>Ga0302180_10000272_pt1 | contig 42963 bp, 25 predicted proteins | sample I_Palsa_E3_2_FD_200575 | JGI IMG/M metagenome (GOLD analysis project Ga0302180, IMG submission 200575) | Peat permafrost microbial communities from Stordalen Mire near Abisko, Sweden - I_Palsa_E3_2 | ecosystem: Environmental > Terrestrial > Soil > Palsa > Peat permafrost | place: Sweden...
CCGCTAGCCCATCTAGCCGCCTACCCCACACCCATCATCTTCGACCACGCCACCGGCACCTTCCTCAACCCCGCGCCTCGACTAAACTCTGTCATCCTGAGCGAAGCGCGCAGCGCGCAGCCGAAGGACCCCGATACACTCGATCACGCCACCACCCTCCGCCCCTTTCAGCCCGCGTCCCCCACCCCCAGAGCTCCCATCCTCACCAACCCCACCCTCCGCATCCCCGACGCCGACTACCTAGTCGCCATAGAAAAAATCAAAGCCTACATCTCCGCCGGCGACACCTACCAAGTCAACTTCACCGACGCGATCGAGTTCCCCACAAACCTCTCGCCCGCCACCCTCTTCACCGCACTCTCCCAAACCCAATCGGTAGCCTACGCCGCCTTCTTAAATCTCGATCAACACCAAATCCTCTCGCTAAGCCCCGAACTCTTCTTCCGCATCGAGACCCAACCAAACGCCACGACCACCAAGATCACCACCCGCCCCATGAAGGGCACCATGCCCCGCGGCCTCGACACCATCGAAGACACCTCCGCCGCCCTCGCACTCCAGCGCGACGAAAAAAATCGCGCCGAGCACGTAATGATCGTCGACCTCCTCCGCAACGACCTCGGCCGCATCTCCCTCCCTGGCTCCGTCCACGTCGACGATCTCTTCGCCATCGAGCGCTACCAAACCCTCCTCCAGATGACCTCCACCATCTCCGCCACCCTCCGCCCCAGCACAACCTTCTACGACATCTTCGCCGCCATGTTCCCCTGCGGCTCTGTCACCGGAGCCCCCAAGATCCGCACCATGCAAATCATCCGCGACCTCGAAGCCCATCCCCGCGGCATCTACACCGGCGCCATCGGTTTCATCGCCCCCGACCGCAGCGCAACCTTCAGCGTAGCCATCCGCACCCTGGTCCTCCAAAACGGCGAAGCCCACATGGGAGTAGGCGGCGGCATCGTCGCCGACTCCATCCCCGCAGACGAGCACTGCGAAGCCCTCCTCAAAGCCTCTTTCCTCACCCGCACCCACCAGCCCTTCGAGCTCATCGAAACCATCCTCTTCGACCAGCACTATGCGCGCCTCCCGCTCCACCTTGATCGTCTCGAGTCCTCCGCCGCCTACTTCGACTTCGTCTGCGACCGCACCTCCGTAGAAGCCCAACTCAGAGCCTTTGCCCACTTCCTCGACCCCCGCCAGCGCCACCGCGTCCGCCTCCTCCTCGCGCCCGACGGCACCGCATCCATCACCGCCCATCCCCTCAATCCAGTCCAACTCTCGCCGTCCGCGCAGGACTCCCATCCGTACGCGCACTTGCGGACGGGTGGGAGCGATGATGCCAGCCAGCCCAATCAACCCTCGCCGTCCGCGCAGAACCCTACCGTCACCGTCACGCTCAGCCCCCACCGCACAAACTCCGCCGATCCCTTCCTCCGCCACAAGACCACCAACCGCCACCTCTACAACGAAGAGCTGGCCCGCGCACGCGCCGAAGGCTTCGACGAAGTCCTCTTTCTCAACGAACGCGACGAGGTCACCGAGGGAGCCATCAGTAGCCTCTTTGTCGAACAACCTGCCGGCCCGACCGGAGCAGGGATGTTCCTCACCCCACCCCTCGCCTCCGGCACCCTCCCCGGTGTCATGCGCCGCCATCTGCTCGAAACCCTCCCGAACGCCGAGGAGCGCGCCCTCACCCTCGCCGACCTCAAGCCCCCCAACACCCTCTGGCTCTGCAACTCCGTCCGCGGTCTCCGCAAAGCAACCCTGCGCGTCCCGAAACCGAGCTCAAGCACTCGATTCGTAACCCGAAACCCACCTCAGTAGCGCACAAAGCGCCCGAATTTACAGCCGATACGCCTTCTTCGCCAGCCCATACGCCAAGGCATGCACCAACTCCACCGCCTCGTCTTCTTCCAGCCGATGCTCGCTCACCAGCTTCGCCAGATACGCGCAATCCACCCGCCGCGCCATGTCATGCCGCGCCGGAATTGACAGAAATGCCCGTGTATCGTCATTAAATCCCACCGTGTTGTAAAACCCCGCCGTCTCCGTCACATGCTCCCGGAACCGCATCATCCCCTCCGGACTGTCATGAAACCACCACGCCGGCCCCAGCTTCAAACAAGGATAATGACCAGCCAGCGGAGCAAGCTCCCGGCTATACGTCGACTCGTCTAAAGTGAACAAAATAATAGACAAACTGGCCTCGTTACCGAACGCATCCAGCAGCGGCCGAAGCGCCTGTACGTAGTTCGTAGGCCCCGGAATGTCCGCCCCCGTATCCCTTCCATACCGTTGAAAAATAAGCCTGTTATGGTTCCGAACGCTCCCCGGATGGATCTGCATCACCAGCCCATCCTCTAAACTCATCCGCGCCATCTCGGTAAGCATCTGTCCCCGAAACAGCTCTCGCTCCGTCGCATCTGCCTTTCCGCTCAATACTTTGCGAAACAGCTCAGCAGCCTCATTTTGCCCCAGATTCGCCGTCTGGGCAGTAGGATGCCCATGATCCGTAGCCGTAGCCCCCAGCCCCTTAAACCGTGCTCGCGAAGCCCGCAGCGCGCTCAAATAACCGCCCCAGCTCGACGTATCCTCACCGGTCATCTCGCCCAAACGCTCGATATTCCCAGCAAATCCATCGAAATCCGGGTCCACCACCGAGTCCGGCCTGAACGTCGGCAGTATCCGCGCCTTCCATCCCGACTCCCGTATCGCCTCGTGATCCGCCAGCGAATCGAGCGGAGAATCGGTAGTGGCCAACACCTCAAGCTGAAACCGGTCGTAAAGTGCTCGCGGCAGGAACTCCTTTGTTTTCAACTTCTCAGAGATCACATCAAAGTAATGGTCAGCCGTCTTTTCCGATAACCGTTCCTCCAGTCCAAACAGCTCCTGGAAGCAGAAATCCAGCCAGATCCGAGTCGGCGTCCCGCGAAAAAGATAGTAATGACGGGCAAATATGCGCCAAACTCCTCGCGGATCCCTCATCTCCGCCCGCCCAATCTCCAGATCCTCCAACGAAACGCCCTGGCTATACAACATGCGGTACACATAGTGATCAGGCTGCACAAAAAGCTTGGCCGGGTCAGGGAATGGCTCATTCTTCGCAAACCACCCCGCCTGCGTATGTCCATGCGGACTGATGATTGGCAGCGCGCGTACCCGCTCATAAAGCGCCTTGGCTATCTTTCGCACATCTGGCTCTGCGGGAAACAAACGGTCTTCATGGATCAGCATAACGTGTGCTTCACTCTCTTTGGCGGATAGAGCTACGTTTGAGCTCCGCGCAACAAGAAAAGTATACAAACAAAGGAATAAACCATTGCAACGACCAAGGCGCCGCGCCTAAAAAAAGGGAGGCCAAGACTGCGGCCTCCCACGGTCAATCATTCAAAAGCATTCAGAACGTCAGCGCAAGCGACATTTGAATTTGTCGCGGGCTCCCGATAGTGTGTGATACCACGCCAAGTCCTGCTGGACAGTTGTAGAAACCTATGTTGCTCGCATTGCATGAGGTAGGCAGCACCGGTGTTCCCGCTTCCGGAAACCCATTGTAGTTCTCGTTCTGCGAAACCTCGTTGCCGGGCACGTCGAAGCTGGCGGTGTTTGTCAGGTTATATACGTCGAATGTGTACTTCAGGCCGAAGCGGTCGGTGAACTGCGTCACCTTAACGAGGGAAGCATCCGAGCGCTTCTGAAATGCCTGCCGGAAGATATTGCGCTGACCGGTCGTGAAGGTGTTCTCGTAGGGATCAGACGTCGGCACCGCTCCGTTCAGGCCTCCAGCCGGGAGCAATGGAATAGTGAAGCAGGAGGACTTCAGAGCGTAATCACCGAACGCGCCCGAGAGACCTGTCTTCGCGCTCTTAGCAGTACATCCGGCCGCGAGCGGCACAATGGGGTTCGTGATGCCGTTGCTGACGCCATAGTAAATGCTGCCGACCGCGCCGCTGAAGTCGATCACACTGTAAGGCTGGCCACTCTGCAGAATTGTCAGGCCAACCAGCGACCAGCCATTTGTGAAGTAGCTTGCCACATTGTGCTGGTGCACGAAATCGGGAAGCCGATACACGTAATTGAAGTTGATCACGTGTGTGCGATCAAAGTCCGCCGACGCATAACCATCGCGCAGGTTCAATGGGTTATTGCCGTTGTAGAAAAGCCCTAATCCGCTCTGCTCATCCAGCGCATGCGAATACGTATACGACGCTGCAATTTGGAACCCATGGCTCATGCGTTTTTCAAGATGAGCCGTGAGAGCGTTGTAAGCGTCCACTCCTGCCGCCCTGTAGTCAATCGACTCGGCTGCATACCCAATGTATGGAACGCGATGGTCAATGTTGCCGCCTTCGTAGTCGTAGTCGTAGCCTGTGCCGTCAGGGAGGTTCGCCCCCTGTACGTTATAGCCGTAGGAATAATGCTCGCCGTGGATCGGGCTGTTCGGTGAAGCAATGCCCGGCTGATTGAAGGGAACCGGGATTACCTGGTGTCGACCCACGTTGCCCACATATCCGATCTCGAACAACAGGTCATTGCGTGGCTGCCACTGGATATCCAGCGTGTAGTTGTATGTGTAGGGCAGCTTATTTGCACGATCGTAGATGCCCAACGAGATCGGTTGGCCGCCATCGTTAATGCTCGCGATATTTGGCAGATAGTTGCTCAGATCCGATGCCTTGGGGTTGGATGGCGGCGCCGACTGAACGTTGGTATATGGATTGGCCAGGTTGCCGGTAATCGCTGTTGGCGGATTAATCGGGGGAGTGGTTCCGCCGCCACCGCCGCAGGTTGGAATGTAATAGGAATAGAGGCTTTGCACAGGGCAGGTCTGGGCCGTCACAAACGGCAGCTGCTGGTTTACGCCGAAGGGTCCTCCCGTCACTGTGCCGATAGCGTAGCCCGGCGAGAAGTAACTGAATAGCTCGCCTCGATCGTAGTACATGCCGAAGCCAGTTCGCACGACCACCTTGGAATGGAATATCTCAGGCTGCCACGCTGCTCCGACTCTCGGTGCAATGCCCCATTGCCGTCCCGTCAATGTCGTCTTGCTTACGCCTTTCGTTCCATTCGTATTGTTTCCAGCAATAATGAACCCTGGCTGTGTGATTGTGTCCGTTCCCTCATCGTACTGGTACGCATTCGGATCACTCGAATTGTTCGCGTTCGGGAAATCGAAGTTGAAGATGCGACCATACTTCTCCGTCAGACCGCCGTCCCAGTCATACCGCACGCCAGCTGTCAGGCTTAGGTTGGGTGTGACCTGGAACTTGTCCTGGGCGAATGTTCCCAACTGGTTCGCCCGATAATACCGGTTCGCGTCGCCTTGCAGAAACGAGCTCACGTAGAACGACGTCGACGAACTCCCTGGTGTCACATAACCCTGGGCGAAGGCGCTCAGGTCGTCGGTTGCCACAGTGCCTGTGCCCGTGCGCTTGTCAATCGTGTTCAACTGCGTATAGCTGTAGCTCGCACCAAACGTAAGCGTGTGCCTGCCCAGCGACCAGATTGCGTTGCCCGAAGGCTGCAGTCGGTTTTGAAATACACCGGTGTTCGAAGACTGTCCTTCCGCATTGGGTCCAATGTTCAGAATGCCGGTAGACGGCAGCCCCAAGTCTAACCCCGTCTGGCCCAACACATTCACAATCGAAACGCCCGGGAAGTAAGTCGATCCAAATTCGTTGATCGATACCGTTCCCACGGAACCGCCAGGGATCGCCTCAGGCGTGAATGGCTGCTCGTTGGTTTCGTAGATTTTTTCCCGAATATAGCCCAGCGTTTCCTGGGTGCTGAGGTTCGGCTTCACCAGGTACGTGTTGTTGATCGAGGCTACCTGCGTGCCCGAATCCAAGTGCTCCGTAAATCCCGGGACGCTCGAGAGTGAGTACGGCGCGATAGTTGGATCATGCTGGTAGTAGTACTTGAACGCGATCGTGTCCTTCTTGGTCGCGTTGTAGTCAACGTCCACGACCGCCATATCGGCCTTGAATCGGCCTGTTCCTGGCAGGAACGCGTCGAACGGATGCGTCGGCGACATGCTGCTCGATCCGCAAACAGTCCCGTTACAGTCATTCGGGATCAGCCACTTGCCAGGCTCACCCGGGAGTGCCGGCGAGTTGAACAGTGCGAGCGCGGTGCTGTCGATATAGGTCGGGGGCGATTTTGGATATTCTCCACTTACGATCGACTGAAATCCAGCGGCCGTGCGTGTGCTGTCAGAGAGGCCCACCGGAACAGCGAGGAATGAATCACCGATCTCCTGGTCCGACACCTGCAAGTGCTGGTACGAGATGAACCCAAAGAGTTTGTCCTTGATGATCGGTCCACCGAACGTTCCGCCCACCAGGTAACGATGCAGTTCCGGATTCTTCAAATTCTCGGGAATGCCGGGGTCGTTCTTGAAGAAGAAGGGCGCAGCGTTGATCCAGTTCGTGCCTCTGCGTCCAAACAATGACCCATGAAATTTATTTGTTCCTGAAGCCGTGCTCATATCGATGTGGGCGCCCGAGGTCGATCCCTGTTGCGCGTCATACATGGACGCATTCACCCGCAACTCGTCAATCGTCTGCGGGGGTGGTGAAGGCAGGGAATTGCCAATCGAAAGATAGATCGATGCAACACTCTGAATTACGCCGCCCGCTCCGTCACTTGTCGAAACGCCCGTACTGTTGATTACGCGCGCGGAGCCGACATCGCTGGTGCTCTTACCGTTGAACAGGTTGCTCGCGTCCACACCATTGAGCGAGAAGCTGTTGCTGGTATCGCGCTGACCGTTCGCCCAGATGGGTGGATTGCCCAACCCCGAGTTCGCTCCTGTACCTGACGGAAGTTCTGCATTTACGCCCGGCGAAAGTATGGCCGCGCCCAGTACGCTCCCAGTCGGCAGCGGAATGGACTCAATCTGCGCCTTGTCCATCACGTAGCCATTCGTCGTGTCCGTCGCATTCAGCAGCGGCGTCGACTCCACCGTCACGGACTCCGACACGGATCCCACCGCCAGCTTGCTGGGCAGCGTAATGGTGCGATCGGCCTGTACCAAGATCCCCGGAACTCGCTCCGTCGTAAACCCGTTTAGCGCGAACGTGATCGTGTAGGTGCCGATCGGCAGGTTCACCAGTTCATAGCTGCCCGTCCCACTGCTCGTGGTGGTACGCACTAGCTTCGTCTGATCTGAGGTAGCCGTTACTTCGACCCCTGGAATCGCGCTGCCGGCGGGATCTACCACTGTTCCCGTGATACCTCCAAGCGTCTGCTGCGCGAACGCAGGATGGGCTACATAAAACATCGCGGCAAAGATTAGAACGAGGGCTGAGAGTCTGTTGTTCAAGTACACCAATGCACTACCTCCTGAAGATGAATCACCGCCAGCGCAGCTGCCTGTCGATATAGTTCGACACTGCATCCGCCGCGCCGTCGACAATGGCTAGGACGTTGCTATCTGTAGGGCCCGCAGGTTGTAAGAAGCTTCTGTAGAAACCGAGAATCGGTTCAGCTGCGATTGCTGGGTGCAAGCTTGCCGTTCAGTTTTTGGTAAACCACTGCGTTGCCTCCAAAGGGTTCGGGGGTAGAGCGCTGCCTGGACTGCCTATTGCAAATCGTGCGGGACGGATTCCGCAAGTTAAAGGAACTAGCTCCGGCGTGCCGGTGGGGAGAACTATTTAGCTTTCTGAGCCGATATCGAGAGAATAGCCCAAAACGTCCTGCATACAAAGAAAATTGAGACGCCACATGAATTTTCCGTGGAAAAACCAACAACTCTTTCCACGTCAGCGCCGATATATCTCATGACAAACGTCACGCCGTTTTGTTGACGTGCTTCACTGCCGTTCGTCACAACCCTCTTCCATACTCGCTCTTGTAATGAGTCAGATCTCCCAGGAGCCTTCCGATGAGCGCAGTCCTCGACCCCATCCAAGCGATCCCCTCCGCGACGACCGCTGCTGCCGTCGCCTCCCTTTCTCGCATCACCAAGCGCTATGCCAACGGCGTCGTCGCACTGGACGACCTATCGCTCACCCTGCACCGTAGCGAGATTGTGGCCCTCTTGGGCCCAAACGGGGCCGGCAAATCCACGGCAGTTAAACTCCTCATGGGGCTCAGCGCGCCCACCAGCGGTGCTGTACGCATCTTCGACGGTGATCCGCGCCACGCCTCGACTCGGCTCCGTACCGGCGTTATGTTGCAGGTTGGCAAGGCTCCCGAGATGCTCCGGGTTCGCGAGCACATCAACATCTTTCGTGGCTACTATCCCAATCCCGTCCCATACGCTGACCTGGTTCGCGCCGCTGGTCTCGAAGGCATCGAGTCGCGCATGTTCGGCCAGCTCAGCGGCGGTCAGAAGCAGCGCGCCCTCTTCGCCCTTGCTCTAGCCGGCAATCCCGACCTCGTCTTCCTCGACGAGCCAACGGTCGGCCTCGATATCGAAGCGCGCCGGGGGATGTGGGCTGAGATCCGCTCCCTGGCCGCTCGTGGCAAGACCGTGCTCCTCACCACCCACTACCTCGAAGAGGCCGATGCTCTCGCCCACCGCATTATCGTGATCAACAAAGGCCGCGTAATCTGCGAAGGCACGCCTGCCGAGGTGAAATCTCTTGGTTCTGCCACCACTGGCGCCAGCACCAGCCGCACGCTGAAGATCATCCGCTGCGTCACTGAAGTTTCCATCCCTACTCTTCTGTCCATCCCCGGCGTCACGACAGCTGGACTCGCTTCGGGCATCACAGTTATCTCAAGTACGGAACCGGAGCGTACCCTTCGAGAACTGCTCGCCCTCGACCAGACCCTCCACTCGCTTGAGGTCCAAAGCCCAGCCCTCGAAGACGCTTTCCTGGCCCTCACCAACAACTAGTTATCAATAACCGTTCTCGGCTGTCACGGAGAACGACCGAACAGAGATCGGACAACTCCAAGGAGCCCGCCATGTCTACCGCTGCCTTTACCCTCCCCGCCGTCCGTTCGAACTCCTTCGCACGCACTCTACGCATCTTCCTCACGGAAGCCCGCTACGAGTTCGTCCGCCTGCTCCGCACACGCGCGTTCTCGCTTGCTGTCATTGGATTTCCTGTCATCTTCTATCTCTTCTTCGGCCTGATCATGAACCGCGGCGAACACATCGGCAGCGTGTCTGTTGCCAAATACATGCTCGGAAGCTATGCCGTATTCGGCATGGTGGGTGCCGCGCTCTTCGGCATCGGCGGAGGCCTTGCTAGCGAATTCAGTACTGGATGGTTGGAGCTCAAACGAGCCAGCCCTATGCCTCCATTCGCTTACCTGGTAGCGAAATGCTGCTCTGCGGCCGGTTTCGGTCTGGTCATTGTCAGTATCCTCACACTGATGGCCATCACCATCGCGCATGTCTCGATCACGCTTCCCGAGTATGCCCAGATGATGGCGCTGACGCTTGTGGGCACGATTCCTTTCGCCTGCCTGGGCATGGTGATCGCGCTCCTCGTGCCCTTCAACGCGACCCCCGGCGTCATCAACATGGTCTATCTGCCGATGAGCTTCTGCGGAGGTCTGTGGATGCCGATCATGCTGCTGCCGCACTGGTTGCAGAAGTTCGCTCTGGTTTTGCCGACGTACCATCTCTCGCAATTGGTCCTCGGTTGTTTTGGCTACGGGACGGCCGGCAGCGCGATCAGCCATTGGCTCGGCCTGCTCGGCTTCACACTGGTCATGCTGGGCATCGCCGCGATCGCCTACCGCCGCCTCGAACAAAACTCCTAATCCCTCGGCGTACACTTTTCAGGAAGCCTTATGACTACCAACGAACCCATTTCGAGGAAGCGTGAGAATCGGTGGGCATGGGTGTGGTTCGCCTACACCGGCTTCCTCTTCATTGGTCCCATCATCGAGCCATCGCGGTATTTATGGCTCGCCACCCTCGCTGTTTTCTTTGCGTTCGTCGGCATCATGTGGGGTTACATCCGTGCTGTCGACGAAGGCCGTCCAGCCCGCTTCTGGATGATCGCCGCCACCTTTGCCCTGGGCCTCATTACCTTCCCGTGGAACCAGGGCGGTTCCACCTTCTTCGTCTACGCCGCCGCGTTCTTGCCTTTCACCTTCGTCTCCCTGCGAAAGGTCTTGTCCCTCTTCTTTGTCGAAGTCACCTTTGTTCTGATTGAAAGTGCCATCTTCCACTCCGCACCCGACTACCTCCGCATTCCATGGTCCCAGGCATTCTTCGCTATCTTTCTTATGACAGTCATCGGCGGCGGCAATGTGTTCTTCGCGCAGCAACGCCGCGCCGAGTGCCAGTTGCGCGCCGCCCTGGATGAGAACCTCGCCCTCGCTGCGGTTGCCGAGCGCGAACGCATCGCCCGCGATCTCCACGACGTGCTTGGCCACACTCTTTCAGTTGTCGTCCTTAAAGCCGAGCTAGCCGGTCGCCTCATCCACCGCCAGGATCCAAGCGATCACGCTCGCGCCGCCGCAGAGATCGCCGATGTTGAACGCATCACCCGTACAGCGCTCGCCGAAGTGCGCGAGGCTATCGGCGGCTACCGAACCCGCGGTCTGGGTGCTGAAATCGAAGCCGCGCGCCTGACCCTCGACGCCGCCGGTGTCACGCTCATCCTCGACTCCGCAGCCACCAACACCGCCAATCTCACTCCCCCCGAAGAGATCGCCCTTTCGCTCGCTCTCCGCGAAGCCGTGACCAACATCGTTCGCCACTCGCGCGCAACTACCTGCCACCTGCGCTTCGTCACGGATGCCAACCAGCGCCGTCTTGTCATCGAGGACAATGGGCAACATGCCACCGGTCGAGAAGGTAATGGCCTGCGCGGCATGCGCGAACGCATTGAATCGCTCGGCGGCCGTCTATTACTCGAACGCGACCATGGCACTCGCCTCCTCATCGAACTTCCCCTGCGCGAGGGCGCCGCCTCGTGACCGCCGCCACGTCCATCCGCGTTCTCCTCGCCGAGGATCAAACCATGCTCCGCGGAGCGCTGGCCGCCCTCCTCGATCTCGAGCCCGACATCACCGTCATCGGGCAGGCGGCCAACGGCCACGAGGCACTCAAACTCGCCCGTGAGCTAGTGCCAGACGTCATCGTCACTGACATCGAAATGCCCCAGAAGACCGGCCTCGAACTAGCCTTGGACCTCAATCTGGCCGAGTCCCGTGCGCGCGTCATTATCCTTACCACCTTCGCCAGACCTGGCTACCTCCGCCGCGCCCTGGATGCCGGCGCTCGCGGCTATCTGCTCAAAGAGCGCCCGGCCTCTGAGCTCGCCGAAGCCATCCGCCGCGTGCACTCTGGCCTTCGCGCTATCGACCCCGCACTCGCCGCCGAAGCCTGGACAGCCGACCCGGATCCGCTCTCCGATCGCGAACGCCAAATCCTCCAACGCGCCGGCGACGGCCGCTCCTCTGCTGAGATTGCCGCCGATCTTCGCCTTTCCGAAGGTACCGTTCGCAATTACCTGTCCGAGGCCATCGCAAAACTCGGCGCCACCAACCGCACCGACGCTGCACGCATCGCCCGCACGCGCGGCTGGCTCTAGCCATCCAGCAGGGAATTCACCGTCCCCTCCTTCAACCCCACGCCAGTCAATTTCATCGTCCGCGCCGTCTTCATCAGCCACATCAATCTCTCCGCCGCCGTCTCCACGTTTAATCCACCATCTCGAATATTGGAGAGGCAATTCCGATCCGCATCAGTCCGGTCCGCCCGCGGCTCCCATGTCAAATAAGCTCCCATGCTGTCCGCAGCAGAAAGCCCCGGACGTTCTCCAATCAGCATCAGGCTGCAACTCGCCCCCAGCCGTTCGCCTATCGCATCACTAACGCCCACGCGCCCTTGCTGCACCACCGTTATCGGTCCCAAGGTCCAACCCTCCTCCGCAAGTCGTGGCAACAGCCCCGCCAAAAGCGGAATCGCATTTCTCTCCACTGCCAACGCTGACAAGCCATCCGCGATACTTATTGCTAAATCGCAGGAGATCGATTTCAATTCCGTCGGCGACTCTTCATCCAGGCACCGCCCCATTTGCGGATGCCGCAGATAACTTACTCGATCTGCCGCGCAGGTCCTTAGCGTCAGCACCTCTGCTCCTTGCCGCGCCAGCGGAAGCTCGTCGCACAAACGGCGTGCAAACGCTTCTGTATCCAGTGCAGCGTGGACCGCATCGCGAGCCTGCGCATGCGCCAGCTGAAACTCCAGCACCTCGGATGTCGCTATGCTGTGTCCGCTCATGGACAAGGAGACTCGTGCTGCCGTCAACGAACGCAGATTAGGCGTCGCCCGCTTCACGCCTGTGTCCGTCATGACGCCGCAATCCCTTGTACCTGCATCGGAGCGCCCAGCTTTCGTGGCATGTCGCCAGCCAGCCATGCCTCAAACTCCGGCGCTGGACGCAGCCCCAGCATCTCCCGCAGATACAACGCATCCTGAAATGATGTCGACTGATACTGCAGCATGATGTCGTCCGCTCCTGGTACGCCCATGATGTAGTTCACTCCGGCTGTACCCAGCAGCGTGAGCAGGGAATCCATGTCATCCTGATCGGCCTCCGCATGATTCGTATAGCAGACGTCGCAGCCCATCGGCAGTCCCATCAGCTTGCCGCAGAAGTGGTCTTCCAGCCCCGCCCGCAGAATCTGTTTGCCGTCGTATAAATACTCCGGCCCAATGAACCCCACCACCGTGTTCACTAGCATCGGATCGAAAGCTCGCGCCACTGCGTACGCTCGCACCTCGCACGTCTGTTGATCGATTCCATGGTGCGCGTTCGCCGAGAGCGCACTGCCTTGTCCGGTCTCGAAATACATCAAGTTTTCGCCCGCCGTCCCACGTTTCAACGCGCGCGCCGCCTCGTTCGCCTCTTTCAACATTCCCAGGTTGATCCCGAACGAAGCGTTCGCCTTCTCCGTTCCCGCAATCGATTGGAACACCAAGTCCACGGGCGCCCCTTGCTTCATCGCGGCCATCTGAGTTGTTATGTGAGCCAGCACGCAGCTCTGTGTCGGAATCGCATACCGTGTGCGCACAGTGTCGATCAGCTGCAGCAGCCGCCCCGTGCTCGCCACATCGTCGGATGCCGGGTTGATCCCAATCACCGCATCGCCTGAACCCAGGAGCAGCCCGTCCACCATCGCCGCAGCAATCCCCAACGGGTCGTCCGTCGGATGATTAGGCTGCAACCTCGTCGAGAGCCGGCCGCGCAGCCCTACCGTCGTGCGAAACCGCGTTACCACCTCTATCTTCCGCGCCACTGCCACCAGATCCTGCACCCGCATTAGCTTGCTTACTGCAGCCACCATCTCCGGCATTAGACCCGGAGCAAGGACGCGCAGCGTGGCCCCCGTAGCGTGGTCCGAGAGGAGCCAGTCCCGAAACCCTCCCACCGTCAAGTGCGACACCAGGGCAAACGCAGGTGCATCATGACGATCGAAGATCAGCCGCGTGACCTCATCCTCCGCGTAAGGAACCAGCGGCTCCTCGACGAATGCTCTCAACGGCAAATCCGCCAACACAATCCGCGCGGCAACACGCTCCACCGCACTTTTAGCGGCGACACCCGCCAGCTCATCCCCTGAGCGCGCAGCCGTGGCCTTCGCGAGCAGTTCTTTCAGCCCATCAAAACGATAGGTGACACTATTAATGGTATGCCGCAAAAGCATAAGATTGCGTCTCGGACCAATCGATGAGGGCAGTTTATCAGTAACCCGGCACAAGGGATCATTCGGCAACAGCGTGCAGCCACATTGGTGACGCTCTGTAATCATTTGTCTCAGGGACGCGGAGTTAGAGCGGTGTTCAAACCTTTCGCCATCACCTGCTGCATTTTCCGAATGTTGCTTATACACTCTTACGTTATGCGGCATCATCATGGACGTTTTCGTGAGTGCCTTACCGTGTCCGCCTCGCGTGGTGGCACATCGAGTAGCACTGTGACATTTACCAGGAAAGAGAACATGCCCGTGAACAGACCGCACCGCATCGTTTCACTTCTGCTGACTCCACTGCTTGGACTCGCGATCACGAATCCTTCTGCCGCGCAGGCTCCAGCGTCGCCCCACGCAAGGTACGATCCTCGCATCACGTTTGCTCCGCTCAGCTTGCCGGATCCTGCAACTCCATACCGCTCCGGGTCGGGCTCCCCGGGGCCATCGTACTGGCAGAACGAGGCCGATTACGTGATGCACGCAAAGCTCGATCCGGTCGCGAAAGTCTTGACCAACGACGAGGTCATCACTTACACCAACAACTCGCCTGACAGCCTCGACTGCCTCTGGATTCATCTGGAGCAGAACACCTATCGCAAAGACTCCCGTTCTGCGAATCTCGGGAACACCGGCTTCGGCCGGCCGCCACGTCCTGGCCAAACCGCTGCTCAAACACCCACTCGGGCGGATAATCACACCGAAGGCTTCATTCTCGAATCGGTCGAGGTAGGTCCTGCAGCCGCGACAGCCAAATTGATCAAAGCCGATTATATCGTCGACGACACTCGCATGCAGATTCGTCTGGCCACGCCACTCAAACCTCACGGCGCGCAGCTTCGAATCCATATCAAGTACCACTACGCAATCCCCGGTGTTTGGGGTGGACGTACCTCATGGGGTATGGCAGAGCATGGTGAGATCTATGACATCGCTCAGTGGTATCCCCGGATGTGTGTTTATGACGACCTTCGCGGCTGGGATACATTGCCTTATATTGGCGCCGAATTCTACCTGGAATACGGCCACTTCGACTACTTTGTGACCGTGCCCTGGAACTTTATTCTTGCGGGTTCGGGCGAGCTCGTGAACCCTGTGGACGTGTTGACTCGCAATCAGATTGCGCGTCTCGAACAGGCCCGTCATTCCGACAAAACCGTGTATATACGCACGCCGGAAGAGACATCGGACCCCACCAGTCGCCCCAGGCAGACTGGTTCACTCACCTGGCATTTCCGCATGGATCACACTCGCGACGTCGTGTTTACGGCTTCGCCCACGTTCGTTTGGGACGCTGCTCGCATCAACCTTCCTCCCAAATCCGGTAGCGAAGATGATCCGCCAAATTCGCTGCCTGTTGGGAAGATCCCTCTCGCGATGTCCGTGTACCCGGTGGAGAGCGTCGGCCAGGAAGGCTGGTCCCGCTCTACCGAATACATCAAGGATTCCGTCGAAAATTTCTCTCGTCGCTGGTATCCGTACCCTTGGCCAGCAGCTATCAACGTCGCTGGCTTTTCGACAGGAATGGAGTATCCAGGCATCGTCTTCGACGGCATCCACGATCAGAGCAAAGAGCTTTTCTGGATCAGCGCCCACGAGATAGGGCATGACTGGTTCCCGATGATTGTGGGCTCGAATGAACGCCGCTGGGCTTTCATGGATGAGGGCTTCAACACATTCATCGATATCTTCGAGTCCGACGACTTCGAGCACGGCGTCTATGGTCCAAAGCGTGACGGCGAGTATTCGGCCGGTGGGAATCCTCCCGACACAATCCTGAAGGTGCTCGACAATCCTGATGCGCCCATTATCCTCACCAGGGCGGACGCGTTCTCCGGTCCGCTTGGGCACCCTGTCCAATACTTCAAAGGGGCCTATGGGAACGTGCTGCTTCGCGAGCAGATACTCGGGCCTCAGCGCTTTGACTACGCTTTCCGCCGCTATATCCGCGAATGGGCTTATAAACATCCTGCCCCTTCGGACTTTTTTCGCACGGTGGCAAGCGAAGGAGGGGAAGACCTGGACTATTTCTGGCGTGGCTGGTACATGAATAACTGGACGCTCGACCTGGCTGTGGAATCTGCAAAGTATGTCAATGATGACCCGAAGAACGGAGTCTCTGTCGTAGTGGAGAACTTACGCCCGTTGGTTCTTCCCGCCACGCTCGAGGTAGCCTACAAGGATGGAACCACCGCGCGCATCCGTATTCCTGCGGAAGCCTGGCTTTCCAAGGGAACAGGTACTTTTATTTTTAGGGAAGGGAAGCCCGTCGCCACGATCACCGTCGACCCGGATCATGTTCTTCCGGACGATGATCGCAGCAACAATGTGTTGAAGATGCCATAAGAGCAACTTTCGAGGTCCATCCATGCTTTCGTTAGGAGCATCAAACCAACCGTGTCAATGCCACTTCCATCGCCGATCCTGCCCATGCTCGCTAAGCGAGTCGACGAGATTCCTACGGATGCAGACGGGTGGAGCTTCGAACCGAAGTGGGATGGCTTTCGTGCGGTAATTTTTCGCAGCGGTGAGGAGCTTCTTCTTCAAAGTCGCGATGGCAAGCCGCTCGACCGCTATTTCCCCGAACTGAGCGACCCGCTCCTTCGCCAACTGCCAAAGCAATGTGTCCTGGATGGCGAGATCGTCATTGCACGCGAAGGTGGCCTGGACTTCGATGCGTTGACGCTACGCATCCATCCCGCCGCGTCACGTGTCAAGACGCTCGCCGCACAATCGCCCGCTTCGGTTGTCTTCTTCGACATGCTTCACGTCGAAGGTCGCGATCTGCGCGACGAACCCTTCAGCGTCAGACGCGCCGAATTGGAACGGGCTCTTGCCAATGTTGAAGCGCCGTTGCACTTGACCCCAGCAACGCGAGATCGCGCAAAGGCGCAGGATTGGTTCACGCGCTTCGAAGGCGCGGGCCTTGATGGCGTGATTGCGAAGCCTCTCGCGGGGTTCTATACGCCCGACAAACGCACTATGCTCAAAATTAAGCACGAACGCGATTGTGACTGCGTCGTCGGAGGTTTTCGCTGGCACAAAGACGGTGAAGGGATTGCGGTTGGTTCGCTGCTGCTGGGCCTCTACAACGATGCAGGCAAACTGCAGCACGTCGGTGTCTGCGCGAGCTTCACGGCAGCCAAACGCAGGGAGCTTGTAGCGTTCCTAGCGCCCTATCGCAAAGACGCCTTGCGAGATCACCCCTGGGCGGACTGGACCAATGAGGCCGCACAGGCAAGCGGTCGCATGCCGGGTGGCCAATCACGATGGAACGCGGGCAAGGACCTGAGCTGGGAACCGTTACGGATAGAGCTCGTGGTCGAGGTTGCTTACGAGCATATGCAGGGCGATCGCTTCCGACATCTCGCTCACTTCCGTCGCTGGCGCTCTGACAAGCAACCGAAGGATTGCACCTACGAGCAGCTCGAAGTCATTCCACCACAGGAACTGATGAGCATCTTTCCGGAGAACCGCTGATCAGGCCTTCTCTTCGTGCCACGGACGCGTTGGATCATCGTCGGGATCGGGTACGTCCTGTGCGGGCCGCATTGCTTCCGGAACATTCCGCAGGTTTACTCGGATGCGATACCACACGTAGGACGACCCGCGCATGCGATCCACCAGCACATCGTCCGGTGCCAGCAGCGCCGCGGTTTCCGGGTGTTGCTCTTTCCACCGTTCCAGCCCAGCTTCCGCCGAGGCCTTATCGGAAGATTGCGCAATCACAATCAACGGCATGGTCGGCTTGCGGCGGCCCTTTTTCGCAACAACTTTGGCAGCCGGATCAGAATCTTCGCCCTCATCCTTCTCCATCTTTTTCTTAGTGGCCGATGCGCGAGCCTTTGACGGCCGCACGCGCGCTGGCTCGCCTTCCATTTTCCGGAAATGCGGCGGCCACGGTGCATCACCAATGCCCTCGGCCTCATCGCGCGCAGTCATCTCCAGCAGCGCATCCAGGACTCCCGGGTACTGATCCATTGCTGCATGAGGGTCACCTATCATTGCAAAGCGATCAGGGACCGTCAGCACCGTGAAGTCGGCAGGGTCACACGTCATCACCTCATCCCAGCGCAGTGGCGTACTCACACGCGCGTCAGGAAGTGGCCTCACCGAATAGGCAGAACAGGTGGTTCGGTCTTTCGCATTCTGGTTGTAGTCCAGAAACACACCATGCCGCTCTTCCTTCCACCATTTGCTGCTTGCCATCGAACAGCGCTTCTCGACCGCGCGCGCGAGCGCCAGTGCCGCCCTGCGTACCTCGGTGAAGCTCCATCGCGGCTCAATCCGCACGTTGATGTGGATACCACGTGAACCGCTAGTCTTCGGCCATGCTATTAGGCCCAGGTCGTCCAGCAGCGCCTTAACCTCCATAGCCACTGCGCGCACGTCTGTCCAGGCAACCCCGAGCTGAGGATCGAGATCCACGCGCAGCTCATTCGGATGATCGAGATCTCCGGTGCGAACCGCGTGCGGATGCAATTCCATGCAGCCCAGGTTCACAATCCACGCAAGGCCGGCAGCATCATCGACGACCACTTCCTCAGCGATACGCCCGGAAGGGAAGGACAGGGTCACCGTCCGCATCCAGTCGGGCAGATCGCTGGGAGCACGCTTCTGGTAGAACGGCTCTGCTTCCGCGCCGTTCACAAAACGTTTCAGAACTACGGGGCGATCCACGATGCCGCGCAACGCCCCCGGCGCCACAGCCAGAAAGTAGTGAACCAGATCGAGCTTCCTGAGTTGCACGCCTCGAGTAAAGTAAGGTTTCGACGGGCTGCTAATCCGCACCTGCCGGCCACCAACCTCCAGCAACTCAGCATCGTCCGTTTTTGCCATCGCAACCCTCGCCGATAAAGTGTGATGCGTCCTATGGGCCATGCGTCGCCGACAGATCCAGGTGACAAGTTTCACGAAGAGTCAGCGATCGCCTACTTAGCTTGGGTGTATTCAGGTCCCATCCCATCTAAATATAGGGAGGGCGCACCGAATCATGATCTCTGGGTAGGCGTCTTCCCACATAAGAAATGACTACCAGTTAAGTTTGGAGCAGAAAATTGAATCAGGACGCGGATCTTTAGGGAAATTGGAGACGATCTCAGGACCAAATGGCGGAGGGCGCAGTCTGTGCCGAACCCGTCTCCGGCTGAGGTTCCCTGCTAACAGGGAAAATAACAGCGATTTGTCGGCTTTTTAGCTGCGTTCTCAGGTGCTTTGGGGGTCTAAAGAAGGATCTTTGAAGAGCTTAGCGGATTTTGCGAATTTCCGGGCACGAGCTGGAACAGGGAATTCGCCGCTCATAACAGGGAACGATAACTTCATGAACAGGGATTGACTGCTAATACAGAGTGGCCAGTCTTGAGCTTAGGCCGTCGTAGTTTCCGAAAACACCGTTTTTGAGGACGTCGCGGCTTAGAATCTGCCTTATGCCTGAACTCGATCGTTTCCATGTCGCCCACGCTTTGGCTTCCTTGAGGAGTTCGGAGTCTGACGTGTTCGGTGCGGAAGCGCACGGCTTCGATCTAAATCCAGAACTGCACGAAGCGGATTTAGCCACCTTCGAGAGAACACATGGTGTAAAGCTGCCCAGTGACTATCGTGCCTTCTTGATGTCGGTAGGAAACGGGGGAGCAGGACCGTTCTACGGCGTCTTTCCGCTTGGCAAGGTGGATGACAACTTCGATCTGCGTGATTGGGGGGAAGGAGACATAGGCGTTCTTTCCAAGACATTCCCTTTCGACAAAGAGTGGAACGACCTCTCCACAAAGCCCGATGACGATTTGATTGACGGGGACGAAGCTGAATACTGGAAACAGATGAAAGCCTTTGACCGCACCTACTGGAATGTTGCTTTGATCAATGGAAGTTTCCCCATTTGTCACCAAGGATGCGCACTGCGAATACTGCTGGTGGTGAGTGGAGATCAAGCGGGGTATCTATGGGACGACAGACGTAGCGAGTACGGTGGAATCAAGCCCATACGCCTTGCGGACGGCTCGCCGGCTACTTTCTCTGGGTGGTACCGCGAATGGCTGGATCGCTGCTTATATTCGTCTAAGTCAGCACAGTCGTAGATGGTGCCTCGAAAGTCGGGTTTTCGGCAACTTCGATCCCTGTAATTTCCGAGACCCCGTTTTCCGGGAGCGGCAAACGTGACTGTGTCGTTTGTGAGTTATTTGATAGCGATGTTGGCTGCTAAGACCAACGAGAACGACACTCTAGCGCCCATGACTGAGTTGGAACCAGAGCTGCGTCAGGGTGGAGATCATCTTGACCCTCACGATCGAATTTTGGACGCGCGTTACTTGTTCGGACGAACGTTCGCAGCCCTGATGTACTGGTTGCCGAAACTTTCGATCTCGTATTGCCCGCTCTTCTTGTCGAAGCGGATCTGGGCGGCGACCATAATCTTTCCATCGCCCTTGCCGGCCGCATCCAGCGTCACTTGAATAAAGCTGTAGGGGTAGTTTGCCGACCGCCGACCGTTATACAACTCGCCGAAAGACATCCTTCGAGCTGTCACAAGAGTGATGATCGTCTTGTCGCCTTGCTGGCGTTTCCGTGCGATAGCGATATTATTTCCCGTACTTCCCGCGAGATTGATGCTGCCCTTGTTCTCTTTGTTCAACGCACTGGTCAAGGGGTCCTGTCCCTTGTCTTTCAGCAGTTGAGCGAAAGTCTGCACTTCTTCGTCTGTTGTGTACGACGTAATGCGAAAATCGAACCCGATCGACTTGCCGCCGAGACTTCCGCCCGTCCCTATCGCGACACCTGTATAAGCCTCAGGCGCGATCTTTTCCTGCGCCGACGCCATTGGCAATAGGGAAGCGAGGACGACGAACGCAAGTAGGGGCCTGCCGAACGATTTAGTGCCAGTCATGACGCTCCTTCGAATTGCGAGTGTATGTTACAAGCGCGGGGCTTGGAATATCTACAGGCGCATACATAATTCTCCACAAACCGTAACACAGTCAGGTCAACTGTTAAAAGACGTGACGACCTTCCGGAGGGCTACGCGTGTAGGTCGTTGGCCCTGTCTCGTCTGAAGCAAGTTCCCCGCGCGCCGCGGTTTCGGCAAGTTCGCCGCAATTTCCGAAAACCCCGTTTTGCGGGAACAGGGGGGGCTACCGAGGATAAGCCGATGTATCGGTACGAATCGGGTGCCGATGCGTGCATTGGCGATTTGGCATCGATGGAGCCCATACGACGGGCAATCGTAACTCTATAAAATCAGTAACATCTCTGCGAAATACTAGCGATCGGACGTTGCTTCAACGCCTCCGTCGGACTCAGCGGCTGCGGATGAGGACGGCTGTTGCATCGTCGGTCCGAGCGGATCCGGCGCCGAAACGGTTGACCTCCGCGATAAGGCCGTCGACGCAGGCCCCGGGCCGCAGAAAATGCTCGATGAGGCGAGCCGAGCCGTACTCTTCCTCCCTGCTATCCATGGCTTCCGTAATGCCGTCGGTATAAAGGAGCAGCTTTGTGCCGGGCGTGAGCGTAATGGTGCACTGTGGGTAAGAGGACACGCCAAGGCCAAGCGGCAGCCCGGTATCTAATTCAAGAAACGAACAATGATGATTGATGAGCAGCGGAGGAAGGTGTCCGGCGCTGGCCAGGGTGAGCTTGCGAGTACCGGCATCGAGCACACCGTATACCATCGTGACAAACTTGCCAGTTGGAAAATCCTCCTCCAGTGTCCGGTTGAGATGCGCAAGGGTCTCCGCGGGCGAGGAATAGAGAGGCGCGAGCGTTCGCAGGATCGCCCGGGTCGCGGACATCAGCAGGGCAGCAGACATACCCTTTCCAGAGACATCGGCCAGTGCGATGCCATAGCGCTCGTTCCCAAGATCAATGAAATCAAACCAGTCGCCTGCGACGGCTCCCGCGGGATGCCAGGCGGTTTCAAAGGCGAAGCCGGGGATGAGCGGCACCGGCTTTAAAAAGAGCGCCTGCTGGATCGCGCGGGCCTCGGCGGACTCCTGCTGCATGCGTTCCCGCTCGAAGCGCTCAAGGCGGAACAAGCGCGCGTTCTCGATGCCTATAGCGATGTGTCCGGCAAGCGCCTGCATCACTTTGAGTTGATCATCCGAGAAGGCGTCCGTCTGATGATGGTCGATGCAAAGAACGCCGATCACCGCGCCGGCTGTCTTCAGGGGGATACCGACTTCTGAGCGTGTGACAGGTTCGCAGGCGATATAGTAAGGGTCTTGGTGGACGTCGCGGGCGTAGCGCATCTTGCCCGTAGCTGCCACGTGCCCGACCATGCCCTGCCGACCGATCTGCAACCGGTCGCCCTTCCGATACTTTGTGCAGCCACGCACTCCATGCAGGACCATGTCGTCTCTATCGCCTGCACGGAGCCACACGGCAACCTTCACACTTCCAATGGAGTCGGCGATGTCATTGACGACGCGATCGAGCAGGGCGTCCAGGTCGAGGGTGGAGGCGATCAGATTGGTGGCCCGTTGCAGCTTCATCAGGACCTGAACGAATTCGCGGGAGGAGTGGACGCCCGGTGAGATGGCGCGGCGAGTCGGAACGGTGGCGGGGAAGGCGGCCATAGGTGCCCCCTTTTGAACCCATTGAGTGGGTTACACAATAGATGTTGGTGCGGGAGTTCCGATGCAATCTCTTGAACACAGAGCACTCGTCCAAGACGGCCTGGACCGGGTCAAAGAGCGGAAGTAGCCGACCCGAGTGACGGGCTAACCGGGAGGTGGACCTCGGTTGGTGAGAACAGGCCGATGCGCTCTTCCAGAACCGTAATGGCTGGAAACGTGCCTTGGCGATTTGGCATTCGTTGAGAGAACTGGTCTCATGGCCCGAGGTCTGGCTAGCTCAATGTCTTTGCGAGTCGAATGAGTCCTTGCCGTATCGCTAACTCGTCGAATCCGCCAAAGCCGAGGAGCAACGCATTCGGATCAGGACATCTCAAAGTGCATCGATCGACGGCGAGAACCTCAACACCCTGAGCGGCCGCCAGCTTTTCTGCCTGTCGTGAAGTCATTCCATTCTTGAGGTAGCCGATCGTGTACAGGCCTGCCCTGACGTTAGAGATCTCAAGCAACCCACCCAGATGTTGCTTGGCTCCTTCCATGAGGGTTGCGAGGCGCTCCGCATACAGATTCCGCATCCTCCGCAGATGACGTGCGAAATGCCCATCTACGATGAAGTCGCAAAGCACCGCCTGGTCATCAGAGTGCTCCCGACCTGTCGCAGATTCCGGATCCGTACTGGCTCAGCTTGCAGTAAGAAAGAGGATATGTGCGCGTAGACCTGAAATCGTTGGATCGCAGAACATTTCTTTCGTTGCCGGTTGTGTCGGTGGTGATTCCCGCAGTTGCCGCTGCGATGGCTCCCGAGGCAGAGCCGAGGAGTATGCCTGCCGCACCCGCCTCCCCCGTCGTGGACGACGGACCGATCAACTTCACAGCCGGCGTGCCGGCGCCGGGAAACTTTCCGGCAAGGTGGATCTGCGGGTCGTCGTCGTGCATGGACAATCACGATCCTCCGATCCAGGTGCACGGGTACAACGAACACACAGTGTTCATGCGGCAGAACAAAGCGTATAGCTTCGAGGCTCCGTTCCTGCACCTGTACTTTGGGAATGAACGGATCCTGATGATTGACCAGGGATACACGCAGCTAAGAACCGACTGGCCGTTGCGCGATGTTGTCGATGGCTGCATTGTCGAGTGGTGCGCGAAGCATGGACGCAAGGTGGAGGAGATGGAACTGCTGCTTGCCTTCACGCACCTGCACGATGACCACTACGTGGGCATCAACCAGTTCTATGATCGGCCAAATACACGATACATGGGGCAGACGCATGAGGAGATGATCGGGTTCTGGGGTATGACGAACTATCCCGAGGAGCGAGTCACCCTTGACCTTGGCGGCCGCGACATCCTTATATGGGGAAACCCGGGACATGTGTTCTCCGAGTTTGCATACTATGACACCTACACACAGATTCTCCATACAGGAGACATGTTTTATCGGGGCAGATGCTACATCAGCTTCTGGGAGAAGTGGTTCACCAGCTTGAAACGACTGATGGCGTTCCTGGAGGATCATCCAGTGACGTGGGTCGTTGGGTGCCATGTGGAGATCAGCCGTACTGGCCAGGACTATCCCTACGGCATTACCTACCAGCCCGATGAAGCGCCGATGCACATGAAGGTGGACGTGTTGAAACACGCCTACGAAGTGGCGAAGACGATCACCAAGCCTGGGATCTATTTCACCGGCTCGGTGTTTCTGTGCAACGAGACACGGAACGCCACGACGGTTGACAGAATTGCCTATGCGTATGACTAAGACGTATTCATAGGTCGACACTCAGCTCGATTAATCGTTTGTCTTGAGAACCCGTCATTGCTGCAATCTCTGCGGCGGTGCATATGAGTTTATCTTTCATGCTCAACTCGGCTCCTATGCGAAGTTGTCGAAAACGCCGTTTTGCGGGACTTGCGGCTCACTGAAAAAATGACAATTATTGTAGTCTCAACCGCACTCACTGCCATCTGTTGCCGCTGCAAAGTCCAGGTTGGTCAATACTGCATCAACGATGATGAGGACAAGGGCATACTCACCGCGACCACTGCCACAGCCGACTGCTTGATCCGCCCGTTCATAGCGTCTGCCTCTCCGTTCAGGCTTACCAACCGACCAAGAGACGCATCAGCCCGCACAATAGCCGCATGGAGAGCTGGTCGCAGGACACCATCGAGCTCATCCCCTAACTCACCTCTGTTATGCGCGTGCTCTCCAACACGAGCAATTAGGAAGCATCCTGCGAACCGCCCGTGACGTCGCACTTTCGGCAACTTCAGGGCCGTAGTTTCCGAAAACCCCGTTTCAGGAAACGTTGACTTCAGGACCACCCTAGAACCCTCAATGAGCGCATTGGCCTGAAGTCGACAATCGAGATCCATCGTTACCCCGATCGCAGCCGCGAACTATTCGCAGCCGTGTCGCATCGCACCCACAGCCTTTAATGCGCCGATCCGTCTTGCTCTGCTGCGCGAAGTTTTTCCAGGTCGCGCTGCCCATCGAGGTAAGCCAATGCACCGCGGTGCATCAATTCGAGGTAAGCAAGAGTCTCTGTGCAGCGGACGCGCTCCTCGAGAAGAAGGCCGAGGTACTCGTCAAGCTGTGCCGGCGTGATGTGAGAGAAGTCGAAGGGACCGGACGGAAAGCCGGTCTGGAAGCGCTGCTCGAAGGCGACGCGTTTGGTGGCAACCTCCTGGGCGTGCTCCTTGAGAGCTTCCGATTTGATGACAGCGACTTCGGCGTCGCCGGTACTGTTGATCTCATCCTCGCTAAGCAAATGAATGAGGCCGCTGGATTTGGCTGCGGCGAGGTTTCCGAGCCGGATTGTCTCGATGGGGAACGCGGGACGATACGCTGGCGGAGGCAGCGGGTGATCGTGCGCGATCGTCTCCCGAACCTGCTGGATGCGAGCGGTGAGATCTTCGATCTGCCGGCTATTGGCGTCCCGGTTTTGATCAACATCGCGAAGATAGAGCCGCGCATCGCTGTTGGCGGCCTTGCGCAGCTCGGTGCGCTGATGGTGCTCGTGAATGAGTTCGACGGTTTGTTCGAGGCCGATCGCGATGAGGATGCCGACCGCGATCGTACCGATGTGAATGAAGAAGTCCTTCCAGGTGTGGTCGGACTTATGCGGTGGGTGAATGTCGATCATTGCGGCGTGCTCCGTTCTGGCGGCGACGACATGTCGAGGGAGGGCGGCTTGTGATCGGGAAAGGCGCGGCGGTTAAGGTCGATGCGGTCCGTGGCTCCATCCAGGACTCCGCGGGTGACACGATCGAAGAAGTGAAGGCGCACCGTGAGGCGGTCGATGGCTTTGATGTAGGCGGCCAGGAGGGCCTCGTACTGTGCAAGGTCGGCCGAAGACATGATGTCCAGGGGCGGAGGGGGCGCAGGGTAGCCCATGTCAAAGGCGCCGGGTGAGTCAGCGAAGCGCTCTTCGAAGGATTCGAGCGCGAACGCGGCGTGCTGAAAGTCGTCGATCGCATTGAAGGTGAGATTGTGCTGGAGGACAACGCCATTCAACAGGTCGATTTCCCCGGAGGGAAGGAGCGTGATGGTCGCGTCGAGCTTGGCGGCCTCCCATATGGCGAGAGAGGGCGCGGTCGGAATCTGAGAGCGGCGGGAGTCATTGGCAGCCGGCGGCGCGGGGGGCGAGACCCCAGATGTGCGGCGAGCCGAGACCGCCGACTTCAATTCAACGGTGTAGGCGCGAATCTGGCCGAAGATTCGGAAGTCGTCGGCGTCGCGGCGGAGATTGGTGCGGAGTTCGTCGCGGAGGTCTTCTTCGAGCTGGTGGCGCTGGTGGAGGTGATGGAAGTACTCGACAGTTTGCTCGAGGCCGATGGCGATGAAGAGGCCTACGGTGATGGTGGCGATGTGGACGATGAAGTCTGTCCAGGTGTGTTCGCTCTTGTGTGGGACGTGGACATCGAGCATGCGTGGACCTGCCAAGAAGTCTGGATGGGAAGCTGGGCCAGTTGGGGATGAGGGAAGGATACACGGAGTAATCGAATCTCGACAGGTGTTTTACAGGACGGCCGTCCCAAAATATTAGACCGACCCCTCCCTTGCAGCTAAAGAGGACCTTCCGTTTGGAAGTTAAACTGCAAGTATATCCATCCCTCTAAACGGTCTTCGGTCCAGCAATTGTTTGCAGTGTGGCATCCTGAATGAGCGAATCATCGCCGAGTCACTCATCGACACTCCCGCAAAGTCGGGTTTTCGGCAAGTTCGGTTCGCCTGGCCGTCCGGAACAGGTCGTAGTTGCCGGTGACCCCGTTTTCGGGGAATTTCGAATCGCTTCCGAGAAACCGACCTCCCGTTGCCGATCGGCCTTCGAGGAGTGACTCGGCGATTATTTATCCACCTAGATCGTCCAGCACCTCAATTTTCGCCTAATCAACGTTGGGAGCAGAAACGATCGCCCAGTGCCTCATGTTCACTTCGAGATGCGGGTGCCCCTCCTATTGGGGCAAGGTGTCGCGGGCGCGGACGATGCGGATGTCGTGGTCGGTGAAAGAGGCGTGGGTCTGGGGGATTTCGTAGCGCGGCATGTGGCAGGAAGCGCAATCGTGCTCGCCGACTTTGCAGGCCGGTGCAGTGACGTGGGGCTGGGTTGGCTCGTTCGTGCGTCGGCCATTGAGGGCGCGATGGCATGCCAGGCACTTTATGTCGTAGGCGGCTGTTGATTGAACGAGCGGCTGGTGCGGGTTGTGGCAGGCGATGCAGGTGATGCGCGGGTCTCCGGCGGTGCCCCAGCAGCGGCTCATTTCGAGGCGATACGGTTGGAAGCGGACGACGACGATTCCGATGTTCGCCGGCATGAGCATCGTGACGTCGGACCAGGTGCGGTGGCAGGCTCCGCAGAAGTCGACAGAGTCGGTAGGCGACATGGATGCGGGATTGGTGATGGTCGCGGCGGACATGTCGTCTTGGCCGGCGGTCATGGCGGCGACATGTTTTGCGCCGGGGCCATGGCAAGCTTCGCAAGTGACTCCGGGAATAGCTTTTTCGGGCTGGAAGCTATCGGAGACGACGGCTTCGGTTGTGTGACAACTGAAGCAATGCTGGGCGGTGTCGGGCTTGAGGGGATCGCCTAAGGCTTTTTCGAGTGTGCTGGGGAGTTCGGTGGAGTGCCCGGTGGTGATATCGAGCGCGTGGAGCGAGGCGTAGTAGCTGAGACGCGACTCGGTGTACTGGCCGCTGGATTCGAGGATGTAGGTCTGGCCGTATTCTCCGTTGCCGAAAGCCCATGCGATGGGTTGTGCGGCGGTTGCGACTCCGTTGCTGACGGAGGAGTTGTTGTGGCGGATGGCATAGGTGTAGGGGCCTTCGTGGAAGGTCATGTCGGGGTATTGCGCGAGGAGCGGAGTGCTCTCGGCGCGCGCTGCGGCGTGGTACATGGGCGTGCTATGTTGCGTGGCGACAACGTTGATGTGGCACTTGGCGCAAGCAGCTTCTCCGACGTAGGTATTTGCGGGAGGGATGCCTTTGGTGGGCCACCAGCCGGGACCCTGCATGCGGTCGAGCGTGGTGAGGCTGAGTCCAGGGATGGGAGCGGCTGTCTGGGCGATGCATAGGGCTGAGGCGGCGAGGGCTAGTGTGAAGAGAGGGACTCGAGCTTTGAGGGTGCGCCGCATGCGAAGAGTTTCATCTTGCTGGCTACGAAATTCGGGTTGCCTCATGTCTCGCCTTTTAGGTAGGTGAGGATCGGCGCGGCTTCGGTAGAACGCTTTACCTGAGTTGCAGGTCAAAGCTCTCTGAACGTGCGGGGATGGTAATGGCAAATCCGTGGTCAATCGGCGAAGCGGTTGATTGAATAGGTTTGCCATTGAGCGATGCCGTGTTCGCGGAGGGTGTCCATCCATAGATTTCGATGCGAATTTCTTTCCACCAGGGTGGATATGTTCCTTCCTGTGGGCCTGCGCGCAGGTGAAAGCCGTCCGATGCGATTTGACAGGTGAAGTTTATGCGCAGGTAAGCGCCATCTTTATAAGCGTAGGTGCGTCCATCGTCCTGATAGACGCTACCGTTGCAGTCGTCTCCAGCGTAAACGCGAAGTGACAACGGGCCTTGTGGGATTTGATTCGTGCTTTCAACCAGTGGCGCGATGGGGAGGATAGAGCCTGCGTGAACGAAGATGGGAAGGTTTGCGAGAGTCGGTACGACCGGGATGGAAAGTTGAACCTGAGCGGATGCGGGCAACGCCGGGCCGGGGCCGGGATCGGGCGGGCCCGGATTTCTGACTTTCTCTCCGGTCCAGTAGTCGTACCAATCAGCCGAAGGAAACTCGATGGTATAGCTATCGGTTTGATCGGGGTAGGGCGACGGGGCAATCAACAGATCGTGTCCTAGCAGAAATTCGCCGGAGGCGGGATTGTCGATGTCGATTGGATGACGGTCGGGAGCGGCGTTGGGATATTCGAAGAACAGTGGGCGAATCATGGGAAGGCCAGTGCGTGAAGCTTCTTCCGCGAGGGTGTAGAGGTAGGGCATGAGGCGGTAGCGTTCTTCGATAAAGCGGCGGCGGATGGCTTCCTGCGCGGGGCCGCCGACCCATGGCTCCTGATCGCCGGTTCCGGCCTCGGTATGATCGCGGTCGATGGGCTGGAAGGCAGCGATTTCAAGCCACTTAGTTAGCAGATCGGCGGATGGCGTTCCGGCGAATCCGCCTACATCCGCTCCGCTGAAGGCGAACCCGCTGAGGCCGAGATTTTTGAGCATGAAGGTGGTCATGCGGAGATGGTTCCAACTGCTGCTGTTGTCTCCGGTCCATGTAGCGGCATAGCGCTGTCCGCCTGGGTAGGTTGCGCGAGTGAGCACAAAGGGGCGCAGATTGGGATCGAGCGTTCTCAGCCCCTCGAAGGTAGCGCGCGAATTTTCCATGCCGTATACGTTGTGAATTTCAGCATGCGTTGCGGTTCGCTGGGTGAATCCCGACTCGTCGATGCGATGGACAACATCGAGGGGCATGGTGTGCGTGGGCGTCTTGAAGATGGAAGGCTCATTCATGTCGTTCCAGAAACCTTCGATGCCGAGCTTGTGAAAGTTCCCGTAGAGCGTGCCCCACCAGGCGCGCGTCTGCTGCTGCGTGAAGTCGGGAAAGACGCTTGGGCCGGGCCAGACGACTCCGGTGTAGATGGAGCCATCGGGGTTCTTCACAAAATGATCGCCCGCCATCCCGCTGTCATAGGGAAAATAGTTCTGGTCGGGAAGCTTTGCGATGTGAAGGTCGGTAATGGCGACCACGTGGAAGTTCTGTGCCTTCAGCTTCGCGATCATGTCGGAAAAATCGGGAAAGGCTTTTGTGTTCACCGTGAAAGGACGATTCTTCTCCTGAAATCCGATGTCGAGATAGACGGCGTCGGCTGGGATGTGATCGTCGCGGAGGCGCTGGGCCACCTCAAGCACCCGCGCCTGCGGAGTGTAGGTATAACGCGACTGCTGGTAGCCGAACGACCACATGGGCGGCAGCGGCGGCGTTCCCGTGAGCCACGCGTACGTCTCAACCACTTGCTTCGGAGACGGCCCATAGAGGATGTAGTAATTCAGCGGGCCGTTTACGGCGCCGAAGGAGTAGATCCCTGGGATCTCTTTGCCAAAGTCGAAGCTTGTGCGCCAGGTGTTGTCGAGGAAGATGCCGGATGCGATGCCGGCTTGATAGATCATAAAGAAGGGAATGCTTTTGTAGATGGGGTCGGTCGATTCCTCAAAACGGTATGCGTCGGTGTTCCAGAGCGAGAAGGCTTCTTCGCGCCGGTCGAGCGGACCGGTTTTGTCGCCGAGGCCGAAGTAGTGCTCGTCGAGCGGCATCGATTTGAAGACGCGGAAGCTGGTTCCTTCAAAGCGGGTGGGCAGCGCGTCCTGTTGCACGATTTTTCCGGAGAGATCGCGCACCGTAAGTTGCAGCGTGCTTTTGTCGATCTCGATATCGAGCGCGGCGGTGCGGAAGCCGAACGACGTTATGGAGGATTCGGGCTTCACATTGACGTGGCTGCGGAGAGCATCCGGCAGAACAGCCCACGACGCATTTTCCGGCAGGATGCCAGTGGGCACAATGCGAACTCGGATGACGTTGTCGCGCAGCGCAGTAATCTCTTCGCGCGCGGAGCCGTCTGCGATGGCAACTCCGTTAGCCAGCGCGGTGAAACCGGTGGCGCGGTCGAGGACAAGCAAATCTTGCTTTCCCGGTGCCTGCTGGGCATGGAGAACGAGGGTCGAAGGCGCGAGACATAACGAGAGAGTCGCGCTTAAAGAGCAAAACTTTCGCATTCGTATCCTCGAAATAAAAATCATTTGGGAGGTGAAACCCATTTGGTTTGGGCAGTCATTTTGGGGGCTTGGGAAATTCGCGCGGATCGCAGCAGTTACGGCACATCATCGGTGCTGGCGGGGTGCGAATCCTGCACCGCGACCACCGCGCTTTCGCGCCGCTTCTGCTGGAGGACTTTCATTTGCTGGATGGCGACTGCTGCATCGGTGGTGTCGCCGAGTTTGCCGTACAGGCGTGCGAGTTGGTAGTGAATGCTGCCGTCCTGATCGCTATCCACTCCCAGCTTCAGCTCGCGTAGCGCGTCTTGCATTTTTCCGTCGGCCGCGTAGGCTTCACCCAACATAGCGTGAACATGTGGCAGCATCTGCGGCTTGGCATTGAGGGCCTTGAGTAGATATGGCTCCGAGTCAGAGAAATTGTGCTGAGAGATTAATGCTTCTCCCATCAGGAGATTGATCTCTGGATCGTCTGGACTCTGGGCGAGAGCCTTACGCGCAATTTCAATGGTCTTGGCGGTGTTCGCGTCGTCGAAGTATGCAGTTGCCAGGCCGAGCAGGGCGGCAGCATCGTTGGGCGAAAGGTCGAGAGCCTTTGAGTATTCTTTCTGCGCATCGTCGTAGCGTTCGCGCTGGCGGTAGATGTCGCCGAGCAGGATGTGGCTGCGCGCGGAGTCGGGTTCGAGCTGCTGGAAGCGTGTGAGCGATTCAAATGCCAGCTTTTCACTCGCCTTGATGGACCAGTAGAGCGCCTGCGCTTGTGGATGTGAGGGCAGTGATTGAAGCGCGCTTCCGGCGTCGGAGGTCAGCGTATAGTCGCCGGCAAAAAACGAGCAGGCGGCGAGCGTTTCGAGCGTGGCGGCGTTGCCGCTATTCAAAGAATCTTTTAGAAGGCCGGCGCAGCGGGCGTATTGTCCCGACTGATACGCCTGGCGGCCCTGATCGCGCGCGGCAATCCGGGATAACGCTATATTCTGGGCGGCGGCTGAATCTTGCGCTGCATCCGAAGGAGCCTGCATTGCTTGAACGATCGCAGCGTAAATTTGATGATCGACTTTACCGGAGGATTGCTGCTGCGCAAGCTCATTCAGAAAGCTCTGGGCATGATCGGGGGCGATGCCATCGAAGAGCAGCGGGGCGCTGAAAGCGAAAAATCCGTGATCCCTGCTCCAGAGTTCCTGGAGTAGCAAAAGTGCAGCTTGATTGTCTCCCGCATCGATGCGCAGACGCGCTTCTCCTAGAATGGCGAGGGAACATTCAGGATGCCGGCTGCGCTCGGCCGTGAATTGCAGCGCTGCATTTTGCGCATCTCCTCGCTTGAGGGACAAAAAGCTTGCCTCCGAACCCATACAGGGAGGCTGATCGCCTGCTGCGAGAATGCTCTTGTACAGATCCGCGGCTTCCTTATAGCGAGCCTGCTTCACCAGCGATTCGGCATAGAGGGCTTTGGCGTACGAGGTGTCAGCGTATTTGCCGGTCATGGCGCGCGCATCCTCTTCCACCAGATTGAGCTGGGCAATTCCAAGATCGAACCACGCTGAACCCTTTTGTGGATCGAGGTGGGTTGCGCGGCGCAGCTCCCGGATGGCCTGGGGGTATTCGCCTAGCGAAGAATAAGCACGACCAAGCGTCAGAGGTGGAAGAGGATCGGCTGCGTTCATCTTTTCCGCCTTTAGGAGCAATGGAAGGGCCTCTTTTGCGTTTCCCGCTCGCACGTAATCGATGCCAAGAAAAAGATTTGGAACATAGAGCGATGGCTTCTGCCGGAGGGTTTCCTGAAAGCTCCGGATTGCTTCGGAATACTGTCCGGATTCGTGTTGCATGAGCCCGAGATTGGCGCGCAGCTCCGGGATATTGGGGCGAAGTTTGACTGCCTGTTTGAAATATTCCGCCGCAGCGGCATAGTTGTTCGCAGCTTGCGCTTGCTGCGCTGCCGCCAGCAGAGACTCAAGACTGGAGGGTTGGTCCTGCTGGCCGAACGAGCGTCCGGCCAGCAGGAGAAAGATAAAGAATGTGAGACATCGTTTCAATGCGGATTTACCAATAAAATTTCCCCGCAAGCTGAATATTTCTAGAGGGGAACGTGTTTGTGATCTGCCCGAAGTTACTCGCGCAGGACGAGGTCGCATTGGGATCGCAACCACTGTAACCCGTACCCGATGGCGAGTAGAAGTTCGGATGGTTGAAGGTATTAAAGGTTTCGAAACGGAACTGGATTCTCATCGTGTGGGGGAGGTACCAGTTTTTGTAGATCGCGGTATCCCAGTTCTGGTAGTGCGGTCCGCGCAGGTCTGAGAAGAAGCGCGGAACATTGCCCCAGGTGTCACCACCGTCGATAGCCAACTTGGCGAAACTGAAGGCCGCGGTATTGAACCACTCTTTAATAGTCGGGTGGGGGACATGCAGGCTCCCGGTGTAGTCAGGCCGTGGGTTGCCGCCGAAAGTGTTGATGTCATTGCCGGAAATGCTGATCGGAATGCCTGTCTTGAAGGTCGCGATTCCGGAAATCTCCCAGCCGCCGAGTATCGCGTCGGCAGTGCGACTCATGCCCGAACCGTAAGCTCTGCCATGGCCAACCGGCAATTGGTAGATGTAACTTGCGACGAGGCTATGAGGAATGTCAGAGCCGTCGACGCTCTTTTCAGCAGCCAAGTTGTAGTTGTTGGCCGGGCCGCTGTTTCCGTTGTACGACCAGCTCTGGTTGCCTTCGACGTTATCGAGGAACTTGGAGTAGGTGTAAGAGATCATCGCGGTAAGCCCGTGGGTGATGCGGTGATTATATGTAATCTGCAGGGCGTTGTAATCGGAGAAGCCGACAGGGGCATCAGTTTCACTTACGCTGGCCAGGCAGTATTGCGGGTAAGGCGAGAGGACCTGCGCTTCCTGTACGGTCGGACCGTTCAGATTGCAACTGCTCGACGTAATGGAGCCGTAGAACGGATTGGGGACTTGTGCCTGGAGAGCTGCTGTACCCATCGACAGGTACTGCGGGTTCAACTGGTCGTGATCGTAACCGCCGGTAATCATGCGCGTACCGCGGTTTCCAAGGTAGTTGATGTCGACCGAATCATTCGGCGTGATGGCGAACTGCAAGCCGAATACCCACTGCTGAACATAGGGAGACCGGCGGCTTCTCCAGACGCTGCCTAACCCGTTGCCGACTTGTTGGTATTCGCCCTGGGAGTTGCCAGTGATCTGGTTGTAGGTGTTATCCCAGGGGTCGCTGGTGCTGATGTTCGGATTGGGATTGATTCCGCCGTTTAGGCTGGTGTTAGCAAACGTGGTTGCTGAGAAGCCATCCGGATCGCCAGGAAAGCAGCAGGTAACGGCTTGCGGATAGAAGATGCCATAGCCGCCATGGATGACGAGCTTGGGCACCACCTGATAGGACAAGCCGAGGCGCGGCGCCCAGTTGTCATAGTTGGGGTTGTAGGCATAGCGGTTTCCGGGTCCGAGAAACTGGAGCGCGCCGAGGTGCGGCGTGTTGACCGCGTAGCTGATGGGGTTTAGAACTTCGGGGTTGAAGATGGAGGCTTCATTGCCCCGATAGGTGACGGGGGTCTGAATCTCATACCGAATTCCAAGGTTGAGCGTAAGCTTGGGGGTCGGTCTCCAGTCGTCCTGCACATACCCGCCGATGAGGTGGTTTGAGACCAGCGGGTTGTAGGCCGTTCCAGCGCTTGCCGAATCCAGTGTGCCGAGCAGCGCCTCCGCTACGCCATTGCCGCTGGCAACGCCTGATCCAAAAGAGGGATTCGGCCCCGCGGTGAAGCCTCCGTTGAACTGCAGCGTGTCTTGGAAGTAGTTGTGCTGACTATCCACCTGCTCCACTCCCATGATTCCGAAGTTGAGCGTGTGTTTCCCAAATATTTTAACGAAATCCACTGCCACCGAGCCGATGGGGCCGTGGTTGGTGACCGCCTGTTGATTGTTGCCGCCCGGACCAAGTGGGGACTGGCTACCAACGTCAACAATCGGGAACAAGGGGTAGGTCTCCGAGACATACGGCGGAAGTCCGAGTTCTGCAGATGGGTCGAATCCAAACGACTGGTTATCTGAAGTTTCATGCCAGAGTTGGACGCCCGCGGTAATGTTCATGGTGAAGGTGGGGCTGAATACTTTCGATAGCCCTGCCCACATACCCCAGCGGTTGTTGGGGCGCTGGTTGCCGGGACCTGCGGGATCACTGCCCCAGTTCTCTGCCGATCCTGTCTTGGTTTCTTGCTTGTAAGAGTAGCGGAAGTACGCCCGGGCCGTGTTGGAGATGTTGTGATCCACGCGGATCAGGTATTCGTTGGAGACGGCAGGCGCGGCTCCCGATACAACCAGGTTGTTGGCTAGTCCGGATAGAGTCGCTTTGGGGTAATAGCTCAGCAGCTTGGCGCCGACGGGATCAGGGGTGTAATTGACAAGGTTGCTGAGGATGTTGCCTGGAATGGGATCGCGAATGTAACAGGATGGATTGCATTGTCCGTCATTGTTTACCGCGCCGGGCGTGACGCCGACGGTGATCTGGTGCGCGCTGCGGGGATCATAAATCTGTCCCGGATAAATCGGACGGCCTAGATCATCTACGCCTGTCGGTTGCGAACCTAGAAGCTCTGAGAAGTTCCCGTTGAGAAAGTTGGAATCGGGGACCGTATACGTGGCGATGCTTGGAGTGGTCACCTGGTAGTGCTCGTAAAGCCCGAAGATGAATGTCTTCTCGCGCTGCTTATAGATCTTGGGGATGTAGAGCGGGCCACCGGCGGATAGGCCAAACTGATTACGGCTAAGCTTGGCAATCGGCGTATCGTCATGATCGGCAAACCACAGGTTGGCGTCGAGAGCCTGGTTGCGGTAGAACTCGTAGGCGTCGCCGTGGAAGGAATTGGTTCCAGACTTGGTGACGACGTTGACCACATTGCCGGTACTCCATCCATATTGAGCGGTGAAGGAGTTGCTCTGGATTTTGAATTCCTGAACGGCATCAACCGAAGGCACATAGATGACCGCGCCCCATTCCGGGTCGGTATCCCAGGAGCCATCGAGCATAAAGGCTGAGGTGCCAAAAAAGCCGCCGCCGAAGTTGAGGAACGAAATATCCTGATCTGCGTTGTCCGTGCTGTTGCTGCCGCCCCCGAGCAGCATTTGACCTTCCGAGGTGTTGTTCACCGAGGAATTAAGCGTGGTCAGGCCGTAGACATTGCGGTTGTTCAGGGGGAGTTCTACGATCTGCTTGGCGTCAAGATCTGCCGAGACATTAGCGTTATCGGTGTTGAGCTGCGAAGCCTCAGCGTTGACGCGTATCTCCTGGCTCATTGATCCAATCACCAGGGCAACGTTCTGCGTGGCTGACTGGCCAGGGTCGAGCGAGATTCCTGTCTGTTGATAGGTCTCGAAGCCCTTAGCCGTGATCGACAGCGTGTAGGTCGAAGGCGCAAGTTGGGGGAAGGTAAACCGCCCGATCGCGTCGGTAGTATAGGTCCGGTTGACGCCGTTCAGCGTGCTGGTAAGCTTTACCACCGCCTGCGGCACTACCGCACCCGAGGGGTCGGTGACAGAGCCGCTGAGCGTTGCCGTGGTTACCGCCAACTGGGCCTGCAACCCGATGGAGCAGCACATTAGAAATGCAAACAGGACGGCGGCTCGAGTGACGCATGTGAGTATCTTTGCTTTCAAAGTGGTGCCTCCAAATAGGTGACATCGAAATGGGCTTGCAGTTCGCCCTGGCCTTACGGCATCCCGTTCAAACCGAAAGAACATATCTCTCCAGAGCTCACCCCTTGTAGATGGGGAAATTACGGCATGACAAGGCCTTTACGGCATTGCGTCAGGTTCCTATCAGGTAAAGTTCATAGGAAGTCTCTTGTTATCAGAAATTTCACAGAAGCCTATTAACGGAAGTCAGTCGAGGTCTTATCGTTTTGTCACCACGACGAAGGCAATATTCAGGTTGGTTGAATCCTCGATCCGTCGGTGGAGGACGATCTCCACAGGATGAGGGACGCGCCGCGGCCCTCGCAGGATCGATGTTTGATCCCTCTTCCACACAGCCTGTAGTTGCGAACCCATCTACGGAGTGTTGTGATGGTCGGAACCTTTTTGTGGAGTCTTCTGATGAGCTGGTGGCATAACCGGTATCCTTCCCGTCCTGTCTACGCGAGCTGTGCGCGGGTGCCGGCGGCGGCAATGGGCGGCCTTGGTAGGTTCATGCGACCTTGCCTGCCGGCGGCGGTGACGCTGCTTGTCTGGGGGCTGCTGGCTCCATGCGGGGGGAGCGCTCAGTCCACGACATCGGGCAAGCCACCCGCAGATCCGCAATCGAACACGTCCGATGAAGGCGCGCAGGCGGCGACCACGGGGATGAAAACCGGAGGTGCCCACGCGGCCATATACGACCAGCAACTCCGCCCAATTACCGCGGGCGGCTTTGTGAAGAGCGGCCCGGTGGTTTTCAAGGACATCGCCAAGCAGGCAGGCCTGACGAGTTGGCACCATGAGATGGGTACTCCGGACAAGCGCTTCATCATCGACACGATCGGATCCGGAGTTGGCCTCGTGGACTATGACAACGACGGCTGGCTGGATATTTATATGGTCAACGGCTCAACCTATGACGCCATGACAGGCAAGACGACCCCACCCCATGCAGCGCTCTTCCATAACAATCATGACGGAACCTTTACCAATGTGGCGGAACAGGCCGGAGTGACGAACGACCGGTGGGGGTTCGGCGTGGCCATCGGTGATTATGACAACGACGGCTGGCCGGATATCTATGTGACGAACTTCGGGAAGAACAGGCTGTATCACAACAATCACAATGGGACTTTCACCGATGTGGCGGAGAAGGCCGGAGTTACCCTGGGAAACTGGTCTACCGGTGCGACATGGGGAGACTACGACGGCGATGGAAAGCTGGACCTCTTCGTGCCCGGTTATGTCCATTACGACATGGCTGATGTTCCTGCTTCGGGCAGTAAGACCATGGCTGGATGCCAGTTTCGCGGGATGAACGTAATGTGTGGGCCACTCGGGCTGAAAGGCGAGTCCGACCATCTCTTCCACAACAACGGAGATGGAACCTTTACCGACGTGAGCGAGAAGGCTGGGGTTGCGGACAAGAACGACTATTATGGGCTGTCGTCGGCCTTTGTCGATGTGAACAACGACGGAAAGCTCGATCTGCTGGTGGCTGACGATTCGACCCCGAACTATCTCTACATCAATAAGGGCAATGGGACGTTTGACGACGTCAGTTACGTCTCGGGGTACGCGCTGAACGGAGATGGACGCGAGACAGCTTCAATGGGCATTGCCATCGGAGACTATGAGAACAACGGGCTGCTCGACGTATATAACACCACCTTCTCGGACGACTACTACCCGCTCTACCGCAACAATGGAGACGCCAACTTTACCGACGTGAGCTACGAGATGGGGATCGCCGAACCGACCATTCCGTTCCTCGGCTGGGGCACGGCCTTTGTCGACTACGATAACGACGGATGGAAGGACTTGCTGGTGACCAATGGGCACGTCTACCCGTCAGTCGACCACCGTGCATGGGGGACCTCCTGGGCGCAGCGGCCGCTGCTGTTCCATAACAACGGGGGCAAAAAAATCGAGCTGGTTCCGGCGGTGGAAGGCACCGCGCTGGCAACCACCTATGTGGGTCGCGGCATGGCGGTCGGAGACTTGTTCAATGACGGCAAGATGGACGCGGTCATCAATGTGATGGATGGACCGCCCGCGCTGCTGCTGGACGTGTCTCCGGACAAGCACAACTGGATCGACGTCAAGCTGGTGGGCGGACCGAAGAGCCCGCGGGACGCGATTGGCGCGACGGTGTACCTCACGGCCAACCACATGCGCCAGCGGGGCGACGTAATCTCGGGAGGCAGCTATGCTTCCACCAATGATCCGCGACTGCACTTCGGGCTCGGCGACGCTACTGTCATCGGCGACGTCGAGGTGCATTGGCCGAGTGGGGCGAAGGAACGATTTTCCGTTTCCCAGATTGACCGCGTCGTCACCCTGGCAGAGGGCTCCGGCACAAAGTTTTAGTGGGTGTTTCGTGGACCGTTCGAATCGCGGCGTAGAAATTCCCAGCCACTTAAATTGTGGGTTCTGAAACAGGATCAGTAGATTCTCTGTCGATTTTTACCAGAAGTACATTGCGACAATCTTGGGTGGGGAGGAGCTGCCGTCGATGATTTCGGTGCTGAGGACGAACTCCATGTTTTTGCCGTTCCAGCCCTTTGGGGCATGGGCCTTGATGGCGTCCATCTCGCCGGGCTGGGTGAGAAATTCGCCGGCGGCGACGGTTCCGCCGCGAGCGATGCCGGCGGCCACGACGGCGAGCTTGCCGGTGTTGGCGTCGCGGAAGCGGGCTACGATCGCGTAGTCGCGATAGCTGTGCGTGGTCTGCTGAACCTGGCGGTCCACGCTCCAGCGGAGTTGCTCGTGTGACTGCGTATCCTCGATCCAGAAATGGGTCATGCCGGGATCGTTTCCGAAACGATAGCGAAGATCGCGGGTCATGCGTAGCGTCCAGGTGTTGTCAAAGGCACCGAGGAATATTGTTGGGCCGTTGCGCAGATCGCTCAGCGTGGCCGTATCTTCACCCAGCAGGGTGTAGTGGCGGCGGCGCATCTCGAGAAGACCGGAGAGGCTCATCAAGGGCTGAAGATCGTCAAGGACCACACCGCGCATTTGCTCGTCGAGGTGCTGCTGCTGGTTGGGCGCGGAGGCGTCGAGCAGGGTTTGCCCGCTGAAGGGGCTCTGTGGAAAGCAGAGAGAGATGGGGTCGGTTGAACCGAAGACGGGCGCCCAGAACTGATCCAGGGTGGTTGGACGCGAGTCTACCCAGAGCCAACTGCCGACCAGCGATGCGCATAGCAGGACGCCGACGAGAACCAGCCACCAGGCATGAAATCGCCAGTGGGCCGTATACAGTGGCAGGTCTCCGGCGATGGCCTCTTGCCCGGATGAAGCGTGGGGGGATCCGTTCAGGGGAGGGGCGAACGGCAATTCGGTGGATGGAGCGGCCGGCGCGATCGAGTCAGCGCATGGCCACTCGAAGTGGGGGATGTAGGAGCCGGGCAGAAGGGAGATACGGAGCTCATCGGGGCTCTCGGTGTTCTGGTAATACTGTGCGATGCGCTTGCGGATCTCGGCAGCGGTGACCCGGACGATGGGGTCGGAAGTGGTGTCGTAGCCGGAGTGACGGCCAAAGACTTCGATGCCTAAGGTGCGCTCCTTGAGTTGGTCGCCGCGACCTTCGAGTTCCTCCTGGACGATGAAACGGAGAAAACTGGGAAAGCGCTTACTGTGGGAGAAGTACGGATTATCGAGAAGACGATCCAACTGACGCAGGATGTCAACTTTCTGATGCTCGCCATACACGGTCGCCGAAGCGCCCTCGTAGTCCGCCATATATCTCGGTATCTCGCCAGTGGCGGATTATACCGTTTCCGCGCGTTTTCTGTCGCACACCAAAAGCGATAGTTTCCCAACGCTTTCGCAATTCGATAACTTCATGAACAGGATTGACTGCTAATACAGAGTGGCCAGTCTTGAGCTTAGGCCGTCGTAGTTTCCGAAAACACCGTTTTGCGGGAGGATCAATCGCATCAAGCGGGAGGCAGCGACCCATAGTTCTCTCGAAAAAGCTTGTACCTACGTCCGTCACTGCGGAAGATCCTGGTTGCTCTGTTTGACCCGGCCGCCCAATCGGTGCGAATATCCGCGTACCCATGATGCCTACTTCTGAGGATAGTCACCACATTTCCCTGCACCCAGAACGCGACTGGATGGTTGTCGGCAGAGGTGACGATCCAGAACCAGGTATTATCTCCGCCGCTCATTGGAAAATCGCCCCTGACAATCATGTCGATTTGTTGCTGGTTTCTCAGGTGGACAGTCAAGCCTTTCCAGAGCTTTGACACACCTGCGCGTTCCGCAAGTTCCATATTCTCGAAGGTTTCCTTAGCTTCCGCAGTGCCCAAAATGGAAGCGGTGACCAGCGGCGAAATTGAGGTGGCGTTGTCAAAACAAGGATCTTCGTCCCCTTCGATGGTTCGCTGATTTGAGCACGCATTTTGCGCAAGGCAGGCAGATGCCCACAATGCAGCGACCGAGAGCAATAAAAACTTTCTTCATGGCGATCTCTCTTGGCTTAGAAACGGCTTCGCACTCGCCTTGTTATGTCTGAGTTCCCGCAAAGTTGGGTTTTCGGCAACTTCGCCGTTATCGCCGAAAACACCGCTTTCCGTGCACTACGCCCTGACCTTCTCCTGATGCCATCAGCGACTTAAACCTTGAAAGTTAGCCGATTCGTTCATGGCCGAGTTTGCCTCGGGTAGCTGGGGCGACGTACCCGTGAAAACCGTCGAGGACTTCGTGCGCCTCATCGCTTGGGCTGCAAAAAACCAGCCTGGCGGGAGCGTGGCCGGAGTGTCCTAAAGCCGTCTCTGAGGTCATCCCCCGCACAGTATTCCGTCAACGCTCCTTCAAGCCATCTTTTGCTTCGCGTGGCCATTGCTTCTCCCAAATGGCGCCCGCCGGAAAACTCTTCAGCCTGTGATAGTGGGTATTCAAAAATGAACCATAGAGTTGAAGTCTGTTGTGATCGTCGAACGGCTGTTCTTTTGGAACAAAGATGAACCTGGCGGGATCTTTTTGAAGCGATTGCACTACGGTAGCTTCTTGCTCGGCTGTTGTCGTTTGGAATGGAAGAACATTGTCTAAAGGTGTCGGATTCCGCAGGTCGAGAGCGAAGGCTGCTGGAAGGTAGCCGAAGAAGGCTTCGCCCGGATGAGTGTTCTGCCCCAGCCAACGAAAAAGCTCGTATTGATCGGGTGCAAGTACAGCTGTTCTTCCCGTTGGAAGATTCATGACATATCGGTGAAGAAGCTGCATGCGGAGCGGGCCCAGGACGAAAAACAACAAAGAAAGACCCCACAGGATATGTTGAACCAGCTTTCCGCGCTTCGCTCCCTGCTGGCAGAGCCAGATCAACAGCACCGAAGATGGCGCAACGGCGGCACACAAACGGTGATAAGACGGCCCCGTAAAGATGGTTGCGTATAGCATGATGCCGGCAAGCGTCAACAGCAGGACGTTGTCCGATTGACTTGCTCCGAGTACCTGCTTTACACGGATGAGACGGTAGAGACAAGCAACGTAAACGCACGGCACACCAACGTACAACAGTACATACGATAGCTTCCTCGAGAGCCCTGTGAAGTCGTTCGAAGCGCCTCCGAAATTCGTGGGATAGGCATACTGTGCCGCGGTAAAAAGACGTGGATATTCGATAAGCGCGTAGGCGACGGAATGTACACCGGCCTCATGCACATAGAAGAGCAGCATTCCACCGGCCAGCACGGCACTGGGTAGCAAAAGAAGCGCGAGTTGCTTCCAGAGTTCGGTGACGGACCTTCTCGTCAGGATGAGGAAGACAATGATAGCGACCAGTCCGGCTACGCCCTGGGTCTGAGTGAAGCAAATTGCAACGCCGCATAGCATGCCGGCGGCGAAAACATGACTCAAGGTTCGCCCTTTGAACAAGGGCAGAAGGGCCGCGAGAACGAACAAAGTGCTGTACCAGTGGTGCGTCGCATCACGGGCATTGTCGAAAATGAAGATAAGGAAAAGCAAGGCTGGTAGGTAAACGCCATTGCCTGTGAGGATGCGCTTCGAAGCGCGGATGAGAATCCAACAAAGAGACACGCCCAACAAAATCAAAAGGCACGAATTGATCCATGCGTGGACTCCGAGGATGCGAAGCAAGATCGCATAGAAGATGTCAGTACCAGGCATGACAAATTCAAAAAAATCCCGATAGGGGACCTGGCCGTCCACCATCCTTTTGGCGTGTTCAAAGAAGAAGACCGCATCGTTCTGAACAGCCAATGGAATGGCTGGTAAGAGAAATGTTCGCAGATAGAGAAAAATGCACGTGGCAGCCAGTAGGCTTGCACCCCGCACATCGAAGGCTACATAGTGTTGGACGATACGATGAACTCTCGTCACGCACGATCTCCTGGAGCAGAGTCTATCCACAAGGGCTTTCCAGATTGTCATGTAATCGTCATAGCATTGCGGATCGCCGTGATACGAACCCGAGTTTGTCTCTCCGCTTGAAGCGTCGGATGCCGGCCAGGCCAGCATTGAGCATTTTGAGTTCCTTCCGAAGCCTTGCGTGTCACTGCTCGGGGCAGGCACCCAAGCCGCCGAATGCCAGAGTCCTGCGATCAGCGAAATTCTTACGCGGCTAGCGAAGAACGAAACATATCTCGATCCGACTTTGCAGAGCTTCCAATATTTCGCTCCAGCGAATTGGCCACAGATCATCGCGGGCTTCAAACCAATTACGCTACAGATTCGAGCTGCACAGGTGCGAATACTCGCCGGGACTGACTGGAGCACCTATTTACAAAGTCGCGGGGCTGTTCCGGGTTGGTGTTTGCACGACGAACTGGC